>Ga0302046_10006038_pt1 | contig 10612 bp, 8 predicted proteins | sample RVTome_11_FD_200261 | JGI IMG/M metagenome (GOLD analysis project Ga0302046, IMG submission 200261) | Soil microbial communities from uranium-contaminated site in the Upper Colorado River Basin, Wyoming, United States - RVT147D111 (version 2) ... | reverse complement strand
ATACGACCGCGGTGGTTGACCAGGCCGAGGACATGGGCCGGCGTGCTGGGTACAGGGGTGAGATCCTGAAGAGGAAAGACCTCGAGAACATGACGTGTTTCGACCCCATATCGCTCTTGGCCGAGAATGAAAACCAAAAGCTCAAGGATGTCCGTGGGTGTTTCGACCTCTGCCTGAGGATGTGCGATGCTACGAGCCCTATTTTCGAGGATGCGCCGGATCTCCTCAGGTGACAGGTGCTCGCCAACCTCGAGCGTTTGGCGCGCACGCTCCAGCGTCGCGTACGCCTGTTGCCAGTCGATCCCGCTTTTCGTCGGTATTGGATCTGTCATGTTTTGAATTCCATGAGTGTTCGTCTCGCCCCGGAGAGTCCATCGGCTCCCCGATGATCTGCCATGGCCAAGTACGCCTGCGCCGTCTCGAGGAGGCGACCCGCAGTCAGGCCGCCTGTTCCGGGAAGTGTCTCATCGCGGGGAGACGGGTTCAAAAGTTCGACGACCGTCTCCATGCATCGTCGGCCGCGTGCTTGCTGTCCCTGACGAATGAGGAGGCTTCCCAGGAGGAAGTACGCCGGCGCACACTCTGGTGCCAGATAGATCGCCTGGCGGAGGGCTTGAAAGGCGCCCGAAATCTCCCCGCGCTCTTGAGAGATCGCTGCCAGTAACAGATGCGCCTCAGCATCGAGCCGATTGTTCGCCAGGACGGCCTGACACAGATCATGCGCTTTTTCCAGTTGGCCTTGGTCGGCAAGGCTCCGGGCATGCTGCAATATACTTTCACGGTCGGGCGACGGCTCGGGTCGATTCGCTGTCTCAGGCGTTGAAATGAAGGCTGTATCGCCGTGGATATCCTCAGGGGGTGCCGGGCTTGTAGGTTCTGGAAAGGACTCCTCCGGTTGGTACGGATGAAATGATGACAGGTGAACGGGCGCTTGAGTCGGCATTGTTCCTGAAGAGCCCTTACGAAACAAAACCGCGCCGCGAAGGTTGATACATGTCAACGGGCGAAAGAGTTCGGCAGAGGCCTCAGTGGGGCTCACCGCAAGCCATCCGCCGTCCACGATGGCTTGCTGGAGTCGCGATACCGTCGCCTGTTGGGTTTCGCGGCTAAAGTACATGAGAACGTTGCGGCACAAGATGAGGTCCATGGCGGTGGTGTTGGTCATTATCGTGGGGTAGCATCCCCTGACCAGATTGATGGGTGCGAACGTCACCAACTGGCGAATCGCTGGCTCGAGTTCAAAAGTTTGTGCTTCGCGCGGACGAAAATAGCGGTTCCGAATCCATGAGGGAGTCTCACGGAACGCCCATTCCCGGTAGACTCCCCGCCGAGCTGCATCCAAAGCCTTAGGGTTGATGTCGGTCGCGAGAATCGTCAAAGTCCAGGCCGAGCGGTCTGGCAATAGTCGATCCAGTAGGATGGCTAGGGAGTATGGTTCTTCCCCGGTGGCACACCCCGCACTCCAGAGCCGGAGCCGGAACAAACCCTTGGCGCGACGTGTGGCAATCAGGTCTGGAAGAACGTGGTGTTCTAGTGCATCAAAACACGCGTGATCGCGGAAAAAGTAGGTCTCGCCCACGGTAAGCTCTCCCGCAAGCCGACCCCACTCTGGACTCTCATCGGGTAGACTCGCCAGTTGGCTGAGATACTCCCCCGGATCGGAGACCGACGCATTTTTGAGGGCGCGTACAAGTCCCCGCTCCAAGTCGGCCAGTCGCTCCTCCGAAAAATGAAGCCCCAGGCGCTCTGCAATCACCGTTCGTGCATCGCGACAGACGTGTTCCAAAAGCTTCATCCGCGCACTCCCTCAATGGATTCGCTGAGCCGCTGCTCTTCATCCAGGGAAAGAAAAGTTTCCAGGTCGTGAATAAACAAGAGTCCATCGTGGAGCTTGACGATGCCCGCCACGTACCCTATGCCGGGGAGTAACGAGTCCGATGAAGTCACACTTTCTGCGGGTACGTCTTCCATCCCCAAAACCTCCTCTACTGGGATGGCGATCTTTCGTCGGCTCGTCCGGGCGACAAGAAGGTATTCGGCGGGACCGTACTGTCGAGCCGGAAGGCCGAAACGGAGCCTGATGTCGACGACTGCGATGACCTCACCGTGAATGTTAATGACTCCGAGGGCAACCGCCGGGGCCTTCGGAAGGGGCGATATGGCGACCATAGGAAACACGCGCTCGACTGCTTCGAGGGAAAGGCCGTACCGCTGCCCCTCGACGGTAAAAGGGACCAGACGCAGTACCGGGCTTTCTACCGCCCGATGTTCCTGGCTTACCCCCAAAAAATCATGCCTCCGGGAAGGTTGGCTTCATTGGATCGTTGTTGGCAGCGATCTCAGTGACAAAGCGTCTAAAGCGAACGAGATCGGCATCGTCCGCAAAGCGCAAAAGCCGGATGCCGTGCGCAATGCTTCCGTCGTCCTTCGGCTGGGGATCTTGCCAGATCACGGCACCGTCGGCAGCGAGTGGTCCTTCGGGCAGCAGCAGTTCGAGGGAGACGACGGTTCCGCGTTCGAGCATCTCGGAGAGTACCAGGAGAAGGAGACCGCCTAGGCTCAGGTTGGCCGTCTGACCCTCGACTACCCGGTTCGAATCCGGATGCCCTCGGACGCGACACCGGACAGGAAGCTCCACAGCGAACCGGGCGTCCCGGCGGCTGGTCCCTACCGGTGTCTCTTCTGTAACCGACCGAAGCACGTGCGCGAGCGCCTCTGCTGTAAAAGGCTTGGGCAGAAAGAACTGAGCCCCGGCGGCATACGCCTTCTCGACAAGCGTCAGGTCAGGTGACCCGGTGATCCCGACTACGGGAATGTTGCGGAGGATAGGATCCCGTTTCAGGCGTTCGCATGTGGTGATCCGGTCCATCTCAGGCATGATTATGTCCAACGGGATCACCGCTGGCTGCGCCGCCCGGGCCACCTCTATCCCTTGCAAACCGTCCTGGGCGGCTAATGCATTGAGGGCCGTGATGACCATTTCGGAATACTCGGCATCGTCATCGATGAGTAAAATCGGGCGTTTTTCCAAGTCTTTTAACTTGCCCCCCATCTGCGTTGGCCTTCAGTAACGCCTGTCTCATTTGCAGGAACGATGCATTCCGGAAAAGCGCTTGCTTGTGTCCCCTGTGGGTAAGTAATGACAGCGACGGTTTTCATCTGCCAGTAGGGGCTAACTGTTTGAATGTACATGTTTGTGGCATGCAATTATGGGGCCATGCAAAGCCATGCAGCTGGAAATCGCGGTCAGACAGTGGGACGTTAGTAGGGTGTCGGCCGATACCCCAGCAGACTTCGGAGACGCGGGCGCTCTACACGACTCGCATCGGGAGATGGGGCGGAAATCTTCCTGCCGGTGAAGACGCTGGAAAACGCCGAACAGCTTGCCGGCGTACTTCATATTGAAACCGACCCCGTTGTCACGGACGAAGGTCGCCATCTGATCATCCACCGTCATCCGATCGATCTGGATGATGGCATGCTGCCGGGTGCGGGTGAATTTCAGCGCGTTGGACACCAGGTTGGCAAACACCTGTCTCATCAAACCCGCGATACCAATCGCGGTGAGAGAAGTTCTGCCCCAGCGACTCGGGGGCGCGGGGATAGTCGCTCCACAACAGGCCGGTTGGGTCCGTGACGAACGCCCGGTCTATGCGGGGATACGACTCCACTAGCGTCTGCAGGCGAGCCCGAACCCCCTCTTCGTCGCGGTCCTGAACGGCCGCGATCACGTCGGGCGAGGCCGCAATGGTCCGGGCGAGGTTGAGACTGTGCTCGAAGCTTTGGCTCACGGAGTCGGCCGTGATAGTGGCTGCCGAGAGGTTGTTGGCCTGGACAGAGTCTCGTAGCGATTGCGACGTGATACGAAACGCGTATACCCCGAGCAGCCCGACGGGCAGCAGCGCGACGAAGACCACAAGACCCCACGTGAATGTTGTCCAGCGCAGCCCGTTCATGAGCTCAACACCGCCATTCCTTATTGCGCCCCGTAATAAGGCCCTGTAAGTACTGAAGAATGCTCTAGCCAATAGGGAACTGTGCAAGAGTTGTACCGACCGCATGGGAGGGGGTAAATGGTGGGATCCAATGGGTTGAAAGTGAAAGGGGGGCGCCTGGTGATTTTCAACCAGTTGCCGCATCGCAGGTCCTACTCCTGGTTGATCTTCGTGCTGCTTTTTGCAGGTGTGCGCAAGGCGAAACAGAACGTGGCGCCCCGGTCCGGTTCCGCCTCGGCCCAGATGCGGCCGCCGTGCTTGTGGATGATGCGCTGGACCGTGGCCAACCCCACGCCGGTGCCTTCGAAATCTTCCTGGCGGTGAAGACGCTGGAAGACGCCGAACAGCTTGTCAGCGTACTTCATATTGAAACCGACCCCGTTATCGCGGACAAAGATCACCGATTGGCTATCCGCATTCTTATGACCGATCTCGATGACAGCATGCTGCCGGGTACCGGTGAACTTCACGGCGTTCGCCACTAGGTTCGCAAACACCTGTCTCATTAAACCGGGATCGCAGATCACAACGGGCAGTTGCCCGATCCGCCATTCAATCTCCCGAGCTTCCGTCTCCGACTGCAGATCCCGGACAACCTCATCGACCAGCGAGTTCAAACTGGTCAAGTGGGTATTGAGCTGCTGCCGTCCCACCCGTGACAGGTGCAGCAAATCGTCCACCAGGGCTCCCATGTGGCGGGCCCCCTCCTGCACGTTTTCCAGGTAGTGCCGCACTGTCTGGTCCAGTCCCGGCCCCAGTTCTTCGACAAGAATCCTGGTAAAGCCGTCAATGCGGCGGAGGGGGGCGCGCAGGTCGTGAGAGACGGAGTAGGTGAAAGCTTCCAACTCTCGGTTTGCCTCTTCGAGTTGCTCGTTCGCGCGACAGAGGTCCTCGAAAGTCGAGAGGAGGAGCTCAATGATCTGTTGCTTATCAGGATTGATGGTGATATCCCGGCCGGCGACCCGGAGGGTTACGTCCACCTCGAGGCGGCCCTTCTCGCGAAGTGCCAGGTGCTCGAAGATCCGCCGGACCCGCTCCAGGAGGTAATCATCATCAAAAGGCTTCGTTATGAAGTTGTCCGCACCACGCTCCAGGCCCCAGATGATGTCCGTAGGACTCTTTCGTTGCGTCAGGAGCACAAACGGGATTCTCTTCGTTTGCGGGTTAGCCTTGACCGCTTGGCAGAAGGCGTACCCGTCCATCTCAGGCATCATGACATCGGAGATGATGAGTTCCGGCGCGACCAGTTGAATCCGCTCGAGCCCCTCCCGACCGTTGCTGGCCGCGTCTACCTGGTAGCCCTCGCCCTCCAGGAAGAGGCGGAGATGTTCCGCCTGGGTCGGGCTGTCCTCTACGATTAAGATTCGCCGCTTCATGTGATTCACCCTCTGTTGCGGGTCACCAGCGAGCGGATTGCCGCGGCGATTCCCATGGGTGGTAGCACATACTTCGCCGCTCCCAGGCGAATCGCCTCGGCCGGCATGCCGAAAATGACACTCGTTTCCTCGTCCTGGGCAATCGTAATCCCGCCTGCTTCCTGGATCTGTTGCAGACCGGTTGCCCCGTCCCGCCCCATGCCCGTCAGCAGAATGCCTAGGGCGGACCGGCCGAACGCCTCGGCCACCGACCGGAAGAGATGAGAGACCGAGGGACAGAATGTATCGTCCACCAGTTTCTTGGTCATCTCGATGCGACCATTCTTCGTGATCCCCATCTGAAGACCATCCGGGGCCAGGTAGACAGCGCCTGCACGTGTCGCCTCTCCCGGCTCGGCCAGCTTCACGGTGAGGCCCGTGGTTTGCCCTAGCCACTGGGCCAGTCCTTCGCTAAACCCTCGCGTTATGTGTTGTACGACCAAGATGGGAACCCTTAGGTCCGGCGCCAGATCGCGCAAGATGTCCGCGACCACTGGCGGCCCCCCCGTTGAGGCGCCGATGGCGACGACCCGGATTTGTCGATCAGGGGTGTGAATATCCGGCGGTCGGGGGACAGGTCGTTGTCGGTGCGGAAAACGCCGGATTACCTTGACCCCCGCCATGAGCTTTACGGTCTCTCGCAACCGCTCTGTGGTCGCCATCTCGTCCGGATGACCGGGACCTCCTGGTTTCTCCAACAGGGTAAGTGCCCCAGCCTGGAGGGCTTCAAAGGACATAGCGACCTCGTCTCCGTTTATGCTCGCGCTGACCATGACGATGGGGGTGGGGACGCGGGTCATGATCTCGCGAGTGGCGTCGTAGCCGTTCATCTCCGGCATGTGAACGTCCATAAGAATCACATCGGGCCTGAGTCGCTCTGCCAGTTCGATGGCTTCAATCCCGTTGCGGGCCGCAGCGACCATCTCCAGCTCAGGATCCTCTTGGACGAGGTGGACGAGATACTCGCGGGCGACGGCTGAATCTTCTGCGATCAGGACGCGAATCATCCTATCCCTACACTCCCTGCCGGCTCATGGACACCCTGTATCTCCTCGCACCGCTCCCTAGATGAGTCGGCGAATGATCTCAAGGAGGTTCGACTGGTCAAAGCTGGACTTGATGATGTACGCGTTCGCCCCCACCTCAACCCCTCGCTCTTTGTCCTCCCGCGCCTCCAGGGCTGTCACCAAGACCACCGGAAGCTCGGCCAGCTTGCGATCCGCCCGAATGCGGGCCGTCAGCTCGAAGCCGTCCATGCGGGGCATGTCGACGTCGGATACGACCAGGTCAAATTCTTCGCTCTTGAGGGCTGTCCAAGCCTCTACCCCGTCCACAGCCACGCGCACTCGGTAGCCCACGGCTTCGAGGATATTTCTCTCCATCTGCCGGGTGGTGATGGAATCATCCACCACGAGGATCGCTTTTTGACGTCCGTGTTCCTCGGGGGGGCGTTGCAGTGTCGGCAGACGCGGACTGGCCCGAACGGCCTTCAGAAGATCCGTCGGGCGAAGAATCAAGACCACCCTGCCCGTTCCCAGGAGACCGGCACTCGCCACATACCGGACGCGCAAAAGAGGGGGTTTAATCTCCTTGACCAGCGCCTCCTGCTCGCCAAGGATTTCCTCGACAAACAGTCCCGTCCGTTCTTCTCCAGATCTCATAATGAGGCAGGAAACTGCCCCTTCTGGCTCGTCTTCCTTTTTTCTATCGGGCAGGCCCAGGATCGCACCGAGGGACCGAACGGGGAGGGGATGACCGTTGACATACACGACTTCGCGTCCCTCGAGAGTCTGCACCTCTTTTGTGGAGAACCGAGTGACGCGCTCTATCGCCTCAAGGGGCAGGAGAAAAGGTTGGCCACTCGCTCGGACCAGCAGACCACGAAAGGTGGCGATGCTGGCCGGCAGGATCATCCGGATCGTGGTTCCCACACCTATAGCCGTCTGCACATTGATTGCACCATCGAGCTTCTCCACACGCTCCCTGACGATAGCAAGACCCAGGCCATGACCCGAAACATCCGTGATAATGGGGCTCGTGCTGATACCGGACCGATAGATGAGATCCAGCGCGTCTTCGTCCGACAGAGATTGGGCATGCTGAGCCGTGAGGAGGTGGGCCCGGACGGCTGCCTCCCGTACCCGCGCGGGGTCGATCCCGGCCCCGTCGTCCCTCACACAAATCTCGATCCGTCCCCCTTCGAGGGGTACGATGCTGACGGTGACTCTGCCTCGAGATGCCTTGCCGGTTTGCATCCGGACGTCCGGGGGCTCGATGCCATGATCGATGGCATTTCGCACGAGGTGAATCAGGGGGTCCTTCATCGCCTCGAGGACTTTGCGGTCGACCTCCAGCGCGGCTCCTTCCGCGACCCATTCCACTTCTTTTCCCTTTTGCCCGGCCAGATCCTGCACCATCCGCGGAAAAAGGTCCAAGACGGTCGACACCGGCATCAACCGTAACCGCCGAATCCCTTCCTGCAGCCCATCCACCACGCCCAAGACCGTACGCTGATCCCGCGCCAGGTGGCTCAGTAACTCACGCGCCTGCACCTCTGCTGAACGGACGGCGTCCGCTACATCGGCCGGGAGAGTCCGTCGGCCATTGGTCTTCAGGGCCATCCGGCCGTGGCTCAACAGCTCCGCCACCGCTCGGGCTTCGATGAGCCGCTCCTCTACGGCGAGTTTGGCGACGAGGAGGTCCTCGGCTTGGAACAACAAGACGTCAAGCCTGGCTGTGCCAAGCCGGACAGTGTCACCAAAGGGAATACCGAGTGGGGGCGCTCCTGGCATGGTACGACGCCCTCGCTCCTCGATAGGCTCCTGGGCATTGTCATGGTGGTCGTCGCCGGCCCGCTCCAAGAGGTTGATCAGCGTGCCAACGTCGGTGCCGTCCTTGGCATCGGACAGAAGGAGGGCAAGGCCATCAATCGCCTGACGGAGAGTATGCAAAATTGGGCGAGTCAGGGAGAGGTCACCACGCTTGAGGCGACTCAGAATCGACTCGAGTGCCTGGCAAAGCCCCTCAACATCCGTCAGCCCGACGGAGCGGGCCGCTCCCTTCAACGTGTGCGCCTCACGGAACGTGGCCTCAACGAACGATTGGACTTCGGCAGGTGGCAGCTCTTGGTTCAAGGTGACCAGGTTGGCCGTCATCGCCTGGAGATGCTCCTCCGCCTCGAGCTTAAACGTCTCGAGCAACCTGGCCTTGATATCCTCTTTCGACGAGCCATGCCTGTTCATCGTTGCGGTTCACTCCGCGTGAGGAGATGCTGCGGCCGGGAGTTGCCTGTCCCTTGCTGGCTTCCGTTACCTCCGACGAGTGTGCGCAGGCGGTGGGCGAGGGTGTTGAGGTCTTGAGCCGCCCGCTCCACCTGCTGCGTCGAGGACATGTTCTGCGCAGAGGCCTGCTGAATATATTGCATGGACGTGACAACCTGATCCATCCCGGCCAGTTGCTGCTGCGCGGAGACGAGGATCTGCTGGGCCGCCTGCGCGGCCTCGCTGACGCTCTGGGCGAGGACCCCGATGGCCTCACCGGCCTGCCTGGCAATACCCTCACCCGCCTCCGAGGCCTTCACCCCCTGTTCGGCCGCCATCACCGCCGCCTGCGTCGCCCGCTGGATCTCCCGGAGGATGCCTCGGACCTGCGCCGTGGCCTGCTTCGACTGTTCGGCCAGGGCCTTCACCTCGGTCGCCACCACCGCGAAGCCCTTGCCCGCCTCGTCGGCCTTGGCCGCCTCAATGCTGGCGTTGACGGCGAGGAGATTCGACTGTTCGGCCAAACCATTGACGGTGGCAATAATCGCTCCAATTTCCTGCCCCTGCTCGCTCAGGGCCAGGATCCGCTCGGCGATGGCCTCCATGCGTGCTTTGGCCTCTTGCATGCCCTTGACGCTATCCTCGACCGCCCGACGACCGTCCTGGGTCACCTGCGCGGTCTTCTGCGCAGCGTCTGCCACTGCCTTCGCCTTTTGGGCGGCCGACTGCGCGACCTGCCTCACCTCGTCCACCGTGGTCGAGGTCTCTTGGACCGCCGTCGTCTCCTCCGCGGCGCCCGCGGCCTGTTGGGTTGTCGCCGCCACGATCTCGGCGGATGCGGATGCGAGGGTGGCGATGGTTTCGCGGAAAGAGCGGGAGATCGAGCGAGTCAGTCCCCACCCGATGAGGCCCCCGAAGACAAGAATGGCCGCTGTAACGATGAGCATGACCCAGACGGCACGGGACGCCCCGGCCACCGCTGACTGCGTAACTTCTGCGGTGTGTGTCAGTTCAGAATCGACGAGGCGGTCAACCAGGGCAACACGCCGGTCCCAGACAGGCGCTGTCTCATTTTCCATGATACGTATCGCCTCCTCCTGACGGCCCGCTCGCTTTGCCAGGATCGCGCGTTGCGCAGCATGCTCCCACTGCGTGAGCAGGCCCAGCGCTTCACCCCATTCCGACTTCAGTTCCGGGGTGGGTGCGGTTTCCTGCAACTGCGTCATCGTCCGCCGTGCCTCCACAATCCCGGCTTCCCAGCCTTTCACGAACGTCTCCTCCCCCAGGATGACGTATCGCAGGAGACCGGTGATGGCTTGGGTGGCGTTCGCTTTCTGCTCGATGATTCTCTTGTGTTTCTTGCTCTCTGTGTGGATCGTCAGCTCGAAGGTTCCGGCAGTGCTCGAGAGCGAAATCGTCCCTACGGCTGCCACCACGACAAGGAGCAGAAAAATCAACACATATCCGATCGCAATCCGTTGGCCCATCGTCCATTGCACGGCGTATCTCCTCCCTGAAAAATGGTCTTAACTCTCCCGATCATTCACAACGATGCGCGGATCCCGCGCCAAAGTCTCCACATCGATGACCGCCACCATCGTCCCTGTCACGGCCCGAATGAAGGCCTGACTTTCGCCTGGAGGACTCGATGGAGGGGGGGCCATCTCCACAGATGGGATCCTCACGACGCTCAAACCGGCCTCCACCAGGATCCCGAATATCATTTGTTCTGTCTGTACTGCGACGACTTGATTTTTCTCCGAAGCCGCATTTGTTCCGAGGCCGAACAGTGTTCGTAAGTCCAGAACGGGAAGAATACGACCGCGGTGGTTGACCAGGCCGAGGACATGGGCCGGCGTGCTGGGTACAGGGGTGAGATCCTGAAGAGGAAAGACCTCGAGAACATGACGTGTTTCGACCCCATATCGCTCTTGGCCGAGAA
>Ga0302046_10006035_pt1 | contig 10614 bp, 8 predicted proteins | sample RVTome_11_FD_200261 | JGI IMG/M metagenome (GOLD analysis project Ga0302046, IMG submission 200261) | Soil microbial communities from uranium-contaminated site in the Upper Colorado River Basin, Wyoming, United States - RVT147D111 (version 2) ... | reverse complement strand
CCCTTGTCTCCTTTGCCGTCTTGCTGATAGGTTTGACATTCTCGACGGATATGGAACTCATTCCCATGGAGTACGTTATCGCCTGTGCCGGGGTTGGGTCCGTCGTAGCGACTGCTTGTGAGGCGATCTCCTCCCGCGGTCTCGACAATCTGTCGATTCCACTCTCCACTGCTTTTGTCCTTTCATTTTTTCTGGTGCCACAAAGCGGGGCGGACGTTTTTCAATTGACGATGGCGGTGTCGTTTGGGATCTTTATCGCTGTCGCTTCCTTCAAATCCGGTCTGCTGACTGCAAGCGGAGCCGTTGCGACGTTTCTTCTTGCCGTGGTTGTATTCGGCATTGGCGGATGGCAATGGACAATACCCTTGGTGATATTTTTTTTGCTTTCGAGCCTTTTTTCAAGAGTGGGAGCGACGCGGAAGGCGGCATTGCGTATTGCAGGAGACAAAGCCGGGGGGCGTGACCACGCTCAGGTTTTCGCCAACGGAGGAATCGGCGGCATCCTCGCGTTGCTGGCGTACTGGTACCCGGAAGTGAATGTTTACCCGGTGTTTGTCGGATCAATTGCAGCAGTTACCGCCGATACATGGGGTACGGAACTTGGATTGCTGGCACGGGGTCGAACGGTACGGTTTCCGGATTTTACCAGCGTGTCACCGGGTACAAACGGTGGAATCACACTTGTCGGCTCAATGGCCGGAATGGGTGGAAGCTTGGTGATCGCAGCAAGCTCTTCTGCATGGCTCGATGCCGGCTTGCTGGCTTGGGTCCTTGTGGCAGGATTGGCCGGTTCTGCCGTTGATAGTATCCTTGGCGGCATACTCCAGGCAAGGTTCCGATGTCCGGTCTGCGGAACCATCACCGATGAACGCGTTCATTGCAACAATCAGCCGACCGCACTCGTGAGCGGACTCGCATGGTTGAACAACGATGGTGTTAATTGGGTCTGTGCGGCAATTGGGGCGGCTTTGATGCTTGGTGTCCTTCTTTTGGGAGATGTTCGATGAAGCTCAGATTTTCTGAACGTCTTCCATGATATGTTCGAGGAGGAATTGTGTCCGTCGGACTTTTTTCTTGACGGTCCCGATAGTTGTCGGAATCGACTACGGTATCCAGCGTCTACATGAGATTCAAGGAGTGATGTTGTCTCGAACGTCGCTACCTGCAATTGGCCTTGTTCTTGGCGTGGAAGATCGCTTCTTCTAAAATGGAAAGGACGCATGTGTTATGACTCACAGTAACGCTGATGTTCGATGTCTAGATTTAGGTGAACCATGCTGAACTATGTTTGGATATCGCTTGTGGTCATCGGTATTCTCGTCGCAGCAGGAAATGACATCACGGATGAGTTCACCAACCCGTATCGCAACGGCATTCCGCTGGAGGGTATCATTCAAATTGATGGGACCCCCGCGCCAGGGATGAAGAGCATCGAAGGCGAATTAAGGATCCCTGCCGGAGCATTTACAGCATTTTACGGATTGGCGGAAGGACAGGAGGTGCGCCAATCCGTCCGTATCGTTCCACGTAATGACGGCAGTTCTGTGATCACCATTCCGGTCGGCGAAACAACCCCCGGTTTTTGGCGCGGAATGGCGAACTACGGAGCGAATAAGGATCGCCTGATGGGGACTGTCCGGGTGATGAGTATATCGGAGTCGCGGGCAACAGTGACGTTTGTCCTGGACCCCGTCCGATTCGTGAAACTGCGGGCTGTCACACAGGGGGCGTTTGACGCCGCGGCAGGCGCGGTGGCAATCGCCTTCGGGTTAATCGGAATTATGGCTCTCTGGCTTGGAGTGATGAAAGTGGCCGAGGAGTCGGGGGCGGTTCGCATTGTCACAAGGCTTCTCACGCCCCTGACCAGACGGTTGTTTCCGGAAGTGCCTCCCGATCACCCCGCGGTCGGGGCCATGATCATGAACGTCTCGGCCAACATGCTTGGGTTGAGCAATGCGGCAACACCCTTTGGCCTCAAAGCGATGGAAGAGCTGAATAAGTTGAATCCGAAAATCGGAACGGCAACAAACGCCATGTGTACATTCCTGACGATCAATACGGCGGGTCTTGTGATCATCCCCGCGACGGCGATCGCCGTACGGGCTGCCGCAGGTTCTGTAAATCCAGGAATAATCATCGGTACCTCGATCTTCGGCGCCGCGTGCGCGACCGTGGCCGGTCTCATAGCCGTCAAGCTGCTTCAACGCCTGCCCCGATTCAGGAAAGACGACCCGGGCCTGGGAGAAAAGGAGGTGGCCCGTGGCTGACCTCCTGCGCTCCGTTATTGATATCATATCGATTATTGCAATCCCGCTGATTCTGACTGCCTTTCTGGGTTGGGGAGTTGTTAAGAAGGTGAAGGTTTATGAAGTTTTTGTCGAGGGGGCAAAAGACGGTTTCAATGTTGCAGTCCGGATCATTCCGTACCTCGTTGGCATGCTCGTGGCCATTGGAATATTCAGGGCCAGCGGGGCCATGGATGTTCTTACATCGGTTTTAGCTCCTGTGACAGGTTTGATCGGCATGCCGGCAGAAACGCTTCCGATGGCTCTGATGCGTCCGCTGTCCGGAAGCGGGTCCTTGGGGATCATGACGGAATTAATGAAGGTGCATGGCCCGGACTCGTTCATCGGCGTTCTTGCCTCGACGATGTATGGAAGCACCGAGACGACGTTTTATGTCCTGGCCGTATACTTTGGAGCAGTAAATATCAGGAACACCCGGCATGCTCTTCCTGCCGGTTTGATTGCTGACGTGTTCGGCATGCTTGGCGCCGTTGTTATTGCAAGAGTTCTCTTTGGACTTTAGTATTCACAACTCTCAACACTCTGGAGGTATCATGAGACGTTTTTTCCGTTCCATGCTGTCGACCGCAATCCTTGGCGGACTCTTCCTTTCCTCGGGGCTTGCTCAAACCCCGAGCCCGTTAATGGCCCAACAACAGCAGGAGATTACGGGCGGATTGGGATTGACGTTCATTGACGGCCAACCGTACTATCTGTTTAACCTCATGCCTGACCTCTCGTTCGGCAAGATCGGAGTCGGGCTTGATATCAATATCCGCATCGGGAGGAACGGCAAGATCCGCAGTGAAGATTTTGACGAAGGATACGACTACCTGCGGCTGATCCGGTACATTCGCTATGGCATGAAGAAAGAACCGATTTACGCCCGCCTTGGTGTTTTGGATTACTCGCGGTTGGGTCATGGGTTCATTATGTACAATTACCGGAATAGTGCGAGTTATGATTTGCGGAAATTCGGAATGGAATTCGATCTGGATTTTGAAAAATTCGGTTTTGAGAGCATGTACAGTGACTTTGGGGGAGGGGGGGTGTTTGGTCTGCGCGGGTACGCGCGCCCCCTAAAGCTCACTTCGCTTGCATCGATTCCGGTGATCGGAGGGCTCGAAACGGGGATAACGTATGCGGCAGACTTTCATGAAAACGCCGATGTGACTTCTCCCACCGGTCTGGTGGCGAATGCCACGAATGGCGGGACCATGGGTGTGTTCGGATTTGACGTTGGGTTTCCGTTGCTGTCGCTGCCTTCCATCAACTCCACGCTTTACTTTGACTATGCGAGCATCGGCGGGTATGGAAATGGCGCGGCTGCGGGAATTGACGTGAATTTTACCGGCCTGGGTGTCGTCGGGCTTGGAATGAAGTACGAACGCCGATGGATGGGAGATCAATTCCTGCCTTCATATTTTGATGCGTTGTATGAACGCGAGCGTTATGTGCCGCAGGATACGACGGCGTTTGTCAGTAAGGCGCAGGCTCTCAGGGCTGCAACACAAGGCGAAGGGTATTATGGGGAATTGCTGCTCAGCATCCTTGGGAGATTCAACATTGTCGGCGGATACCAGTCGCCTGTCGGTGTGAAAAACGCGGGCATTATACACCTCGAATTCGACCCGGGCGATGTTATTCCCGGAGTGATTCTCAGCGCAGGGTACGACAAGAAGTATGTTGGCAAGGTCTTTAAAGTTGATAACAATTCCTTGTTTTACGTTAACTTCGGCTACAAGCCTTTGCCGTTCCTCTTTGTCTCAACCATGTATATCTGGACGTACACCGAGGACAAGGATGCGAACGGAAACGTCATCGGTTACAAATCGCAGAAGCGAATCGAACCGAAACTGGGATTCATGTTTTCATTCTAGAGAGTTCGATTTCCTTCGCAGTAAGATGTCCGACTTCTGCTTTGGGTATCAGGGGGGAAGTCGGACATCTGCATCTTGTGAACTCGGCTCCCGTGTTTTTCTTGCATTTTGGGGGATCGGTCGGTATCTTTTTGAGCAATCGTTGACGGATATGCTCACTCCTTCACTATAATAACAACGTGAATTTTCTGAATTCTGTCATCGCGAAGTCCCTCCCCTTCATCCCCAAACCTATCGTCGGTAAAGTTTCTTCCCGTTACATCGCTGGCACAAAGCTTTCAGATGCCATCAACGCGGTGCGTGCCCTCAACCGAAAGCAAATGATGGCAACGCTGGATATTCTTGGTGAAGATATCGTCGAACGCTCTGCGGCGGAGCAAATCAAACAGGAATGGATTCGCGTGCTGGACGAAGTCAAAACCACGGGAGTTGATTCGAACATATCGGTTAAACCGTCCCAGCTTGGATTTCGCCTGGATGTGGGGTACTGCTATGCCAATCTTCGATTCCTTGTCGAGGCGGCCCGTGAACGCGGAAATACGGTGCGGATCGACATGGAAGATTCAACCATGACCACGGCGACCATTGGACTTTACAAGCGGTTGCGGAATGACGGATTTGAGAACGTAGGTATCGTTATTCAGGCCTATCTCCGCCGCAGTGATGCCGATGTGCGGGACCTTGCGGAAATGAAGGCGAACTTCCGTCTTTGCAAGGGTATTTACCTGGAATCCCCCGACATTGCCTACCAGGATAGGGACGAAATCCGGCGAAATTTCGGTCTGTTGCTCCGCGTGATGATGGAAAATGGATGTTATGTGGGAATTGCAACACACGATGAGTATCTTGTCGGCAAGTCGTACGAGCTTATCTCAAAGAACAATCTTGCAAAGGAACGGTACGAATTTCAAATGCTTCTTGGTGTCAGAGAGCAATTGCGGAGGAGCATTATTGATGCCGGCCACCGGCTTCGCGTGTACGTTCCCTTTGGCGATCAATGGTATGCGTACTCTGTCCGCCGGCTGAAGGAGAATCCGCAGATCGCAGGGTATGTGCTGCGGGCTCTGTTAACCGGAAATTCATAAGACTGTCCGTCGTCTCCAAGCTGAAAGCTGTACGATTGCCACCCACGGAACCACCACACATCAGGAGCTCTTATGGCTGAGACAAAACCTGCCTTCCAGCCCTTCATTCCTGCCTCTGAAGAAATCTCGGAATTTTCGCTCAAGGCTGTTGTTCTGGGAGCCCTGTTCGGGATTCTCTTCGGCGCAGTGACGGTTTATCTTGGCCTCCGCGCCGGATTGACTGTCTCCGCCTCTATCCCAATCGCCGTGTTGTCGATCAGCATTCTGCGAATTTTCGGGCGGGGCACGATCCTCGAAAACAACATTGTGCAGACAACCGGATCAGCAGGAGAATCCGTTGCCGCCGGCGTTATTTTCACGCTCCCGGCGCTTATTTTTCTCGGATTCCCTCTTGAATATACGCGCATTTTCCTTCTGGCCCTGATCGGCGGCTGGCTCGGCATTCTCTTTATGATCCCGCTGCGCCGTCAGCTGATTGTCAAAGAGCATGGGAACCTGACGTATCCTGAAGGCACGGCGTGTGCAGATGTTCTGGTCGCGGGAGAAAAAGGCGGATCGTTTGCCGGGCGCGTGTTTGCCGGGCTTGGCATCGGTGGTGCCTATGCATTTCTTATGCACGCGATGAAGTTCTGGTTTCCGACACCCGAGTACCGGCCCTCGTGGTTTGACGGCGCCTCTGTCAAAGCAGAAGTCACACCGGAGTATCTGGGCGTTGGATATATCATAGGTCCCAAGGTTGCGGGCACGATTTTTGCCGGCGGCGTGTTTTCCTGGCTCCTGATGATGCCTGCGATCAAGTTTTTTGGCGGAATGCTGCCGGAGCCCCTGTACCCGGGAACGGTTCCCATTGCGGAAATGGAGCCGAATCAGATCTGGTCAAGCTATATCAGACCCATGGGAGCAGGAGCGGTTGCAGCCGCAGGATTGATCACACTGATGCGCACCATGCCCACGATTGTGAATGCGATCAAAGCAGGTGTCAAAGATATTTCAATTGGGAAGGCCGCCGTGACTTCAGCCGGGCCGTTGCGGACCGAGAGGGATCTTCCGATGAACATCGTGCTCGTGGGTTCGATCGTCCTCGTGGCCGTTATTTGGGGACTCCTGACGTTCATGCCGATCCCCGGCGCAGAAACAGGAATCGTCGCAAACCTGCTCTCAGCCCTCCTGGTTGTTGTCTTTGGATTCCTCTTTGTCACGGTTTCGTCCCGCATCGTGGGACTGATCGGGTCTTCAGCGAATCCGGTTTCCGGAATGACCATCGCCACGCTTATGGCGACATGCGCATTGTTCCTGATTGCCGGATGGACCGGCGGCGCTTACAGCGCACTTGCGATTACCATCGGCGGTGTTGTGTGTGTGGCAGCCGCAAACGCGGGAGCAACCTCGCAGGATTTGAAAACAGGATTTCTCGTCGGAGCGACGCCTGCAAAACAGCAGATTGGACTTATGGTCGGCGTCATGGCGTCGGTGTTCGTCATAGGATTGACACTGATCATGATGAACCAGGGTCTTGCAGAGTATCGTGCCGTCCAGATGCCGTTTGATCCGGCAAATCCGTCACAGGGAGTACAGGTTGAATCAACAGAGTTCGAGTACGAAGGAAAGAATTATCATCTCATCAACGCCATCGGATCCCGCACAATGCCTGATGGAAAGTATCTCTACAATCCCGGGACCCTGCAGATCGAAGTGCAGTGGATTCAGGGGATCGGTTCGGAACGTGCCGCGGCACCGCAGGCGCGCCTGATGGCCACGGTCATTAACGGCATCCTCAATCAACAGCTTCCCTGGGGCCTCGTCCTCCTGGGTGTGTTCCTGGTTGTTGCCGTTGAACTGCTCGGTGTTCGCTCCCTGGCGTTTGCCGTGGGTTCCTACCTTTCGATTGGCACAACGCTCGCGATATTCTGCGGTGGGATTGTGCGGTGGATGGCCGAGGGGAAAGGAAAAGGGGAGGGTGAGGGCGAGGTAAGTTCCGGTTCCTTGTATGCAAGCGGACTCATTGCAGGCGGCGGAATATTTGGCCTGGCCGCAATCGGTATTGCATTGCTCGAACAAGCTGATGTGTTTTCCGAAGGTGCCTTCGCCATTGGGCCTTCGATCCTTGGAGTTCTTGCGGAGTCACACGTATTTTCAGTCTTCATGTTCCTCCTTCTCGCCGGTACATTATTCTACTACGCGAAGAAGGCTATAGGAACAAAGTAAATCTCTGACCACGAGGACACGAGGGGACATCGATGCCCTGGGTGTCCTCGTGGTCTTTTGTTTCGAGGGGTTCGACATTCGACATTCAGTGTTCGTCCGACCCTTTCAAGCATTGTTCGGGCCGGGGATTTTGGACATTCGATATTGGACGTTCTCTTTTGTCTCTGAAAAGGAAATATCCAACCAGCCCGCCATGATAGTTCGACGAAGGTCTGGCGGGCCCGAACGTCAAACACCCAACGTCGAATTCGAATGACTAGGTTCGCTCCATCTAACCGCAAACCTTGAACCTGGAACTTTAAGCCTGGAACCCCCATCCCTAACGCCCCAAGAATCCCTATGACACTCCCCACTGTCTCTGAAACCCCATCGAGGCTCTTCCGATGGATCGTCCTGATCTTCATCAGCCTTGCCATGTTTGGCAATTACTATGCCTACGATTCGATCGCCCCGGTTTTCGATCTGCTCAAACAGCAGCTAGGATACACGGACGAGGACCTTGGCCTCCTTTACACGTCCTACAGCATCGCGGCAATTATCGTCCTCCTTATCGGCGGGTACATTATCGATCGGTTCGGGACAAAGAAATCCGTCCTCCTGTTCGGAGCCATCTGCTTCGTCGCGGCCGCCGTGACCGCAGCTTCACCTGAGCTTTGGATCATGCTGACCGGGAGATTCCTGCTCGGCCTGGGGGCGGAGCCGCTTATCGTTGCCGTGACAACGGCCCTGGCGAAATGGTTCAAAGGGAAGGAACTGAGCTTCGCTTTTGGCATCAATCTGACGATTGCTCGATTGGGTTCGGCGTTTGCCGACTGGTCCCCGAGTTGGGCTGGTGCAGCATTCGCCAACTGGCAGGATCCGCTTTGGATCTCCACTGCGATCACAGGGACATGTGTTGCGGGCGGATTTTTGTACTGGATTATGGAATCCCGCGCCGAACGGCGGTTCAGTCTGGGCAAACAGGGGGAAACGGACAAGTTTGAATTCAAAGGTCTCTATAAATTCGACAAGTCCTATTGGTACATTGTCGGGCTCTGTGTTGTTTTCTATTCGACGGTCTTTCCGTTCCGGGCATTTGCGATCAAGTATTTCATCGAGGCCCACGGAACTTCGCGCGAGATGGGCGGATTGTTAAACAGCTTTTTGCCGATGTCCGCCATGATCGCAACGCCGTTGTTCGGACTGATGGTCGACAAAATTGGCAAACGGGCGCTGTTCATGACCGTTGGCACCCTAGTGCTGCTTCCGCTGTTTCTCATCGTCACCTATCTGCCCCCGGGAGCGAAGGTGAGCCTTTGGCTGCCCGGGTTCGGGAGTTTTGCTCTTCCAATCACCCTGCTCATCGTCATGAGCCTGCTCGGAATTGTCTTCTCGCTCATTCCCGCCATCATGTGGCCCTCCGTCGCTTATATCGTCGAACAACGACGTCTTGGCTCCGCTTATTCATTGATGACTCTTTGCCAGCAAGTCGGTATGGCCGCCATCCCGTGGGTTATCGGCAAACTCAACGATACCTTCGCGGCCGGACCCGAAAACCCCGGCGGCTATACCGCGGGAATGTGGGTCTTTACGTTTCTCGGATTGTTCGGACTCGTGTTTTCCTATTTGCTATGGAAGTCGGAAACGGCAAGTGGCGCCCATGGGTTGGAGACTATCCGAGATAAAACCTAGGAATTGCCAATTGACAGTTGTCAATTTCCAATTCTAATATATAAATCAATGGGGGGTGTATGAATGCAGAAATGCTTAAACGTCGATCTAAGAATCTTGCGATTAGGATCATTCAAATGGTGGAAAAACTGCCAAGAAGTCAAGCAGCGGACATCATTGGAAGACAGCTTATAAAAGCAGGGACCTCTACGGCCGCTAATTACAGATCTGCTTGCAGGGCAAGATCCAAACCCGATTTCATCAATAAGCTCGGCATTGTGGAAGAAGAAGCTGATGAAACGATGTTCTGGCTTGAAATGATTCAGGAAATGGAGATGGCAGGAGCGGCTGTTGTTCAGCCTCTTTGGCTTGAGGCAAAAGAGCTATTGGCTATATTCACCAGCTCGAGGATTACTGCAAAAAGGAATCACCCAATCGGCAATTGACAATTGAAAATTGAAAATTCCCATGTTTTCTCCCGAACTTCTTTCCGCTTCACGTACAGCCATTGTTGACTGCATGGGTCTTCAACCAGGCGAACGAGTGGCGATTGTCACGGATGAACCCTGCCTGACTATCGGTAAAGCAATGGAGCAGGTGGTCCGTGGCCTCGGGAATTCTGTTGAGCTGATTGAAATCCTGCCGCGCCGGACACACGGAGAAGAGCCACCACCGGACGTTGCCGCATTGATGCTCACGATGGATGTTGTTCTCGTGCCCACCAGCAAGTCCATGACTCATACCAATGCAAAACGAAATGCACAGGCACGGGGTGTACGGGTGGCGACGTTGCCCGGAGTTACTGAGGATATGATGGTGCGGTGTATGAATGCGGATTATCACAAGATCGCCGAATTGACAAACAAGCTCGGTGATATGATGGAGCGGACCAAGGCCGTTCGCATTACTTCTCGCCTTGGAACGGATTTGACCATGCCAATTGAAGGGCGGAAAGCGCTTCGAAGCCATGGACTTTTCAGAAACAAGGGAGAAGGGGGAAATCTTCCCACGGGCGAGGCTTTCGTCGCCCCGATTGAGGAACATTCCCAGGGGATTGTCGTGTTCGACGGCTCGATGGCGGGCATCGGCATCCTGACGGAACCGATACATGTTCACGTGCGCAACGGATTTGCCCGCGAGATCGCGGGAGGGGCGGAAGCGAAAAGACTCATCGATCTTCTTGCGATTCATGGACAGATGTCCAGAAACGTTGCCGAATTCGGGATCGGCACAAACGAAAGAGCAAGAATCACCGGAGTGATTCTCGAAGATGAAAAAGTCCTTGGAACCGTTCACGTTGCGTTCGGAGATAATGTCACAATGGGTGGATCGGTGAATGTGCAGAGTCATCTCGACGGCCTCACCAAATTCCCTACTGTCTGGTTTGATGAGACCATGATCATCCAAAACGGAAAGCTCCTTGTTTGATGAAAACCACGTTCATGCAATGCTCTTCACAGTCCGCAATCAACAATCCGCAATCCGCAATTATCCAGTCTTTACTTACCC
>Ga0302046_10006033_pt1 | contig 10614 bp, 5 predicted proteins | sample RVTome_11_FD_200261 | JGI IMG/M metagenome (GOLD analysis project Ga0302046, IMG submission 200261) | Soil microbial communities from uranium-contaminated site in the Upper Colorado River Basin, Wyoming, United States - RVT147D111 (version 2) ... | reverse complement strand
TACCTGTCGCGTCATGAGCCAGGGTCCTTGCATCTACGAAGCCCTCTCCGGAACGGCGCTCATACGAATGGACCGGGATGACTTGACCCGGGCGGAAGCTCTCCTGGAAGAGGCGATCGCGCACTCGACTCGAATCGGCTATGAAAAGGCGGTTCTCGAAGCGCAGGTCACGCGGGCCTTCGTCCTCGTGGAAGCCGGGCGCGCCGTCGAAGCAGAGACTCTCTTACGAAAACTTCTGAAGGGCCGTCGCGGCGGCTACGCCGAGCTCGCTCTAGCGCGGGCTCTCTTGGCGCAGGGCAAGGTTGCTCAAGCCCGTGAGATCACTGACCTCGCCCTGGAATCCTTCGCCGGTAAGGGTTTTGACTGGGTACCGGACTATGAGCGTGCGCTTCGAGCAAGAATTACCGCTGCTCGCATCGCTGAGGATGTCAAGCCGCTCGAGGAGACCCTGCGCGAATGCAGGAAGCTCGGTCTTCTCAACGTGGAACTGGAGTCGCGGCTCACAAAAGCGGAGATAGAGAAGGACCTGGCTGCGCTGGACGCCGTGGAAAAAGACGCGAAGGCGAACGGATACCTCCTCCTCGCTCGAAAAGCCTCCGAGGCAGGCCCCCGATGACGCCAGACGTCTGCTCCGACTGCGGCGAGAGGCACGGCGATGAGGCCGGCGCCTGCACCGGACGAACCAGGACCCGTGGGTTCGAGGCAGCCCTTGACCTAACCGGTTTCAGAATCCTCGGCCCGCTGGGAGCGGGAGCCATGGGCACGGTTCACCTTGCGGAAGACGTGACCCTCGGCCGTCGGGTCGCCATCAAGTTCGTGTCTCCGAATCTCGCGGCTGACGAGGACGTTCACCAGCGCTTCCTTCGCGAGGCCCGCGCGATGGCGAGTGTCCAGCATCCGAACGTGGTGCGTATCTACAGTTTCGGAGAGCACGATGGGACGGGGTACATCGTGATGGAGCTCATCGAAGGCGAGAGCCTGAGGGACTACATCCGCTTCCGGAAGCAGCTCGAGGTCGATGACGCCTTGCGAATCACCCGGGATGTGGTTCTGGCGCTCGAAGCGGCCTGGGCGAAAGGCATCGTCCACCGGGACGTGAAACCCTCGAATATCCTTCTGGACTCCGCGCGCCAGGTCCACGTGGCGGACTTCGGGCTGGCACGGCCCATGGCGAGCGAGGAGTCCTCGATTACGGCGCAGGGAATGCTCGTCGGAACTCCCGATTACGTCTCTCCCGAGCAGGCACGAGGCGAGCGGCTCGACTGCCGCAGCGATATTTACTCGTTGGGCATCGTTGTTTACGAGATGCTCTCTGGCTTTCGGCCGTTCACCGCGCCGACTCCGGTAGCGGTCGTGGCGCAGCATCTCCACGAGCCCTTGCCTTCGCTGCGCGCCGTCTTGCCACGACTGCCGGCCCAGGTCATCGAACTCGTCGAGAGAATGACGAGCAAGGATCCGAATGGGCGGCCCGCTTCCCATTCGTCGCTGCGACGGAACCTCGAAGACCTACTCGAAGTGGGTTCGGCCACCAAAGCCGCTATCTTCACGGGCACACGACTGGCGATAGGCGCCTCAGCCCTGGCTGTTTCTGCGCTCGCATTGATTGTTCCAAGGGTCCTCGATCGCCCCGACGAACCGCTGGCTCCGGTGGCGATCGAGAAACTGACAACTCGGGGGACCGTCGAGGAAGGAACGCTTTCAGACGATGGCCGGTATCTCGCGTACATCACCCGCGAGGGCTCGGTGACGGCTCTCTGGCTCAAGGATCTGCGCGAGAAGAGCGAGGTGCGACTCACCTCTGCTCTCGACGGCGAGGCACCTCTCTTCGGCGTCAACGGCTTCTCGCCGGACGCCAGTTATGTCTATTACTCCGTGGCTCCGCCAAGGACGCGAGGTGCCCGGCTCTTCCGGGTGCCGCTTATCGGCGGTACTCCACAGCACGTGGTGGACGGCCGCTCGTTCGAGTTTTCCCCCGACCGCAGCCGGGTCGTGGCCGAGACGAACGAGGGGGTCCTCGTTGCCAACGTGGACGGCACCGGCATGAGGCTTATTGTCGATTCGGAGGCTTCGCCCATTGCCTGGTCTCCGGACGGCAAGCGGGTTCTATTTTTTAGATCTGGCTCGTTGTTCGAGGGCGACTCCAGTGGAGGCGAAGAGCGCAAAATCGCCGACATACCCGGATTCGTGCCCGGGAACGCGCTGTCCGTCCGTCCGGACGGGGAGATTCTCGCCCTGGAAATCGAGAACAAAGGCGAGGCGCGATCCATCTTGCACGCTCTCGATTTCCGTGAAGGGACCCTGCGACCGATAGGAGAAACCCCATGGGGCGACATCCTCCGCCTGCAGTGGCTTCCGGACGGAAGCGCGCTCATGGCGAATGCCTCCGACCAGGACCGCCTGCTCGACCAAATCTGGCTCGTTTCCTACCCCGACGGTGCGCGACGAGCGATTCCGGGAGATTCGAGTGAGTACCAGCACGCCTGGCTCACGCCCGACGGGAAGAGTGTGGTGGCGCATCAGTTCCTGGAACGCTCTGAAATACTGGTTTCTACGAATGGAGAACGTTCGGGCTTCCAACGGCTTCTCACCGGAACCGGCGTGGAATTCAGCCTTTGCTGGACGCGCTCTGGAGAAATCGTATACAGCTCGAACGAAGCGGGCACCGAAGACCTCTACGACCTCTACGTCCTGAATCCCGAGACCCAGGCCCGTCGCCGCCTCACTCACGATCCTGCCGGAAGCGAGGTCGATCCCGCGGTGAGCCCTGACGGTCGCTACGTCGTGTTCATCTCGCTGCGAGAAGGCGAGTCGAGCCTCTGGCGGGTCAACATCGATGGAACGGGACTTCTGAAACTGGCTACGGCATCGTTGGCCGGAAGCTGGTGGATGAGACCTCAGGTATCTCCGGACTCGCGATGGGTGCTGTACGACGATTGGGTGGAAGCTTTCCACTCCACCTGGCCCGTGCTGACGCGGGTGTCGATCGATGGGGGGACCGCGGTCCCCCTCATCGGACCGCGCGCGAGCGACCTTCCTGGAGCTCTTTGGCAATTCGGTTTCGGGGGCGGCTGGTCGAGCCGCGGCGACGAAGTCGGGTTTCTCTACATGACGGGGGATGAGAGCCGCTCCGGTGAGGGCCGCTCGACTCCACTCGAGTTGGCCGTGAGCTCCCTCGAAGGGGCCATCTCCAGGACGTTTCCCTACACTCCGGAATCCTTGGCACTCACGTGGGACCATCAAAGGGTCGAATGGAGTGCGGATGGACCGGACCGCTATCTCTACTTTTCGCGCAATGGAAACTTGTGGAGACAGCCCCTCGCCAGCGGACCCGCAACTCAAGTCACGCGCTTCGACGAGTTCCTCTTCGACTTCGACTGGTCAGAGGATGGGCGGCGCCTGGTGGTGTCTCTATGGACGAGGATGGGCGACGTCGTCCGGCTGACGGGCTTCTAAACAGGATATTTCTCTCCACATGCGCGAGCGCGACGACAAACCGGACCGAGCTCGGGATGGCGACGACGACCCCACGCGCCGACGGGATCCCCGCGCCGAACGCGACGAACCTTTCGAAGCCGACACGGCAACGCTCCTGGGCCGATCCCCCGCGAGCAAGAGCGAAGGGGTGTTTGCTCCTGGCGAGCTCCTCGGCGGGCGCTTTCGAGTCGTGCGCTTCATCGCCCACGGGGGCATGGGAGAGGTGTACGAGGCCGAGGACCTCGAGCTCCGGGAGCGGGTCGCGCTCAAGACCATTCGTCCGTCCATTGCGCGCGATGAGGAATCGATCGAGCGATTCCGGCGAGAAATCCACCTCGCGCGAAAAGTCACTCACGAGAACGTCTGCCGCATCTTCGATCTCTTTCGGCATCCGGTGCCCGATGGTAGCGGTGACCTCAGCTTCCTCACGATGGAGCTCCTGCCCGGGGAGACGCTCAGCCGAAGGCTGAAGCGGACCGGCCGGATGGACGCGGGGGATGCCCTGCCCCTCCTCGAGCAGATGGCCGCAGCGCTCCACGCCGCCCACCGAGCGGGCGTGGTCCATCGTGACTTCAAACCGGACAACGTGATGATCGTCGAAGGAAAGGACCGTTTGCGTGCGGTCGTGACCGACTTCGGCCTTTCGCGCAGTCACGCTCTCGACCCTGCGGCCGAATCCGTGACCGAGACGGGTGCATTCATCGGAACGCCCGCGTACATGTCGCCCGAGCAGGTGGAAGGCAAGGAAGTCACCCCCGCGAGCGATGTCTATTCCCTCGGGCTCGTCGCGTACGAGATGGTGACGGGCGAGCGCCCGTTTGCGGACGCGTCGCCGCTCGTCAACGCCGCCGCGCGTGTGAAAGACCTCCCGACTCGACCGCGGAAACACGCTCCGAAGCTGAGCGCGAGCTGGGAGGCCGCGATCCTGAAGTGTCTGAATCGAGATCCGCAGAACCGCTTTCCCAGCGCGGCCGCGGTGATCGAGGCCCTGCACGGTGTGAGGACGGCGGAACCGCGCGCGGCGCGGAAGCCGGTCCTCTTTGTCGCCGCACTCCTGCTGATGGCACTCGGAGTCGGCGTCTTCACCTGGATGAATCGCGAGCGCGCGACGGGCAATACGGTGCCCGACGTCAGCTCCATGCGACCACGGCGCGCCGTCGCTGTCCTGGGCTTCCAGAATCTTTCCGGAAATCCCGACGTCGCCTGGCTTTCGACTGCGCTCTCCGAGATGTTGGGCTCCGAGCTCGCCGTCGGCAACGAGCTTCGCGTCGTACCCGGTGAGCGCGTAGCGCAAATGAGGAACGACCTGTCGCTTTCGGGCAGCGAGCGTTTCGAGCCGGAGGACTTGCGGCGCGTGCGAGCTCACCTCGACGTCGATTTCGTGGTTTTCGGATCCTACGTTGCCCTGGGGGACGCTGGCGCCCATGTCCGGCTCGATCTGCGTCTCCAGGAGACGAACGGCGCGGAAATCGTAGGCTCGGTGCGGGGCGCCGGTACGATGACCGACCTGTTCGACCTGGTTTCGCAGGTGGGGACGAGCTTGCGGGAGCAGGCGGGTCTCGCGTCCGCGGCCGGGGTCGCGGTTCGCTCCGCGGCGCTTCCCTCCGGTGCGGAGGCCGCGAGGCTCTACGCCGATGGACTCGCGGAGTTTCGTGAATTCGAGTACCTGCAGGCCAAGTCTTCGCTGGAGGCAGCGCTGGAGGCGGAGCCGGACAGCCCGCTGATTCAGAGCGTCCTCGCACAGGCATGGTGGGAGCTCGGCTACACCGAACGAGCGCAGGAGTTCGCGACCGAGGCCTACGAGCAATCGAAGGAGCTGCCGTTGAAAGAGCGGCTCGGTATCGAAGCCCGCTACCGACGCTACCTGGGAAGCACGCGGGAACGCGAGAAAGCCGCGAACATCTACCGGACGCTCTGGAGCTCCTTTCCCGACGAGATCGAGTACGGCCTTCAGCTCGTGCGCGCCCAGCCTTCGTTCAAAGCGCTCGAGACGCTCGAACAGTTGCGGAAGCTTCCACCGCCCCTGGGTTCGGATCCCCGAATCTTTCTGCTCGAGGCCGAGGTTCGTGATGACCTCGGGGATTCGCCCTCGGCACTCGAGGCGGCTCGCCGGGCAGCGGAAGAAGCTCGAGCGCGGAACGCCCGCCTGATTCTTGCAGAAGCGCTATTGCTGGAGGGAGCGTCGCACAGAGAGCTGGGTGACATCGAGGACGCTCTCGAGACTCTCGAGAAAGCCAAGACTCTGTTCGCCGCCGCGGGGAATCCCGTCGGAATGGCCCGGACCTTGAGAGAGATTGCCCGGTCGAACACCGGCGTCAGCGCCGCCGCCGTGAGACGGCCCATCTCGGAAGCGGTCGCGCTCTCTCGCGAGGTGGGTGCGCTGCCGCAGGCTGCGGACGCCCTCTCCTGGTTGGCCCAAGTGGCCGCCAACGAGGGAGATTTTCCCGACGCCGAGAGGCTTCTCGACGAAGCGGGAGCGATCTGGGAGGAGGTGGGAGACGATATCGACATCGCCAGCGGCCTCGGAACGAAGAGCTTCACGCTCTATTTGAAGGGCGACCTTCGTGGCGCGGAAGAGGCTGCGGGAGAAGCGCTCGAGCGCCTCCGGAACGTCGGCGACGACGAGACGATCCGCTACGCCTATTTCGACCTGGGGAGAATCCACAGGGACCGCGGGGACTTGAACTCCGCGGAAGAGATGTTCTCGGGAGCGCTCGAAATCGACAGGCGCCTTGGCAGGATCGGTGAAGTCCGCGCGGACCTCAGAGCCCTGGCCATTGTCTTTGGCGAGCAGGCGCGGTTCGACGAGGCTGTCTCCGCACTGGAAGAGGCCCTGGCGATTTCGGAGAAGACCGGCGATCCCCTGGACCACGCGAATCTCTATCTCGTGCTCGCCGACTATCGGCGCACGCAGGGCCGTTGGGAGGAAGCGCGAGCCTACCTCGAACAAGCGAAGACGCTGTATTCCGACCAGCAGGAATACCTTTGGGTGAGCTCTGTGACCGCGGATCTCGCGATACTCCACCGGGATGAAGGGGACGTCGCAGGTTTCGAACGGTTACTCAGCGAGGCTATCGAGAAAGGTCGGCCGTTTCTGAACTCTGTGGACGCGGAAGATCAACCCCTCGACGGCTATGGCTTTGCGCTTCTGGCCGGGGGCGCGCACGACGCCGCCCAACAGGCCTTTGAAGCGAGCTTGAGCTTTTCCCAGCGAACCAGCAATCGGCTCGAGGCGAGCTTCGCGCTCCAACGGCTGGGGGGCCTGCAAAGAGCCCGGGGTGAGTTAAAGGAAGCCAAGAAGCTCTACGAAGAGGCGCTTTTCCTACAGCGTCAGCTCCCGGGGAGCTACAAGGACGTCGATGGATTGTACCTCCTGGCGACCGTCGAGGCCGACCTCGGCCAGTTGGAAAGCGCTCGGAGTGCGATACGGACGATCATCGCGACGTCCAGCGATCTGGGCCTCGATCGAGATGCGGCTCACGGCGAGCTCGATCTCGCCGAGCTCGACATTGAGCTTGGTCGGCTCGATGGTCTCGAGCCCAGGATTCGCGGCATCAACGAGACTTTCCAGCGCCAGCGGTCGGTCTATGGCAAGTCTCACGCGAGCCTGGTGCTCGCGCGCCTGAAACACGCCCAGGGCGACCTGACTGAGGCGTCACGGTTCATCCGAGAAGCGATCGTGGAATCTCGTCGAGTGATTCCAGGTGTCGTGACCCGGCACAAAGGCCCCTACATAAGGGAGCTCGTGGCTATCGAGGCGGCGAGGATCCTCGCGGCGGCGGGCGAGGCGCAGGACGCGCGAGCGCAACTCGAGTTTGCGGCGTCCAGGGCTCGAGAGCTTCGACATGTTCCTCTCGAGCTCGAGGCCCGACTCGTCGAAGGCGAGGTCGAGCTTCTCGTCGGCTCGGCCGAATCCGGGCGAACCCTCCTGGAAGAGCTCCAACGAGATGCGGAAGCCAGAGGATTCGTCCGCATCGCCCGAAGGGTCGAGTCTCTCCTCGGCGAGTCTCGAAGCGGGATGTAACGACGGTCGCCCGCGCCGATGGGGTGAAACGACCACAGCCCCCGTCGTGCCGGGCTTGACAGCGGCCGAAGGAACGTCTAACGTTTTCTTCCCCAGCCGCGGTAACTCTGCGAAGACCACCCAAACGGGCGCTCGTAGATTTCGCTCCAACTCGTCAAGGTGAGCCAATGGCTGATGGATGGTTCGTGCCCAACGAGTCGCGCAACTCTCCCCGGTTCGTTCCCCGGGAGAGCCTGTCGATCTTTCTCGCGAACGAAAAGGCGTCCCTGGTGCAGGGAGACGTGCAGGACCTCTCGGAAGTAGGCGCCCGCGTGGTAACGCAGGCGGTTCTGAACCGCGGCGAAGCGGTCACCGTCGATGTGCGAAGCGGGTACTCGTATCTTTTTCGCGCGGAAGCCAGGATCGTATGGCGCACCGACGTCAAGGCTCGCCGGGACTCACGGGTCTTCGTTCATGGAATTTTCTTTACCCAGCTCTCCCCGTTCTCGCGAAAGCTGATCCGGCGTCTTTTGGGTCTCGCCCCCGTCGAGGAAGGATCTCCGGGGGGCTGCAAGGTCGAAACCGTGGCGTGGCACGCGGGCTCCGATTTCGACGGGGATCTGGAAGTTTTTTTCCCCCTATCCGGGCCGGGGGACGACGGCTTCGATCTGCTCAGCGACCCGGTCTTCGAAAGGCCGTTTTTCGACGAGGCTGCCGCATCGTCACCATCCGTCGCCGACGGAGCGGAGCTTTCCGGAAACCTCGGCTACTTCAACAGCGCGGACGTTCTTCAGATGCTCGAGGCGGCGCGCGCTACCGGAATTCTCCATGTCGAGGGCGCGTATACCGGGCAAATCCATCTCCGGGAGGGCCGGATTTGCGGCTGTTTCTCCGATAGCCTCGACGAGTACGAGGCGGCGTTTCGCTTGATCGTTGCGGACCGAGGCCGCTTTCGCTTCATTCCCTCCGGGGTACGCGCCAACCTCCTGACGAGCTGGACCACGACGCAGCTGCTCCTGAACGCGCAGCTTCGTCTGGACAACAAACGCTGACACCGGTCGTCAGCGCTTCGCCACGTAGAGCGTCTGGAGCGCCCGGCCTACCGGACCGCTCCGATCGTGAAGGACCGTTTCGGTGATCCCGGCTCCCGAAGGGTCGAGCATCGTCCTCGAGTCCATTCCGATCCACTCTCCCACGGGAACACGGTACAGAAAGACGTTGAGATCGGTGTTGACGAACAGGTACTCGCGCGGATCGAGAGCGCAGCTCACCCCGTTCGCCGAGTCGGCGGCGACGAGGACCCGGACGAGAGGAGAGGGCTCTTCGCCCGGAAGCAGTGGGACCTTCATCGTGAGCCAGGCGGTTGCCGGTCCGGCCTCGCGGAAGCTTCCGCGAAGAAAACGCCAGTCCATATGAGTGTGGTAGCCGACCTCCGCGACTCCGGGGAAGAAAGGTTCCCACCGGCCGGTCTCGGGTCCCGGTAGCGGCTCACGGGCCGCTCCGTCGAGCCCGACGATTTCGAGCGCCGCAGTGCTCAGGCGCCAGGCCCGCGCTTTCAACACCGCATCGCCGCCCGAGGTCATGACCGCCTCGAGAAGCTCGACGCGCTTTCCCGGTCGGGCGACAACCACCTCGACCTCGAGCTCGGCGATGGGGACCGGCCGCAGGATGTCGACCGTCACCCTCACGATGCGGGCGTCGTCTCGCGGCTCGAAGCGCTCGAGGGCCCGGCCCAGGAGCCCCGACGGCGGTCCGGCGTGCTGGTGTGCGTCGTCCCAGGGACCGCGCGTGGCCTCGGTCGCGCCCCAACCAGACCCGCGGGGGACGAAGAACGACTCAGACACGTGTGTTATCCTCCGAACCGAATGCTCAGTATAGTCGCGCTTTCGTTTTTCCTGAGTGCGCAAGAGTCGCCTCGCGAGATCATCGATCGCGTCGATCGCCTGCTTCGCGGCGAGTCCAGCCACGGCGTCGCCATGATGGAGGTCGTGACCGAGAACTGGGAGCGGAGCCTCACGATGGAGATGTGGTCGCTCGGTACCGAGCACTCCCTCGTCCGTATTCTCGCGCCTCCCAAGGAAGCCGGAACCGCGACGCTCAAGGCCGGCGACGACATCTGGAACTACCTTCCCAAAGTCGATCGCACCATCAAGATCCCCGCCTCGATGATGATGGGATCGTGGATGGGGTCGCACTTCACCAATGACGACCTGGTGAAGGACAGCCGTCTCGTCGAGGACTACGACATCGAGATCGGCTTCGAGGGAAACCGCGACGGAGTCGAGGTCTGGGAGCTGGTGCTGACGCCCCGGCCCGAGGCGGCGGTGGTCTGGGGCCGCATCGACTACCAGGTACGAAAAAGAGACCTCATGCCCGTCTGGGCCCGTTACTACGATGAAGACGGCAAGCCCGCGCGTAGCCTCACGTTCGGCGATTTCAAGACGATGGGTGGCCGGCTGGTGCCGGCGGTCATGGACATGCGGCCCGAGGACAAGCCAGGCGAGCGCACGACGGTGCGCTACCAGAAGCTCGAGTTCGGGGTTCCGATCGACGAGTCTTTCTTTTCTCTTCAGAACCTGAAGAGCCGGAAGTAGAGCATGGCCGGTCCCTGGCTGAAGCTCGGGTGGCGCAACCTGGGGCGCAACAAGAGGCGCACGCTCATCACCGCCGTCGGGCTCGGCTGCGGCTATTTCGCCGTGGTGTTCATGGTGGGATGGGCCGAGGGCCTCCAGGCGGAGATGGTCGAGAACGGCACCGGCCTCCTCACCGGTCAGATACAGATCCATTCCGACGAGTACCGCCCCGAACGAAGCCTCTACGACACCATCGGGGGCGCCGAGGGCGCCGACATCGAGTCGCTTCTCGCCACGGTAGTCGCCGATCCGGCAGTCGCGGCCGCCGCTCCTCGCGTGTACGCGGGAGGCCTCATCAGCTCCGGCGAGTCCACTTCTGCGGGAATGCTTCTGGGGATCGACCCCGAGCTCGAGCCCAGAGTGAGCCGGATTCTCATCGGGCTCACCGAGGGAAGACTCCCGAACCCCGGCGCGAACGAGCTCCTCCTCGGCTCCGAGATGGCGCGACAGCTAGAAGTCGGGCCCGGCACTGAAGTCGTGGTGGTGGCGCCCGCCGCCGACGGC
>Ga0302046_10006031_pt1 | contig 10616 bp, 5 predicted proteins | sample RVTome_11_FD_200261 | JGI IMG/M metagenome (GOLD analysis project Ga0302046, IMG submission 200261) | Soil microbial communities from uranium-contaminated site in the Upper Colorado River Basin, Wyoming, United States - RVT147D111 (version 2) ... | reverse complement strand
TGGCGCCGGCCTTGGCCCGCGCCGCGGCGCGCTTCGCGAGGTCGCGCGCGCGCCCGAAGAGCGTCGGCGCGCCGGCGCGCGCCCCGCCCTTCTCCGCCCCCTCGCGCGCCGCGTCGCACGCCGTCCGCGCCGCCGCCAACACCTCGCGGGCGCGCGCCGCCGCGGCCTCGGCGTCGGCGAGGCACCGGCCCTCCTCGTACAGCGCAGCGGCCGCCTGGAAGGCGTCGCGGGCCGCGGCCCACTCCTCGCGCGACTCGGCGGCGGCACCCTCCGCCTCCCGGCGCGCCGCGTCCGCCAGCGCGGCGGGCTCCTGGCCGGCGGCCACCGCCGCCCGCGCGGCGGCGCGGGCGGCCTCCATCGCGGCCCGCGCCTCGGCGCTGGCGCGTGCCTCGCGCGCCCGCGCCGCGCCGGTCGCGACGCCGGCGAACCCGTGCTCGGCGCGCGCCAGCAGCTCCTGCGCGGCGGTGAGCTGCTCGGCCGCCAGCGCCTCCGCGAGCCGCTCCTGGTCGCGAATGACGGCGGCGAACTCGTCGGGCAGGAGCGCCGGCGCGCCCGCCTCCTCGGCCTGGCGGCGGGCCGCCTCGAGGCGGGGCAGCGCCGCCGCGAGCTCCGCGAGCCCGCGCCGGCGCTCGACGGTCGCGATCGCGGCGCCGTAGGCCTCCGCGGCCTCGCCGAGCTCCGCGGCCGCGCGCTCGTACTCGCCGGCGGCGGCGAGCTTCTCGGCGTTCGCGGCGAGCGCGTCGGCGCGCGCCAGGGCCTCGGCCGCGACCTCCGCGGCGCCGCCGTCGGCCGCCTGGCGCCGGAGGTCGGCGGCGGTCTCGCGGGCCTGCGCGACCGAGCGCTCCCGCCGCCGCCGCGCCGCCTCCTCGCCGGCGCCGGTGAACGCCGCCGCCGCGGCGTTCAGGCGCTCCGCCGCCGCCGCGGGCTCGCCGCGCTCGAGAAGCGCCCGCCCCTCGCGCTCGGCGGCGACCGCCTCCGCGAAGCGCGTGGGCGCATCGTCGCCGGCGTGCGCACGCTCGGCCTCGCCGCGCGCCCGCTGGGAGGCGTGCACGGCCTCCTCGGCCAGGCGCTGCACCCGCATGCGCTCGAGGGCGCGGATCTGGGCCTCGATCTCGTCCGTGCCGACCGGCGCCGCGGCGCCGCCGCCCGTCGGCAGATCGAGCGCCCGCAGGCCCGCCTTGATGTCCTTCAGCAGGGCCGCGGCCGTCGGGTGCCGGCGGTCGCGGTCGCGGGCGATCGCCCGCGCCACCAGCGCGTTGAACTCGGGCGGGGTGTCGGGCAGGTCGACGACGTTGCCGCCCTGCTCGTAGAGCACCTTGCCGATGACCTCGTGGTCCTTGAGGCCGGCGAAGTACTGCTTGCCGGTGTAGAGCTCGTAGAGCAGCATGCCGAGCGCGTAGACGTCGACCCGGGCGTCGATGTCGGCGTCGTGCCGGAGCTGCTCGGGCGCGCAGTACTTCACGGTGCCGACGAAGAGGCCGGTATGCGTGAGCTCGCTCTGGCTCTCGCCCATGATCTTGGCGATGCCGAAGTCGGTGACGACGGCGCGCTCGGTGCCGTCCTCGATGATGATGTTGCTCGGCTTGATGTCGCGGTGGACGACCGCGGGCTGCTGGCCGTGGGCGTAGGCGAGCGCCTCGGCGATCTGGGCGCCGACCCGCAGCACCTCGGGGAGCGGCAGCGGCTGGCGCGTGCGGTCGAGGTGCTCCTGCAGGATCTGGCGGAGGTTCCGGCCGCTCAGGAACTCCATGATCAGGTAGTAGGTGTCGCCGTCCTTCGCGAAGTCGAAGACGCGCACGATGTTGGCGTGGCTGAGCCGCGCCATCGTGCGTGCCTCGCGCCGGAAGCGCTCGACCAGGTCGGGGTCCTGCGAGAGCTCGCGCGGCAGGATCTTCAGGGCCAGCACGGTGTCCAGGTCGAGGTGGCGGACCCGGTACACGATGCCCATACCGCCCTGGCCGACCTTCTCGGTGACCTCGTACTTGCCCGAGAGGATCACGGCGCGTCGTCCTCGACGCGCACCACGACGACGGTGGCGTTGTCGGGGCCGCCGGCTTCGTTGGCGCGCGCCACGATCGCGGCGGCGCGCGCCGCCAGGTCGCCGTCGGCGGCGGTGACGAGGGCCCGGAGCTCGTCGGGCGGCACCGGCCGGTAGACGCCGTCGGAGCAGAGCAGCAGCAGGTCGCCGGCGGCGAGCGGCACGCGGCCGACCTCCACCTCGACGGCCTCCTCGACGCCGACGGCGCGGGTCAGCATGCCGCGATAGTGGGCCGACATGCCGTCCGCGAGCTCGATGCCCTGCCCCGCCAGCTCGGCGGCGTACGAGTGATCGCGCGTGAGCGCCTCGATCGCCTCGCCGCGCACCCGGTAGAGCCGCGAGTCGCCGGCGTGCGCGACGTGGCCGGTCGCCCCCTCGACCAGCAGCGTCACGACGGTCGTACCCATGCCGTGCAGCGCCGGATCGGCCTCGGCGAGCTGCCAGATCCGGCGGTTGGCGACCGCGATGGCGGCCTCGAGGCGCGCGCCCCCGTCTCCCTCGTCCGTTCCCGCCGCGATCGCCTCCATGACGATCCGCACCGCCTCCGCGCTCGCGCGCGCCCCGGCGGCCCGGCCTCCCATCCCGTCGGCGAGCACGAACAGGCCGACGTCAGCATCGTAGCCGTAGCAATCTTGGTTCTCACGCCGGACCTGGCCGCGGTCCGTGTGCGCTGCAGCGGTGAGCCTCACGGTGAAAACGGCACGCTACCAAGGAAAACACGGGTTTGCCACCGGCGAAGCTCCGTTCCCCCCTGTATCTTTGGGGGCGGCCGAGGCATCATGGTCCGGGTTGCCCCCGCGCGGGGCCTGACGGACACCGGGTGCACGTGGGGTGCTCGGGGGGGAGGGACGGATGCCGAATCCACTGGTCGAACTGCAACGGCTCGGACAGTCGCCCTGGCACGACAACATCAGCCGCGGCCTGCTGACCTCGGGGCGCCTCGCGAAGATGGTGCGCGCCGGCGACATCACCGGGCTCACCTCGAACCCGACCATCTTCCAGCAGGCGATCGCCGAGGGCAGCGCCTACGACGACGACATCCGGCGGCTCGCGCGCACGGGCAAGAGCGCCGAGGCCATCACCGACGCGCTGACCGTCGCCGACATCAAAGACGCCGCCGACGTCTTCGCGCCGGTGTACCGCAAGACCGACGGCGCCGACGGCTACGTCAGCATCGAGGTATCGCCGACCCTCGCGCACGACACCGCGGGCACCATCGCCGAGGCGCATCGCCTGTGGAAGACGGTGAAGCGCCCGAACCTGATGGTCAAGATTCCGGCCACCGCCGCCGGCGTGCCGGCGATCGAGCGCTGCATCGCCGACGGGCTCAGCATCAACGTGACGCTGATCTTCTCCCTCGAGCGCTACGACGAGGTCATGGACGCCTACCTGAACGGCCTGGAGCGGCGCGTGCGGGCGGGCAAGAAGGTCGACCGCATCGCCTCGGTAGCGAGCTTCTTCGTGAGCCGCGTCGACACCGCCGTCGACGCGCGCGTCGACGCGGCGCTCGCGGCGGCGGGACCGGACCAGCGCGCCCAGCTCGTCCCCCTGAAGGGCAAGGCGGCGATCGCCAACGCCAAGCTCGCCTACGCCGCCTTCCGCCGGAAGTTCGGCGACGGGCGCTTCGCCGCGCTCGCCGAGCACGGCGCGCGCCTGCAGCGCCCGCTGTGGGCGAGCACGTCGACGAAGAACCCGGAGTTCCCCGACGTGTACTACGTCGAGGCGCTGGTCGGCCCCGACACCGTCGACACCATGCCGCCGGCCACCCTCGCGGCCTACAAGGACCACGGCCGCCCCGAGGTCCGCATCGACCGCGACCTCGACGCGGCCTCCGCCGTCCTGCAGCGGCTCGAGGACGCCGGCATCGGCATGCATCAGGTCACCCAGCAGCTCGAGGCCGAGGGCGTGGCGTCGTTCGCCACCTCGTTCGCGTCGCTGATCGGGGTGGTGCGGGCCTGGCGCGACGCGCTCCTCCTGAGCGATCTCACGATGGCCACGCTCGGGCCCGGCGAGCGGCCGGTGCACGCCGCCCTCGGCGAGCTCGAGCGGGCGCGCGTAGTCGAGCGCCTGTGGAAGAAGGACGCGACGCTCTGGAAGCCCGACGACCCGGCGCACCAGCGCGAGATCGCGATCCGCCTCGGCTGGCTCGACGTGATCGACGAGATGGTCGACGCCGAGTCGGCGATGGCGGCCTTCGCCGACGAGGTGCGGCGCGCCGGCTACACGCGCGCCGTCCTCTGCGGCATGGGCGGATCCTCGCTCGCGCCCGAGGTGCTGCGCCGGACGTTCGGCGTCGCCCGCGGCTACCTCGACCTCGCCGTCCTCGACTCGACCGATCCCGCCGCGGTGCGGACCGCCGAGTCGTGGGGCGATCCCGAGCGCACCCTCTACGTCATCTCGTCGAAGTCCGGCGGCACGACCGAGCCGAACGCCTTCTTCCAGCTCTTCTGGGACCGGGTGCGCGCCCGCCGCGGCGCCCGCGCCGGGGAGAGCTTCGTCGCCATCACCGATCCCGGCACGCCGATGGAGGAGCGCGCCCGCGACCACGGCTTCCGGCGCGTCTTCCTGAACCGTCCGGAGATCGGCGGGCGCTACTCGGCGCTGTCGTACTTCGGCCTGGTGCCGGCGGCGCTCATGGGGATCGACGTCGCCCGGCTGCTGGCGAGCGCCCGGCGCATGACGACCGCCTCGGGGCCGACGGTCCCGCCGGCGCAGAACCCGAGCGTCTACCTGGGCGCCGTGCTCGGGGCGCTCGCGCGCGCCGGACGGGACAAGCTCACGCTCGTGACGTCGGACAAGATCGCCACGTTCGGGTACTGGCTCGAGCAGCTCGTCGCCGAGTCCACCGGCAAGGAAGGCACGGGCATCGTGCCGGTGGAGGGCGAGCCGCTCGCCGCGCCCGCGGCCTACGGCAAGGACCGCCTGTTCGCGTACCTGCGCCTCGGCGGCAAGCACGACCGCGCCGTGCAGGCGCTGGCGCGCGCGGGGCACCCGGTGATCGCGTTTCACCTGAAGGACGCGTACGACCTCGGCGGCGAGTTCCTGCGCTGGGAGATCGCGACCGCCGTCGCCGGCTTCCTGCTCGCCACCGACCCCTTCGACCAGCCGAACGTGCAGGAGTCCAAGGACAACACCAAGCGCCTGCTCGCGGCGCACGCCGAGACCGGCGCCCTGCCCGACGCCGGGGAGATCCTCGGCGCCGACGATCCCAACCTGGCGCGGCGCCTGCGCGACCACCTGCGCGCCCTCAAGCCCGGCCGCTACGCCGCCGTCACGGCCTACGTCGAGCGCACGCCGGCCCGCGAGCGCCTGCTGCGCGCGCTCCGGAGCGCGCTCCGCGCCCGCTACCGGGTCGCGACCACCGTCGGCTACGGCCCGCGCTTCCTGCACTCGACCGGCCAGCTCCACAAGGGCGGCGCCAACACCGGCGTCTTCATCCAGCTCACGGACGAGCCGGCGAACGACCTCGCCGTCCCCGACGAGCGCTACACCTTCGGCACGCTCGAGGCCGCGCAGGCCCTCGGCGATTACCAGGCGCTCGCGTCCCGCGACCGCCCGGTGCTGCGCGTCGGGCTCGGCACCGACGTCGACGGGGCGCTCGCGAAGCTCGTCGCCGCGGTCGGGCCCGCCCCGGCTCGGGCGACGCAGCCCGCGCGCGCCGCCAAGGCGGGGCGAGCAAAGGCAAAAGCCACGACGAAGGCAAAGGCCACGACGAAGGCAAAGGCCAAAACGAAGCCGAAAGCGCAGGCGAGGACGAAGCCGAAGGCCAAGGCAACGACCAAAGGGAAGGCCCGGGGCCGTACCGCGGGCGGGGGCGCGCCCCCGCCCGGCGCGCGCCGCACGACTTCGGGCCGGCGCCCGAAAACGGCACGCCGCGCCACGACCCGGCGCCGCGCCCGGCGCTGAAGGATCGGCCCATGCACGACGGCGAGCAGCGCGGGCGCAGCGGCATCCACGTCAGCCGGCTCGGATTCCCCTCGGCCCCCGAGAGCATCCGCGCGCGGGACCCGGTCACGGTCGTCATCTTCGGCGCGTCGGGCGACCTCGCCAAGCGCAAGCTCATTCCCGCCCTCTACCACCTCGAGGCCGGCGGCTACCTTCCCGAGCGCTTCGCCGTGGTCGGCGTCTCGCGCACCCCGATGACCGACGAGGCCTACCGCGAGGGCATGCTGGCGGCGCTCCGCGAGCACGTCGGCGCCGACGACCTCGGGCCCAAGCACGCGCTCGTGCGGGCGCTCCACTACCAGCCGGGCGACGTGCAGGACGTCGAGAGCTTCCAGAAGCTCAAGGAGCGCCTCGACGCCATCGACGCCGAGCACGGCCTCGCCGGCCACCGCATCTTCTACCTCTCGGTCGCGCCGGACTTCTTCGCGGTGATCCTCGAGCAGCTCAAGGCCGCGGGCCTGGTGCGCCGGCGCTCCGAGCAGGCGTGGTCGCGGGTGATCATCGAGAAGCCGTTCGGCACCGATCTCGCGAGCGCGCGCGCGCTCAACGCCAAGGTGACGGCGATCCTCGACGAGAGCCAGATCTATCGGATCGACCACTACCTGGGGAAGGAGACCGTCCAGAACATCCTGAGCTTCCGCTTCGGCAACTCGATCTTCGAGCCGCTCTTCAACCAGAAGTACATCGACCACGTCCAGATCACGGTCGCCGAGACGCTCGGGATGGAGGGCCGGCGCGGCGCCTACTACGACGGCGCCGGCACGCTCCGCGACATGGTGCAGAACCACATGCTGCAGCTCCTCTGCCTGATCGCGATGGAGCCGCCGTCGGGGCTCGAGTCCCAGGGCATCCGCGACGAGAAGGTGAAGGTGCTGCGCACGCTCATCCCGCTCGACCGGAAGGACGTCGCCGCCTCGACGGTCCGCGGCCAGTACGGCATGGGCGAGCGCGACGGGCAGGTGGTGAAGGGCTACCGGCAGGAGGAGGGAGTGGATCCCAAGTCCGTCACCGAGACCTACGTCGCGCTCCGGATCAGGATCGACAACTGGCGCTGGGCGGGGGTGCCCTTCTTCCTGCGCTCGGGGAAGCGGCTCGCGCAGCGGGTCTCCGAGATCGCGGTGCAGTTCAAGCAGCCGCCCCTGCACCTCTTCCGCCACCTCGGCGACGACGACGATTCCCCGCACGCGGCCCCGCGCTCGAACATCCTGGTGATGCGCATCCAGCCCGACGAGGGCATCAGCCTGTCGTTCGCCTGCAAGCGGCCCGGCATGCGCATCGAGCTCGAGGAGGTCAACATGGACTTCTTCTACGGCGAGGCCTTCCAGGAGCGCGCGCCCGAGGCCTACGAGCGCCTGCTCCTCGACGCGCTCCGCGGCGACGCGGCGCTCTTCACGCGCTCGGACGAGGTCGAGTGCTCGTGGCGCTTCATCCAGTCGATCCACGACGGGTGGGCGAGCCTGCCCGCCCCGAAGTTCCCCAACTACTACCCGTTCACCGACGGCCCCGACGAGGCGCAGCGGCTCTTCGAGGGCCGGCAAGGGCACTGGCGGCCGCTGCGCGACGGGTAGCAGGCCATGGAGGCGCGCGTCGAGGTGCATGCGGACGAGGCGGCGGTCGCGGCGGCGGTCGCGGAGCGCCTGGTGGCGCTCGCGGGCGCGGCGCTCCGGCCGCCGTTCACGCTCGCCCTCGCGGGCGGCTCGACCCCGCGGCGGCTCTACGAGCTGCTCGCGTCCGACGCCTTCGCCTCCCGCATGCCGTGGGACCGCGTGGAGATCTTCTTCGGCGACGAGCGCGCGGTGCCGCCCGACCACCCGGACTCGAACTGGGGCATGGCGTCGCGGGCGCTGCTCGACCGGGTGCCGGTGCGCGCGCACCGCATGCCCGCCGAGGAGGGCGACGCCGAGGCCTACGCGCGGCTCCTCGCCGCACGCGTCCCCGCCCGGCGCGGTGACGTCCCGGTGCTCGACGTGGTCCTGCTCGGCCTCGGCGAGGACGGCCACACCGCCTCGCTCTTCCCGGACACGGCGGCGCTCGACGAGACCCGGAGGAGCGTGGTCATGAACGACGTGCCGCAGCTCGCCACCCGGCGGATGACGCTCACCTTCCCGGCCATCAACGTCGCGCGCCACGTCTGGCTGCTGGTGACGGGCGCGCGCAAGCGCCGGCTCGTCGCCGGCTGCCTCGGCGGCGCCGAGGCCGGGGCGTGGCCGGTGCTGCGGGTGCGCCCCGAGGACGGGGAGCTGGTCTGGTGGCTCGACGACGCGGCGGCGGGACGCGGCGGCCGGCGATGACGACGGCGCGCGACACCGCGGCCGCCGTCGGCCTGGTCGGGCTCGCGGTCATGGGCGAGAACCTCGCCCTGAACGTCGAGAGCCGGGGCTTTCCGATCGCGGTCTTCAACCGCACCTACGACCGCACCAAGGCGTTCCTCGAGGGCCGGGCACGCGGCAAGCGCGTCGTCGGCGCGCGCCGCATCGGCGACTTCGTCGGCGCCCTCGCGCGCCCGCGCCGCATCGTCCTGATGGTCAAGGCGGGCGCCGCCGTCGACGCGGTGCTCGGGGACCTCGTGCCCCACCTCGACGGCGGCGACATCGTCGTCGACGGCGGCAACTCGTCCTTTCGCGACACCGACCGCCGCATCGCCAGCCTGGCGTCGACCGGCATCGCCTTCGTCGGCATGGGCGTGAGCGGCGGCGAGGAGGGCGCGCTCCGCGGCCCGAGCCTGATGCCCGGCGGCCGCAAGGCCGACTACAACCGCCTGGCGCCGATCCTGACCAGGATCGCCGCCGTCGCCGACACCGGACCGTGCGTCACGCATTGCGGCCGCGGCTCGGCGGGCCACTTCGTCAAGATGGTCCACAACGGCATCGAGTACGGCGACATGCAGCTCATCGCCGAGGCCTACGACCTGCTGCGCCACGGCCTCGGCCTGACGCCGCGCGCGATCGCCGACGTCTTCGCGGAGTGGAACGAGGGCGAGCTCGAGTCGTTCCTGATCGAGATCACCGCCAGGATCGTCGCCTTTCCCGACGACCGGCGGCCGCGCGGCGTCCTCCTCGACCAGATCCGGGACGTCGCCGGCCAGAAGGGGACCGGGCGCTGGACCTCGCAGGTGGCGCTCGACCTCGCGGTCCCGATTCCCACCATCACCGCCGCCGTCGACGGCCGCGACCTCTCCGGCATGGCAGCGCTGCGGGCGCGCGTGGCGGACGCGTACCGGGCGGGGCCCCGCCCGGACCGGCGCGGCACCGCGCGCGCGGTCGCCGAGACGCGCGCGGCGCTCTACGCGTCGAAGATCTGCGCCTACGCCCAGGGCTTCCACCTCCTCGCCGCGGCCTCGGAGGCGTTCGACTACGGCATCGACCGCGCCGAGATCGCGCGCATCTGGAAGGCGGGCTGCATCATCCGCGCCGGCTTCCTCGATCGCGTCAACGCCGCCCTGACCGCCGACCCCGAGCTGCCGAGCCTGCTCCTGGCGCGCGACCTCGCCCGCGACGTGCGCGCGCGCGCCGACGGCTGGCGCGCGACCGTGCGGCGCGGCGTCGCCGCCGGCATCGCGCTGCCGGCGATGGCGGCCTCGCTGGCGTACTTCGACGGCATCCGGCGGGCGCGCCTGCCCGCCAACCTGCTGCAGGCGCAGCGCGACTACTTCGGCGCCCACACCTACGCGCGCCGCGACCGTCCCGGCAGCTTCCACACCGACTGGTCGTCTCCAGGGAGAACGCATGGCAGCCACCGCCCTCGCCGGTGACATCGGCGGCACCAAGACCAACCTGGCGCTGTACGAGCTCGCCGGCGCCCCGGCGGTGCGCCGCGAGGCGTCGTTTGCGAGCGCGCGCTACGGCAGCCTCGAGGAGGTGATCGCGGACTTCCTGCGCGACGACCGTCCGCCGATCGCCGCCGCCGCGTTCGGCATCGCGGGCCCGATCGTGGACGAGGCCGTCAGCACCACCAACCTCCCCTGGCGGATCGAGGCCGCCAGCCTGCCGCGTCCTCGAGACCCCGCGCGTCCGGCTGCTGAACGACCTCGAGGCGACCGCGTTCGGTGCGCTCTTCCTGCCGGAGGACCGCTTCGAGGTCCTGAACCCCGGCCGGGCACGCGCCGGCAACCGCGCCGTGATCGCCGCCGGCACCGGCCTCGGACAGGGCTTCCTCTTCTGGGACGGGCAGCGCCACGTGCCGGTCGCCACCGAGGGCGGCCACGTCGACTTCGCGCCCCGCGACGCGACCGAGAGCGCGCTCCTCGCGTTCCTGCGCCGCGAGTACGATCGCGTCTCCTACGAGCGCGTGGTCTCCGGTCCCGGGCTCTTCAACGTCTTCCGCTTCCTCAGCGAGGGCGAGGGGCGCCCGGTCGCGGCGGAGGTGCGCCGCCGCCTCGCGGACACGCGCGATCCCGGGGCCGTGATCGGCGAGGCCGGGATCGCCGGCACCTGTTCCACGTGCGTTGCCGCGGTCGACATGTTCGTCGACCTCTACGGCGCGCAGGCCGGCAACCTCGCGCTCACAATCATGGCCGTCGGCGGCGTCTACGTCGGCGGCGGCATCGTGACGAAGATGCGGCGGAAGATCGGCGAGGGCGCGTTCATGCGATCGTTCATCGCCAAGGGGCGCTACAGCGACTTCATGGCCGACA
>Ga0302046_10006029_pt1 | contig 10618 bp, 5 predicted proteins | sample RVTome_11_FD_200261 | JGI IMG/M metagenome (GOLD analysis project Ga0302046, IMG submission 200261) | Soil microbial communities from uranium-contaminated site in the Upper Colorado River Basin, Wyoming, United States - RVT147D111 (version 2) ... | reverse complement strand
GTTGCATGACGAAGGCCTTGGAGGCGTTGTAGACGACCCGCTCCTCGAAGCCCTTGACGTTGAAGAGCTGCATCTCGACGACGTACTCCGTCTCCCGCTGGTCGACGCACTTGACGTCGACGATCGAGAGCTTCATCTCGGGCAAGGCCACCATCTGCTCGGGAGCAAGGTAGGAGAGGTCGCGGATGCGCCGGTCGCCCTCGAGCTCGAGCAGCGTGTTCAGCAGCTCGATGAGCAGGTGCTTGTGGGGCTCGGAGCCGAAGATCCGCTTGAAGATGAAGTCGGTCTTGGGATCGGCGAAAACGGGGCGCATACTTGCAGGTTACCACGGATCCTGAGCCTCCCGAGCTTCGGCCCGGCGGAGCAATCGACCCCGGCCCGCGTGTGACTCCGAGCCGCCGCCAGGCAGATGAGCGTTCCGGAGCTCGCCTGCGGGTTTTATCGGCCACCGGCGCGTTACCTCCCACATGGAGGCCACGACGCCGGATCCCGACGCGGGATCCGTCCTCCCGGACCGCGAGCACAGGAGCCCGTCATGCACACCAGGATCCCCACCGTCCTCAGTCCCTTCCTGCTCTTCTCCCTCACCCTCCTCGCCCTGCCGCTGGGCGCCCAGCAGGTCGTCCAGAGCCGCGGCGTCGACGCCCGCGTCGACTACGCCGCCCTGACCCGCCTCGGCCCCTGGGACGACCGCAACTACCGCCTGACCCGCGACGACCTGGCGCTGCTGGCGCCCGACGAGGCGGCGCAGACCGACCCGATCCCGGCCTTCTTCCGCGTCGAGCTGCGGCGAAGCTGGCCGACGCTGCGCCGCCGCGGCCCGGCCCAATATCCGCGCAGCGCCCTCCAGATCTTCCGCCAGCTCTACACCGGCTACCTCGTCGCCGGCAAGCACTACCGCCGGGCGCGGCGCGAGGACGGCCGCTTCCGCGTGCTCGTGACCCCCGAGTCCGAGATCGCCGAGCCGCCGGCCAAGTTCCTCGACGGCGAGGCCCGCGTCACCAGCCCGCAGGGCGCCGCCGAGTCGGCCGTCAAGATCAGCCCGGCCGACGCCAACCGGGTGATCGCCGGCTCCAACGGCCCCGGCAACGGCCAGCGCATGCACTACTCGACCGACGGCGGCGCCACCTGGAACGTCGCCGCCGCCCTGCCCCAGGGCGGCACTTGCTGCGACCCCACCGTCGACTGGAAGTCCGACGGCTCGCTGGCCTATGCCGCGACCCTCGGCAACTGCACCAACGCCGGCTGCGCCGTCTGGTTCTACCGCTCGAACGACGGCGGCCAGACCTGGAACGGCCTCGAGAGCGTGACGCCGGGGGACCCGCGGCGCGAGCTCACCACCAGCGGCAGCGACAAGGAGTTCCTCCACGTCGACAAGGCCGCCGCCTCGCCCCACCGCGACAACGTCTACCTGACCTGGCACGACGACAACGTGCTGCAGTTCGCGCGCTCGACCGACGACGGCCACACCTGGTCGAAGATCGGCTTCACCGGCGAGGCGCTGGGCATCGGCAGCGACGTGACCACCGACGGCAGCGGCGCCGTCTACTACTTCTGGCCGGCCTTCGACACCCGCCAGATCGTGCTCAAGAAGTCGACCAACGGCGGCGCCTCCTTCGCCGCCGGCACCACGGTGGTGGCCTCGACCGAGGCCAGCTTCACCTTCCCGGTGCCGTCCATGGACACCCGCGAGGTCTTCGTCTACGTCGCCGCCGACGCCGACCTCTCGAGCGGCCCCTTCGGCGGCAGCGTCTACGTCGCCTGGACCGACTCGACGGCGGCCACCGGCGGCAGCGCCGCGGGCAACCACGCCCGCGTGCGGGTGGCCTTCTCGCGCAACGGCGGCGCCTCGTGGAGCGTCGTCACGGCGCACGAGACGGCGGACGCCGCGAGCGTCGACCGCTACCACCCGTGGCTCGCCGTGGGGCCGGACGGCCGGGTCCACGTGGCCTTCTACGACACCCGCCGCTCGGCCAATCGCGCCGCCGTCGACCTCTTCTACACCTCCTCGGCCGACGGCGGCCAGAGCTTCGCGTCGCCGGTCCGGCTCACCGCCCAGGCCTCGCCCAAGATCGACGACAGCTTCGAGCTCGGCGACTACAACGGCCTCGACGCGGTGATGAGCGACGTCATCGCCGTCTTCACCGACAACCGGCCCGAAGGCGGCGGCGGGGGCGACTCCGTGGACGTCTACGCCGCCGGCTTCAGCGTCGACCCCGGCGACGGCGGCGGCGGGGACGACGGCGGCGACTTCAGCGAGAGCTTCGAAGGCGGCGCCGGCGGCTGGACCACGAGCGGCCTCTGGCACCTCGTCACCGACGGCGGCTGCGCGAGCCCGGGCTACTCCTCGCCCACCCGCGCCATGTACTACGGCCAGGACGCCGGCTGCGACTACGACACCGGCGCCGCCACCAGCGGCAACCTGATCTCGCCGCAGATCCAGTGCGGAAGCGGCGCCACGCTCACGTTTCAGTACTTCCGCCAGGTCGAAGAAACCGTCAACGATGCCTACGAGACGACGTCGGTGGCGGCGTCCGTGGCGGGCCAGTCGACGTGGACGACCCTGTGGTCGAGGACCTCGCTCCAGGCGTCCGAGAACGCCTGGACGTCGAGCGGCGCGATCTCGCTCGCGGCCTTCGCCGGCCAGGCCATCGAGCTGCGCTTCCGCTTCGACAGCGTCGACGAGATCGAGAACGGCTTCGTCGGCTGGCTGGTCGACGACGTCGTCGTCGACGGCTGCGGGAGCGGCGGCGCAGGAGGTGGGGGCATCGTCATCTTCGCCGACGGCTTCGAGTCGGGGAACATGAGCGCGTGGACGACGCCGTGACGCCTGCCGTTCTCCGGCTGAGCAGATCGGGTAACATGCGCTCGGAGCCCCAAAGTGCCCGCAACCTCCGAGCGCGCTCCGGCGCGGATCCTGACGGTCGACGACGATCCCGACCTGATCGCCGCCATCGAGCTGCGCGCGCGCCGCTGGGGCTACGAGCACCGCGGCGTGACCAGCGCCGCGGATCTCTGGGCCTTCCTCGAGCGGTCGACGCCGGACGCCGTGCTGCTCGACGTGATGCTCGGCGACGCCGACGGCTCGCGCCTGGTGGGCGAGCTCAAGCGCCGGCTTCCCGAGCTGCCGGTGATCATGATCACCCGCTCGACGTCGGTGGACGCGGCGGTGCGCTGCATGAAGCACGGCGCCACCGACTACATCACCAAGCCGCTCGACTTCGAGCGCCTGCGCCGCGCCCTCGGCGAGGCCCTCGAGGTCGGCCGGCTGGCGCGGCGCCTGGCGCGCCTGGGCGAGGCGGCGGAAGGCGAGGAGCCCTTCGGCATGGTGGGCCGCAGCGCCCCCATGCGCCGCCTCTACCGGCTGATCGCCAACCTCGCCCCCACCGACGTCTCGGCCCTGATCCTCGGCGAGACCGGCACCGGCAAGGAGCTGGTGGCGCGCGCCGTCCACCAGGCCAGCCCGCGCCGCGGCGGCCCCTTCGTGGCGGTCAACGCCGCGGCGATCCCGCGCGACCTGATCGAGAGCATGCTCTTCGGCCACGAGAGGGGCGCTTTCACCGGCGCCGACCAGACGCACGTGGGCTTCTGCGAGCAGGCCGACGGCGGCACGCTCTTCCTCGACGAGATCGCCGAGATGGGCTTCGAGGTGCAGGCGAAGCTGCTGCGCTTCCTGCAGGACCACGTGGTGCAGCGCCTCGGCTCGAGCCGCACCCTCCGGGTGGACGTGCGGGTGCTGGGCGCCACCAACGTCGACCCGCGCCGCGAGATGGCCGAGCGCCGCCTGCGCGAGGACCTCTACTACCGGCTGCGGGTGGTGAGCCTCCAGCTCCCGCCCCTGCGCGAGCGCGCGGGCGACGTGGAGCTGCTGGCGGGGCATTTCCTCCGGCGCGCCGCCGCGCGTCACGCCCGCGGCTGCAAGCGCATCAGCCCCGCGGCCGAGACCCTGTTGGCGAGCTACTCCTGGCCGGGCAACGTGCGCGAGCTCGAGAACGTGATCGAGGAGGCCGTGGTGCTCCACCGCGGCGAGGAGCTCACCCTCGACATGCTGCCCGCCGAGATCACCGGCACCGCGCTCGGTACCGCCTCCGCCGCCGCTGCGCTGACGCCCCAGGGAGCGGCGGAGTCGCGGCTCAACCCGCGCCAGGCCCTGCAGCGTCAGGCCCTGCTGGCGGCGCTCGAGCGCCACGCGTGGGACCCGGAAGCCGCCGCCGCCGAGCTCGGCGTGAGCCGGGCGACGGTCTACCGGCGGATGAAGAAACACGGCCTTTCGGCCTGAGCCTCGTCCCACATCCCGAGCTTCGAGTACTTCGTGATCGACGAGGGAGGCCTGCCGCAAGAGGAGCTCGAGCCGCTCGACAGTCCGGTGACCGGGGTCTTCCAGCTCGAGCGCTCGCAGAGCGTCGAGGAGATCCGGCGGATCATCGACACGCTGATCGGCTCAGTCGCCGAGCTTGACGCCCTCAGGACGCCCGAGGTCCTTGACGAAAGCCGGCATGCCGGCGAACGCCGGACGCCCGTCGCCCTGCATGCCCGCCTGCATGAGCTCGCCGGTGATGACCCGCGCCCCCTGGCGCCGGGCGTAGCTCTCGAGACCGGCGCGCACCTTGTCGCGGATGAAGGCGATCGGGATGCGCTCGAGACGCGCCCGGGCGTCGGCCGACCACAGGACCTCGGCGGCGTCGAGAGGACGGCCGGTAGGCTGGTGGGGGCAGGCCGGATCCTCCGCCAGCACGTCGCCGAGGCCGGCGTAGGCGCGGCAACGGCAGCCGCCGCACAGCTCGCGGTACTCGCAGGCGCCGCAGCGGCCCTTGAGGCGCTCGGGGTCGCGCAGGGCCGCGAGCAACGGCGAGCCGCGCCAGATCTCGCTGAAGCTGTGCTCCCGCACGTTGCCGGCGACCACCGTCATGTAGGGGCACGGCGTCACGTCGCCGCCGGGGGTGACGCGGCAGTACTGGGTGCCCGCCATGCAGCCTCCGCTCTCGAGGCCGGCGAGGCCCTGCTCGTAGGCGATGCGCTTGAACTGCGGCGCGCACTTCGAGCGCACCAGCATGGGCTTGTAGCTCTCCTGGGCGCGGGCGAGGCCGGTGAGCAGCTCCTCGGTGTCGGCGGCCGAGAGGTCGTTCATGAGCTGGCCGCGTCCGGTCTGCACCAGGAAGTAGAGGTTGAACGACCACGCGCCCTTCTCGCGCGCGAAGTCGATGAGCCGCGGGATCTCGTCGCGGTTCATGTCCATGACCGTGGTCTGCACCAGCACCTCGAGACCGCCTGCCCTGGCGATCTCGAGAGCGCGCACCGAGCACGCCCAGGAACCCGGGCCGCCGCGAAAGCCGTCGTGCTTTTCCGGGTCGAGGGAGTCGATCGAGATGCCCACGCCCTTGACGCCGCACTCGACCACCTTCGCGGCCACGCGCTCGTCGAGCAGCACGCCGTTGGTGCCCATGACCACCCACAGCCCAAGGTCGGCGGCGGCGCGGGCGAGGTCGTAGACGTCCTTGCGCAGGAGCGGCTCGCCGCCGGTGAGGATCAACATCTCGGTGCCGAGCCCCGCCATCTCCTCGAGCAGCGCCAGGCACTCCGCGGTGGTCAGCTCGTCCTCGCCCTTCCTGCCCGCGGAGAGGTAGCAGTGAGGGCAGCGCAGGTTGCAGAGCCGGGTGAGGTTCCAGGAGATGAGGGAGGGGCGCGGTTCCATGGCCGTCGAGGTTATCCCACCTCGCCCGGCGGGGGCGAAGGGGGGCGGCTCGTCCAGGAACCGGCGGCCGCCCCTTTCGCGGCGCGGGCGCGACGGTGTATAGTCGGCCTGAAGCCCCCAGGGAACGAAAGGAGGAGGATGATGAGCACCGAAGAATCTCTGAGCGAGAGTGAACGCGATTTGCTGGACGCGGTGCCGGACGCGTTGAAGAACGGCGTCGAGCTGCTCGAGTGGTGGCGGCAGGCGGACGCCGAGAGCTCCTACGAGGAGCGTTACGACGAGACCCTCGTCTTCAACCGGCCCGACGACACGAGCTACGGCTTCTTCGACCGGGTCGAGCTCACGGGGAAAGGCAAGGTGCGGATCAACGGCAACGTCCAGAGGATGTTCTACGACGAGCCCAAGGCACCGCCCGACGCCAAGCTCACGGCCATCGCGGACGAGTGGATGGACTCTCAGATCCGCGAGTTCGTGCTGCGCTACTTCATGCGCATCAGCGACTTCCGCCTGCCCCAGCTCGTCGCGGAATCGCACGAGGACCCGCCGCCCGGCCTCGGTTTCCTGAGCCAGTGCCCGGAAGAGAAGGAAGACGCGACCGGCTTCGGCTTCACGCAGCTCTACTTCAAGAAGCGCGACGGCGAGACCGGCAAGTTCGCGGAGGACGAGCAGGACAAGATCGTGGACCTGCGGCGCCTCGAGGACGAATACGAGTGGATCGTGCTGAAGAACCCGATCTTCGGTTTCGGTTTCGATTTCAAGCCGTTCGGGCGTTTCTTCGAGACGTTCCTCGGCGCCGCCGGCCCGCAGGTCAAGCTGCCGGCGAAGGTGTTCAACTACCTCGTGCTGTCGAACGATTTCGTGGTCAACGAGGCGAAGCCCGCGAAGGGCGTCCGCAGCCGCTACGGCCTCGGCTACGCCTTCGTCAACGATCCCGAGCCGAGCGTCTACGGCTACGGCCCGGGCCAGCTCCAGCCGGCCTTCGAGCAACTGGTGTGGGAGGTCCACGATTCGGGGCAGATCACGGTGCGCGCGGCCTTCGTGGCCGAGGAGCCCACGAAGATCCTCAAGCTCTCGGTCGACCCCCTGGCCTGGGGCTTCCAGTTCACCAAGGCGATCGGCGGTGAGCTCCCGGGATTCCTCAAGGGGGTCAAGCGCGCCTGGGACGACCTGCCGTTCACCAACGTGACCTTCGATCCGGTGCTGCCCACGGTGCGCCTGCTCAATGCCGTCACCGCCGGCGAGGCCTCCCGGCGCTTCTGCATCTCGAAGGACCAGATCATCAAGGAGGCGCTCTTCCTCCACTTCCAGCAGCATTACCAGACCATCGTCGGCTCGCTCCAGACCTGGCGCCAGATCCGCGACTGGACGGCCAAGGAGGACAAGCTGCCGGATTGGGTGGTGAGCGGCAAGAGCGCCTGAGGAGCGGTAGGGCAGGCTGTGCCTGCCGATTCGCGATCGCGGGAGCTCATTCGCGATCGCGGGAATCGTCAGGCGGAGCCTGACCTACGTTCCGGACTTCGTCTTCACCGGGGGTGCCGGCCGTTTCGGCAGCTCGTGCGGCGTGGTCTCGAGGCTCTTCAGGACCTCCTCGACCGCCCGCTCGAGCTGCGGATCCCGGCCCGCGAGCACCGACTTGGGGTCGTTGTCGACCTCGACGTCGGGATCGACGCCGTGGCCCTCGATGACGTAGGAGCCGTCGACGTCGTTGGAGGAGAACTCGGGCACGAAGACGTTGCCGCCGTCGAGCAGGGGTCCGCGGCCGGAGATGCCCACGACGCCGCCCCAGGAGCGCTTGCCGATCAGGGGACCGAGCCCGGCCTGGCGGAACATGTAGGGGAAGATGTCGCCGTCGGAGCCCGAGTTGGCGTCGAGCAGGCAGGCCATCGGGCCGTAGAACACGGTGCCGGGGTAGGTGCCGGCGGTGTCGCTGTTGCGCGCGAAGCCGGTGCCGAGGAGCTCGCGGCGCAGCCGCTCGAGGATCATCTGCGACACGTTGCCGCCGCCGTTGCGGCGGGCGTCGACGATCAGGCCGTCGCGGCGGATCTGGGCGTAGAAGTACTTGATGAACTCGCGCAGGCCGGCGGCGCCCATGTCGGGCAGGTGGACGTAGCCCACCCGGCCGCCGGTCAGCTCGTCGACGCGGCGGCGGTTACGCTCGATCCAGGCGAGGTAAAGCAGGCTCTCCTCGTCGCCGATGGGGCGGAAGGTGACCTCGCGCGACCCCTCGGTCGACGGCGTCGCGTTGACGGTGAAGGTCACCGGCCGGCCGGCCTTGTGGCGCAGGAGCCGGTAGGGGTTGTCGTCTCCCTTCAGTTCTTCGCCGTCGATCGCCAGCACGTAGTCGCCCTCCCTGGCGTCGACGCCGAGCTCGGTCAGGGGAGCGCGGTAGACGTCCTCCTCGTTCTGCCCCCGGAAGATCCGCGCCAGCCGGTAGCGGCCGCTTGCCGGATCGAGCTCGAAGCGGGCCCCCGGCAGGGCGAAGCGCGGGCGCTCGGGCGTCTCGTAGTCGCCGCCGGTCACGTAGGCGTGCCCCACGTTGAGCTCGGCGATCATCTCGGCGATCACGTAGTTGAGGTCGCTGCGGTGGGCCACGTGGTCGAGCAGCGGCCGGTACTGCTCGCGCAGCGCCTGCCAGTCGTAGCCGTGCATGTTCTCGACGTAGAAGAAGTCGCGGAAGCGGCGCCAGGCCTCGTCGAAGATCGCCGCCCACTCCTCGGCGGGCACGCGGTCGACCTGGAGGGCGTCGGTGGCGACGGCCTTGCCCTCGGTACCGGGCACGTCGAAGAGCTGATAGGAGCCGCCCTGCGCCACCAGCACCTTCTTGCCGTCGCGCGACACCGCGAAGCCGTTCACCGCTTCGGCGAGGGTCTTCTCCTCGCGGTCGTCGAGCGAAAAGGTCTTGAGCGCCGACTTGGCGTCGGCCGCGCGCCCGTAAAAGAAAGGCGCGGCCTTGAAATAGAGGAGGTGGCGGCCGGCGGCCACCAGCGCGAAATAGTTGTCAGCCTCCACCGGCACCGGTGCCACGCGCTCGCCCAGCCCGTCGAAGTCGATCTTGATATACTCCTTCTTCCCGTCTTCATCTTCATCTTCATCTTCATCTTCATCTTCATCCTTCTTCTTGCCTTTCTCCTTCTCCTCCTTCTTCCCGTCCTTCTCCTTCTCCCCCTCTTCCTCCACGGTCACCTCGTCGCTGCGCGGCGGGAAAGGATGGGGCACGTCCTTGCGCAGCGCCATGGCGAAGATCCCCGTCGTGCGAGTGGTGGCGTAATCGAACTCGGCGGTCGAGATCAGCGGCGCGAACTCGCGGTCGCTCAGATAGTAGAGGTACTTGCCGTCGGGATCCCAGGCCGGCGCGTACTCGTTGAACATCTCGCCGGTCACCCGGCGTAGCTGGCGGTCCTTCAAGCTCCAGACGTGGAGGGCGTAGAAACCGTTGACGTCGCTCAGGGTGAGGGCGATGAAGCCGCCGTGGGGCGACCAGGCGAAATTGTTGAGGAAGCCGCGCGCCTCGTCGGCCACCAGCACCTTCTCGCGGCTCGCCACGTGGAGCACGTAGAGGCGCCCGTTCTTGTCGGTGAAGGCGAGGCGCTCGCCGTCCGGCGACCATTCGGGGGCGTAGCGCATGGCGTCGCCGTCGGCGGTCAGTTGCTCGGGGGCGCCGGCGCCGTCCTGGTCGACGACCCAGATCTCGTCCTCGCCGCCGGCGTCCGACACGTAGGCGATGCGGCGGCCGTCGGGCGACCAGCGGGCGGCGCGGTCGTGGGCGTTGGCGCTGCGGGTGAGGTTGCGGGTGGGGCCGTGCTCGATGGGCGCGGTGAAGACGTCGCCGCGGGCCACGAAGAGCGCGCGCTCGCCCTTGGGGGAGAGCTCGAAGTCCTCGACGGCGCCGGCCGCCGAGATCCGCGCAGGCCGCCGCGCCACGCCGTCGTCGGGCACGAAGATCGAGATCGCCCGCGACTGGCCGGCGGCCGCGTCGTAGACCTCGAGCTCGCCGTGGAGCTCGTAGACGATGCGGCCGGCGCCGTCGCCGCTCGGCCAGCGCACGTCCCAGGTCGTGCTGTGGGTGAGTTGCGCGGTCTGTTTCGACGCGAGGTCGTAGCGGTAGAGGTTGAGGGTGCCGTCGCGGTCGGAGCTGAAGTACACGGCGTCGCCGATCCACATCGGGTCGCGGTCGGTGCGCGGGTGGTCGGTCACCTGCTCGAGCTCGTAGCTCTCGAGGTCGAAGAGGTAGAGGTCCTGGGCCCAGCCGCCCTGATAGCGCTTCCAGGAGCGGAAGTCGCGGGCGTGGGGCGAGTAGACGACGCGGCGGCCGTCGGGCGAGAAGTCGCCGGCGCCCGACGACGGCATCGGCAGCGCCACCGGCAGACCGCCGTCGACGGAGACGAGGTAGAGGCGCGAGTCGGAGACGTCGACGCCGTCGCGCAGGGAGCGGAAGAGCACCTTGCCGCCGTCCGGCGACCAGCCGATGACCTGGTTGTCGTAGCCCCAGCGGGGCGGCAGGGGCCCGCGCGCCGGGTAATAGGTGAGCTGACGGGGGGCGCCGCCGCCGGCGGCGACGACGTAGACCTGCTCGTCGCCGTCGTACTGGCCGGTGAAGGCGATGCTCTGGCCGTCGGGGGAGAACTTGGGAAAGAGCTCGAGACCGGGATGGGCGGTCAGCCGCCAGGCGGTGCCGCCGCCGGCCGGGGCCAACCACAGGTCGCCGGCGTAGCAGAAGACCACCCGGTCGCCGTGGAGGTCGGGGAAGCGCAGCAGGCGGGTGGCCTCGGGTTCGGCGGCGAAAGCCGGCGCGACGAGCGTGCAGAGGACGGTAAGGCAGAAGACGGCGACAGGGGGCAGCTTACGGGTCATGGGTTCCTCCGGGGGTGGGCGGCGGGCGGGCGCTTCAACGACGGTGATCGAAGTATACGATGCACGGCTCCCGAG
>Ga0302046_10006027_pt1 | contig 10619 bp, 3 predicted proteins | sample RVTome_11_FD_200261 | JGI IMG/M metagenome (GOLD analysis project Ga0302046, IMG submission 200261) | Soil microbial communities from uranium-contaminated site in the Upper Colorado River Basin, Wyoming, United States - RVT147D111 (version 2) ... | reverse complement strand
GCACGCGCCGCACTCCGATGGTGGGATCGGTCTGACACCAACCCCGTCGATCTCAACTACAGGATCGCCATCGCTTGATAACCTTCACCGATCAACTGACGACAAACGGGTTTTTCAACACGCCCCAGAGCTGTGGGGCACCAATGCTCAGGCAACCGACACGGGCTTCGCCCTGACAGACTCGCCTGTCTTCACATCCTGATTCACGACGCACCGTGATAGCGAATTCCCCAGCGCACACGAGATCTCGTAGGGGATCGTCCCGACGCAGCGCGCCAAGTCCTCGGCGGTCTTGTGGCGCTGACCGCCTGTGGTCAGGGACAGTTGGCCTCTGAGGGGAGGTGAATTCGGCAAGCCCTGACCCAAAGCAAAGACCGGTCAGGGTCACCCGCCGACTCAAGGAATCTCCGATCCCCACTGACCCGCTGTAACGTACGGAACAACAACGCCATATGCGGTTAGGGCCGTTGATTTGCGCGCCCGAAGCAAATCCAGCAAACTGCCGATACACAATGTAGCAGAAGACCTGATCCCGCGCGGCCGATCTTTCCGCGCCCGAATGTCACCGCCGACACCAACGAGCCGACTCCGTGTCCCTCAAATCAGTCTCACATTACGAGATCGTCAAAAAGCTCGGCGAAGGGGGCATGGGCGAGGTCTTCCTTGCGCGTGATACGCGTCTGGACCGTCAGGTCGCGCTGAAGTTTCTCCCGTCGCACCTCACCAACGATCCCAAGGCGCGCGAACGATTGCTGCGCGAAGCCAGGGCCGCTTCGCGGCTGTCGCATCCCAACATCCTGACTGTGCATGAGGTCGGCGAGGATGAATCCGGGCGCATCTTCATCGCAATGCAGTATGTCGATGGCCGCTCGCTTGATGAAATTGTCGCGGATGGACCGTTGCCGGTCGATCAAGTGGTCTCGCTGGCGGTGCAGATCGGCGCGGGACTGGCGCGCGCACACGCGGCGGGTATCGTGCATCGCGACATCAAGCCGCAGAATATCATCGTCGACGGCGATGGACGCGGCACGATTCTCGATTTCGGCCTGGCCAAAGTCGTCGATGCGTCACGCCTGACGCAATCCGGCGCGATGATCGGCACGATAGCGTACATGTCGCCCGAACAAGCGCGAGGCGATCTGGCCGATCAGCGTTCGGATGTTTTCTCGCTGGGAGCGGTGCTCTACGAGATGGTCACCGGACGTCGCGCGTTTTCACCCGACAACGCGGCCGCGGTGATCTATGCGATCATCAATGAAACGCCCCCGGCGCCGTCACAGATCAATCCCGCCTGCCCCTCGGCATTGGAACGCATAATCGGTCGGGCGCTGGTCAAAGACCCGAATGAACGATACCAAAGCGTCGGCGAAATGCTCGCAGATCTGCGCCCACTCATACACTCGTCCAATCCGGCGATCAGCGACCCCGCGTTGATGGCCGCGCGTGCCGGTGCAGCGGACCCCAACCGGCCGTCGTGGCCTTCCGGGCCGGTCACGGTCCCCGATATCGGCCGACGCTGGCTGCGCATGGGTCTGGCCGCGGCCGTGTTCTTTATTTTGCTTTTGAGTGCCGCCCTGTTTTCACCATTGAAGCTATCGATGTTCCGTTCGCAGCAAGCGCTCGCCGACAAGAATACGCTGGCCATCATGCAGTTTGAGCAAGTGTCGGCGTTGGGCAACCAAGACCGCACCGGCCAGATGATTGCGAGTCTGCTGATCACCGATCTGTCCGAATCGCGTTTCATGAACGTAATCAGCCGCCAGCGCATGCTCGACATCGCCCGGCAGCTCGGCGTCAACGACCTCGGGGAGCTTGATGCCTCGATGTCGGGCCGCGTGGCCGACGCCGCCAATGCACGCTGGATTTTGACCGGCGAAGTGTTGCAGATCGAGCCGCAAATCATCCTGACGTCGCAGATTTCCGACGCGGAAAGCGGGACGATTCTCGCCTCGCAGCGTATCAACGGCGACACCGGCGATAATATCTTCAACGTCGTCGACCGTCTGGCCCGAGTCATCAAGAACGATTTGTCCCTGCCGGACGCCGCCGGCGGCGAGGCAGACCGCGCAATTGCCGACGTGACCACCCACTCTCCCGAAGCGTATGGCGCGTTCCTGCGGGGCATGGATCAGTTCGATCAGCTTGACTATGCCGCGGCCATCGAATCGTTCACCGAGGCGGTGCGCATCGATTCGACCTTCGCGTCGGCATGGTCGCAGTTGGCGCGTTCGTATCGCTCCCGCCGCATGTACGATCAACAACGCTGGGCAATCGCGCACGCGATGAACTTCATCGAACGCGTCACGCCGATGGAACGTCTGTATATCGAGAGTGCGGAGGCGTGGGCTGATGGCGACTATCCACGTGCCATCGAACTGCTCAAGACCATCGCGCTGCGGTATCCGAACGAAACCGAAGCGTTGATGTATCTGGGAACCGTCTACATCGCCAAAAACCAATACGACGAGGCGATCCTCTGGTACGACAAGATGCTGGCGATCGACTCGACCAAGAAAATCGCGTACAACCAACTCGCGTACTGCTACCACTACAAGGGCGAGCATCAAAAGTCACTGACTGCGATCAATCGCTACATCGCGCTGGCGCCCGACGAAGCCAACCCGTATGACTCGCGCGGCGACTTTCTGGCGGCCGACGGCGATGCCGGCGCAGCGATCGAATCGTATCGCGCGGCCCTGGAGCGCAACCCCGGATTTTATCACTCCGCCGCCAAACTCGGCTTCATGCAGATCTATTCGGAGAATTATGCGGCCGCTGACAGCGCCTTCCGACGGTTGTTCGATCATAAGCTGTCCGATGTTCGTGCCGATGGACGTCTGTACCGCACCTTCATTTCGATGCATCAGGGACGGCTGGGCGAGGCGCTCCGGATGCTCGATGCGGGCCTCGCCAGTGACCGGCTCGAGAACGCCAGCAATCAGCCGATGTCGACGAAGCACATGTACAAGCTCATGATCTACTCCAAACGCGAAGAATTCGACCACGCCCTGGCGGAGCTGCAGAGCATACGTGACCTGGCCGACAGTTTCGAGCCGCACAACCGCGCCTTTGTCCGTGCCGATCACATCATGCTGCTGGCCAAAAGCGGACGGCTCGCGGCGGCGCGCGACTCGCTTGAGGCGCTGGACCTGTCGGTCCGAGGCGACACCGCCAACAACACGATGATCGTCGATGCACTCGCGTGGGCCAAGGGCTGGGTCGCGTTTGGATTGGAAGACTATAACAGCGCCGCCGAGCATTTTGCCCATCCCGCACGGCGCTCCATGATGTTTTCGGCGAGATTCTACTATGCGCTCGCACTATTCCACGCCGGACGGCTGGGCGAGTCGGTCGATGAATGGCGCGAAATGCTCGAAAGCCACGATGAGTACCGCGCACAGAACCCGATCAATTCGGTCGAGGTGCACTACTGGCTCGGACGCGCTTATGAGGCCTCGGGCTGGACGGTGCAGGCGCAGGATCAGTATCGCACGTTCACGCGCATCTGGAAAACCGCCGACCCCGGCCTTACGGCCTTCGCCGATGCCAACGCGCGCCTGCGCCAACTTGCGCAAATCCACTGACGAAAGACTGGCGTTCCCTGCCCGCGGAGTGATGCAATTCCTTAATTGTGTCTCCCGTAAGACTCGGATACCAAAAATTCCCCCTGCCCCGTGTGAGATCACGGGGCAGGGGGTTGTGTTGTCGTACGCGGTGATGTGTGGTGCTACTTCATCAGCGTCATCTTGCGGGTGGCGACGAAGCCGCCCGATGAGATGCGGTAGAAGTACACACCCGAGGCCACCGGTTGACCACGCTCGTCACGACCGTCCCAACTGAGCTGCTGACGGCCCGCTTCCGAGTGGCCGGTGTAGCCACGGATCGACTGACCCGCCACGTTGTACACCGTCACGCTCCAGTCTCCCGCCTCGGGCAGATCGAACGGTATCACCGTCCCCGCATTGAACGGGTTCGGATAATTCTGGCCCAGCGCGTACTGCGTCGGACGCTGGATCAACGCCGCCTGGCTGGTGATGGTCCGGCCCTCGACGTCGGAAAGCTGATGGTCGGTCAAGGTGATCTCCGAGGTTGTGGCTACCGGCACGCTGAAGAGTGCCTGCGTTCCCCCGGCGATGCTGGAGGGACTGTCGGCATCGGGATAGATCAACACCCGCAGCTCGCCGTGGCGGGCGCGCGAACGGATGCGCATCCCTTCGGCGGCGGTTGAGAGTGTCGGTTCGCCGATGCTCTGACCATCGTAGCGGAACACGAAGAGTCCGCCGCCCAATGCCGCCGGTGACGAACTGCTGATGGTCAGGTGCTCACCCTCCATACGGGTGGTGACTGTGGCCGAACCCGCATACGGACTCAGCTTCGCCTCGATGGTCGGACTGACTGAACCACTGATCACCCGGATCAGGTAGGTCAGATCCGCCACCGTCAGGGACACCCCGTCCCCGTTGACATCTCCCGCCTGCACCTGCAAAGCGCGTAGCGCGGCATCTTCGGAGAATACCTCCACGCCATTGATCAGATAATTGACCAGCAGGATCGCATCGCCGACCTCGTAGGAGAGGCCGTTCTGGTTGATGTCACCCCGTGATCCCGCCGGCTCCACGATCCGCATCTGGGCACTGGCCAACCGGACACCGGGCAGCACACTGCCGGACAGCGACGCTTCACAGTTCTCATAGTCCGACTCCGCCATCACGAAGGTCATGTCTCCCGTGCGGCTGCTGATGGTGTTGTCGGTACAGCCATCCAGACAGGCATTCCAGTAGACGCTCTGGCCGGCCAGCGAACGGTTCGGCGTCACATTGACCGTCACATTGGCCAACACCCCCACCGGACGGTACGCCGACGACGGGGGATGCATCGCGCCATTGGCCAAGTCCGCCATGGCGATCAGACGGATCACGCCGGTTTCCAGCCGGTAGGTGAAGTACTCCCAGTCCGCCAAGGCGGATCCCCGTTCGACCTGCGCGATGCTGAACACCTCATCATCATAGGCAAAGGCCAGCTCGAAGGAGCCGACATCCGACTGCGCGGAGTCCAAACGAATCGGAATGGTTGACCGTCCGCCGACCGCGACATCCACCGGCGATGACACATCCCCCGCCGCCACGAAGAAGGGACAGTCGGGACGCAGCACCGTGACGACGCGCTCGCAGAACGCCTCATTCCCGCAGGCATCGGTCGCCGTGTACGTGTAGGTGATCGGAACCGAAACATCGGTGCATCCCACACCGCCGACCGAGGAGCGCTCGCAGACCACTGTCACCGGACCGCAGTTGTCGGTGACCGTGGCATCGAGGACATCGCACGGCGGCAGATCGACAAAGCGCTGCACGTCGATGTCAAGCATGCAGGTCACCGTTGGCGGAGTCTGATCCTCGACCGTGATTATCTGGTCGCACTCGCTGGAATTGCCGCAGTCGTCGGTCGCAGTGTATGTCCGCGTCACCGTCCCGCCGCAGGGGCCGCCAACCAGCGGACCATCGGCGCAGGTGATGGTCACCGGACTGCAGTTGTCGGTCGCGGTCGCATCGTTGGGATTGCACGGCGGAATGTCCGCCTCGCATTCCACTGCAAAGTCCGCCGGACAGAAGGTGAAGACCGGCGCGGTGTTGTCGTCGACCGTGATGATCTGGTCGCAGCTTGCCTGATTGCCGCAATCATCGGTCGCCGTGTAGGTGCGGGTAATCGTCCCGCCGCACTCGCCGCCGATCAACGGGCCGTCGCTGCAGGTCACTGTGACCCCAACGCAATTGTCGGAGGCCGTGGCATCGGCCGGATCACACGCCGGGACATCGGCCAGACACTCGACCGCAAAGTCGGCCGGGCAAGTGATGGTCGGCGCGGTGTTATCTTCGATCGTGATGATCTGGTCGCAGGTGGCAATGTTGCCGCAGGGATCGGTCGCCACATACGTCCGTGTGATGGTGCCGGAGCAATCATCCCCGATTAGCGGACCATCCGAACAGGTGACGGTCACTACGCCGCAGTTGTCCGTGGCCGTGGCATCCGTGGGATTGCACGGCGGCACCTGGTCGGAGCAGTCAACCGTGAAGCCCGCCGGGCACAGTGTGAACACCGGATCGGTGTTGTCGTCAATCGTGATCACCTGATCGCAGGTGGCGACATTGCCGCAGGGATCGGTCGCGGTGTAGGTGCGCGTAATCGTGCCGCTGCAGGCGTCGCCGACATAGGGGCCATCGCTGCATGTTATCGTGACTACGCCGCAGTTGTCGGTCGCCGTGGCATCATTGGGATCGCACGGCGGAACATCGGCCAGACATTCGACCGCAAATCCCGCCGGGCAGAGTGTGAAGACCGGCGGTGTGTTGTCATCGACGGTAATGGTCTGGGTGCAGGTTGCCTGATTCCCGCATCCGTCGTCAGCGGTGTATGTCCGCGTCACGGTCCCGCCGCAGGGTCCGCCGACCAGCGGGCCATCGCTGCAGGTGATCGTGACACTGCCGCAGGCGTCGGTCGCCGCAGCATCCGACGGATTGCACGGCGGAATATCAGCTTCGCACTCGACCGCAAAGTCCGCCGGACAATTCGTAAATGACGGCGCCGTGTTGTCGGTCACGGTGATCACCTGCAAACAACCGGATGCGTTGCCGCAGTCGTCGGTCGCTGTCCAAGTGCGGTTGATCGTGTACTCCTGCGGGCAGCCGCCGCCAAGAACCAAGTCACTGTGTGTGATCGTCGGCGACGGATCGCAGTTGTCGGTCGCCGTCGCCACACCGGTGATGGAGGGCGCGGTCGATCCGGGACACTCGACGCTCACGTTGGCCGGGCAGGTGATCACCGGCGCGGTGTTGTCGATCACCGTGTGCGTCTGCACGCACTGCGACGAATTGCCGCAATCGTCGGTGGCTGTGTACGTGTCGGTATAGACCAGCGGGCTGGCCGCGCAACCCGAGCCGCCGTTGCTGGAACGCGACACACTGATCGCGACCGATGGATCGCAGGCGTCAGACGCCGAAGCACCGGCGGTGCTCGCCGCCGGGACCTGCGAGGCGCATTGGTAGCTCGCGTTCGCCGGACAACTTGTAAATGACGGTGCGGTGTTGTCGGTCACCGTGATCACCTGCAAACATCCGGAGGCGTTGCCGCAGTCGTCGGTCGCTGTCCAGGTGCGGTTGATCGTGTATTCCTGCGGGCAGCCGCCGCCCAGGACCAGATCGCTGAAGGTGATGGTGGGCGACAGATCGCAGTTGTCCGTCGCGGTCGCCGTGCCGGTGCTCGCCGGCGCGGTCGATCCGGGACATTCGACACTCACGTTCGCCGGACAGGAAATGACCGGCGCGGTGTTGTCTTCGACCGTGATGATCTGGTCGCAACTGACCGCGCTGCCGCTCGTCGGCGTCGCGGTCCAGGTGCGCGTAATCGTTTTCTCCTGCGGACATGCTCCCGCCACTTCGGCATCAGAATACGTCAGCGACACCGACCCGCATCCAGCACTGGCCGTGTATGAAGCCGTGCCGGTGTTGGCGGGGAGCGTCGATTCGTCGCATTCGATGATGACATCGGAGGGGCAGGAGATGGTCAGGGCGCAGGAGCTGCTAACAAATACATCTCCGCCGTGCGGACCTGAAACACCCAATCCGCTTCCGATCAGTGTCGCAACGCCTGTAGCCGGGTTCAAACTGTAAAGTGAGGCAGCGCTGACGTATGGAGTCACGTAGAAATTGTCCAATGCGTCTACCGCCAGCCCCATCACCTCCCCCGATGTCCCGGTAATCGTTGTCTGAAGTGTTCCCGCGCCAGTTGCGGGGTTGACTTTGTACAGTCTGCTCCCGTTGCCCACCGCCCAGAGGGTACCGGTACCATCGAAGGCCATATCCATGATGTTAGGGAATCCCAAGTTTCCAACGAATGTCAATTGGCCGGTAATCGTATCGACAGTGTAAAACTTACCATTGAACCCTGCTGCGTAGAGAGTTCCGGCACTGCTCGCCTCTAGTAGGATTACATCACTCGTGCCGAGACCAGATCCGACATTCGTAGCTGCTCCAGTGGAAAGATCGAAGCGCGCCAAGTGTGACAGGCTTGCGCTAAAGCCGTTGGTAATTGTCCATAGTGTGCCATTCGGGGTGAAAGCTGCGGCCCATGTTCCCGAAATCCCACTGGGTCCTATGACGGATGCAAGCCCTGTCGTCAGATCCACGAGGATCAGGTTGGTGCCGAAGTTTCCGGTGCACCACAAACCCGGGGCCGGGGTCGCACTTGGTCGGGCATTGACGGTGCGATCCACCCCCATGGCGGAGAGCGCCGATGTCACGCCGGGCTGCCCGGCGATCGGCTGGCCGGTGACCGGATCGAGCATTGAATTGAAGCCTTGCAGCTCCAGAGCACCTTCGTAACCCGACGATTTCGCCGCTTCCAAGTCGAAGCGACCGTCGGGAGTCAGAAAGTCGCTGACCGGCGGGCCGGTCTGCTCGGGAATAGTCGCGCCCGGCTGATCGTAAGAATTGGGTTTGTCGGCGGCGTGAAGCTGTGGGACAATCGCGGTTGCGAGGAGGAAACCAATCGCTGCGAGAAAGCGTTTACATCGTTTCATGCTGCCAGACTCCTGATAGAGAGTTGAAAGTCGAGAGTCGATAGTTGAGAGTGTCCGAGCACAAATCACCGTCGGGGTGCATTACCCCGGTTCGTCGAGCGTCGCCATGGCGCACGCCGCCGCCGCCACGAACACGACTCGCACACAACCCATCATGGCTGCCTCCTGAGGGCTATTCAGTTGTCACAGCATGGTCCCGACTGCAACGGGACCGGGGAAAAGACCGGTGAAGACGTACTGCGGCGATACTTAACCGAAAGTGTTAAGGCAATGTCAAGCGGATTTGCAACGGAGAAACCGGCTCAACGGTCGGCGTGGGGCCGCATCCGGGCAACAAGAGACGGCCGCGGCGGGGCGCCTGAGTGCCGGATTAGCGTGTAGAGTCTTCCGTGGCGGGAGTACGGCGACGGGGTTAATCCCGGAAGTGGTTCGGGGCGACCTTCCCGCGAAGCGTCCGGAGCAATCCAAATCTGGCGGGGTCGACGAGACTCGAACTCGCGACCTCCTGCGTGACAGGCAGGCGTTCTAACCAAACTGAACTACGACCCCGCGTTTCTGTTCTGACTCCGGCTCTCGCGACCTTCCCGTCCGGAAATCGGGACGGGACGATCTAATCAAACTGGTTCGGCCAGCTCACCACAAGTGAACTACGACCCCGCGTTTGTGTTCTGACTGCGACTCTCGCGACCTTCCCGTCCGGAAATCGGCACGGGACGTTCTAACCAAACTGGTTCGGCAAGCTCACCACAAGTGAACTACGACCCCGCGTTTCTGTTCTGACTCCGGCTCTCGCGACCTTCCCGTCCGGAAATCGGGACGGGACGTTCTAACCAAACTGGTTCGGCAAGCTCACCACAAGTGAACTACGACCCCGCGTTTGTGTTCTGACTCCGGCTCCCGCGACCTTCCCGTCCGGAAATCGGGACGGGACGTTCTAACCAAACTGGTTCGGCAAGCTCACCACAGGTGAACTACGACCCCGCGTCAGTCCTCCAAGAACCGCCCCAATATGGGTCATCAGGGGGGGTGAATTCCAACGGATTTTTGGTGGGCGGTACTGGAGTCGAACCAGTGACCCCCTGCTTGTAAGGCAGGTGCTCTGGACCAGCTGAGCTAACCGCCCAATCGATCTCAAAGCGCCGGATGCTACGATGCCGAATCCTGGGACGGCTGATCGGCGCTGTCGCGTCCCCGGTACAGGATCGCAATCGGGACAATCACGCAGTAGCCCACGACCAGCAGGATCGGGGCGATCGTGATGCCGCCCCGCGCCAGGTCCACGTACCCGAAGATGATCGCCGCCAAACCCGCCAGAAAGATCAGGTAGTTGGTCTTCGAGAAGGGGAGCGTCTCGTCTTTGCGCGCCCGGGCCGCTTTGCCACGGGGTGCTTTGGTGTCGACTTGAGCCATGGTCGGGGGTCCTCCGTCGGCCTGCAAACGCTTCAAGGAACGGGAATTCGGTCAGAAGTCAAGGGGGGTGTCCCGCTACACTTGTCCCCCATCTGCTTGTTCTATCGGCTGTTACACGGGGGGCGTGATGGGAGATCCATCTGCGGCAAAGTGTGTCAGAACGCTCCCTCCAGCCACTCGCACCATAAATGCAAACAGAGCGCATGCACCTCCTGGATGCGCTGGGTGTTGTCGGAGGGGATGATGACGGCGCGGTCGATCAGCGGCGCGAGTTGGCCACCGCCTTTGCCGAGCAGCGCGAGTGTGTGGCACAGTGCGGTCCGGGCAGCGGATGCGGCGGCGAGGAGATTGGGGGAGTTGCCGGAGGTCGAGATCAGCACCAGCAGATCGCCGCTTTTGGCGCGCGCTTCGATCTGACGCGCGAAGATTTGGTCGAATCCGAAATCGTTTCCGGCGGCGGTCAGGATTGACGGGTCCGAGGCCAGCGAGGTTGCGGGCAGCGGGCGGCGTTTCGAATTCGCATCGAGACGCACGACCAACTCGGTCACGAAATGTTGCGCATCGGCCGCCGAGCCGCCATTGCCGCAGACATGGACATGATTGCCGCGTTGCAATGTGTCGCGCAACAGTTCGAATC
>Ga0302046_10006025_pt1 | contig 10622 bp, 6 predicted proteins | sample RVTome_11_FD_200261 | JGI IMG/M metagenome (GOLD analysis project Ga0302046, IMG submission 200261) | Soil microbial communities from uranium-contaminated site in the Upper Colorado River Basin, Wyoming, United States - RVT147D111 (version 2) ... | reverse complement strand
CCGATCCAGACGGGAGAGCTCGTCAGCGGTCTCTTCGGAGAGCCATCCCTCGTCAGGACCGGGCAGCGTCCCAAGCAGCAGCTCGTTGACAGCGTGGTCGGCGGCGGTAACCGGGCCACGCCCCCCCTTTTGCTTCGTGTCGAGCTGCTCGGGAGTGAAGGAAGCCGCGACGCGCGCGGCTTCTTCCAGCGCGTTCTTGATGCGTTCCAAATCCGCCGTTCGTCGCTGCGCGCGGTGGTTGCTCACGATTGGGGCACCTGTCTTTCGGTAGAAACGTCGCGTTCGGTACATCGCAGCTGCTTCGCCGGAGGACCGAATCACGAACACGATGTTCCGCCGGGCTCGTTGGGCGAGGCGAAAGGGCCATTCTAGCCCACCGCCATGCCCACGGGAATCGGACGCCGACGACGGTTGGATGGTGACGGGGTCAGGGTTCTTCCAGGCCGGGAAGCGCTTCAGACCTGGAGGGACGGCGTTTTGGCACCGCCCCCCCAAGCCCTGGTTGGGAAAAGGCTCAGAAAGGAGCCACACCGGGCCTCCCACGCCGGGAGACACGGACCGTCGCGGCGGAGCTTTTCAGCTTCGATGGTCGCGCGCCGCAAAAGTTTGTCCGATTGCTTGAGTCGTGATCATACGCCAACAAGGGGGTGGAGTGCAAGCCCTCCGACCGGCGTTCTTTTCTCAGTAGCACGGGGACCCCGCCCCCGTGCGCCTCGCTTCGCGACTCGCCTTCGGCTCGCGCTTCGCTCGGGCTGAAGGCTCTGCGGCTGGCGGGCGACTACGCGCGGGCTGAGGGCTCAGTCAGTCAGTGGCCTGGGGCCCCTGTACCATTTCTCCAGTCACCTATGATGTGACGACCGGCCAGCCCGCCGGGAACGCCAAACGGGGCCCGAGCGCTGCGAGCGCCTGGGGTGGACTTGCGTCCCGGCGGGTAAGCCGAGGTGCACGTCCCGTGGGGAGTTGCGCCCAGAGCGCCAGTACAGGGGTGATGCGGCACCGAGGCGCGGACCGGAGATCACGGAGGTGCAGTTCCCATGAACGCTAATTATCTTGTGTTCGCCGGCATCGACTACGGCAGTGATTTCCATCAGGTCTGTCTGATCGATACCGAAGGAAAAAAACTGGCCGAGTTCCGTTTCGAGCATTCTGCCATCGGAATCGGCAAACTCGTGAAAGCCCTCCTCCAGCATGGAGAGCCATCTCGATGCGCCGTCGCTCTCGAGTTGACCCATGGACCGGTTGTCGAAACGCTGCTAGAGCGTGGATTCCATGTCTTCGCTGTCAATCCCAAGCAGCTCGACCGCTTCCGAGACCGGCACACCGTGGCCGGCTCCAAAGACGACCGGCTCGATGCGTTCGTTTGTGCCGACTCGCTTCGTACCGACCACCATCACTTCCGCCAGCTCCAGCTCGACGACCCCCTGGTGATTCGACTCCGAGAGCTCGGCCGTATCGATTCCGCACTCAGCAAAGACTTGCGCCGTCTCACCAATCAGCTCCGGGCTCAGCTGCATCGGTTCTTCCCGCAACTGCTCGAGCTGTGTCCGGCTGCCGATGAGCCCTGGCTGTGGGCTCTGCTCCTCAAGGCACCCACCCCTCACAAGGCTCGTCGGCTCAAGAAAAATCAACTCGCCCGAATCCTCAAGGAACACCGCATCCGCCGCATCTCTTCCGACCAGCTCCATCTTGCTCTGGCTCAACAAAGCCTCACTCTCGCCCCGGGTAGCCTCGAGGCCGCTGCCGAGCACGTCCAGCTTCTTCTCCCACGGCTCCAACTCCTCTGCCAGCAGCTGCGCGATTGTCGTCGTCGAATCGCAGACGTGCTCCAACAACTCCAAGACCACGTCAGCTCGGAAGGCCCATGTAGGGAGCATCGCGACGCCAAGATCGTTCTCTCGTTTCCAGGCGTGGGAAGTCTCGTCAGCGCCGCGATGCTCGGGGAGGCTTCGCAGCCTCTCGCCGAGCGAAACTATCACACCCTGCGCGCTAACTGCGGATGCGCTCCTGTCACACGCCGCAGCGGTAAGCGCTGCCTCGTCCTCATGCGGCGCGCCTGTAATCCTCGTCTTCGCGAAGCCGCCTACCATTGGGCGAGAACCAGTTTGCAGAACGACATCGCCTGTAAAACCTTCTATGCTCGACAGCGCGCCCGCGGGCACAGTCATGGCCGTGCTCTCCGCGCGCTCGTCGACCGTAACTTGCGAATCCTTATCGCCATGCTTCGCTCCCAGACTGTCTACGACCCTTCACGACTGCGAGCTCAAGCCTCATGATCCTACTCACCCTAAAAAAACTCTTGACAACGGGTGGGGAGTCCACCCCCACGCGCTGGCCCTCGCTCCTCGCTCGGGCCAAAAACCACGGCCGCATTCCCTTGCGCACCACGTCACACTTTCGCAATTCCTCGCGGCCGGCGGCCCTCCGGGCCGTTGGACGGGGCATTGTTTCCCTACAAATTGTAGGGAAACAATAATTTTCACCCGATCCTGCAACGGAAACTTCCTTAGATCCGTATCTAGTCTAGAGGTATTCTGCACACAGCCACCCCGGCTCGTGGAGCGCGGCCGACAACGACCGCGGGACAGCATGATCGGTAAAGCAGTCTCACATTACAAAATCCTCGAGAAAATCGGGGAAGGGGGCATGGGCGAGGTCTTCGTGGCCGAAGACACCAAGCTCCGTCGCAAGGTCGCCCTCAAGTTTCTGCCCGCCGATCTGACCCAGGACGCCTCCCGCAAGCAGCGCTTCCTCCAGGAGGCCCGGGCCGCCGCATCGCTGGAGCACCCGCATATCGCCGCGGTCTACGACATCGACGAGATCGACGGCCGCACGTTCATGGCCATGGAGTACGTGCGCGGCAAGAGCCTGCGCGAGATCATCCTCAAGAACACGCTCAGCCTGCGACGGTCTTTGGAGCTCGGGACGCAGATCGCCGAAGGGCTCGCGAAGGCACACGAGCGCGGCATCGTGCATCGCGATCTGAAGCCGGAGAACGTTCTGGTCTCGGATGACGGCTACGCCAAGATCATCGATTTCGGTCTTGCGAAGCTGGGCGAGCCCGTGCCGGCCGCCGCACCGGAGTGTGACGGCGAGCACGAAGCGGAGATCCTCATCCGGACACGAGAGGGGTTGGTGCTCGGGACCGTCGCCTACATGTCCCCCGAGCAAGCACGGGCGCAATCGGTCGACGCCCGGACCGACGTCTTCTCGCTGGGCGTGCTGCTGCAGGAGATGCTGACCGGCCAGGCTCCGTTCAGTCGAGGAAGTGTGGCGGAAACACTGAGCGCGATCTTGAAGGAGAGTCCGCCGGAGCTGCCCGCCCAGGTCACCTCCGCGACGCCGGAGCTTCAGGACGCATTGCGCAAAGCGCTCGCCAAGAACCCGGAGGAGCGGTACGCGCGGATGAAGGATCTCGCCTCGGATCTCCGGACGTTCCGCGAGGAGCTGGGAAGCGCCGCGCGTCCCCCGGTTGCCCCGCGGGCGGGGAGGCTCCTTCAATATGCGACCCTCGCCCTGATCGTGCTTGGTCTGGCGGGGGCCGCGGCCTACCTCGGGCGCGAGCACCACCAGCCCGGAATCGGCTCCGCCGGCCGACCCGCCATCGCGGTGATGTACTTCGAAGACAACACCGGCTCGGAAGAGATTCGCTGGCTTTCCAACGGACTCCCCAACATGCTGCTCACCGATCTGGCGCAGACCCCCGGCCTCGACGTGGTGAGCCGCCAGCGCATTCTGGAGGTCCTGAAGCAGATCGGCGCGGACGACCTGGAATCGCTCGACGCGAGTCTCGTTCTCGAAGTCGCCCGCCGGGCGGGCGCGGGCGCGGTGGTGGGAGGCAGCATCTACGAGGTGGGCGACTCCGTGCGCATCGACGTCCAGGTCGAGGATCTGGCCAGCGGCAGGATTTTGTCCGCACATAGCGTCACCGGCGACGACGTCTTCCCCCTAGTCGACGAGCTTTCCGGTCGCATCCGCGCCAGCCTCGAAATGACGGACGCGCCTGCCGATCGAAGCATCACCGAGGTGACTACGGACTCGCTCGAAGCTTATCGGCTCTACTCGGAGGGCATCGAAGCGCGGAGAAACCTGCGCGGCGTCGACGCTCGGAACCGTCTCGAACGAGCGATCCAGATCGATCCCTCCTTCGCGATGGCGTACTACGAGCTCGCGCAGACGCCGGAGCGAGTTGGCGAAGCGGGCAAGAACGAAGAGTACATGGACAAGGTCTTGGAGTTAGTGGATCGGTTGCCGGAAAGACAGAGGCTCCGAGTCGAGGCCACCGCAGCCACCAAGCAGGACCACGACCCAGAGAGAGCGCAGGAGATCTTGGAGACGCTCGTGGCCCGATACCCCGACGAGGAGGACGGTTACCACGAGCTCTCGAAAGTCTATTTTGATCGCAACGAGGTGGAACGAGCGACCGAAATCTTGGAGCGAGGCGTGGCGGCCAACCCGGACTCCGGCATGCTGCGCAATCACTACGGGTACCAGCTGCTGGAGACGGGACGCTATCGGGAAGCCGTCGAGCAGTTCGAGATCTACGCCGCACTCAAGCCCGACGAGCCCAACCCTCACGATAGCTTGGCCGAATCGTACCTCATTACCGGCCAGCCGGAAAAAGCGCTGGAGCAATACGCGCGCGCGCTGGAAGTCGATCCCACGTTCTTCGCGTCTCACGGTGGCCGCGCCTGGGCCTATTCCATGATGGGTCGTTACCAGGAGTGCCTCGAGGAGCTGGCCAAGAGCGAGGCGGTCTTCGTCGGAGGGAAGCTGTCGACGGCGGGGGTGCGTTTTGCACGCGGGTTCGTGCTGTCCCGGCTGGGCCACTACCGGGAGGCGGAAGATCAGATCCGCCGGGGCATCCACGAAGCTGGGGAAGCCGACGAATCCGACCTGCAAGCAGATCTCCTCTTGCTGAGAGCCCAGGTCGCGATCGAGTTGGGTGACTATCCGCTGGCCGTTGAGAGCGTGAGCGAAGCGGAAGAACTCTTCGACGACGAAATGCTGAGGTCGCGAAGGGAAATGTTGGCACACCTCCTCGCGGGCGCTGCCGAAGCAAGAGGGGGAAACCCGGACACCGCCCGTAAACTCCTGAAGTCTCAGGAGGACGTCTATCATCCCGACGACCTCATCACGAACCGCTGGCCTCGTGCCCTCGCCGGAGAGATCGCGCTTGCCGCCGGCGACTTGGCGGCTGCGGAGGAAGCTTTCCGGGCCGCGGAGCCCGAGCACAAGGCATGGTTCAGCAACGGCCACGGAGCCTGGTCAGCCTTCTCCAACAACCATCCCTTCCGCGACGGATTGGCGCGCACCAAGGAAGCCCAAGGCGATCTGACCGGCGCCATCGCGCTCTACCGCGCCCTCCTCACGCCGTCCATGGACTCCAAGTGGACGGCGGCCCTCGAGCCCCGGTACGTGCTGGCGTTGGCGAGACTTCTCGAAGAGTCCGGCGACGAGACGGCGGCACGCCAGGAATATCAACGCTTCCTCGACCTGTGGAAGGGTGCCGACCCCGACCTTCCCGAGCTGAAAGACGCGTCTGGCTCGGTCGAATAGCGGCACCCCCGCATATCGACGCCAGACTTGGCCCACGGCCGCGCTCAGAGCTCTATTGCGCGGAACGCTATAATGACCGAGGGTTCTTCGCAGTCGAGGTTGCCCGGATGATCGGAACCGCCGTTTCCCACTACAAGATCCTAGAAAAGCTGGGCCAAGGCGGCATGGGGGAGGTCTACCTGGCCGAGGACACGAAGCTGCACCGGAAGGTCGCCCTCAAGTTCCTGCCCGAGAACCTGACCCGAGACGAATCCCGCAAGCAGCGCTTCATCCAGGAGGCCCGGGCCGCCGCCGCGATGGAGCATCCGCACATTGCCGCGATCTACGAGATCGGCGATGTCGACGGCCGCACCTTCATCGTCATGGAGTACGTGCGGGGCGCCAGTCTTCGCGAGGCCATTCGCGAGGGCAAGCTCGGCGTCCGCCGATCGCTCGAGCTCGCCAACCAGATCGCCGATGCGCTCGCCAAGGCACACGAGCGAGGCGTCGTCCATCGCGATCTCAAGCCGGAGAACGTGCTGCTCTCCGAAGATGGCTACGCCAAGATCATCGACTTCGGCCTCGCTAAGCTCGGCGAGCCTCGGCCGGCCGGCGAGGACGAAAACACCGTCGAGCACGAGGCGGAAACGCTGATCAAGACTCAGGACGGGCTGCTTCTCGGTACCGTCGCCTACATGTCGCCGGAACAAGCACGCGCGAAACCGGTGGACGCACAAACGGACAACTTTTCGCTCGGTGTCGTCTTGCAGGAAATGCTCACCGGGTCGTCTCCGTTCCAGCGGCCGAGTGTCGCCGAGACGCTCAGTGCCATCCTGAAGGAGAGTCCCACACCGCTACCCGAGGACGTGACCGAGCTGGCCCCAGCGCTCCCTTCCATCTTGCGGAAGGCGTTGGCCAAGGAGCCCGGCGATCGTTACCAGCGGATGAGGGATCTGGCCAACGACGTTCGGGCCCTTCGCGAGAAACTAGGCAGCGGGGCGCGCCCCTCATTTCGCTCCAGTACGTCACTTCTCCGAGACGGTGTCTTCGCGGTGGGCGCGCTCGGACTCGTTTTCGCGATGAGCTTCTTCTGGTCCCGGGACGCGCAACCGACCGGCATCGGCGCATCGGGACGTCCCGCCATCGCCGTGATGTACTTCGAGGACAACACCGGCTCCGAGGAGATCCGTTGGCTCGCCAAAGGCCTTCCCAACATGCTGGTGACCGACCTCGCGCAGACGCCCGGCCTCGACGTCGTCAGCCGGCAGCGAATCCAAGAAATCCTGAGGCAGATCGGAAAGGACGAGCTCGAGGCCATCGAGGCCAGCCTGGTACCGGAGATCGCGCGCCGCGCCGGAGCGGGAGCAGTCGTGGGAGGAAGCATCTACAAACTGGGCGATCAGGTCCGCATCGACGTTCAAGTCGAAGACGTGGGGAGTGGGCGCATCCTATCGGCTCATAGCGTGAGAGGAAGCGACGTTTTCCCGCTGGTGGACGAGCTAACGGGACGCATTCGGGACAGCTTGAACATGGCCGAAGCGCCCTTGGAGCGCGGGATCGCCGACGTCACGACCGCTTCTCTCGAAGCTTACCGCCATTACGTCGAAGGGCTCGAGGCCTCTCGGAACTTCCGATGGGCCGACGCCCGAGAGCATCTGGAGCAGGCCGTCACGATCGATCCATCGTTCGCCATGGCGAAATTCGAGCTCTATTACCTCGCCCCTCTTTGGGGGGATGCAGCTTTGGTCGAAGCGTATCGCCAGAAAATCAGCGAGCACCTGGATCGTCTTCCCGAACGGCAACGGCTCTTCATCGAGGCACACTTTGCCAGACATGATGACAATGATCCGGAACGGGCTCGAGATCTTCTCGAGGATCTCTTGGCACGCTACCCGGACGAGGCCGATGCCTACACCCAGCTCGCGATCGTCTACAACGGCCCGCTCAACGATCCACAAAAGGCGCTCGAGACTCTGGCACGAGGAACCGCCGCCGTGCCGATGGCGGGGACCGTTCACAACCAGTACGCCTACTATCTGCTCTACGCTGGACGCTACCAGGAGGCTTTCCGCGAGCTCGAGACCTACGCGAAGCTCAACCCTGAAGAGCCCAACCCCTTCGATAGCATGGGGGAGGCCTATCTCTTCACCGGCCAACCCGGGAAAGCTCTCGAGAGCTATGCGCGGGCGCTCGAGGTGGATCCGTCGTTCTTCAACGCCCATACCGGCCGTGCCTGGGGCTTCGCGATGCTGGGACGCTACGACGAGGCACGGGAGGAGATTGCCGAAAGAGAGAAGGCCATCGCGAGTGCGGGTTTCCGGACTCTGCAACCGGTGACGGCGTTCTTGGGCGCCTTCATCGACTCGCGCGAGGGACGCTATCGGGAAGCCCAGGAGCAGATCGCGCTGGGCCTCCAGCTAGCGGAAAGCCTCGATCAGAAGGATTCGGTCGTTCCTCTGTTGCTGCTCGAGGCAAGTCTCGCGCTCGAGCGCGGAGACTACGCGCGGACCCTCGAAGTGACGCGACGAGCCCGGGAGCTCATCCCCGAGATCGAAGACGCGCAACAACGCGCCGCGCAGACGATCTTCACGGAGCTCCTCGCCGGGACCGCGGAGGCACGCTCGGGCGACGTCTCCTCCGCGCGCGCACGATGGGAGACGCAGAGGGACACCTCCAATCCCAAGCAGCTACTTTCGAACTTTGCCTTCCGCGCGCTGGAGGGCGAGATCGCTCTTGCGGAAGGCGACCTCCCGACGGCCGCCGCCGCGTTCTCCGCGGCGGAGCCCGAGATCAAGATGCACCTGCACGTGACGCGCCCGGTCGAGAGCCTCGCCGTCAACAACCCGCCGATGCGTGACGGGTTGGCGCGAGTGAGGGTGGCGCAAGGCGATTTGGCGGGCGCCATCGAGATCTACCGAGACCTCCTCACGCCGGACGTCGGATCCAAGTGGACCGCGATGCTCGAGCCCCGGTACGTCCTCGCGCTGGCCCGGCTCCTCGACCAGACGGGCGACACCGCCGCGGCGCGAGCCGAGTACCAACGCTTCCTCGATCTCTGGAAAGACGCCGACCCCGAGCTGCCCGAGCTCGCGGAGGCACGCGCCTACATCGCGCGCACAGTTAATTAATTCATCCTCCTGAGGTTTGGACTTGTGAGAGAAGGGACCATCACGGCGACACAGCTAAGAAAACGATGCCTGGCCTTGCTCAATGAAGTGGGTCCGCAGGGGATCATCGTGACCAAGCGCGGAAAGCCGGTTGCCAAGCTGATTCCTATCGAATCGGAGAGCGCGGCGCTCATTGGAAGTCTGAAGGACAAGATCCGCATACGAGGAAATATTCTCTCGAGCGGGCTCGAGTGGTGAGAACATCCACTGATCGCCTATCCTGTAACGGATGTTCTCTGGGAGACTGAATTGGGATTTCTCCTCGAACCGGCTTTCCCGTCTCTTGGAGCAAAAGCGGGCGGCTGGCGCGGACGTACTGGATCTCACCGAGTCCAACCCGACGCGGGCGGGCTTCGACTACCCCACCAATGAAATTCTCGCCGCCCTGACCGATCCTCGCTCGCTGACCTACGAGCCCCAACCGCTCGGGCTTCGCTCGGCCCGGGAGGCGGTCGCCGGCTACTACCAGCGGCGAGGACAAGAGGTATCCCCCGAGGACCTGATGCTCACCGCGAGCACGAGCGAAGCCTATGGTTTTCTCTTCAAGTTGTTGGGTGATTTCGGCGATCGGGTGTTGATCCCCCGCCCCAGTTACCCGCTCTTCGACTATCTGGCGAGCGTCGAATCTCTCGGGGTGGACTCATACTCGCTGGTCTACGACGGATCCTGGAGCATCGACCTGGAAACGATCCGACAGCGCCTCTCGCCGCGGACGAGGGCCGTTCTCCTGGTGCACCCGAACAACCCCACCGGCTCCTTCGTGAAAAAGACCGAACGGGACTCGCTCGTCGCGTTGTGTGAGGAGCGGGGGCTCGCGCTCATCGTCGACGAGGTGTTCGTCGACTACGCTCTCGAAGACGATTCGACGCGTTGGTCTTCGTTCGTCGGTGAGGCGACCGTCCCGACCTTCGTCTTGAGCGGACTCTCCAAGATCGCCGCCCTCCCGCAAATGAAGCTCGCCTGGATCTGGTCGGGCGGTCCCCAAGCACTGCGTCAGGAAGCACGGCAGCGGTTGGAGCAGCTCGGCGATCTCTTTCTCTCGGTGGGAGCTCCCGTTCAGCACGCGGCGTCCCGATTCATCGAGATGGCCCCGGCGATGCAGAAAGCCATTGGCGCGCGGCTGGCCGAGAACCTCGGGCTTCTTCGGAGCGTACTTCCCCGTCCGTCCCCCCTCGAGCCCCTGCGCACCGAAGGCGGGTGGTATGCGGTCCTTCGATGCCCGCAGGTGCGAAGCTCGGAGGAATGGGCGCTCGCGTTTCTCGACTCCGACGACACGCTCATCCATCCCGGATACCTCTTCGACTTCCCGAACGAGGCGTATCTCGTGGTGAGCCTTCTGACACCGCCCAGAACCTTCGCGCAGGGAATCGAGCGGGTGTCCCTTCGTGTCGCGGCCACGGTCGCCGCCATCTAAGATAGTCGGGAATGACAACCAAAGTCGGTTCGACGTGGAGCCGCGCCGGGACGGGCGTTGCCGTCGGCGCGCTGGCGGGAGTGATTGCCAAGGACCTGGACCTTCTCTCCTTGGTGTCTTACTGGGACGACCGAGCTCCTTTCGTGTTGGGCGCCGCCCTCGCCGGAGCCCTATTGTGGAACACGCGACTGAAGTGGTTGGTCGGGCTGGGCGCGGCGGGCCTAATCGTGCTCTGGACCGTCGTCGCCTACACTTCACTGTGCCCCTGGTTGGCGAAGGATCTGGTTCGTCGTGATCCCCTGCAGCCCGCCGACGCGGTTTTCGTTCTCGGATCCAGGGTGCAGCTAGATGGGGATCTCACCGACGAGGCGGTGAGCCGGCTTCTCCACGGCCTGGAGCTCTTGCAGCAAGGCCATGCGCCGCGCCTCATCCTCTCGGAGCTCCCGCCTCCCTTCCCCTCTCATTCCGAGGCCGCCCGCCGGCTCGTGAAAGGGCTTGCCATGGAG
>Ga0302046_10006023_pt1 | contig 10626 bp, 7 predicted proteins | sample RVTome_11_FD_200261 | JGI IMG/M metagenome (GOLD analysis project Ga0302046, IMG submission 200261) | Soil microbial communities from uranium-contaminated site in the Upper Colorado River Basin, Wyoming, United States - RVT147D111 (version 2) ... | reverse complement strand
CGCGGCATCGACCGCCTGGAAGAGCACCGCGCCGTCGCCCTGGTGCCGTCGCGCGACGGATCGCGCATCGCCGGCGTCCTGATGACCGACATGCGGACCGGCGGCTTCCGCTTCATCCAGGCCAAGGCGGTGATGATCGGCACCGGCGGCGGGCCGTCGATGTACAAGTTCCACACCCCGTCGGGCGACAAGACCTGCGACGGCCTGGCGATGGCGCTGCGGCTCGGGCTGCCGCTGATCGACATGGAGATGGTGCAGTTCCACCCGACCGGGCTGGTCGCGGGCGACGACACGCGCATCACCGGCACGATCATCGAAGAGGGCCTGCGGGGCGCTGGCGGCTACCTGCTCGACGGCAGCGAGCAGCGCTTCATGCACGAGTTCGACGAGCGCGGCGAGCGGGCGACCCGCGACATCGTCAGCCGGGCGATGTACGAGGTGATGCGCCAGGGCCGCACCGGGCCGAACGGCGGGCTGTTCATCACCATGGGCCATCTCGATTCCCGCATGGTCGTGCAGCAGTTCAAGGGCATGGTCGACCGCTGCCGCGACGTCGGCTTCGACCTCGTGAAGGGCCTGGTCGAGGTCGTGCCGACCGCGCATTACATGATGGGCGGCATCAGGTTCGACGAGAACTGCTTTACCGAGATGCCGGGCGTTTTCGTCGCGGGCGAGGATGCCGGCGGCGCGCATGGCGCCAACCGGCTCGGCGGCAACGGCGTCGCCAATTCGACCGTGTTCGGCGGCGTGGCGGGCGACGTCATGCCCGGCTGGCTTCGCCGCGAGGGTGCGTTCGCGGAGCCCGACGAGACGGTGATCGATGAGGCCATGGCGCGTTGCCTGCGCCCGTTCGCGAATGCAGGCGGCAACGTCAGCGAGCTGCGCCTCAAGCTCTATAACCTGATGTGGGACGAAGTCGGGATCATGCGGACGGCGGACAGCCTGCGGCGCGGCCTCGCCGGGCTGGCCGAGCTCGAGCGGGAGCTGCAGGCGACCGGCGTCGCCGACGACGGGCGCGCGTTCAATCTGACCTGGCACGACTGGCTCAACCTGGAGAGCCAGATCCTGGTCAGCCGGGCCATCGCCGAGGCGGCTGTGGCCCGGGAAGACTCGCGGGGCGCCCACTTCCGGGAAGATTTCCCGGAGACGCGGGACCTGGATACCTCGGCGAACACGGTTGTCCGGCTGCGCGACGGCGCTATCTCGATAGGGAGCATCCCGGTTGCGTTCACCCGGGTCCGGCCCGGCCAGAGCCTGCTCGCGGACGACGCTGCGGAATGAGAGGAAACGACCATGATCGGTAAGCAGAAGATCCTCGAAGCGGGCAAGGAGATCATGTCCCGCGCGGCCATCGAGATTCCTCGCGACTACAAGCACGGCATCGAGAAGATGGTCGAGCTGGAGCAGGAGGAGCTGAGCCGCTTCGTCCTGCTGTCGATGCTGGAGAACTGGGACGCGGCCGAGCAGGACCGTCGCGCCATGTGCGCCGATACCGGCGTGCCGCGCTATTTCGTCAAGGCCGGCAATGAGGCGCAGGTCGAGGGTGGCTTCGTCGCACTGGAGCACATGCTGCGTCTCGCCACGGCCGAGGCGACCCACGAGGTGCCGCTGCGTCCGAACCGGGTGCATCCGCTGTCCCGGCGCGACAACAACAACAACGTCGGCATCAACGCGCCGGAGATCGAGTTCTCGTTCGAGCCGGATGCCGACTGGGTCGACATCACCACGGTGCACAAAGGCGGCCTGTTCGGCAGCGACTACCGCATGCTGTTCCCGGGCGACGGCATCGATGGGATCAAGAAATTCTTCCTCGACGTCATGTACGAGTTCGGCCGGCGCGGGCTCGCCTGCCAGCCGGCGATCGTCGGCATCGGCCTCGGCGGCAGCAAGGACGTGGCGATGACGCTGGGCAAGCAGGCGGCCTGCCTGCGCATCGTCGGCGAAAAAAATCCCGATCCGCAGATCGCGGCGCTGGAGGCCGAGCTGCAGGATATGGGCAACAACATCGGCATGGGCCCGATGGGATTCGTCGGCAAGTCCATGGTGGTCGACTGCCATATCGAGGTCGGCTACACCCACACCGGCGGTATGCCGATGAGCGTGCACAGCTTCTGCCTGTCGTCGCGCCGCGCCACGGCGCGGCTGCATGCGGACGGCAGCATCGAGTACCGCACCGATCCGCGATGGTTCACCCCCTACATGCGAAGGGACACGGTCGAATGGTCGACAAAGGAAACGGCCCGAGCGGCGGTCTGAGGAAGGTTCGCCTCAAGACGCCGGTGACGGACGAGGATCTGGCCGGCCTCCGGCTCGGCGACGTCGTCTATCTCGACGGGGTCGTCTATACCGGGCGGGAAGGGGTCTATAACCGGGCCATCGGCGAGGGGATAAAGCCGCCGGTCGATCTCCGTTCGCTGACGAACGTGACCTTCCACTGTTCGCCGGCCGCATCGGCCAACGATGACGGCAGCTTTACCGTCGGCGCCGTGACGGCGACCGCCAGCTTCCGCTTCGCCAAGTACTTGACTGAGTGGTTCGCCCTGTCCGGCGTGAAGATCATCATGGGCAAGGGCGGTATGTCCGAGGCGGACTACCGCAAGTATTTCGTGCCGAACAAGGCGATCTACCTGACCACCGTCGGCTACGGCACGGGCGCCCTGCTGGGGCGCGGCATCACCCGTGTGCGCGACGTGCTTTGGCTCAAGGAGCTCGGCATCGCGCAGGCGATCTGGGTGTTGGAGGTCGAGAACTTCGGCCCCTTCCTCGTGGAGAGCGATCTCGAGGGCAACAGCCTGTTCGAGCGGGAGAACCGCAAGACCAACGCGCAGGTGGCGGAAGCCTACCGCGGCCTCAAGGAGCCAGCGCTGAAGCGCTATGGAGAGACCACCTCGCGCGAAGACGAGGTGGTCTGACTACAATCATGCTGAATTGGGTAGAAGCGGGATGCCCGCCGGGGCGGGCATCCCGTTCCGAGGATGACGTTCTCAGAACGACTTCGCGATCGTGAACACACCGCGGGCTTCGCAGTTGTCCGAGCCGCATTCGGACTTGCTGAGATCTGTGTCGACGTAGGCGACGCTCAGATCGAAGCCGAGAATGTTCCGGGTGATCGAGATCGACCAGTCGGTGTAGTCGTTGGACGCGCTCCTATCGAAGGCACTGTAGCCGATATGAGCCGCGGCGGTGAGCTTGAACGGCAGCGGCACACTGACGTTGCCGGAGTAGTAGTAGGCGTCGCCGATGCCGCCGAAGAAATCGGGCGACCAGTAGAACTGGCCCGTGAGCGCTGCAACGCCGAAGTCGTATCCCGCCCCGAAGCCGGCCTCGACATAGTCGTAGTTGAGCGACGATGCGGCGTTCGGATAGTTGTAATAGATACCGAATGCGTCGAGCTTCACCCCGGCGACGGTCGTCGTAATACCGCCGGAATAGTCGATTTCGATATGGCCGTGGTCGCCGTCGTTGAACTCGATGTTCGAGCCCCATGCGCCGGCATAGAGACCGATCGTCTGCTTGCCAGCCTCGAAATCCTTGGACCATCCGAAGGAGCCTTGGATGGCGGGGCCGCCGTCGGTCTGCGAAACCCCTCGGAATGTGTAGTCCGTCGTTCCGGCAACGGACGCCGAAAAACTCCCGATCTTGTCGAAGAAGTTGTCGACCGCATCATTTTCGTCAGCGGCCAGCGCGTTTGTCCCGGCCACCGCGAAACATGCCGTGGCGCAAGCAAGCAACCATTTGCGCATATTGTGATTCCTTCCCTCTGTTCGTGTCGCGTCGCGAAACTCATCCTTCAACTGCAAGAGACATGCCACGGTTGCCGACACCAAGTCTTTGAGTCGGCTGAGCTTTAAACTCGGATGACGCCAACGGCCAATTCGAGCCTGCTCAAATTGTGAGCTGTCCGACCGTCGGCCAAACGGCGTATGCCGCGATTGGCCGTGCATCGGCCTTTGCGCCGCCGCCGGTATCCGCACTGTTTCTTGGGGTTGCATTGCCGTCCCTGGCCGACCAAGCCGCGGCCCCGGCCGGAGGCAGGGATACTTGCCTCCGGACCGAAGTGTGGGGGACGTCTGCGAGGAGGCGGACATTCGTTGCACTGACTGGCAAGTTCAGGATGATTTCTGCATTTGAGATTGTTGCGGCGCAGAACGCCCGTCAAAGGAATAGGGGGCGCAATAAATGTTTTGTTTCTAAGCTGTTGCGGGAAGGGCACAACTCATATTTGATTTGATCAATTCGTAATCAACTGAGTAATTTTTCGGCAATATTCGCTGCCGCACATCTGTGCATAAGGCCAAAATATGTGCGACAGCCATACTCGCGCTGCCACAGCGCGCACCAACGCAATGAAGAAGGGGCGGCTCCCGAATTCTCGGAAACCGCCCCAGCTCGAACAGGGAGAATGTCTTTGGCTTGCACCGTCTCAGCCGGGTCCGAACCGCGTCATCGGTCGATCGGCATCCTTTTCCGCAGCCACCACCTTAACGAAAAGCTGCAAAGATTTGGTTAACGCTCGCCGGTTTTTGACGGCGCCCTGGCGTTGACGGGCCGCGGAGGGCGACTTAACCTTCCCCAATTGCCCGAATCTCAACGTCTTCACGAGGCGCCATGACCACGGTTAAAGCGTCCCAGCGGCTCATGCTTCCGTCGGTCGACCGCATCCTGCGCTTGCCCGCCTTGGCCGGACTGCAGGCGCAGTACGGCCGCCTGTTCTTGACCGACCTCACCCGGGCAGTGCTGGCGGAGATCCGGGAATCGGCAGCGCGCGGGGACGGCAGCGAGCCGGCGCCGTCCGACGAGGACATCGTCGGCGCCATCGCGAGCCGGGCGGTGCGCGAGACGCGGCCGTCGCTCGTCCCGGTCTTCAACCTCACCGGCACGGTGCTGCACACGAATCTCGGCCGTGCGGCGCTGCCGCGCGAGGCGGTGGAGGCCGTCGCCGCGGTCTCGCGCGGCGCCAGCAATCTGGAGTTCGACCTGGAGAAAGGCGCGCGCGGCGACCGGGACAGCCATATCGACGCGCTGCTGTGCAAGCTGACGGGCGCCGAGGCCGCGACCGTCGTCAACAACAACGCGGCGGCGGTCTTCCTGGTGCTGAACACGCTGGCGCTGCGCAAGGAAGTGCCGGTATCCCGAGGCGAGCTGATCGAGATCGGCGGTGCCTTCCGCATGCCCGACATCATGGCGCGGGCCGGCTGCAAGCTGCGCGAGGTGGGCACCACGAACCGCACGCACCCGAAGGACTTCGAGGGAGCGATCGGTCCGCGCACCGCAATGCTGATGACCGTCCACACGAGCAATTACGAGGTGCAGGGCTTCACCGCCCGCGTTCCCGAGGAGACGCTCGCCGCCCTGGCCCACAGCCACGGCCTGCCCTATGTCGTCGATCTCGGCAGCGGCACGCTGGTCGACCTCGGCGTCTATGGCCTGCCGCACGAGGAGACGCCGGCCGAAGCCATCGCCGCCGGAGCGGATCTCGTGACCTTCAGCGGCGACAAGCTGCTCGGCGGTCCGCAGGCAGGCATCATCGTCGGGCGCCGCGACCTGATCGCCAAGCTGCGCCGGAACCCGCTGAAGCGCGCCCTGCGCCTCGACAAGATGACGATCGCCGCCCTATCGGCCGTGCTCGCGCTCTATCTCGACAAGGACCGGCTGGCCGAGCAGCTGCCGACGCTGCGCATGCTGAGCCGACCGGTCGCCGACATCAGGGCGGCCGCGGGCCGCCTGGCGCCGGAGGTCGCGCGCCGGCTGGAGGCCGTCGCGACCGTCGATACCGAGGAATGTCGCAGCCAGATCGGCAGCGGCGCGCTGCCCGTCGACCTGCTGCCGAGCGTCGCGCTGCGTATCCGGCCGAAGAGCGAGGGCCGCGGCAGCGGGGCGGCGCTCAACCGCATCGCCGCGGCCTTCCGTGCGCTGCCGATGCCGGTGATCGGGCGGATCCAGAACGACGCCTTCCTGCTCGATCTGCGGTGCCTCGAAGAGGAGTCGGCCTTCCTCGGCCAGCTCCACCAGCTCGACCTGCCGTGAGGCGGTGCGGTGATCATCGCGACCGCGGGCCATATCGATCATGGCAAGACGCTCCTCGTTAAGGCGCTGACCGGCGTCGACACCGACCGGCTGCCGGAAGAGAAGAAGCGCGGCGTCTCGATCGATCTTGGCTTCGCTTATGACAACCTCGCCGAAGGAACGCGGGTCGGCTTCATCGACGTTCCCGGCCATGAGCGGTTCGTCCGCAACATGCTGGCCGGCGTCACCGGCATCGATTTCGCGCTGCTCGTCGTCGCGGCGGACGACGGCCCGATGCCGCAGACCATCGAGCACCTCGCGATCCTTGATCTGCTGGGGGTGACGGCGGGCGCCGTGGCGCTCACCAAGATCGACCGCGTGACGCCGGACCGGGTTGCCGAGGTGCGGATCGGCATCGGCGCCTTGCTGGGCGATACCGGGCTTGCCGGCATACCCGTATTCCCGCTGTCCGCGTTGACCCAGGAAGGCGTTCCCGCCCTTCGCCAGCATCTTGCCGAAGCGGCGGGCGCGCTCGCGGCACGCAGCCGCGCCGGGCAGTTCCGGCTCGCCATCGATCGCTGCTTCACGCTGACCGGCGCCGGCGTGATCGTGACCGGCACCGTCTTCTCCGGCGCCGTCGCGGTGGGCGACCGCCTGACCCTGTCGCCGCAGGGGCTGTCCGTCCGGGTGCGGGCGATCCATGCGCAGAACCAGCAGGCGGAGACGGGGTCGTCGGGCGAGCGCTGCGCCGTCAACATCACCGGCAGCGGGCTCAGCAAGGAGCTCGTGCATCGCGGCGACTGGCTCCTCGCGCCGGCGGCGCACGCGCCGAGCCGGCTGGTCGACGCCCGGGTCCGCCTGCTGCCGTCCGAGCCGCGGCCGCTGGCGCACTGGTCCCCGGTGCATCTCCATCTCGGCGCGGCGGACGTAACCGGCCGCATCGCCGTCCTCGAGGGGGCGTCGATCGCGCCGGGGCAAAGCGGCCTCGTCCAGCTCGTGCTCGACAGGCCGATCGGCGCCGTACGCGGCGACCGGCTGATCCTGCGCGACCAGTCGGCCCAGCGGACGGTGGGCGGCGGCGCCGTCATCGATCCGTTCTCGCCGCGGCAGGGCCGGCGAACCCCGCAACGTCTGGCCTATCTGGCGGCCCTGGAACGGGAGCCGGCGGTGGAGCGGCTTGCGGCGGTGCTTGAGGAAGCGCCGGCCGGCGTCTCGCTCAATCGCCTGGCGCTGGCCTGGAATCTCGACAACGCTCAGGCGGAGTCGCTCTGGCGCGGCGCGGACATGGTGCGCGTCGGCAAGCCCGACGATCCGATCGGCATCGCGCGCGGTCACTGGGCGGCGGCGCGGGATGCGGTGCTCGATGCGTTGCGCCAGTGGCACGACGCGCGTCCCGATCAGCCGGGGCCGGGCGAAGACCGGCTGCGGCGGCAATTGCCGCAACGGATCCCGGCCGAAGTGCTGTCCGCGCTCGTGCTCGACCTGCTGCGCGACGGGAGGGTCGTCCGCGAGGGCTCGGCCGTGTCGCTGACCGGGCACCGGCCGGCGCTGCTCGTCGCCGATGCCGAGCTATGGGACCGGGTGGCGGCGCTGCTCGATGTCGACGACATGCGTCCGCCGCGCGTCCGCGAGATCGCCGAACAGCTCGATGTCGAACTCCGGACGCTGGAGCAATTGCTCGCCCGGGTGACGCGCATGCGCATGGTCCACCGGGTCGCCGACAACCGCTATTACCTGACCGAAACGCTGCGCCGGCTGGCGCGTGTCGCGGAAACCCTGGCTCGGGAGTCGCCTGAAGGGATATTCGACGCCCGCGCCTTCCGCGATGCGTCGGGCATCGGCCGCAACGTCGCGATCCAGGTGCTCGAGTTCTTCGACGGGCTCGGGCTGACCCGGCGCGAAGGCGACGCCCGGCGTATACACCGCCCCGCCGCCGAGGTGTTCGACTGAGAGTGGAAACATTGTAATATCAATATGGAGGAGTATCCGGGGCGGTCTCCGGCACGGTCTTCAAAACCGTTGAGGGGCGTATGACGTTCCTGGTGGGTTCGACTCCCACACTCTTCCGCCAATGCCCCACCGCAGGAATCCCCAATCCATGGCGCGCATCCCGTATCCCGACCTCGAGGCTCTCCCCGACGACGTGAAAAGCTTCGTCGGCCGCATCCGTCCGATGCTCAACATCTACCGCATGCTGCCGCATGCCGAGACGTCGCTCTTCGGCTTCATGAAGCTGGGCAATGCGCTGCTGTTCAAGGCGGCGCTCGACCCAATCCTGCGCGAGCTGGTGATCCTCCGCGTCGGTTATCTGTGCGACGCGGGCTACGAGATCCACCAGCACCTGGTCGTCGCGCGCCATGTCGGCGTCCCGGACGCCAAGATCGCGGCGGCGAAGCAGGGTGCCGATGCGCCGGTCTTCTCCGCGCTCGAGCGCGCGGTGCTGCGCTTCACCGACGAGGTGGTGCGGGACGTGAAGGCGAGCGACGCGGCCTACGAGGCCGTGGCGAAGCATCTGTCGCATCGCGAGCTCTCGGAGTTGCTGCTGACCATCGGCTTCTACATGATGGTCGCGCGCTTCCTGGAAAACCTCGAGGTCGAGATCGAGCCGGCCGGCGCGGTCGACCAGACGGTGAACCTGCCGCCGCGGCGCGGCTGACTATCGGGTGTTGCCGAGCCGCTGCCGCAGCAGCTCGATGAAACCCTCGGCCGCCGGCGAGGCCGGGCGGTCGCGCAGGCGCAGCAGGCCGAGGCTGAGGCGCAGACGCGGCTCCTCCAGGACGCGCGACACCAGGCCGTCATAGGTCGCCGACGAGAGGGCGAGGGCCGGCACGATGGAGAGGCCGACGCCGGCCTGCACCAGCTTGAAGATCGTCGCGAACTGGCTCACCGTGATCGTGCGGTCGAAGGCGATGCCGGCGCTGGCGGCCGCCTGGTCGATCGAACGGCGCATCCCGGCGCCGAACGGCATGGCGATGATCGCCTCCTGGCGCAGGTCGTTCATGCGGAGCGCGCGCTTCTTCGCCAGCCGGTGGTCCCGCCGCAGCACGACCCGGAAGCCGCTTTCGGCCAGCGCCTCGGCGTCGATCGTGGGCGGTATCGCCGAGGCGTTGGTGATGTCGCCGATGCCGAAATCCGCGAGGCCGCTGCGCACGTCTTCCGTGACTGCGCTGAGCACGCCTTCGCGCAGCTCCAGGTCGACGCCGCCGTAGCGCAGGCGGTAGGCGGCGATGATCTCCGGCAGCAGCCCGTAGGCGACCGACATCAGAGAGGCGATGACCAGCCGGCCGCGCTGACGGGCGCCGAGCGCCCGCATGTTCTGGATGCCGATGTCGAGGTCGGCGATCAGGCGCTCGGCCACCGGCACGAACTCGCGCCCTGCGGCGGTCAGCGCGACGCGCCGCGTGCTGCGGGTGAAGAGCCGGACGCCGAGCGTCGCCTCGATGCGCATGATGGCGCGGGTCAGCGCCGGTTGCGACAGGCCGAGATCGGCCGCCGCCGCGACGAAGCTGCCGTAGCGCGCGAGCGACACGACGCAGTGCAGTTGCCGGGACGACAGGTCGGGGCGGGCGGTTGCGGAAGCCATGGGGCCGCCTATTAATGCATAAAATGGAATAATAAGGCGTATTAAGAAAGAATTGAAGGGAATCGCGCGACTGCGGCATAGTGGGCGGGCGGAAGTTGCTGCGTTCGTTCGAGGAAGGCGTACCGATGAAAAGCGAAGCGATCGATCAACGTTCGGAGGAGCCTGGCGGAACCCGGTCAGTGGTCCCGGGCGGCGTCGACCTGATCGAATGGTACTACCGGCAGGGCTATTCCGATGGCTTCCCGGTGGTGCCGCCGACGCCGGCCAAGGTAGAGGCGATGATCGAGGCGCTCGGCGGCGATGCGCAGTTCGTCGAAGCGCGCGTGCCGCCGCGCTGGGGAACCATGACCCGCGAGGTGCTGGCGATCAACATGGTGATGGCCGGCTGCCTGCCGGAATACGCGCCGGTGGTGCGCGCGGCGATGCTGGCGCTCTGCTCGCCGGCCTTCAATCTGCATGGCGTGCAGGCGACGACCCACATGGCGTCGCCGCTGCTCGTGGTCAACGGGCCGATCCGCAACGCGATCGGCATGAACGCCGGCCATAACTGTTTCGGCTCGGGCAACCGCGCGAACGCGACGATCGGACGGGCGATCCGCCTGGTTCTGCTCAACGTCGGCGGCGGCTGGCCGGGCGATCTCGACAAGAGCACGCTCGGCTCGCCTGCGAAATACACCTACTGCATCGCGGAGAACGAAGAGGTCGGCTGCATCGCGCCCTATCACGTGGAGAAGGGCTTCGCCGAGACGGACTCGACGGTCTTCGTCATGCCGGCCGAGCCGCCGCACAGCGTCACCAACCACGTCGCCGACGATCCGGAAGGCATCCTCGACAGCATCTGCTCGGCGATGAGCACGATCGCGCACAACAACGCCGTCAGCGCCGGGCACTGCGCCGTCGTGCTCGGCCCAGAGCATGCGCGGGTGATGGCGAAGCGCCAGTGGACGCGGCACGATATCCGCCATTACCTCTGGTACCATTCGGGCAACACCTTCGGCGACGTCGCCTTCCAGCACCGCTACGGCAAGGTCTATAAC
>Ga0302046_10006022_pt1 | contig 10627 bp, 6 predicted proteins | sample RVTome_11_FD_200261 | JGI IMG/M metagenome (GOLD analysis project Ga0302046, IMG submission 200261) | Soil microbial communities from uranium-contaminated site in the Upper Colorado River Basin, Wyoming, United States - RVT147D111 (version 2) ... | reverse complement strand
ACCGAAGACGGGCTCGAGGGTCTGCTGGCTGCGGCCGACGCGGTGCTCGCGGGCTAGCAGCTAGTGTTCCCGCACCATCCCCTGCTTGCGCGCGAGGCGTAGGGCGACGCGGCGCAGCGTCTCGGGATCGACGCGGTGGAGCTGGTGGATGAGGTAGCGCTCGGGATCGAGCGCGAGCTGCTCCTCCTCGCGCGAGGCCTCGAGGACCTCGAGCAGGTCGGCGAGCAACGCGGAGTAGGCGGCCCCGTGCGGCGAGACCCCCGGCTCCCCCTCGGCACCGTCGAGACACTCCGCCAGCGGGATGCGCGGGTCGTCCGCGACGGCGAGGCATACGAGCTGGGCACGGTACTCGAGCAGTCGCTCCAAACCGGCGGGCGAGAAGCCGGCGTCGGCGAGCAGGCCGAGCACCCCCAGCGGGTTCCGAGAGACCGGGAGGAAGCGCGAGCGGTCGAGCAAGTGACCCTCCTCGTGCCGCGCGGTGACCTCGAGCAACTCCTCGAGCGTCACGCGACCGCGCGGCCCCGCCGTGCGCTCGCTCAGCACCGCGAGTCGCAAGCGGTCGCCCTCGCCGAGAGGCGCGTAGACCCGGGCACGCTCGAGCGCGACGAGCCGCGCCGATCCGTCGTCCCCGCCGGCGAGTCGCGGTCCGTTCGCCTCCAGCGCGCGCCGCGCACGCTCGCGGTCGCTCTCGAGGAAGGTGCGCTCCAGCGAGCGCCAGCGCTCGTGATCGGCGCGCACTCCGGCGACGTCGATCCAATAGCCCTCGTGCAGGGCGGCGCCGGTGATGCGCGCACCGCGGCGCGCCAGGCGGCTGGGGACGTCGACTCCTTCGCACCAGGCGACGGTGCCGCGGAAGGGCACGCCCAGGTGCTCGCCCTCGCGCTCGGTGAGCGCCAGGAGCCGCAGCACCGTGCCGTCGGGTCCGCCGCCGCCCAGGGTCTCGCCGAAGATCCCGAACCGCCCGAGGGCGAGCAACGCCGTCCCCAGGCCGCCGACCGTGTCCCCCTCGAGGCCGAGGCCCTGGGCCGCGTCGAGCGCGGAGAAGGTCGGACCTGGATGTAGCACGGTCGCGACCGAGCCGTAGCGCAGGCGCGGAGTCCGCGCGAGGTCCGCGAGGTCCCCGCCGTCGCGGTGACGCTCGAAGAACGGCTGCAGCGCGTCGAGGAGGTCGTCCAGCGACCGGATGGACCGCGCCGACGTCGCGCCCGACCTCGGTCCGGCGTACTCGCCGCCACGGTCGACGAGCTCGAGCAGGCGGCGGATCCCTTCCAGGAGTGCGTTGACGGTCGCGGCGCGTGCGTCGAGCTCGAGCGCGGCCGGAAGGTCGCGCGGGGCGACGTGGTTCGCGAGTCCGCGCGCCTCAGCGAACCAGCCCGCGGCGAGCAACGCCTGCGCAAGCGCGCTCTCGTCCCCGGCGCGCGCGCTGCGGACCAGGGCGGCCAGCTCGGGTCGCGCCGGCAAACCGTCGGCGTCGAGCACCTGCGCCGGGAGCTCCCGCAGCCACTCCTCGACCACCGCGCCGATCTCTCCCGCGGCGATGCGTGCCGCTCGCGCGCTCCGCGCCTCGATCCCGCTCGACGCGACGGGGTCCAGCACGCCGAGCGCCAGTGCGGTCGCGCCGCGCTCGAACAGGATCCGACCGCGCAGGCGCGTCCGCTCGGCGCCGGGACGCGCGGCGAGGGCCGCCTCGATCTCCTCGATGCGTTGGCCGTCGGTCTCCACGACCTGGAGCGCCGCGTTGGTCAGGTCGCGGACCTCCTGGGCCACCAGGTCGTCGCCACGCAGGAGGTCGATCGCGCTCCAGTAGCCGCGCTCGCGCTGCCCGGAGTCCTCCGAGCGGAGCTGCGCACGCGCGCTCCAGGTCGCGTGCTCGGCGCGGTCCGAGTCGGTCAGTGCGTCGACGACCTCGCCGCGCTCGGACAGGAGCTCGGCGGCACGGTCGTGTCGTTCGAGCGCGAACAGATAACGCGATTCGGTCTGGGCGAAGTAGGCCCACTCCCAACCGTCCCGTGCGAGCGCGCGAGCGCGGCGGGAATGCTCCTGCGCGGCTCGCGGCGACCCCTGCGTGAACTTCATCCAGCCCAGGCCGTGCTGGGCCCAGGCGAGGGAGCCGTCGAGACGAGCCGCCTGCTCGAAGCGCGGCGTTCCCTGCGCGCCCTCCAGGCGTCCGATCAGGTACAGGAGCCGAGCGCGCAGCTCGGCGTCGGCCGGATCCGCGGCGCTCAGCGCTTCCAGGTGCTCGGCGAGCGACGCGTGGGCGACCAGGTCGGTCCGCGCGATGTCGTCGAGGAAGCGCCGCGGAGCGACCCACTCGCGCTCGAGCACGAGCGCGTTCTCGGCCTGCGAACGCGCCTCGCCCACGCGGCCCGCGCCGCCTCCGCGGCGTTGGAGCTCGCGCGCTCGTGCGAGCGCGAGCGAGGCATCCGAGGGCACCGGCCGCACCTGCCCGCCCGTGGTCGTGCAAGCGTGCAGGTCGCATGCCGCGACGACGAGCAAGAGGCCGGCGAGGACGACACCGCTACGCCGCGAGTCCCGGGGTTCAGGCTGCATGAGGACCTCCTCGGTCGGACCGGATCAGCGCGGGAGGAAGGCCTCGAGCAGGGAGTCCTCGCCCACCTCCTCGTGACGAACGCCCTCGAGCCGCTCCAGCCGCAGCAGGTTCGCCAGCGACGGACCGCGCCCGCCGTTCACGTTTCCCGTGTAGATCGCCACCTGGTCGACGAGTTCGGCCCGGAACCAGGCCTCGATCAACCGCGGTCCGGCCTCGAGCAGCGCGCGGCGCACGCCGGCACCCCACATCCAGCTCGACACCTCGCGCAGCGAAGGACGGCCGTCGTCTCCCGGCCGGACCGTGTGGATGACGGCACCAGCCCGCTCGAGGGCACGGTGACGCGCGCCGTCCGCGCCGGGGCGGGCGAAGAGGTGGACGGGTCCGCCGCGCTCCTCTCCCTGCGCAGGCCGGAGGAGCCGAGCATCGGGCGGCGTGCGTAGCTCCGTATCGAGCACGATCCTCAGCGGCGCCCGCGCGACGTCGCCCGGGGGTCTCACCGTGAGGCGCGGATCGTCGCTCAGGACCGTCCCGCTGCCGGTGACGATCGCGTCGACGCGACCGCGCAGTAGCTGCACGCGGCTTTGCGAGTCGCGTCCCGAGATCCACCGGCCGCCTCCGACCTCCTCGGGCGGGCTGAGCTGACCCGTTCGCGTCTGCGCCCATTTGGCGATGACCCAGGGATGGGCCCGGCGGATGCGCTCTTGCGCCGTCCAGCGGAGGAAGTGGGGTGCGACCGTCTCGAGCGGCGCGGCGCCGCGCAGGTGCACGACCTCGACCCCTGCCTGGTGCAGGAGCTCCAGACCGCGCCCGCGGTGGCGCGCGTCGGGGTCCAGCGCGCCCACGACGACGCGTCGTATTCCGGCGGCGCGGATCGCCTCGACGCAGGAGGGCGTCTTCCCGACCGTGGAGCAAGGCTCCAACGTCACGACCAGGGTGTCCCAGCGCTCGCGCGGAACGCCGCTGGCCCGTGCCGCCTCGAGTGCGAGCGGCTCGGCGTGCAACTCGCCCCAGCGGGCGTGGATGGCGCGCGCGATCTCGACTCCGTTCGAGACGACGGCGGCTCCCACGCAGGGATTCGGAGCGACGTCGAAGCGAGCAGTGGTCGCGACGCGTCCGAGCTCCGCCAGGAGCTCGCGCATCCAGGCGGCCTCCTCGTCGCGCAGCGGGGTCTCGATCGTGCCGGTGAGGTCCATGCTTCCTGCCAACGCTCGCACTCCACCTTCCTCTCGAAGGATATCGGTTCACGGGGGCCGAGGGCCTATTGCCCTCCCCCGAATCGTCCGTCCGGACCGGAGCGCGCTCGCGCGTCCCGATCCACGGAGGACGAGCCTCCGCAGTCCGGTGCTCCGGTGCAAGCCTCGAGCCCCCGAGCGCGCGCGCTCCGCGCGGGGAGACGCCCGATCGGTTGTTCCTCGGACCCGCGCCTCCCGGCAAACTGTTCGCCCAACTGGACCCCGCGAGACAACGACCATGAACGACACACCCCTACGCGTCGCCGTCACCGGTGCCGCGGGTCAGATCGGCTACGCGCTCGCCTTCCGCATCGCCAGCGGCCAGATGTTCGGCCCGGACCAGCCGGTGATCCTGCAACTGGTCGAGATCCCTGCCGAGAAGCCGATGCAGGCGCTGAACGGCGTCGCGATGGAGCTCGCCGACTGCGCCTTCCCGTTGCTCCAGGACGTGGTCCTGACCAGCGACCCGAAGATCGGCTTCCGGGACGCGAGCTGGTGCCTCCTGGTCGGCTCGAAGCCACGCGGACCGGGCATGGAGCGCGGGGACCTCATCAAGGAGAACGGTCCGATCTTCACGGGCCAGGGTCGAGCGATCAACGACCACGCGGCCGCGGACGTGCGCGTCGCGGTCGTCGGCAATCCGTGCAACACGAACTGCCTGATCGCCATGAGCTCGGCGCCGGACGTCCCGAGCGATCGCTTCAGTGCAATGACGCGCCTCGATCAGAACCGCGCCCAGGCGCAGCTCGCGCGGAGAGCGGGCGTGGCGACGGCCGAGGTGAGGAACACGCTCATCTGGGGCAACCACTCCGCGACCCAGGTCCCCGATTTCGTGCATGCCACGATCGGCGGGAAGCCCGCCGAGGAAGTGATCGGCGACCGCGTGTGGCTGGAGAGCGAGTTCCTGGCGACGGTCCAGAAGCGCGGTGCGGCGATCATCGAGGCGCGCGGGTCGTCGAGCGCCGCCTCCGCGGCGAACGCCCTGATCGACCACGTCCGCGACCTGCGGTCGGCAACGCCGCCGGGCGAGTGGCGCTCCGTGTGTGTTGCCAGCGACGGGTCCTACGGAGTCGCCGAAGGACTGGTCTCGTCGTTCCCGGTGCGCGCCGACGGCCGTGGCAGCTGGGAGATCGTCCAGGGGCTCGAGCTCGACGAGTTCCTGCGCAGGCGGCTCGATGCGAGCGTCGCGGAGCTGGAGAGCGAACGCGACCTGGTGGCGGACCTGCTCTGACGCGCCGAGCCGTCACAGTCTCCTAGTCCTGCTTCCCGGCTTCGTCGTCCTCCGCCTGGTGGATCACCCAGGTACGGCCGGCGGCGAGACCGCGAACCTCCTGTCGCTCGCCGTTGGGCCACAGGATCTCGAGGTCGGCCGTCGCCGCAGCTCCGAGGCCGAAGTGCACCAGCCTGGGGTTCATCGAGAGATACCCCGAGCCGCCCTGGATCTCGCGCCACACGCGCAGTCCGCCTGCGCCCTTCGCCAGGATGCGCGCGCCGATCGCGTCCCGGTTGCTGGCCCTGGACGGTGCGCCCACGAGCCTCACCATCATCCAGTTGCCCGGGCTCACCGGAGCGCGGTTCTCCAACAGCACCGCGGGCGCGTGGAAGTTGTTCAACGCGACGTCCAGGTCGCCGTCCCGGTCGAAGTCCAGGTAGGCGGTACTGCGTGAGTTCAGGAGCAGGTCGGCCCCGGAGCGCTCGGACACGTTGCGGAGCTTCCCGCCCTCGTTCTCGAACAGGACGTTCGACTCGCGCGCGTGCGAGAGGAACATCACGACCTCGCCTTCCTCCGTCGCCTCGCGATGGACGGCGTCGTAGTAGCTGTAGTCGTTCGTCCCGTTGACGACGTACAGGTCGTCGTCCCCGTCGTGGTCGTAGTCGAAGAACTCGGCGTCCCAGGCCCAGCCCGTCGACGTGCTCCCGCGCTCGACGTCGCGCGAGAGCTCGAAGGAGACGAGCCGGCCCTCCTCGACGCGCGAGAGGTAGAGCTCGTCCGCCTCCTTCACCATCATCCTGGCCATGGATTCGTAGTTGAAGTCCATCGGCGTGTAGACGTCGGGCAGGACGTACTTGTTGTCCTTGACCAGGGTCGCGATGTTCGAGATGTAGACGTCGGGGTATCCGTCCGCGTTCAGGTCGCTGATCCCCACGTTCATGGAGTGGAACGCGTTCGTGACGCCCAGCCGCGGGGCGATGTCCTCGAACTTCCCGCCTCCGAGGTTGCGCAGGAGCGTGTTGCGCCCGAAGTCGTTCGCGACGATCAGATCCTGTAGCCCGTCCCGGTCGAGGTCCGCGTGGGACACGGCCTGGCACCAGCCGGTGTCGTCGGTTCCGCTCCCTTCCGTGACGTCTTGGAAGCGGAAGTCGCCCAGGTTCCGGAACAGGCGGTTCTCGAGACCGTTGCGGTTGTCGCGGTCGATCGCGGGCATCTCGTCCGCGAGGTAGTTCCCGAAGTAGCCGTGATAGACGTCGAGCAGCCCGTCCCGGTCGAAGTCGAAGACGGTCACCGCTCCGCCAACGACTCCTTCTCCTCCCAGACCGGCGCGCGCGGTGACGTCCTCGAAGACGAGCCGCCCCTCCTCCCCGGTGTTGCGCCAGACGCGGTGCGCGTCGTTGGCGTAGGTCACCAGCAGGTCCTGCCGGCCGTCGTTGTCGAGGTCCACGATCAGGGGCGTGCGGGCCTCGCCGAACGTCCCGTCCGGACGCCGCCAGGTCAGCCCGGCCGCCGCCGTCACGTCGCGGAAGCGACCGGCTCCGTCGTCGAGGAAGAGCCCGAGCCCGATCCCCCCCGCGAACAGGAGGTCGATGTCCCCGTCGCCGTCGACGTCCTCGGCCGCGACGCCGCCGCCCGAGAAGGTAGGCGGCCCGGCGGTGCGCTCGCGTCGGAACTCGCTCAGCCAGTTCGACGAGCGGTGCAGGAACGCGAGACCGGACTCCTCCGTCACGTCCGCGAAGAGCCCGGCCCCGGTCGGTTCCGTCCGCGTGGGCGCGGCTCCGGCCGAGGCGATCGGAGCCGTCTTCACCGACCGCGGCGGCTTCGTGCGGTGGTCCTCGGCGCGCTTGAGGATGCGCTGGACCGCGCGCTGGAGGTCGACCTCGCGCAATGCGGGTGACTCGGACTTCGTCCGTGCTACCTCCCCCGCCAGACGCAGGACGAGGACGCCGAACTGCGAGACGCTCTCGGCGAGGATCTCGGCGGCGAAGGGGTCCGGCGCCGGTTCGGGTCGATCGGCGGCCTCGATGGCGCGCGCGATGTAGCCCCAATGGAAGCCGAGGTCGCGGAAGGAGTCGCAGTCGTAGGCCTCGAGCGTCACCCTCTGCGACCGGGCGAGGTTCGGGAAGAAGTGGACGTCCTCGAGCGTGTCCACCTCGTGCGGCGTGAGCCACTGGACGGCAGCCACGGCGTCGTCCGATCGAATCAATCGATGGTTCCGGGAGCGCGCCTCCCGTGCGGCCGTCGAGAGGAGCAGGTGTGCGAAGGACACGACGGCGTTGTCGTAGGTCTCGAGGAAGGCGCGCTGCTGCTCCTCGTCGGGGGAGATCTTGTAGAGGGCGTAGAACCGCTCCGCGTTGACGGCGAACCGCCGGCGCGAGGTCTGCGGATCGAGCGCGTTGTACCGCTCGTAGGCAGCGATCTTCTGCGCGATGATCGAGCGCAGCACGTCGAAGGGGTCCCCGGTCGGGTCGGGCCCGCCGCTCCTGTCGACGACGGTCGTCCCCGCGGCGGCGACCAGCGTGCGCCAGGCCTGCTCGAAGAGATCGTGATCTATCTCCGCCCGGCTCTCCCTGCGAGCCTGCTCGTCCGCGACGGAGAGCGCGCAGAGCGTGACCGTGTCGAGCGCGTCCTTGAGCATCTCGGTCGTCTCTTCCGTGAGCTCTCCCAGGCCGCTCGCTCCCAGGACCGCCTCGTCCTGTTGCACGGCGAGGATCGTGCGCAGCGCATAGGCGATGGAGGCGTACTGCGTCTTGCGCAGGAGGGGGATCCGGACCGGCTCGGCCCGCGTCCCGGTCGGGAAGGAGATCTTCAGGTCGCCGAGCACGTTGGTCTCCGCTTCGAGCACCGCGCGCAGCACGGTCGCGAGCGCGGAGGCGTCCACCTTCCCGAAGTCGTCCCTCCCCGCGCGACCCCACACCTCGCGCAGGAGCTCTTTCTGGAGCAGGATCTTGCGGTCCCGCGCGGTGTCCGTGAGCGGGGTCCCGAAGACGTAGTTCTCGACTCGACAGGCGGTGGAGTGGCACTTCGCGTCCTTCTCCGACTCCAGGGCTTCCATCACCTCGAAGATCGACCCCGTCGCCGCGCTGCGCGCAGACGACGGTTTGGGGACCGCCTCGCCATCCTGCGCGAACGACCCGGCGGAGAGGAGCGCCAGGGACAGCGAGAGGGAAGGCACCACGGGTAGGAGCGTCATCGAGGAGCGTCGGTCGGAGGGTGGCCGTCCCGGGTCCGATGGAGCGGCTCCCCATTGAACCCGAAGCTCCGGACCACCGCGACCGTATCGGGGTTCCCCGCGGTCCGAGCCACGGCGAGCGCGGGTGCGGGAGACACCCTGCTTTTCCCGGATTGGCCATCCGGTTCGCGCAACGAAATGCCGAGGAAGCCCCGCGGAGGCCCCCTCCCCAACCCTCCGGAACTCCCTTCCCGCTCCCCAGGGAGTGGACCACGCCATGCGTTCCAAGCTCACGGTCCTTCCGCTCGTCGTTCTCTCGGCGCTCCTCGCACAGGGCTGCGCCGCCACCGCGGCGCGCACCACCGACCTCGTCGCACCCGCGAACCGCACGGTCGCGCCGGCCCTCGCGCTTCCCAGCGCGGACGAGCTGCGATACGGCCTCGAGAAGCGGGAGGACGAGCGGAAGTCGTGGCAGGCCCAAGGCCTGTACGTCGGTGCCAAGGCCTCCTACAGCCAGATCCTCGGTGACCTCGACGGTGACACTGCCATCGTCGACAGCGTCTCGATGCCGACCGAGTTCGTCTTCCTCCCCGACCTCGACGCGGCAGCCGGTGGCGGGATCGAGATCGCCAACCGCTGGACCGTCTGGGAAGTCGCGCTCGGATACCAGGTCGTCGAGTACGACGGCAGCTTCGGACCGGCGACGATGGACACCGAGGTGACCTACATCGACCTCAACTTCCGGCGCTACTTCTGGGTCGAGACCCCCCTCCAGCCGTTCCTCCTGCTCGGCATCGGGAGCAGCGACGCGGTCATCGAGAACGGGGCCGCGGACGGCATGGGGGTCTACGACGGCAAGCTGGACAGCGGCGTGAACTACAACGTGGGCGGCGGCGCTGCTTTCTTCCCGCTCCCCTGGGTATCGGTCTGGGGGCAGTTCCTGTGGCGCTTCGGACGCTACGACCAAGTCGAGGCACCCTTCGACTCCTCGCTCGTCGAGCGCTCCGTGGACTCCGACGGCTGGGAGATGTCCGGCGGCGTGAGCTTCCGCGTCCTCCGCCCGCGCAAGTAGCCCTCGCGATCGGTAGCCTGCGCGGCCGTGGACGCGTGGAACGTCGCCCGGCTGATCGACGCGCTCGAGCGCGGAGCGCGCGCGTGGCACGCCCTGCTGGAGGGGCTGCCACGGGACCTCGCCGAGCGACGCCCCACGCCGCGCGAGTGGTCGGTGCTCGAGATCGCCTGCCACCTGGTCGACGAGGAGCGGGAGGACTTCCGCGCACGGCTGCGCGGCACGCTCGAGGATCCGCAGGCCGACTGGACGCCCATCGACCCCGAGGGCTGGGTCGCGGAACGCGGCTACGCGCAGCGCGAGCTGGCCGACGTCCTCGCGAGCTTCCTGACGGAGCGCGCCGCATCCGTCGCCTGGCTGCGGTCGCTCGACGAGCCCGACTGGGAGCGCTCCCACGCGCACCCGACCCTCGGCCCGCTGCGAGCCGGCGACCTGCTCGCCTCCTGGGTCGCGCACGACGCGTTACACCTGCGGCAGCTCGCGCGCCGGCTCTACCAGGCCGTCGAGCGCGACTCCGCTCCCTACTCGCCCGCCTACGCGGGCCCCTGGAAGCCGAACGTGTGAGGGTGCGTGCCGTCAAGACTTCGGAGGCGCTGGAGCTCAGCGCACGCGGTAGACCCGCGCGAGCGCGTCGGGATCGGAGCCGTAGGCGTGCTCGAAGTAGGGCACGATCTCGCGATCCGGACTGCGGATAGGCGACAGCACGACGGTGTCGATCCCGTACTCGTCGATCAGCGCCTCGAGCGGCCCCGTGTCGAGCTGCATGCGCTCCTGGTCGAGGTGCCTCTGGACGACGAACTCGAGCGAGTAGATCGGGCGCTCCAGGAACACCGCATAGGTCCAACCGCGGTGCGAGGCCAGGACGTCGTCCTCCTCGAGCCGGCCGGCGAAGCGACGGCAGATCTCGGTCAGGCTCTTGTGCTGCGCCTCGATCCGGTCCCAGTCCTTGCGCGGCCGTGCGTCCGTCGCGAGCAAGAGGAGCACACCGGCCGACGCGGCGACCTGACCGGCCCGGCCGGCGACCTCGCCCGCGCAGCGGAGACCGGCGAGGAAGCGGCCGACGTCCCGCACGACCTCCGCCGCCGCGACCAGGGCGACGACCAGGATCGGCAGCATCAGTCGCGGCGCGAAGCCGAAGTAGACCGAGACCAGGAACGTCGAACCCAGGGCGAACAGCTCCGGGGATTCGCGCCGCTTCACGAGCACGATCGCCAGCGAGCCGAGGAAGAACAGCGCCATGGGCTCGTCCCCGGTCCCGCCGCCGCTGCGCTCCGTCATGCGGTTGCCGAGGACGCCGAGGGCCTGCGCGCCGCGGTGCGGCATGCGTCCGAGGACCTCCCGCAGGGAGAGGCGTCGCGAGCTCGGATCTCCCATGTCCTCGTTCCAGAAG
>Ga0302046_10006020_pt1 | contig 10629 bp, 22 predicted proteins | sample RVTome_11_FD_200261 | JGI IMG/M metagenome (GOLD analysis project Ga0302046, IMG submission 200261) | Soil microbial communities from uranium-contaminated site in the Upper Colorado River Basin, Wyoming, United States - RVT147D111 (version 2) ... | reverse complement strand
GTGAGTTCCACGTCGGCATTCCGGTGGAGGCGCTTGCGGCGTTCGTTCTGGAGCGGTTCCCGGAGATCCCTTCTGGGGCGATTGTGACGTCGGTCATTGTCCAGATGGACTACATGGAGGACGTGAACAACCCGCGGGTCCTGTCCCTTCAGGTCGTGATGAAGCGGGAAGAGCTTGAGGAGGTTCCCGACTCGGCGTTCGTGCAGAAGCCGCCGTCGATTACCGAGGGTGACCTGGAGAAGGGGATGGGCGGATGAAGGCGCACTTGGTGATTGACATCGAGACCCGTGGGGATCCTCGGCTGGACACGCCGAAGTATTGGCAGCGGGTCATGGACGAGATCCCGGACAACAAGTCGATCAAGGATCCCCTTAAGCAGCAGGCGTGGAAGGGTCAGAAGCTGGAGGACCACAAGACGTCTATGGCTTTGCGTGCGACCACGGGGAGGGTTGCGGCGATTGGGCTGGCGGAGATCCACGATCCTTACGCAGCGGAGGTGCTGTGTGATGTGGATGACGAGGGTGCGCTGCTGAAGGAGTTCGGTGACGCGTTGGTGGAGCGTTATCCTGGTCGCCGGGTGGTGTGCGGATTCTACTGTCGTGATTTCGACATCCCGTTTCTCACCGCTCGGTGTGGAATACATGGTGTGTCGCTGCCGCGGTGGTGGCCGTTCATGCGGGACTGGAAGGGCGTGGCGGATCTGACTGACATCTTCGGGAGGAACGGGAAGCTGGACGACTGGCTGTTGGCGTTCGGCATGGAGGGCAAGCCGTGCACGGGTGCGGAGTCGCTGTTGCTGGACCCCGAGGAGTTGGCGGACTACTGCCTGCAGGACGTGCGATCGATGGCGCAGCTTTTCGAGCGTGTGTGGGAGCGGTTCCCGAGTTTGTGGAGCAAGAAGGACAGGACAGCATGAGCGAGCAGAAGCATCCGTTGACGGTTTTCATCGAGGAGCGGCGTGGTGCGATCGCCGAGGCTTTGTCGGGGTCTCCGGTGGACATCGGTGAGTTCATGGTGGGGCTGAAGTCCGCGGTTGCGAAGGACCGCGAGAGCGGCAATGGGATGCTGACCGAGTGCATTGCCAAGAACCCGAACAGCGTGCTCCAGCGTTTGGTGGAGGCTGCTCAGGTGGGTCTCAGTCCGGCACCGGTCCTGGAGCACTTCCACCTGGTGCCTCGGAAGATGCAGGGTGGTATTGTGTGCACGTCGATCATTGGCTACCGCGGTCTGTGTGACCTGGCGCAGCGATCGGGTGGTGTGCTGCGGATCGGAGCCGAGCTGGTGTTTCCTGGTGAGACGTTCTGGATTGATGCGATGGACGGTCATATCACCCACGATCGAGACCACTTCGCAGACCAGGAGGAGAAAGACCTTAGGGGTGCTTACGCCTTCGCGCAGCTGGCGAACGGGGGGCAGACGGTGAGCCGGGTGATGTCGAAGGCGGACCTGGACAAGCGCCGTGCGAAGGCGCAGACGGATAAGATTTGGGGTCCCTGGTGGAGGGAAATGTATCGCAAGACTGTGCTCAGGAATCTTCTGAAGAGCGGGTTGGTTCCGCTTGGGGAGCCCGCGCGGTTGGCGATCACGAGGGAGAGTGAGGAGGAGCGTTTCCTGGATGTGGAGGCGACGGAGGTGGAAGCCACGCCGGAGGCAGTTGATGACGACAACGAGTGAAAGCCGGTTGCGGCAGCTTGACGAGCTGCTGGACAACCCGCTGGAGTTGCAGGCCGAGGACCTGGAGGAGGCGATAGGCTTGTGCGACACGGAGGATCAGCTGCTGGACGAGAGGTTGGTTTCACAGCTGGTGCTCCAGAGCAAGGAGGACAAGGACTCGCTGCGTCGATTGTGGGCGGAGCGTCGTCACCAGGTGACGGATGGCGTTGAATGACACACACGCTGCCTGCGGTGCGAATCCGGGGGGCAGCACCAAATCGCAACGAGCGGCCCCCCTTGTGTGGGCCGAGCGACACCTGCGGGAGTGGTGTGACAAGCCGGGAGAGACCGGCACTTTCAAGAGGTGAACCCATGAGGGCACACACCGACGTCACGGTCCCAAAGGAGAAGCCATGAGCCACCGCACCGGACGACAGGGCAAATTCGTGATCCATCGTCTCGTGACCGAAGAAGGTGTTCCCGACGGCTTCGAGTACAGGTTCTGGTGCCCGGGATGTGAAGACGCGCACAGCTTTCCGGTTCCGCGGTGGGAAGTGACTGGGGACTATGCGAGCCCCACGGTCTGGCCGTCGCTTCGGTTCCAGACCACGACGACGTGCCACCTGTTCCTAGGGGACGGCAAGATCGATTTCCTCAGCGGCTGCTCGCACGCACTTGCGGGGCAGACGGTTCCTCTTCCCGACCCACCGGAGTGGCTATGACCCGCCCGTTCAAAACGGTGGAGGTTTACAAGATGAAGGATACGGAGACGCCATGACCCCACCATTCCGCTACCGCCGCTTCCACATCCTGCCCGTGACCGGCGATCCAGATCAGCCGCTGACGCAGGACATGTACATCTCCCGAGACAAGCTCCCGGGATTCGTGTCGCTCCAGGACCTCGGTGTCGATCTCTACGGTCTACCACGACGTGGGCCGGATCTGCGCACCTACGAGACGAGACACGGCATGCGGGCAGAGAAGATCACTATCGGGGTCGGCGCCGGGGGCTGCATCGAGGAATGGTCAGTGTCGAGCGCCATGATCCGCGAGGTCCAGTGGCTGAATCACGCCGACTGGGGAGGGCGGGCGTTCATGGCGATGTTCAACTGGTTGCGTGCGGCGGCCGGCCGATCCACAGACGACCGCCCCGGACAGAATCCGACGTGGGGCGGCTCCTACCACGGGATGTTTCCGCTCCTGGCCGAGGACCTGATGATGCCCGGCTACCGGCCCGAGGACATCTTCCAGGGGTCGATCAACACCAAGCTCATCGTCGTCGGCGCCGGCACTCCGGACATGCAGATCGAAACGGAGGGCATCCCGCTGGAGTGGGACCCTGACGGCCTACACCGGGATCCCCTGGCTCCATCGGCGCAGAAGCTGGGAGGCACACCGCTGGATCCCCTGGCGTCGGTCTGCACGCCGATCAACATGAAGATGAAGGCGAACCACAGAGGCCGCATCGGTCTGCACGCCTTCGAGAGTCGGATCCTTTTCCCGCCGGACATCCACATTCCGGCGGAGGACACGTTCGCCGTCGTGCCGGTGACGATCCACCCGCGGTTCATGTTCGATCAGCTCTGGTCCTTTCGGCGGGACACGGGCCAATGGACGGACCTCGGCCAAGTGACGCAGCCGGCTGTCGATCTGTCCGTGGATCTCTGGGAGCGAATGTCTGCCGACAACCTCCGTGCCAAGCTCCGTGCCCCACACGGCCGGCAGACCGGCTCGCAGATGGGCCAGGTCCTGGGATCGGATCTGGATCTTCCGACGCAACAGATCATCTTCGACCAGGGTCGGAATCACATCCGCGTTGTGCCGCCGGTGAGTGAGCCTGCGGACTGGATTCCGGGGCCACTGGGGCGCGTGGTCGTTCCCGAGTTCCGGTTGTTTGATTTGTCGAACTCCCTGGCGCGGTTCGTCACGCAGGACCACGTGGTGGTAGGACCAGGCACGTCCACGGTGGGCGTCGACCAGACTGGCGGGTACTGGTCTCTGGGCGGTTTCGGAGACGGCGCCAACGCCGTGATCTACCGCGCCAGGGCTGACGGGCCACATCCCTGGTCTCTGCGCCAGGACTTCGCCGTGGGGCTGTGGATCCCGCGGCTCAGTCAACGGCATCCTGCTGACGAGCCGGGCAAGGATCAGATCTACTTCCGCTGCGCCCGAGGTCGGACTGTGCACAACGGCAAGTTCAGCACGGACACGCACGTGCTGCACTGGAGCAGGACATGGGGACCTGGCGCGGAGTTCCGGGGCCACACGATCCTGGAGCGGTTCTACGTGGTGACGGGGACTTGGGAGCAGGTTGGCCAGCACATCGAGTGGCTGAGGGACAACGCATGAGCGTCGTCACCGTGAAGCGCGTGAGCGGCGAGGTCATCGGCACCGGCGATTCCGTCCGTGCCGTGTGCGAAGCGAACACAGCCTACCTTAGGGGAGCCTACCTTAGGGGAGTCTACCTCGAGGAAGCCTACCTGCAGGGAGCCCACGTCTTATGGTCGTCGCACGACATGATCGCCGAGATCCTGAGACGCGCCGCTGGCGACCACGAGGGCCGCCTCATGCTCGCCGGCTACGTCCTGATGCGCCCAGACTGGTGCTGGGAGGAGTGGGCGGCATGGCAGCACCCGGAGCGTGACTGGGCGATCGCCGAGCTCCGGAAGTGGATCCGCGAGGGCGACGACGCGCCGGCGATCATTCGAGGTGAGGAACCAAGCGCATGAATGCAGACATTATGGGCGTCTATATGCTGGGAACAGCCTCATGAGCCCCTGTGTCCCGGGAGTCAGAGTCCCGGGATACTCAATCGAGAACCCATCGAGAGAACCGCCATCCGCGACCTTGTCGCCATCGTCCGCAGTCTAGAGAAGAACGCCAAGGCCATGCATTACGCACTCTACAGGACGATCCGCGGACGGCGCAGCCGCTTCGGGACGTTGATCAGCGACGGACCGCCATGCTGGTGCGGAGCCGCGGGTCGATGGGGGGTAACCCGTCCCCATGATCACTGGTGCTTCTCAGCCGCGCGTGCGTTCCGCGCTCTGCGAAGCCATCAAGAGGGTGTGGACGAGGAGGAGAAGCCATGAAGCGCAACGCCGCCGAACTGCTTCGTAAGATCGCCGACCAGATCGAGCAGCATCCGGAGAGCTACGATCAGGGCTGCTTTTGGAATCCCGTCCGCGAGTGCGGCTGCATCGCCGGCTGGGCGTGGAAGCTGAGAAGAAAATCAAGGTGGCGTGCGAGCTGCACCGAACCGTTGAGCGTGTCGCTAGGTATCGACGGCCCGGAGCTGCTGCTGTTCGAGGACTTCTGGCGTCCCCGCAAGGGCCTGACCGTGTCGGACGCGCTGCGGATGATCGCCGACGGCGCCAGCGTCGCGGAGGTCTCGCGATGAAGAACTGGAACGAGGGCACGTGCAGGTCCTGCGGCGCGGAGATCATCTGGGCCGACATCGGCGGCAAGCGCATCCCGCTCAACAAGCGCAGGGTCCGCGCCTACCGGAGACGGATGGACCAAGATCCCGATGGGCACATCCATGAGATCCGGGGCGAAAACCTCGAGCCGGCGCTGTTCCACATCTCGCACTTCGTCACGTGTCCAAACGCCTCGGAACACGGCAAGAGGAAGCCGGCCGGTTAGAGCAGCACGAGCCGGCAGAGGATGAAGCCCATGAAGGGGCGCGTCGGGCTGGGGACGCCGAGGTAGCACTTTGATCCGCCTGGGTAGACCGACGTCAGGGCGAGGGATTGGAAGTCGTAAGACTTTCCGTCGAGGGCTTGGCAGGACCGGAGGAGAGGGCTCTCCAGATGCGGGAAGTGGTATGCCATCCCGTCCGCGCCGATCGTCGCGTCCCACGTCCTCAGCTCGCAGGGCAGGTCCCGTGTATCCCGGAGCCTGACAGTGGTCCCGACCGCGCAGGCCTGCGGATCCCACGCTGCATACCCCACGAGTTCGATGCCGACCTCGATCGACGGCCACCACAGCGGTTCTTCGAGCGCGACGATTACCCCATCCGTACCTGGCCCACTCCCGGAATATGGCCCACTCCATGGATGCGACCACATGAGCACGAGCGGGCCTTCGATCCCTGGCCACTCGGTGACTGTCACGCCGCCGTAGAAGTAGATGCCGTACGGTGTCCCGTCGTCAGTGGTTGGCTGTCCGCCTTGAGCGGGCGCGTGAGCGGCGAGGAAGAGGGTGAGCAGGGCGAGTAGGGTCTTCATGGCGACTGGTCCTTGGTGGCGAAGATGGCTTCGGTGCCGCCGACAACGGTGCCGCCCACAAACAGAACCTGGACGGTCTCGACTCGGACGGACCCCGTTGTCGTAAACGGGATGATGTAGGTCCCGTAATCGTACTCGGAGTAGATGTAGGTCCAGGTTTCCGAGCCGTCTGGATTGGCGGTGGTTACCTGGGGATCCCCGAGGCGAACGCGGACCTGGGCTGTCGTCCAGCCCCGTTCGACAACCCCAAGCGGGACTTGTCGGCCGACAGAGTAGGTGCAGGACGCGAACAACGCGACAGCAGCAAGCAGCAGGGCAAGGGCGAGGATTGCGGCGAGGCGCTTCATGCTACCTCCTCGACCATGGCGGCGGCGATGACTTTGTCGGCGCGGGCAGCCTGCCGGAGCCCTTCGAGCTCGGCGCGGGGGATCCGGCCATCCACCTTGCGGCAGCCGGCGAGCATCTCCTCGGCGGTGGCGTAGACGTGCGCGCGGACAGCGTTCCCACGCTGGGTCTTCACGACGTATTGGCCGAATTCGGTGCGGTAGATGTGGGCCGTCACGCCGCCCCGTGACTCGCCCCTGCCCAGGAGGTGGCCGCGGAAGGAGAGGGAGACGCCGCTGTCACGGTCGAGCACGTAGTGCCTGTACTCAGCCATCGGTCACCTCCAGGCGGCACTCCAGGCACAGGGGGTGGGTGGTTTCCTCCTCGCAGGTGCAGTCGCCAGCGGTCTTCTCCGGACAGGGCCACAGCCGGCCGCAGTCCCCGCAGCGGTGCACATCCTTCGCTGGATGAGTAGCTTTCAGGAGCGCCTTTAGCATCTGCACATCCTTCGCTGGATGAGTAGCTTTCAGGAGCGCCTTTAGCATCTGGTTGCGCTGCGTTAGCAGCAGGTCGCGCTCCCTGCGGAGGCTCTCGCACTGGTCGCAGGTCGGCGTCTTCATCGTGCCTCCCGGCACTCCGTCCGGATGTCGTTCAGGACTTTTTTGACGGCGGCGACAGCCTCCTCGTGGGGGACGGCTACGTACCCGTGATGCACCACGTCTTCAGCCTTCGCCAAACGGCAACCCCGATCCCTCACATGCAGGAGCGCCTCGACCAGACGGTGGCGCTCCGCTAGCAGCAGGTCGCGCTCCCTGCGGAGGCTCTCGATCTCGGTCACGAGGATCGCGCGATCAAGGGTCATCGCGCCTCCCGGCGGGCGCGGTCCAAGATCTCCACCTCGTCGGCCCGATCCCACCAGACACCACACGGCGTCGCCATCGCGCGGTCCCACTCAGCGATCGGGATGGTCCACCCGTCACGCCGGAGCCGGTGGTCTCTGGCGGTGTCGCTCTCCAGCAGTCCCTGGATCGCCGCGACGACGTCCGGGTCGACCACCCCCCTGGGCCAGCGACCCGGGGAGCGCCAGCGGCGGGGGATCTCCACCCACGTGCCGCCATTCCCGTACGTCACGCACCTCAGCGACGGCGCGAGGTCCCGCAGGTACATGGTCCGCACTGGTGCCGGGGTGCCGTCGCGCCATACCCACCCGGTCTCGTCGCTGAGTCGCAGGGCGCCGTTCAGCGCCGTCTCGCTCTTCATCGTCGTCATCTCCGTTCGTGCGCCTGTCCCCCGGCGCCCGGGTCGCGGCCGATGTGCCGCTGCTGTCACCCTACTCTACGCCCACCGCCTTTGAAGATTCTGGGAATCTTGGGAATCCTGGGAATCCCCTCTAATCCCGCTGACGGTCGCCCGAAACCAGCGGGTCCGGGGGCGCAGCGCCCGGGAGAATCTCCACCATCGGCTGATCACGCGGGTCCGGGACCGACGCGTACGTGGGGATCCGGCCGATCGCCTTGGGCAGCGCGGAGATCAGCGCCTGGGCATACTCCCGAGCAGTGCCGTCACAGAGGGCCAGGAGGGCCTCCAGGAGCCCCTCCAGTTGATCCTCGGTCAGGACCTCCAGGAGGCCGGGGATCTTCTCGATGTGCGCCAGGATGCGCTCCCGGGCCTGGACGCGCGCCGTGGCGCGTGTCTGCTGGACCAGCCTCTCGATCCCCTCCGGGACCCCCCGCACCAGGACCCGGTCGCCCCTGGCGTTGATCGGCGAGCTCGGGATGAAGGTCTTTGGGAAGTCTTGAATATCGCCATCCATCGCCCGTAGAGTATCCCAGCGGCATGAGGGCCGCGACCCGTGCCGGCCGGACGCCGGCGACTTGAATGCCCACAGGGCAGGAGATGATGATGACGACCTACACCGCAGAAGACGTAGGATACGACGTCTCACCGTCCGCCCATGACCCGCAGGTGCTGTGCGCGGATTGTGGCGAGCCGGCGGATGGTGCCGCGCTGCACGCAGGTGACGAGTGGGGGGGAATGCCACCACGGTGTCGCGAGTGCGGCTACGAGCTGCCCCTCACATTGGTCGAGTAGCCGCCGCGGGGGCTACCGGCCCAGCACCACCTCGAACCGGGCCGTGCTGGGCCGGTAGGGCTTCAGGACGTGGATCCCGCCCCAGGCCTGGTCCCCCGCCGCGGCCGTGATCTGGTCGAGCCACCACTGCGTCTCGTGCCGGCAGACGTGCAGCTCCTCGTGGACCCCGGCCTTGCGCCAGGTGGAGGAGAACCACGCCACGCTGATGTAGATCCGCCGCTTCGCGACCCGGACCAGCTCGCGCAGGCCCGCCGGCACGTCGTCTTCCAGGACGTGCTCGAGGACGTCCTGGCAGGAAACCAGGTCGTACTCGGTGTCCGGCACCGGGAGGTAGTGGATCCCCTCCATCCGCATCACCCGGCCCCCGACCAGGTCATCGACGACCTCGCAGCCGTGCGCGACCTCGAGGCCGGCGTCGAGGGCCATGTTCAGGGACTCCGCGCGACCGCAGCCCACGTCCAGGACGCATCGGATCTTCGGGTCGCGCCGCGCGTGCACCAGGTAGTCCGCCCACTCCCTGACCCTGTCGCGGCCCATCTGGTACGAGTCGTGCTTGTAGCAGCGCTCGTACTTCGCGATTTCGATCTGGCGGCGCTCCTCAAGCGTGGGCGGTGGAGGTGAATTCATCGAAGTGTCATCCTGGGGAGGCTGGTGATCTTCGAGATCGGGGATAGGTTCACGAGATCGGTCCCGTAGGTCGCCAAGGCAGCGAGGGCCAGGCGGCCGAACTGCAGGCTGATGTCCCCGGCCAGGGGCTCGTCCGGGTGCCCGACCATGTCCACGCCGAGGAGCCCCACGCGGTGGTGAGTGAAGCGCACGGCCAGGTAGGCGGCAGCGAAAGGCGAGATGTGGAAGATCGGCACCGTCACGCTGTCGAACCGCAGCGGCGCCCTCTGGCCGACGGCGGCGACGTCGCACAGCATCATCTCCGCGTCGGGCCAGCACCGCCCCCACATCGCCGGCGTGCTCGGTGACTTCCCCTGCCACCAGACTCCGTGGACCTCCGGGTTGTACTTCTTCCGCGAGACCCACACGTACCGCGGCCTGGTCTGGAGGATCACCTCCAGGGCGTCCGGGCGCCGCGCGTGCCGGTGGAATCGATCGGGACCATCCAGCAGCACCAGGTGGTCCGGTGCCACGTGGCGCGCGACGTCGTTCACGCCCCAAATCGTCACACCCGGCGGCCGGGAGAAGCCCTCAATCGACGGCCCCAGTCCGCAGACGATCGCGAGGGTCATGGACTCCCCAGGTACCGGTTCACCAGGGCCCCGCAGATCGGAAGGATCGGAAGAGCCAGACTCAGCAGCCACTTGATCACGGTCACACTCGCCACCATTTTCGTGATCTCCACGTTCATGGTGGTCACGGAATCCCGTAGCAGCTCCACGCTACGCCGCAGCTCGATAGCGGTTCGCGTCGTGGACTCCTGCATTGATTCCAAGATGGCCACCCTGGTCGAGAGATCAGGATCGTCCGTCATCAAGCCTGAGTTCCTCGGGCCGCCGGTCCGTCATGTCGGGCCGCCGACGCCTGGAAGGCGGGCACGGCCGAGACAGGAATCGGCTTCGAGGGTCCGCGGGTCATTCTGACAGCGCCGAAGTTAAGTCCCAGCGAGGCGAGGATAATCCCGATGATCGCCTCGATGCTGCCAACGTCGAACGCGCTGAATTCCTCCATCCGGGCGATGTCCTCCCGGCGCCATTCCGCCTGCTGAGGCGTCACCTCACCCCGTGCCAGCAGGGCGTCCACCTCGGCGTACTCCGCCCGGGCGTCCTCCTCGCTCAGCAGCGGCGAGCACCCAATCACCAGCAGCAGAGCGAGACACACCAGTAGCCAGCGCCTCATCGGTCCACCTCCACTGTCGCCGGCTGCCGCAAGCTCTCGTGGTAGTCCCGCGCCGCCGACAAGAACCGGGTCGTCAGCGCGAGCACGATGCCCACCAGATCGTCCCCCGTGACCACCCCATCCGTGTCCAGCAGCACCAGGTCGTCCGCGACGCCACGCAGCACCGCCGCCGTCTCGGCCGTCGGAAGCCCCTTGACCTCCTCGCCCGACCTGTCCACCACCGTGCAGCTGCTGGACAACAAGAGCACCACCAGAATCACCGCCACCCTCATGTCACCACCTCTCAGATCGGAATGACCTGTCCAGCAAGGTCCGCGAGTATACCATCGACCGTGAGCGGCTGGTCATGCAGCTCGACCAGTCTCTCCTTGACCTTCTGGATCTCTCTCTCCAGCCGACCGATCCTCTCGTCCGCCTGCTTCGGGAACCAATCCCCAAGGACCTTTGAAGATCCCAAAAGCGAAGCCATCTCGATGCCCATGCTCAC
>Ga0302046_10006018_pt1 | contig 10630 bp, 2 predicted proteins | sample RVTome_11_FD_200261 | JGI IMG/M metagenome (GOLD analysis project Ga0302046, IMG submission 200261) | Soil microbial communities from uranium-contaminated site in the Upper Colorado River Basin, Wyoming, United States - RVT147D111 (version 2) ... | reverse complement strand
GCCCGCGGGTCGCATCCGCAGTCGCTGACCGCGGTCGACGGTCGCCTCTTCTTCGCCGCCGACGACGGTGGGAAAGGTCTCGAGCTGTGGACGAGCGACGGCACCGCCGAAGGCACCTGCCGGGTCGACGACGTCGCGCCGGGCTCCCTGCCGTCCGCGCCGGCGGAGATGACGGCGCTCGGCGACCTCGTCTTCTTCGCCGCCGACGGCGGCGCTGTAGGCCGTGAGCTCTGGTCCGTGCCGCGCCAGGTCCGCTGCCGGCGCTGAACGGCGGCGCGTCAGCGGGTCGGCCTGAGCGCCAAGACGCCGTAGCCGCCGCCCGCCGCCAGCGAGATCACGTACGGGTGCCAAGGGCAGCTACAAGCTCGATTCAAAGTGCCGATCCAGGGACCTTCATCTCTTTCTCTCCGGCGTGAGCCGTCGCGACGCCCGCAGGGCCGCCGCCGCCAGCAGCAGCGCCAGCAGACCCCACCCCCAGGGCGACAGCGTGGGCACGTCCGCGGCGGGCGGCGGCGGCGTACCGCCGGGCGTGAGCACCACCGTCGCCAGCGACGGCGTGCCGAGCACGGCGCCGGAGGCGGCGGTGAGCTGCACCAGCAGCACGGCCTCGCCAGCGAGGTCCCGAGCGGCGGGTAGGAGCGGGACGTCGACGAAGCGCGGCGAGAGGTCGGCGGCGCCCCACTCGAGAGGCGTCTCGACGTCCATGAAGTGCTCGCCGGCACGGGCTTCGGCGCCGACCGTGCGGAAGAGGACGGACGCCGCCGTCGTGGCCGGGCCGTCGCGCCGGACCTCGATCCGCGCCGCGGGTGCACCGGTGGACGTCACGAAGCGCTCGGCGGCCAGCCTGACGACGCCGAAGAGCTCGACCGCGCTGACGACCGTCACCCTGACCGTGGCGGCGGCCGTCTCGCCGTCGCCGTCGGTGGCGGTGAGGGTGAAGAGGTGCTCGCCGGGCGCCAGACCCACGACCACCGTCGAGTCGCCGCGGCCCACCTCGGCGCCGACGCCGTCCGTCCAGGCGAGCGCGTCGCCCGAGAGGAAACCGTCCTCCGGGTCGAAGGCACCGCCGCGAAGGACGAGGAAGTCGCCCGCCGCCAGCCGCGCGCCGTCGGCCGGCGCGTCGATCCGTACCCGCGGTCCCTTGCTCGGCACGTGGAAAGGCTCGGAGGTCGCCGTGGCCGTCAGCACGCCGTCGGTCGCGCGGATGCGAAAGCGCGCGCGGTCGGTGCCGGGGAGAGCGGCGAGATCGAGAGCGAAGCGCCGGGTGGCGAGGTCGATGCCGAGGGTCGTCCAGGTGGCGCCGTCGTCGGCGCTGAAGTGCACCATGAACGCGAGCTCGTCGCCGTCCTCGTCGCCGGCCTGCCAGTCGAATCGGGCCGTGTCGCCGTCGATCGCGGGCGGCTCCAGGTCGAGCGTCGGGGCGTGCGCGCTCACGTCGCGGGCCGCGAGGAGCGCGTCGTCCTGCCGCAGCTCGATGCGGGTGACGCCCGCGGCGTACGGCACGATGGCCGCCAGCGGCGCGAGGAGGTCGCCGCCGGCCTCGGTGGAGACCGGCTCGACGACGACGGGGTGCGCCGCCAGGAGCGTCGAGCCGGCGAGCAGGCGCAGCTCGAATTCTCCGGCCGGCGCGGGCGCCACCGTGCCGGGCGTGGGGTCGTGGTAGAAGGGGGAGAAGAAGGCGGTGCCGGCCGTCAGGTTGACGACGGCGCCGATCAGCAAGGTCTCGGTGGCCGTCAGCACGCGCTGCCCATCGCGCTTCTGCCGGACGAACGTCCTCGCCAGGACGTGGCTCCAGGTGAGCCGCGAGACCCAAGTGCGCGGGCAATACGCCATCACGTCGAAAACCAGGTCCTCGGGCTCGGAACCCGGAGGAATCACTCGTCCAAAGTCATTGCCGTAGTAGGTTTCGAGCTCGAAGGGCTCGTGGGTGCCGGAGAACCGCCCGTCGGGGAAGTGATCCGACTCGTCCTCGTGAGGCGGCTTGGCTTCTCTGCAGCGCGCCTCGGCGTTGAACGATCGGATGTGTTCGAGCCCGAATTGATGCCCGAGTTCGTGGAGCACCGTCGAGATTTCTCCTTCGCCGATGGCGACCAGGCCGCGGTTCATTCCGACGACTTGCAGGCTGGCCGAAGAGGCAGTGCTACATTTTTTGAAGGTGATCCCGTAGACGTGGGCGTCGTCGGGAAGCGTCCCGTCCCGGCGGTCTTGCTCCGCGGCCAGGAGCACTGCGAGGAGCACGGACGAGCTTGCAGGCTTCTGGCAGAGGTCCTCTCCCGCCAGCACGGCGGGAAGGGCGAGCTCGTGGAAGGCCGTGTCGCGGGCGCCCGCGGTGGGAAGGATGCGCCCGGCGTCGCGGCGCAGGCGTCCGGCGAGCTCCTCGGCGTCTTCGGCGAGGGTAACCACCTGGCCGGCGTTGTTCATGAACCCCAGGCCGCGCATGTGCAAGTCGAGCGGACGGGTTTCTATTACGCTGACGCGCACGGTGCGGCTATTCTCGTCCTCGCCGCACGCGGCGTCCGGGCGCTCGCAGTCGGAGTTGACCTCGACCTCGACCTCCCAGACGTCGAAGTCGTCCGCTTCACCGATCCGCGTCTCGTTCTCGAAGTACGGGATCACGGCGGCGTGCTGCGAAGCTGAAACCTCGAAGATCTCCGGGGGCTCGCCGCGTTCCTTGCCGCTGGGCCTGTCGTCGGTCGGCTGGACCAGCGCGGCGATGGGAGGCTCGAACTTTCCCTCCGTGGTCAACCCTCGATCGCCAAGAAAAACCGTCCTCACCTGACCGCCGACGCGCGGCACGTCGCAGTGAGCGCCGACTCGTCCGTCGGGATAGCGAGCCTGGATAAAGGTCCGTATCATGGTTTTCTTGGCGGACGCGAGCGGCAGGTCATTGGCCAGGTTCTGGGCGGTCTGGTTCACCTCGACGCCGGTGATCACCAGGTCGGGCTGGCGCGCCTCGAGAGAGTGGAGGAATGGGAAGTCGAGGGAAGCGAACACGGCGTTTCCCGCGAGGAGGATCCTCGCGGGAAACGCGTCGCGGTCGAGCTCGAGCACCTTGCAATCGAAGAAAGTCAGCAGGTCGAGCTCGGCGGGTCGGCGCCCGGGCAGCGCCGGAATCGTCCAGCGCACCCGCCTGCCGTCCACCGCCACCGGGCCGTCCGGGCTGCGCGGATCCTCGAGGACCTCGAGGTGATCGGGCACGTCGAGATCCACCCGCAATGGCTCGGCCAGAGGCGGGAGCTCTTGCGCGGCGCCGATCAGCACCTTGTACGCGATCAGCTCGCCGGGATATACGTCGGACGGGTCGAGCAAGCCCGCGGGATGGACGACCGCCACCACCTTCACCGCCAGCGGCACGGCGCAGTTCGAGAATTCTGAAGTGTTGCCGGCGGGATCGGTGGCGGTGGCGGTCAGCCGCTCCTCGCCGACGTCGATGGCCAGCCGCACGTCGAAGTCGAGGCGGCCATCGGCGCCGCTGCGGGTGAAGGGATCACCGAAAAAGGTCCCGAGGTGGACACGACCTTCGCCGAAACCAGACGGGTCGCACTGAGGGCTGGAGTAGAAGTCGAGCCTGTAGAGGGTATCGGGACTTCCAGTCAGGCTGCCGAAGAAGTCGGTGGCGCCATCGGGTAGGCCGACGCCGCCGAGCACCGGCGCGTTCTGCAGCTCATTGGCGCCCGAATCGCCGTCGCCCTCGTCCGCTTCGTTGACGCCGTCCGCGCGGACGCCGTCGCGGCTCAGGTCGATGCCGAGGCCGCGGTTTGCGAAGAGCACGTTGCGCAGGATCCGGTTTCCGGTGCCCGCCAGCACCGTGACGCCGGCCCCGGCGTCAGGATCGGTCGAAGCGGGGTCGCCGTTGAACCCGATGACGTTGCCGTCGTTTTCGTCCTCGCCGCCCACAGTCGTTTGCGTGGCGCCATCGATGAGCACCCCGCCGCGGAGGTTGCCGAGCGCGGCTCCCGACCGGGAGAGGCCGACGACGTTGTCGACGACGACGTTGTCGCGCGCCGCGTCTCCCCGCACCGCGACGCCGACGCCGCCGTTGGCAGAGATCTGATTGCCGTGGATGGTGACCCGGCTCGCGCCCTCGACGGCCACGCCGTCGCCGCCGTTGGCGCGTCGCGAATCGCCGTCGGTGCCGATGCGGTTGCTCTCCACCGCCACGTCGGCCGCCGCCGCGCCGGCTACCCGCACCCCGTCACCCTCGTTGTCGACGACGACGTTGGGTTGGTTGGGCAGGATGCCGCCGACCGCGACCCGGCTCACGTTCGCCACCACCACGCCGTGACCCCCGCCGCGCAGGGTCTGGCCGAAGACGGCGCTGTCCGGCTTCTCGATCGTGTAGACGTTCGGCTTGCCGTCCTTGCGGCCGGACGCCAGGGTCGTCACGGCACCGTCCGGCGGCTCGACGAAGGTCACCTCGGCGCCGTCGGTCGAGCGCACGACCAGGCTCTTGTGGACGCGCACGGCCTCGCGGTAGAGGCCGGGACAGACGTCGATCGTGTCGCCGTCCTCGGTCTCGTCGTGGTCGACGGCGTCCTGGATGAGCGGGCAGGCGAGGCCCGTGGGGGTGATCACGCAGGGGTCCTCCACCTTGACGGCCGCCGCCGAGGTGGTGACGGCGCCGCGGTTCAGCGCGCAGCCCAGCACCAGGGAGTCGACGAAGAACGGCTCCGGCGGCACCTTCTCGGAGACCGGGACGCTCAGCGGCACGGCGGCCACGTCGGCCACGCCGACGGAGACGCCGTAGGTCTTGACCGGGTCGAAGGAGCAGGGCGGGGTGGGGAAGGCGAAGCGGTAGAGGAGCGTCATCGGCAGACACTCGCCGGCGCCCACCACCTCGCCGAGCGAGAAGGTCACGTCGCCGTCGTCGCCGCTATAGGCGCCCGTGATCGTGCGTCCGGCGACGTCGAGCTCGACGCTCGCGAGGTCGGCCGCCTCGTCGCCGGTGCCGAAGCCATGCAGCGTGATCGCGCTCACGAGCCAGCCGTCTGCCTCGTCGGCGCAGGTCTGGAGCGCCGCGACGGCCACCCGTTCGGTGGGCTGCGGCGGGCAGCGCAGGTCGGGCCTGGGTGCGGCGCCGAGCGTCAGCACGGCCAGGATGCCCTCGCCCGTAGGGATCCGTGTGAGGTAGCCGCCCTTGCTGCCGAACACGTATCGGATCGACGGCACCGCGAAGCCGCTGATCGACGCGATCAGGGTCTCCCCGTCGTTTTCTGCGACGGCGATCGTGCGCGACTCGGGCAGCTCGTGGACCGGCCCGCGAGCGAAGCTCCCGGCGTCGTGTCGAAAGGCGTGCAGGCTGCCAAACGGCACGCCGGCGATGAGCGTGCCGTCGCCGAGCGCCGCCAGACTCCAGGCCTCGCCGGGGCTTGCCAGGGTCGCCCCGGCCCGCGGCTGCGAGGGATCGGAGACGTCGACCGCCGTCAGCTCCCAGGTGCCGCCGACGCGGTTCGCCGCGACGAAGACGAGGTCGCCGGCGGACGCGAGGGCGATGGCGTCGCCCTCGATCGCGAGGGACCCGAGTAACGCGGGCGCCGCCGGATCGGCGAGGTCGACGATCGACACCGTGGACGACGAGCCCCCGGTGGAAGCGTAGACGCGCTGGCGTCCGGCGTCGAAGAGGAGGGTGCGCCCGAAGCCGGAGAGCGCGAGCGTGCCGACCCGGCGCGGCGCCGCCGGATCGGCGGCGTCGATCACCTCGAGCTCGCCGGTGATGAGCAGCAGGACGATGGTCGTGCCCGCGGCCGCCATCTCCTGCGGGACGGCCGCGGCCTGGTAAGAGCCCAAGGCGACGGGACTCGCCGGGTCCGTGAAGTCGACGACGTCGAGGCGGCCCGCCTGATCGACGGCATAGAGCAGGTCGCCCGCGGCGGCGACGCGGTAGAGCGGCTCGCCGCCGGGCGCGGCGAGCGTGCCCAGCAGCGCCGGGGCGTTCGGGTCGCCGGCGTCGTATCGCCAGAGCGTGTCCGGGGAGGCCACGTACAGGCGCTCGCCGGCCAGGGAGACGTCGCTGAGCTCCTCCGGCGCGGCGGAGGGGTGGAGCAGCTTCGGCAGCGTCGGGTCGGCGACGTCGACGGCGTGGAAGCGTCCCGACACGGTCGCGAAGGCGGTGCCGCCTACGACGTCGAGCGAGAGCGCTCCGCCGATGCCGGGAAGCGTCACTGCGCCGAGCAGCGCCGGCGCCGCCGGCTGCTCCACGTCGACCACGCTCAGGGTCCCGTCGCGCCCGAGCAGGTAGGCCGTGTCGCCGTCCGCGAAGAGGCGGTCGAAGGTCGCCGCGCCGTCCGCGAAGGTGCCCGCGACGACGGGCGTGCCGGTATCCGTCACGTCGACGAGGGAAAGGCCGCGGTTGTTGGCGCCGCCGACGTAGGCGCGGCCGCCGTCCACGAACAGGGCGCGCGAGCCCGCCGGCACCGGCGTCCGGCCGCGCTCGACGGGATTCGCCGGATCGCCGGCGTCGAGGACGACGAGGAAGCCGTCGACGGTGACGGCGTAGACCGCCGTTGCGGAGGCGAAGACGGCGCGGGCGGACAGCGCCAGCTCGGCGACGGCGGCGGGCGTCGCCGGATCCGCGGCGTCGACCACGCCGAGCCCGCCGTCGCCGAGGGCGAGGTAGACGAAGGTGCCCGCCGTCGCGAGGCCGGAGATGAAGCGGCCGGCGAACGGCTGCGCCGTGGCGACGCCGGAAGGGAGCGAAGGCACGGCCACGTCGACGACCTCGAGCTGGTCGCCGTAGGAGAGGAAGGCCGTGTCGCCGGCGAGCGCGATCGACGACGGCTCGTCGTCGAATCCCAGGAACGCGACCTGCCGCGGCGCGCCGCCGGCCAGGTTCAGCACCGCCAGCACGTCGGCGCGGCAGACGAAGGCGAGGTCGCCGCGCACGGCGGCGGCGTTGACGAATCCGCCGAGGTGCCCCACCGTCTCGAGCGGCGGAAACTCCTGGGCGGCCGACGGCGGAGCGGTCAGGATCAGAACCAGCAAGGGGACGAGCGTCAGACGTGCCACGCGTCGTGCTCCTCTCGAAAAAGGGATGTCCTCCGCGCGCCGCGAGGAGGACCGCCTCCCTGCGATTCTACAACAGACGCTTTTTCGATCCGAGCCAGCGATCCTGCCGATCCAAGGTACGCTTAGATGCTCGCTCTGCTCGCCGAAGAAGGCCTACGTCATGGCGAGCGCGATCCCGTGGGCGAAGAGCCCGAAGATCGCCACGCAGAAGATGCTCGAGCGCCGCGGCCAGGTCTCCGTCTTCGTGCCGCAAGAGCTCAGAAATCGACCGAGAGCTCCACGAACAGGTTGCGGGGCCGCGCGTACATCTTCTCGGCGTAGCCGAGCGTGGCGAACGAGGCGTTGGCCTGAACGAGGTAGCGCTCGTCGAGCAGGTTCTGGACGCCGGCCGTCAGTCGCCAGCGCCTCTCCGTGTTGGCGAGCGTCAGAGAGGCGTTGCCGACGAAGTAGGCGTCCTGTTCGATGATCGGAATGCTTCCCGTGATGAAGGTCAGGCTGGAGGTGTAGCTGCCGTCGACAAGTGGTGTCAGGGTGTAACGGTCGTTCAGCTCGATCGGAACCGAAAGGCCGAGGTTCCCCTGAAAGGACGGAGTGAGCGGCAGCTCGTCCCCGGGCTCGACGGTGGCCGTGGCCCCCGGGACCGGGGTGATGCTCTTGATCTCGTCGTCGAGCGTGCTGAACCCGCCCTCGAGGGTCACGCCCGACCTCGCACGATACCGAAAGTCGGCCTCGACGCCCTCGATCGTCGCCTCGCCGGCGTTGAAGAGCAGCGGCACGACGCCCTGCCGGAAGATCAGTTGTATGTCGTCGTAGTCCGCCCTGAACGCGGCGAGGTTCAACCTGAAGCCGCTGCCGACGCCGAGCTTGGCGCCCAGCTCGTAGCTGTCCACCTTCTCCTCGTCGAAGGGCACGGGCACGAAGTCCGGCGGCGGCGCGTTGTAGCGGGTGTTGAAGCCGCCGGACTTGAAGCTGCGCGAGTAGGAGGCGTAGGTGCTGACCGAGCGGCTCCAGCGGTACTGGATGCTCGCCGATCCCGTCAGCGCCGAGAACGTGTCCTCGAACGGACGGTCGAAGATGAACAGCGGCCCCCCCTCGGGGATCGCCTGTGTCGGGAGGGGATCGGGATCCGGAGCTGTGGAGGGGAAGAGGTTGAGCACCGACCCCTGATAGGTCTTGCGATCTTCCGTGTAGCGCAGGCCCCCGGCCAGCTCGAGCCCGCTGGTCGGCCTCACTGAAACGTGGCCGAAGGCGGCCCACGAGTCGGTCTCGAGATCCGAGAATTGCAAGTCGCGCGAGCCGGGCCCGCCGGCAAGGATCGAGGCGATGATGGGCGGAGCGGGCGGGAAGGAAAGGGGTACGCTCAGGCGCTCGTCGGTGGCCTCATTGAAGTAGTAGCCTCCGATGATCGCGCGGGCCTTGTCGAAGTCGAGCTGCGCCTGGATCTCCTGACTGAACTGCTCGGTGTCGGTCGTCAGGTCGGTGTTCAGGATTTCGAACGGGGTGTTGTCGGCATCGCGCACGCCGCGTGAGCCCGTCGACCGGTAGGCAGTGATCGACTTGAGGAAGACCCGGTCGGTCATCTGCAGGGAGGCGGTGCCGGCCACCCCCCAGACCTCCGACGTGCTCACGACCGGTGTCGTGCCGCCGCTGGTGAAGTCGCCCAGCGCCTGGAGGTCGTTGGCGCAGCGGGGGTCGTCGATCAGCGGCACGTTGGGCGGCCCGAAACGGGGGTCGCCGGGGGGCAGGAAGGGCATGGTCGCGCCCGGGCACCCGGCGGCCACGCTGACGATTGCCGGAACCGGTGCGCTCTCATTGATGCCCGCAAAGACGAAGGGCGCACCGTTCTCGTCCCGCCTGGTGTAGTCGGCGCGGACGAAGATCAGCGACTTCTGCGACGGCGACCAGTTGAGGCTGCCGTTCACGCTGTAGCTGTCGTCGTTGCCGAGATCGCGACCGTCGAAGGCGCGGCTGACGTAGCCGTCGCGGTTGCGGAAGCCGCCCGAAAATCGCGCCGCGGCCGTGTCGCCGAGCGGCAGGTTGACGGCGGCGAATCCGTCGTAGAGGCTGTCTTCCCCGGCGCGGAGGCGCACCTTGCCGCCGACCGTGCTGAGCTCGGGTGCGCGGGTTCGCACCAGGATGGCACCGCCGATCGTATTACGGCCGAAGAGAGTGCCCTGCGGCCCGCGGAGGATCTCGACTCCCTCGACGTCGCCGAAATCGATCAGGCCGCCGACCGCGCGCCCGACGTAGACCTCGTCGATGTAGATGCCGACGCCCGGATCGACCGCGGCCGTAGGGTCGAGTTGGCCGACGCCGCGGATGAACACGACGCTGGCCGCGGTGTTGCCCGAGAGCTGCCCGGCCGGCTTGAACTGAAGGCTGGGCGTGATCCGCTCGAGATCCTGCGTCTGCCGGGCCTGGCGGGCCTCGAGCGTCTCGGCGCTGAAAGGCGAGATCGCGACGGGTGTGTCCTGCAGGCTTTCCTCGCGCCGCCGCGCGGTGACGACGATCTCCTCGGCCGCCGTGAAGGTGCCGTCCTTCTCCTGAACCGCGGCTTCATCCTGCGGGTCGCGCCTTGGTTCGTCGTCCTGCTGGGCGTGCTGTTGTTCGTCGGGTTCCTGGTGTTCGCCGGGTTTCTGCGCCTGGACGGGGGTGGACATGCAAGCGGCCGCGAGAACCAGACCGCCACAGAGCGCCAACAACGTCGCGGATCGGAACGGACGGACTTCGCGCATCTTTTCTCCTCTCCCGGCGAGCGATACTTTCCGGTCACCGGGAATGCCACGGTGGAAGCTACATACATGCTCATGCTATTGGGGCCGGGATTCTCGGCACAAGTCACAGGGTGGGAAGGGAACAGGGGGAATCCGGGCCGAGTCTTTGTAGACATTCCGCCTACAGAGGATCCCGTGGGCAGCCCACGTCCGGGAGGGCGCCCGCTCACCACGCCTTTCGAACGGGCGGACTTCAGCAGACGATCACGTCGGGCCCGGGTGGATCGGCGAAGAGCCTGTGGACGAGGTCCACCCGCCGTTCCAGCACGGCACGCTGGTTGACGTACCCCTTGTCGGTCATCTCGTTGGCGTCGATCGAGGCTGGCTCCGCCATCAAGTGGACGCGCGCGATGCGCGCAGAAGCGCCGGGATGGGTTCGGTTGTGGGCTCCGATGCCCCGCCGGACGGCCTCGAGCACCTCCGGGGCGCGGGCGAGGTGGACAGGATCGGCGGCGGCGCCCCCGCCGATCAGATCGCGGCAGGCGCTCACGTTCGGCCACGCCAGGATGCCGACCTGGTCGCGGTCCTCTCCGCAAACCACGAGGTCCTGGAGGACGGGGGCGCAGGCGGCCAGGACGGCCGTTCTCAGAACTCCCACGTGCACCCAGGTGCCGGTGCCGAGCTTGAAGTTCTCCGCCAGCCGGCCGTCGAACACGAGCGCCTTCTCCGGTGCCTCCGGATCGAGGAGCCTTCCGGCATCGCCGGTGCGATAGAAGCCTTCGCCGTCGAAGGCTTCGCGAGTGAGGTCCGGCGCTCGGTAGTAGCCGGGGGTCACGTTGGGGCCGCGGACCCGCAGCTCCAGCTTGGCGGCCACGGGAGCCAGCTTGACCTCGACCCCGGGGACCGGCAGG
>Ga0302046_10006017_pt1 | contig 10632 bp, 11 predicted proteins | sample RVTome_11_FD_200261 | JGI IMG/M metagenome (GOLD analysis project Ga0302046, IMG submission 200261) | Soil microbial communities from uranium-contaminated site in the Upper Colorado River Basin, Wyoming, United States - RVT147D111 (version 2) ... | reverse complement strand
AGGCCCTGTTCGAGGGCATCCCTCTCGACCGCATGAACACCTCCATGACCATCAACGCCACGGCGGCCTGGCTGCTGGCCCTGTACGTGGCGGCCGCCGAGCGCCAGGGCGTGGAGCCGCGCGCGCTGCACGGCACCACCCAGAACGACATCGTGAAGGAGTACCTCTCGCGGGGCACCTACGTCTTCCCGCCCGAACCCTCCCTGCGCCTGATCAGCGACATGGTGGCCTACACGGTCGAGGCGATCCCGCGCTGGAACCCGATCAACGTCTGCTCCTACCACCTCCAGGAGGCGGGCGCGACGCCGGTGCAGGAGATCGCCTTCTCGCTGGCCAACGCCATCGCCGTGCTCGATGCGGTGCGGGCCCGCGACGACGTGCCCGAGGAGGCGATCCCGCGCGTGTTCAGCCGAATCTCCTTCTTCCTGAACGCCGGCATCCGCTTCGTCGAGGAGATCTGCAAGGCGCGCGCCATGGCCGAGCTGTGGGACGAGCTCGGCCGCGAGCGCTACGGCGTGGGCGACGAGCGCCTGCGCCGCTTCCGCTACGGCGTGCAGGTGAACAGCCTGGGCCTCACCGAGTCGCAGCCCGAGAACAACGTGATCCGCATCGTGCTGGAGGCGCTGGGCGTCACGCTCTCCAAGAAGGCGCGTTGCCGCGCGCTCCAGCTGCCCGCGTGGAACGAGGCCCTGGGCCTGCCGCGGCCCTGGGATCAGCAGTGGTCCCTGCGCATCCAGCAGATCCTCGCCTTCGAGACGGACCTGCTCGAGTACGAGGACCTGTTCGAGGGCTCCAAGGTGATCGAGCAGCGCAGCCGCGAGATCGCCGAGGAGGCTCGCCGCGAGCTGCGCACGATCGAGGCCATGGGCGGCGCGGTGGCCGCCGTGGAGAACGCCTACATGAAGCGGCGGCTCGTGGAGTCCCACGCGCGGCGCATGCGGGAGATCGAGTCGGGCCGGCTCCCGGTGGTGGGCGTGAACTGCTTCACGGAGGCCGAGCCTTCGCCGCTCACCGCCGGCGAGCAGCACGTCCTGAAGGTGAACGAGTCGGCCGAGCGCGAGCAGGTGGAGCGCTTGCAAGCCTTCCGCGCGCGCCGCAACGCCGCCGAGGCGCAGGCCGCGCTGCGAGGCCTGCGCGACGCCATGGGCAACGGCCAGAACGTGATGCCACCCTCGATCCGGGCCGCCCAGGCGGGGGTCACCACGGGCGAGTGGGCCGACACGCTGCGCGCGCTGTTCGGCGAGTACCGCGCACCCACCGGCGTGGCAGGCCCGAGCGTGGAGCTGGACGCCGAGTCGGTGGCCGCGGTCCGCAGGCGGGTGGTCGAGGTGGGCGAGCGCCTGGGACGGCCGCTCAAGATCCTGGTGGGCAAGCCCGGCCTCGACGGCCACAGCAACGGCGCCGAGCAGATCGCCGTCCGCGCCCGCGACGTGGGCATGGAGGTGGTCTACGACGGGATCCGCCTCACCCCGGAGCAGATCGTGCAGTCGGCCCGGGACGAGGGCGTCCACGTGATCGGCCTCTCGATCCTCTCGGGATCCCACGGCGTGCTGGTGACCGATGTGCTCGAGCGGCTCGAGAAGGAAGGCCTCGCCATCCCCGTGGTGGTGGGCGGCATCATCCCCGAGGACGACGCCGACGCGCTGCGCGGCGCCGGCGTGCGCCGCGTCTACACGCCCAAGGACTTCGACCTGACGCGCATCATGGGCGAGGTGGTGGACGTGGTGGCCGAGGTCCACGCTGGCCGCTGAGCTCGCCGCGCGGCTGCTGGCGCGCGATGGCTCCGCCCGGGGCGCGGTGGCCGAGGCGCTGAACCTGCTGGACGACCGGCGCGCCGAGCCCCGGCGCCGCGCGCTGGCCCTGCTGGAATCCCTGGCAGAGGCGCGCGCCGGTGAAGCCACGCCGCGCGTGGGGCTCACGGGCACGCCGGGCGCGGGCAAGTCCACGCTGCTCGACGGCTTGGTCCGTGCCCTCCGCGCGCGCGGCCAGACGGTGGGCATCCTGGCCGTGGACCCGTCGAGCCAGCGCAGCGGCGGCGCGTTGCTGGGCGACCGCTTCCGCGTGCGCTCGGGAGCCGGCGATCCGGGGGTCTTCCTGCGCAGCATGGCGGCCCGCGACCACCTGGGTGGCCTGGCCGACGGCGCCTGGGCGGTGCTCACCGTGCTCTCGGCGGTCTTCGATCGCGTGTTCGTGGAGACCGTGGGCGTGGGCCAGTCCGAGTCCGAGGCCGCGAACCTGGTGGACACGTTGGTGTTCGTGGCCCAGCCGGGCGCGGGTGACGTGCTCCAGTTCATGAAGGCCGGCGTGCTCGAGCTGCCCGACCTGTTCGTCGTGAACAAGGCGGACCTCGGGGCCGTGGCCGAGCGCACCGTGCACGAGCTGTCGGCCGGCCTGGGCCTGGCCGGCACGCTGCGCGACGGCTGGCCGCTGCGCGTACTGTCGGCTTCGGCCCGGGACGGCACCGGCATCGACGCGCTGCTCACCGCACTGGACGACCACTTCCGCCACCTGACCTCGGGGTCGGGCCTGCGCGCGCGGCGCGCGCGGGCGTGCGAGACGTTGGTCCTGGACGGGCTCTCGGGGCGCTACGGGAGCTACGGGCTCTCCGCCCTGGGTGGCCGCGCCGCGCTGCTCGAACGCGTGCGCCAGGCCGGTGAGCGCGCCCCCTTCGGGCTGCTCGACGAGCTCGCCCGCGAGATCGAGGAGGCCCTGCGCAAGCCGCCGGATGGCCCGCGCCGCGAGCCGCGCAAGCCGTGAAACGGCGCGGTGCGCGAGCCGTGAGGTCCCGCGTGCACCGCGCGCGCGTGAGGCGCCTGCTCGAACGCACCCTCGCCTGCCCGACGGCTCCCTACCGCGAGGGCGAGGTGATCGCCTGGGTCCGCGAGTTCGCCGCATCCCGGCCCTGGCTCGCGCTGCGCGAGGACCGGGACGGCAACCTCGAGCTGCGCCGCCGGCGCGTGCGGCCCACGCCTGCGCCGCTGGTGCTGGCCGCCCACATGGACCACCCGGGCTTCCGCGCGCTCCGCTCGCGCCGCTCGCGCACGGGCTTCCGCGTGGAGGCGATCTTCCTCGGCGGCGTGCGCCCCGAATTCCTCCGGGGCGCACGCGCCCGCTTCCACGCGCGCGACGGTGAGCTCGTGGCGCGCGTGCGTACGATCACGCCCGATCCGCGCTCCGGCGAGCAGCGGGTGGTGCTCGACGCGCGCCGGCCGGTTCCCGCCGGCGCCTTCGGGACCTTCGACTTGCCCGGCTTCCGCATCTCGCGGCGCGACCCGGACCTGGTGGAGACGCGCGCCGCCGACGACCTGGCCGGGCTGGCCGCGATCCTGGCCCTGCTGGACGTGGTCGACGAGGTGGACCCGGCGCGCCGTGTGGACGTTCGCGGCCTGTTCACGCGCGCGGAAGAGGTGGGCTTCGTGGGTGCGCTGGCCGTGGCGCGCGGGAGGCGGTTGCCCCGCCGCGCGCGGATCGTGGCCGTGGAGGCCAGCAAGGCGCTGCGCGACGCGCCCCAGGGCGCGGGCCCGATCCTGCGCGTGGGCGACCGCACCAGCGTCTTCGACGACGCGCTCTCGCGCTGGATCGCGCGGGTCGGCGCGCAGCTCTCGCGCGACGGCCGCTTCCGCTGGCAGCGCAAGCTGATGGACGGCGGCACCTGCGAGAGCACCGCCTACCAGCTCTTCGGGCATCGCTGCGCCGGCATGTGCCTGCCGCTCGGCAACTACCACAACATGAGCGAACGCGGCCGGATCGCGGTCGAAACCATCCGCCTCTCGGACCTGGTGGGCCTGGTGCGCTTCTTCGAGGGCCTGGTCCGTCACGACCGCGACGCGCCGCGCGCGGGGCGGCCGGATCCGCTGCGCCGGAGGCTCGATCGCACGCTGGCCCGGGGACGCGCGGGCCTGGCGCAGAGCCCCTTCGCATGAGGCGCCGCTCGTGAAACGCCTGCTGCGCGGCTGGCTGTGGAGCCTCGCGCTCTCGCTCGCGCTCGGGCTGGCCATCGGGACTTGCGTGCGGCGCCAGGCCGAGCAGCCCGCGCGCTTCATCGGCTGGCACGACACGGAGCGGAACTCGCCCGGCTAGCGACGAGGGGACCAGGCGACGTCGGGCTGGCCGGCGCGATGGTTCTCCACGCGAGCCATGACGAACAGCAGGTCCGAGAGCCGGTTCAGGTAGCGCACGGCCGCCGGGTCGAGCGACGCCTCGTGCCCCAGCGCCACCACGGCGCGCTCGGCGCGCCGGCAGACGGTGCGGGCCTGATGGAATGCCGCGGCCGCAAGCGTCCCGCCGGGCAGCACGAACGTCGAGAGCGGCGCCAGCTCGCGTTCGAGGCCGTCGATGCACGCCTCCAGGGCCGCGACGTCCTGGTCGCGCGGCGCGGGGACGTGGTACTTCGCGCGGTGGGCCGGGTCGGGCGTGGCCAGGTGCGCTCCGAGATCGAACAGCTCTCCCTGGATGCGCTGGCAGGCGTCGCGCAGGTCCTTCTGGGCGGAGGCCGCGGCAGCGACGCCCAGCACGGAGTTGAGCTCGTCCACGGCCCCATAGGCATGGACGCGGCGGTGGTCCTTCGCGACCCGCTCGCCGCCGAACAGGTCCGTCTCGCCGCCGTCGCCCCGTCGCGTGTAGACCTTCACGAGGAGCGGCCGAGCTCCTCGTCGACCAGCCGCTCGAGCTCCGGGTCGGCCGGCGGCGCGACCGCCGCGGGCGGCGCCGCGCCGCGCCGCGCCGCGTGGCGCAGGAACAGCCCCACCAGCAGGCCGCCAGCCAGAAAAGCCAGCAACGGGACGGCGTAGGCGGCCAGGCCGATGCCGCTGGCCTGGGGCGCCTGCCGGATCTCCTCGCCGAACTCCGCGAGCAGCTGCTGGTAGACGGAGTCGCGCTCGCGACCGGTCTGCTCCTGGCCCTCGATCCAGTCGATCAGCTCCCCGGCCTGGGGGCTCGGGCAGTTGCGCAGGGTGCGGCCCGGACAGTACGGACTCATCAGCTCGTCCACGAGCCGGCCGCTCCATGCCTCCTCGGCCCGGACCGGGGCCGACGGCAACGCCAGCGCGAGCAGCAGGGCGGCGCTTGCGACGAGCCGCGTGCGCGCCATCAGATGTCCCAATGGAGCTGCCGCGCACGCTCCTCGCATTCGTCGTCGCCCGCGTCCTGGCCGGTCCGGACGCGCTGGGCCGGCGGGTTGATCTGGACCCGCGAGAAGGGCGGCACCGACTCGGTGAGCCACACGTTGCCGCCGATCACGCTGCAGCGGCCGATCACCGTATCGCCGCCCAGGATCGTGGCGCCCGCGTAGATGGTGACATCGTCCTCGATCGTGGGGTGGCGCTTGCGGCCCCGGATCATGCGCCCGTCCGCATCCCGCGGGAACGACAGCGCCCCGAGCGTCACGCCCTGGTACAGCTTCACCCGGTCGCCAATCACGGTGGTGCCGCCGATCACGACGCCGGTGCCATGGTCGATGAAGAAGCGCCGGCCGATGCGGGCGGCGGGGTGGATGTCGATCCCGTACACGCTGTGGGCGTGCTCGGTCATGATGCGCGGCAGGAGCAGCACCCCGAGCACGTGCAGCTCGTGGGCCAGGCGGTAGCTGGCCACGGCGTGGAGCGACGGGTAGGAGACCAGGATCTCGGCGTAGCCGGTGGCGGCGGGGTCGCCCTCGTAGGCCGCCTCCACGTCCTCGGCCACGCGCGCGCGCACCCGCGGGAGCGTCTCCAGGAAGCGCCGGCTGGTCTCCTGGACCGAGCGGTCCGGACCGCCCGGCAGGCTCGCGAGCAGGGCGTCGAGCTGCTCGGCCAGGGCCGAGAGCTCCGAGCGCAGCGCGAAGCGGTCGCGCTGGTGGAGCAGCAGGTGGCGCAGGCGTCCCGCCCACTCGATCGCGGCCCCAGGGTCCGGAAAACCCTCGGCGGCGGCCTTGGCCAGCGCGTCGTCTCCCTCGCCGGCCAGGGCTTCGATGGTGGCGTCGAGCACGGAGCGCGGGTCGGTGTGTCGAACGTGGCGGGCATGCTGCACTGGCGGCCTCCTGGCCCACCCTCCCGGCGAACGGCGTCGCGCAGTGTAGCGAAGCCCCCGGTCCCGGCCCGGGCCGCTCCGGCCCCGGGTGGTAGTCTGTCGCTCCGGGGCCCCGCGCTTGCGACTCACGAACGAGTACTCCTGGTCCAAGTCCCGGGACGCGAAGTTCCGCGAGTGCCTGCGCGCCTACTGGTTCCACTACCACGGATCCTGGGGAGGCTGGGCGGGAGAGGCCCCCGGGCGTGCACAGACCCTGTACCGGCTCAAGAACCTGCGCAGCCGCCAGATGTGGGCGGGCGACGTGGTCCACCGCTGCATCGAGCGGGCACTCACCAACGTGCGCCGGGGCATCGAGCCGCTCTCGTCCGAGGCGGCCATCGACGCCACGATCCAGAGCATGCGCGACGAGTGGCGGCGCTCGCGCGGCGGCTCGCTCAAGGAACGGCTGGGCGAACACGAGTACGGCATTGCGCTGCCCGACGCCGAGTGGCAGGCCAACGCCGACCACGTCCGCCAGTGCCTGTGGAGCTTCTACGCCTCGAGCCTGTGGGAGACGCTGCGCAAGCTGCCGGCCGCGCGCTGGCTCGAGGTCGAGTCGCTCTCGTCGTTCCTGCTGGACGGCGTGAAGATCCACGTGAAGCTCGACGCCGCCTTCCGCGACGAGGCCGGCGGTGTGGTGATCGTGGACTGGAAGACCGGGCGCGCGCCGGATCCCGACCACTCCATGCAAGTAGCCACCTACGTCCTGTACGCGGCCGAGGCCTGGGGGGTCGGGCCCGGCGCCGTGGAGACTCGCCTCGCGCACCTCGCCAGCGGCTCGACGGAATCGGTGCGCCTCTCGCCGCGCGCGCTCGAGGCCGCGCTCTCGCGCATCCGCACCAGCATCCGGGACATGCGCCAGCTGCTCGCCTCGCCCGAGCGCAACGAGGCGCGCGAGGCCGACTTCCCGGCGCTCGACGATCCGCGCACCTGCCGGCGCTGCAACTTCCGGCGCGTGTGCCTGGCCGAGGGGCTCATCCGCCCCCTTTCGCCGCCTGGCGAGCGTTCCCTATGATGCCCGCGGTGGGGACGATCTACAGCCACTCGCGCCTGTCCACCTTCGAGAACTGCCGCCGCCAGTTCCGCTACCGCTACCTGGACCGCATCCCCGTGGAGACCGAGTCGATCGAGGCCTTCATGGGCAAGCTCGTCCACGCGGTGGTGGAGCGGCTGAACCTGGTGACCGCCACCGGTCGCGTCCCGTCGCTGGCCGCCGTGCTGCGGCGCTACGAGGCCATGTGGGACGAGAGCTTCGACCCCGCCCGGGTCCGCATCGTGCGCGACGGTGCCGCCCCGGGGCTCTACCGCGCGATCGGCGCGCGCTGCACCGAGAACTTCTACCGCGGCCACTACCCCTTCGACGCCGACGAGACGCTCGGCATCGAGGAGAAGGTCCAGGTGGAGCTCGACCCCGACGGGCGCTACCGGCTGCGGGGCGTGATCGATCGGCTGGCGCGCGCCCGCGACGGCGCGGTCGAGATCCACGACTACAAGACCGGCCAGCGCGTGCCGTCCCAGGCCACGTTGGATCGCGATCGCCAGCTCGCCCTCTACCAGCTGGCGCTGGCCGAGCGCTTCCCCGGTGAGCCGGTGCGGCTGGTCTGGCACTACCTGGCGTCGGGACAGGCGCGCAGCTCCGCGCGCACGACCGAGCAGCTCGACACCCTGCGCGCGGAGACCATCGAGCGGATCGACACCGTGGAAGGCGAGCGGGAGTTCGCACCCAAGGTGGGCCCCTTGTGCGCCTGGTGCGAGTACAACCAGCGCTGCGATGCGGGTCGCGCGCACCTGGGCATCACCACGCCTCCGCCGGCCCAGGTCGCGCCCCCCGCGCCCGACCCCGCACCCGGAAGAGCGCCGGCGCACGCGCCGGCCGGCGGGCAGCTCGCGCTCTTCTCCTGAGCCGCGGCCTGCGCGCGCCGGGAGCTGCTACGCTGGCGCGCCATGGGACTCCGGGTCGAGCGCATCCCCACCCTCGGCGACAACTACACGTACCTGATCGTCTGCGAGGACACGGGCGAGGCCGCCGTGGTGGACGCGCCCGAGGACGCGCCGGTGGTCCGGCGTGTCGAGCAGACCGGCGCGCGCGTGACGCGCATCCTCTCGACCCACCACCACCCCGACCACTCCATGGCCAACCCGAAGCTGGCCGCGAAGTACGGCGTGCCGGTCTTCGGCCACGCCTCGGACTCGGGCCGGTTGCCCGGCCTGACCGACGGCCTCGAGGAGGGCGACACGCTGGCCGTGGGCCGGCAGAAGGCGCGCGTGCTGTTCATCCCGGCCCATACCCGGGGCCACATCGCCTACGTGTTCGACGAGGCCCGGGCGGTCTTCTGCGGCGACACGTTGTTCGCCGCCGGCTGCGGGCGGCTGTTCGAGGGCACGCCCGAGATGATGTACGAGGCCCTCCAGGGCAAGCTCGGCACGCTGCCCGGCGACACCCGCGTCTACTGCGGGCACGAGTACACCCAGGGCAACCTGACGTTCGCGGTCCACGCCGAGCCGGAGAACCGCGCCGCCCTGGAAAAGCTCGAGCGCGTGCGACGCATCCGCGCGGGCGCGGCCGCCGACTGGCACGACGCCACGCCGGCCGAGATGACGGTCCCCTCGACGATCGCCGAGGAGCACGCCACCAACCCGTTCCTGCGCGCCCGCGACGCCGCCGAGCTCGGCCGGCTGCGCGCCATGAAGGACGGCTTTCGCGGCTGACGCAACGGCGCGGGCACGGCTTCGCTAGCGGAAGAGCGAGCCGATCGTCCGGCGCAGCCCGCCCTGGAGCTGATCCTCGGTCCAGGTGGTGACGCGATGGAGGGTGGCCAGGGCGTCCTGCTTGCCGGGCCAGTGGGAGCGGACCACGTCGGGATGGACACGGTTCATCATGCGCGAGAGCGCCGTGCCCACGACCAGCAGGTCGTCCACGAAGCCGATCGGACCCAGGAAGATCTCGGGCAGGAGATCCAGGGGCGAGAACAGGTAGCCGAGGCCGAGCAGCGCGATGCCCTTGGAGCCGACCGGCACGCGCTCGTCGCGCAGCAGGCGTAGCATCAGCACCGCGAGGTCCGGCAGGAGCAGCAGCAGGTCGAAGAGCCCGCTGTGCGCGTCGCTGGGCGCACTGATCCGGGCTCGCAGACGATCGTAGACGCGCCGCTCCCTCGGGTTCAGCTCGATGACCACCTTGCCTTCCACGCCCGGTCCGCTCAGCGGCCGTCCTCCCGTGCGTCGCTCGCGGCGGGCGGGTCGAGCCGCACGGCCAGCGGGCGATCGCCCCCATCATAGGACTCCAGGAGGAAGACGGGATCCCCCTCGGCGAGCACGTGGGGCAGCAGCATCGCAACGTCGTGCACCAGCGGCAGCCGGCCGAGTGCGTCCCTGCGATGCCAGGCCAGCTCGTGGCCCGGCGCGGGGTGCAGCGAACGCGTGGCACTCTCGCCGCGGAAGACGAATACGACCCACGCCTCGCCCATCAGGCCCGTCTCGTGGATCACGGCGCGCAGCTGCAGGTCGGGCAGGTCGAGCCCGGCTTCCTCGCGCAGCTCGCGACGCGCGGCGGCTCGCACGTCCTCGCCGGGCTCCACGTGCCCGCCCACCCCGTTCCACTGACCGGGAAAGCGACGGCCGCTGGCGGGATGGCGCAGCAGCAGCAGCTCGTCGCCGTGGCGCACGAAGCAGAGCGTCACCAGACGCGCGCGGTGCGGATCAGCGGGCACCGGCGCCTACGGCCGGCGGCAGCACGCCCAGCGCGCCCACCAGGGGCCGGCCCTCGCCCTCGGGCAGCTCCACGCCGAGCAGGTACGCCAACGTGGGCGCCACGTCGGTCTGGCCGAGCTCGGGGATGCGCAGCGCGGAACGGATGCCGCGGCCCCAGGCCACGAACCCCACGCGCCGCTCCGGCGCGCGGCCGAGCGAGCCCGCGGCCCCCTTGGCGGTGGAAGGCACGAGCAGCAGCCCGCCGCGCAAGGTGTCGCCGAAGGCGAAGCCGGGCTCCGCCTCGAGGCCGAACCAGGCCTCGCGGTCGACCCCCAGGGCCAGGAGCTCCTGGGCGGGAACCACCCGGAACGCGTGGCTCCGCGCCGCGGCCTCGCCGAGCGCACGGCGCGCCAGGATGGCGGTCTCGGCGTCGCGCGCGTAGACGAAGGCCGAGACGCCGTTGCTGCGAGCCAATGCGTCCCAGCGCCCGATCCCGCTCCGCGAGCCAGGGCTCGGGACCAGGAGACCCGCGGCCTCCAGGGCCACATTGGGTTGGATCTGGGTGTGGACGGGCAGCACCGCCGCATCCCCCGTGACGAACCAGGCACTCTCGGCCAGGCGACCCGCCCCCTCGAGGCAGCCGAGCAGGCGTCCGAGCTCGGCGTCCGCACTCGCGAACGCGCGGCGCGCCGGCTCGCTATCGGGGCCGTCGAGTCGGAGCACGGGCTCGCTCTGCGAGAGCCGGAGCAGGAGCAGGCGCGGCGGCGTGGGGCCGGCCACCAGCTCGCAGGCCAGCGAAGTGAGGATCGCGTCGCGAGCCGGGCCGGGGAACCCCGCCTCGGGCTCCTCGGCACCGAGCCTTCGGGCCGAGGCCAGCAGCAGCGGCGTGGCCTCGCCCTC
>Ga0302046_10006016_pt1 | contig 10632 bp, 9 predicted proteins | sample RVTome_11_FD_200261 | JGI IMG/M metagenome (GOLD analysis project Ga0302046, IMG submission 200261) | Soil microbial communities from uranium-contaminated site in the Upper Colorado River Basin, Wyoming, United States - RVT147D111 (version 2) ... | reverse complement strand
TTTCGGCAGGTCTACGGCGTGTTGCCCTCCGAATATGGCAGGTCCAGCGGACAAGATGGGTAGACGCGGCGGCCTTGCTCGATTTTCTACCCGCTGGTTCAGCAGGCGGGCGGACTGCGCGCAGCAGCCGCCGACGTCCGGCTGGCCGGGCTGCCCACGCGCATCAAGAACCTGTTGGTCATGGCGCGGGTCCTCGGGCGTGTGTTCGACGAGTATCCGACCGTCGAGGCAGCCCTGGCGAGCTACACCGCGCATCCTGCGGCTCCCGCCGCCGCCGAATAGGGCCGCCGTTCGTTGTCCTACCTCATCAACAAGGAGACGTCCCATGAAAAAGGTTTTCAAAGGAATCGGCCTCGTGCTGGGCGGCTTGATCATCCTGCTCTTGATTGCCGGCGTCGTGCTGTACGGGCGCGGTGGTTCCGCATCTGAAAAGACCTACGCCGTGACGCCGGCCCTGAGCACCGTGCCGATGGATTCGGCCTCGGCCGCACACGGCGAGCACCTCGCGACGATCCACGCCTGCCGGAGTTGTCATGGTGACCATCTCGAAGGCCGGGTCTTTCTCGACATACCTCCGTTTCGTGCCGTGGCGTCGAACCTGACGCCGGGGGGCGGTGGCGTCGGCCGGACCTACACGGACGCGGACTGGGACCGCGCGATCCGGCACGGCGTGAAGCCGGACGGCCGGTGGGTGCTGGTTATGCCCTCCACGTTGTTTCACAACCTGAGTGACGATGATGCCGCCGACCTCATTGCCTATTTGAAAAGTCTGCCGCCCGTCGATAACGAACTGCCTGCGACGGAGCTGTATGCTCTGGGCCGCATCGTGGCAGGAACGGGCGGGTTGGACCCCGACGAATTCGTAGCGACCGGCCCGGCCCGCACCACGGCCCCACCACCCGGCCCGACGGCCGCCTACGGGGCGTACCTCACGTCGATCACGTGCATCGGCTGCCACGGCGACGACCTCCGGGGCGGCGAGAGCCCGAACCCGGAACTTCCCGGTCCCGATCTGTTGGCTGCGGGTGCCTGGCCGCTGGACGGATTTATGGAGGCAATGCGGACCGGTATACGTCCCAGCGGCGCTGCGATGGATGACGAATGGATGCCCTGGACGTCGTTTCAGCATATGACGGACGAAGAGTTGCAGGCCATCCACGAACACCTCAAGACCCTGGCGCATTGACATCCTGGCTCGCCGGGGCGTTCTTAGCAGGGTGTTCCTTCGCCCTCCAGGGTGCGCCTTGCCCGTAAGTTTCCGTATGGACTCGATCTTCCTCACTACAGCCATCATTCCGCGTGTTTGCGTCGTCATTCTGTACGTCGTGGGCATCGCATACTTACTTAGCCTTAAGGAGAAGTCTGCGGCAACGTGGTGGCTGGTCGGGTTCTTCGTCTGCTTCGGAGCACTCGACGTCGGGTGGGAGATCGTGTCGGTGATTCCCCTGACGCAGATGAGCCCCGGCGTCTATCACTTGATGTTCGGGCTCGGGCAGGGGTTGTTCTTTCCCACGGGCCTGACCTTTCTGCAATTTGCCTATACCTTCCGAGGGAATCCGTATCCACGGGAGTCCAGGGTGCTGTTGCTGTTGATGGCTGCGTTGTCCGTGGTCGTGTTGTTGTTGATCGTGTTCACGCCTTCCTACCTGGCGTCCGACCTGCTCTTTGTAATCCAGATCGGGATCTTGTTGAGTTTAAACGGGATCTGCATCTGGTCAGCCGTCGTGTTCCTGCGAAAAACGTTGCTCTTTTCCAGGGACGTCGTTGCGCTACGGTCGCCTCAGGCTCCAGGCAAAGACAGCCTGTGGACCCACCTGCGCGCACCGCAGGGGCGTTCGGCGCGGGCGTGCCGGGTGTTTGCGGGGCTGTCGCTGCTGCTCCTGGTCATCATCATCGGCGGCACGCTGGTCTGGGGGCTCGGGGTCTTTCAGGAGATTGGGCTGTACCTCTACGAGGTCGGATACCTGGCCTTTCTCTTCAGCCTGTTCGTGGCCTATGTGAACTATGCGCCGGAGCCGACCAGCGTCCAGGTCAAGCTCGTCGGTGCGGCGCTCGTCACCGTGATGCTGCTCTTTGTGGTGCTTACCGAAGTCTTGTTTCCCGATGCCCGGATGCTCGAAGAAAGCGGCATCGCCCCGCCGTCTCCGCAGACGCTCCGGTTCGAACCCGACGGGGGCGGAGGCTATAGCGCCACGGCCTTCCCGCTCCGGTTCGATCCTGCGCCGGGAGAACGCCTCGTGCTGGCGAACGACCAGACGAAGGCGCTGCCTCTTCCTTTTCCGTTTCCGTACTACGACGCCGTCTGGAACAGCCTGCACGTCAGCGATGACGGCCTGGTGAGCTTTGGCCGTGCGATGGAAAAGCACCTCGATTGGTCCGTCTGGCCTTTCTTCCACGGCTATCCTTTGATTATACCCCTGTGGGCCGACCTCGACCCGGAGCAGGGCGGGGGCGTCTTCTTCAAAGCAACACCCGACTCCGCCACCGTTACCTGGCACGCCATCCCGTTGTACAATGGCACAGCCCCGCATACCGTGCAGCTGGTGCTGTATCGTACCGGAATCATCGCCTTTCGCTACGTCGCCACGGGAAGCGGCATCCCGGTTTCCGACCCCTGGTTTCTCGGCCTGCGAGGCTTACATCCGGGGGGAGACAACGCATCGATGCAGACGTTGCCCCGCGTACTGGACAGTCCGGTGCGCAGTGCTGCCGGTGCCGCGCTGGTTGAAGATTATGCCACCCAGTTTTATCGCTACCTGGAAAGACGAGGGCGCCCTCTGTTGTTTGCCGTGGTTGGGACTACGCTGTTCATCCTCTTCGTTTTTCCGTACATCTTTCGGAGCAGCCTCCTCCGGCCGCTGGATCGTTTGCTCGCGGGCGTGCAGCACGTAGAGGCCGGCCACACCGATACGGTGGTCGTCACGGAGGTGCAGGACGAAATCGGGGTGCTGACCCAGCACTTCAACCAGATGGCCTATACGATCCACCGGGCCGAGCAACAACTCAAAGACTACGCCGAGACGCTGGAACTGAAGGTCGAGGCGCGCACCGCCGAACTGGCCCGTTCCCTCGACGAGTTGAAGGCGGCCCAGGCGCAGCTGATCCAGGCCGAGAAGATGGCGTCGCTGGGCCAGTTGACCGCCGGCATCGCCCACGAGATCAAAAACCCGCTCAACTTCGTCAACAACTTCGCCCTGCTCTCGACCGAACTGACCGCCGACCTGGTTCAACAGCTCGATGCCCACAAACAACGCCTGCCCGCCGAGGTCATCGACGACCTGCAGGAGATGCTGGACGATCTCACGCTCAACGCCGAGAAGATCCATCACCACGGGCTGCGCGCCGACGGCATCGTCCAGAGCATGCTGGCGCACGCACGGGGCGGCGAGGGCGAGCGGCGGAGCGTAGACGTCAACGCCCTGCTCGATGAGTACGTCAACCTGGCGTACCACGGCATGCGGGCGGCTACCCCGGGCTTCAATGCAACGATTGAACGCGACTACGACGAGGCGCTCGGGGCGGTCACCCTGGTGCCGCAAGACATCGGCCGCGTATTTCTCAACCTGATCAACAACGCGTTTTATGCCATACACCACCGGTCGCGTACGGCCAACGGCGCCTACGTACCCACCGTTCGGGTGTGCACACGCCGCCGTAGCGATCACCTCAAGATTCGCGTCGCCGACAACGGGCCCGGCATTGCGGAGGCGCTTCGTGCCCGTGTGTTCGAGCCGTTTTACACGACGAAGCCGACAGGGACGGGCACGGGGTTGGGGCTTTCGATCAGCTACGACATCGTGGTGCAGGGACACGGAGGACTGCTGACGGTCGAGAGTACGGAGGGCGAGGGCGCGGCGTTCATCGTGACGCTGCCGACCGTCTGAAAGCGGCCGGCGTAGTAGCAGTACGCCCCGGGGCGGGACGGATCCTACGGCGAAGCCGCTGCCATGCAAGATACGCGCAACGCTTTAGAAGCCAGGCTGGATGCCTTGAACCGCGCCGGAGAGGAGACCACGGAAAAGGTCGATGTCCTCATCGGGATCGTCGAAGCGCTGCTTCCGAACAACCCGCAGCGTACCGAGCGCCTGGCGCAGGAAGCCTATGATCTGGCCGTGCGCCTATCGTATCAGCAGGGGCCGGCGTATGGACTAGGCTTCCTGTTGAACGGTATCGGGACGGCGTATCACAACATGGGCGCCTATTAAAAGGCGCTGTGGTGTCACCAGCAGAGTTTCGCCCCCTTCGAAGCGGAGCACAACCGCATCGGCGAGGCCCGCTGAACGATCTCGGCATCGTCTACGCCTACCTCGGCGACGAAGAACGAGCCCTCGCCGATCATCACGGGAGCCTTCGGATTCGCGAAGAGATCGGCAGCCGGCAATCGCAGAGCACCACCCCCATTCACCTCGGCAACCTGTACCTGCGGCAGGGCGAGATCGAGCCGGCGCTCGACAACCTGCACCGGGCACTTGCCATCGCCGAAGCCATCAAGGTGTGGGAGAAGATTTTCGAGCCGTTTTTTACCACGAAGCCGACGGGCAATGGGACGGGGTTGGGCCTGTCGCTGGGTGATGACATCGTGACCAAGGGACACGGAGGGACGCTGGTGGTGGAGAGCAAACCGGGGGAGGATGCCACGTTTGTCATCACGTTGCCCGTGAAAACGCTTTGACCGGCAGGATTGATTTTTCTCCGGTAAAGCGTCAGATTAGCGGCACCCTAGTTTCATGATCTGATGTGCCGCAATGATGCCTTCCAAAATCCTGGTGGTCGACGACGAGCCTGACCTGGAGCTGCTCATCCGGCAGCGGTTTCGGAAGCGCATTCGGAGCGAGACGCTGGCGTTTTCTTTCGCCCACGACGGCGTCGAAGCCCTGGAGGTCCTGGCCGCCGACGACGATATCGACGTCGTGCTGACCGACATCAACATGCCGCGCATGGACGGCCTGACGCTGCTCGACCGCATCGGGCAGCTCGACCGGCTGCTCAAGGTCGTCATCGTCTCGGCCTATGGCGACCTGAGCAACATCCGCACGGCGATGAACCGGGGCGCCTTCGATTTCATCACCAAGCCCATCGATTTCGTCGACCTCGAAACGACCGTCGAGAAGACGATTCGCGAGGTTGAGGCGCTCAAGCAGGCCGTCACCCTCCGCGCCCGCCTGTCCACCATCCAGCGCGAACTCGACATCGCCCGCCGGATCCAGCTCTCTACGCTGCCGTCGCACTTTCCCGCCTTCCCGGAACGCGACGACTTCGACCTCCATGCCCGGATGATCCCGGCCCGCGAAGTCGGCGGCGACTTTTACGACTTTTTCCTGGTGGACCCGCACCGCCTCGGCTTCGTCCTGGGCGACGTCTCGGACAAGGGCATGGGGGCCGCCATGTTTATGGCCGTCACGCGGACGATGGTGCGGGCCACCGCGCTGCGCGACCTGCCGGCGCACACCTGCGTGCGCCACGTCAACCGCGTGCTCCATCCCGAGAGCCTGCGCCACATGTTCGTCACGCTCGTCTACGGCATTCTCGACACGCGGACGGGTGCCGTCGAGTATTGCAATGCCGGGCACAACCCGCCCTATGTAATTCGCGGGTCCGGCGCGGTGACGCCGCTGGAACGCACCGGCGGCATCGGCCTGTGCCTGGTGGCGGATTTCGACTATCAGGCCGGTTGCCTGACGCTGCAACCGGGCGACAGTCTCCTGCTCTACACCGACGGCGTCACCGAAGCCGTGGATCTCCGGCGGGAGCAGTTCTCGGAAGAACGCCTGGCCGAACACCTGCGCGGTCTCAACGGCCACACACCCGTCGCGATGATCCAGTCGATCCTGGACGCCGTGCAGGCTTTTTCCGAAGGGATCCCCCAGCCGGACGACATCACGCTGCTCGCCCTCCGGTACCGGGGCTCCGCCGTCTGAGAAGCCTCACGGGACCGATGGCCAAGGACCGATGGGCTGCGCCTTTGTTGCGCCTGGGAGTCCGGTACCGGAAATACCCGCCTACTTTTGCGGAGCGCCATATTTCGCAGGCGAGGGGCTTGTTAATTCCTTACGTTTTACTGAGTTTTCGCGTAGCATCACCACTGCGAATCCGCTTCATGCTCACTAAACCAGAGGCGCTATGCCGTTCAATACAAGAGAGCAAGATGACATTGTCGTCTTTGAGATTACCGGTAAATTTCTCGGGAGCATCGACGGCCCCTCTTTCAAAGAGGAACTCAACAAGTACAAAACGGCCGGTACCAAAAAGGTTATCGTCGATCTGGAGAAGACGGACTTGATGGATTCTACGGGCATCGGCACGCTCATCGCCGGGCTCACGTCGATGCGGAACGCCGGAGGGGACATGCGCCTGGCCAACCTGAAGAAAAGGATTCGCAACATCTTTTTGATGACCCGGCTCCTCGGCCCGGTCTTCGATGATTATGAATCGCTGGACAGCGCCGTCGCCAGCTTTACCGAGTAAGGCTCGGTAGGGTTACAGATTGCAAGTTTGCAGGTTACGGGTTGAACGTACTAAACCTAACCCGCAACCTGAAACCCGCCAACCCGCAACGTGCCAACGCCTCAGCGATCCAGGGCGAACACATAGAGGCCGTTCTGAATGTCGCTGACGTAGATGTGCCCTGAGGGCGTAAACGGATAGACGCCCCAGGCGCCGTCGAAGCCGGCCCCGCTCACCTCGGGGGCCGTGTCGAACGCGTCGACGAGGCGGGGCTGCATCGGGTCGCTGACGTCGTAGAGGCGGAAGCCGGCCGTGTAATACGAGACGAAAGCGAGGTCGTCGATGATGTAGAGGTTGTGCACGGTGGCTTCGTCGTCCCCGATCTCTGCGACCAGCACGGGGTTGGCCGGGTCGTCGATATCCCAGATCGTCACATCGGCCGTGGAGTCGCGCGCGAGTTCGTCGCAGACGAAGAGGTAGCGTCCGTCTTCGGAGGTCCAGCCGCTGTGGTGGTAGCGTATCGAAGGCAGCGTAATAGATCCGAGCAACCGGGGTTCTTGCCGATTAGCCACGTCGTATATGTGGGTGCCGGCCCGGCCGTGGAAGTCGTAGAGCCGGTTGCCGATGACGGTGGCGTCGTGACCGTTTTGCGGGAGTTCGTCGTCCCAGACGAGGGTAGGGTGGCGCGGATCCGGGTTGAGGTCAAAGATGCGCAGGCCGGGCACTTCGAGGTACATGTACCCCTGCTCGTCGATAAAGAGGTTGTGCGACGACGGAAACGACCCGACGACGACGGGGTTGGCGGGGTTGCTCAGGTCCACGATGCGGCCCTCCGGTTCGGACGAGCGCCGATCTCCCCCGCCCGTGACGGTGTAGGCGTAGTGTTGCCACACCTTCATGTCGAAGCCCGGCACCGCTGCGGTGGACACATGCACCGGCGCGGCAGGGTCGGAGACGTCCACGATGAACAGGGCCAGCCCCCCGTAGGCGCCTACCAGGGCGTATTCCTTGCCGGTGTTCGGGTCTACATAGCCCCACACGTCGCTGTGGGCCATGCCTCCCGGAGCGAGGGGGAGATGGCTCACGAGGCGGATCGTAGGATCGCCGGGCGGCTCGGGGTCAGGACCGGTCACATCGTCGCCGGTTACTTCACAACCGGCCGTCACGAGCGCCCCGGCGATCAACGCAAAGGATACGGTCCTGGAAAGCGACATAGCGGTAGGGTCTCTGACTGGGGATGAACGACGTACGGCACCCGGGATCACGGCGACAGGGGCGGAGGAAGAAGCAAGAAAAGGAACCGAGGCTCTTGAAAAAAGGCAGAATACGGGTAGGTTCCTGCGGCGGGGGGCGCAGCTTTTCAGTTGGGTTCCAGGGAGAACACGAACAGGCCTTGCGAGACGTCGCTGACGTAGATATAGCCGAAGCGGGCAAACGGATAGACACCCCAGGCGCCGTTGAGGCCGGCGCCTTGCTCGCCCGGATCCGTGTCGAACTCATCGAGGAGCCGGGGCTGGGTAGGGTCGGCGACGTCGTAGACGCGGAAGCCGGCGGAGTAATACGAGACGAAGGCGAGGTCGTCTTCGATGTAGAGGTTGTGCACGGTGGCATTATCGTCCCCGAACGCCGCCACGCGTGTGGGGTTGTCCGGCTCGCGGATGTCCCACACCGTCACATCCGGGTTGGAGCCGATGGATCCTTCGTCACAGATGAACAGATAACGGCCGTCTTCGGAGGTCCATCCGCTGTGGTGGAACGCAATCGAGGGGTCATTGATGGAGCCGAGCAGGAGAGGGTTTCGTCGGTCGCTGACGTCGTAGATGCGCGTGCCGCCCGTCCCGTGGAAGTCGTAGAGCCGGTTGCCGATAACGGTGGCGTCGTGGCCGCCGTTCGGGGCGCCGTCGTCCCAGACCGGCACCGGGTTGGTCGGGTCCGGGTTGAGGTCGAAGATGCGAAGGCCGGGAAACGACAGGTACAGATAGCCTTGCTCATCAATGAAGACGTTATGCCCCGACGGGAAGGCGCCTACGGTGCGGGGATTGGCGGGGGTGGACAGGTCCAGGATCCGGCCTTCCGGGGCCGAGGCCGTGCGATCCCCGCTGCCGGTGACGGTGTAGGCATAGTGTTTCCAGACCTTCATGTCGAAGCCCGGCGCCGGGAAGGCGGCCCTGAGCGCAGGCATCTCGGGGTTACTCGCGTCGACCACGTACAACTGGGAGGTACTGCCGCTCAGGCCGCCTACCAGGGCATAGCGCTTGCCGTCCTGGGGGTTGACGAAACCCCACACGTCGGTGTTGAGCGCATCCTCTCCGGCCAGCGGCAGCCGGCTCACCAGGCGGATGCGAAGGTCGGGCAAGGGAGGTAGTTCGCCGCCGAAGTTCTCCTCGCCCGGATCGGGATTCTCCGGGTCTTCGCCCTCCGCATCCTCTCCGGGCTCTGCTTCAGGGTCTTCGCCGCCGGGATCTTCGCTGGTACCGGGGCCGTCTTCGTTGTTGCCCGGGGGAACAGTACCGGTGTCGTCGCCGGCCTCATCGACGATACCCGTATCTTCGCCGGTAAGGCCGTCGGTGGAGTCGCAGCGGGCGACACCGAGCAGGCCGACGACGAGCGCAAGCATCAAGAAACGGAGCAATGACATAAGCCCGTGGGTACCTACTTTATCGGTGAGACGCCGCGGACCGCCTGCGGGTTCGCCTTCCCGCCAATCGGCTACGGCAGATGGGCGGCGCCGAGACCGGCCTTATCAAGAAGCGTCGTCTGTACCGCGGGAATCTAAAGCGTATCGCCGCAGGGCCGGGCAAGAAAAAGCCTCACGAGATGCGAAGGTAGTGGCTGCGCTCGCCGAGTTCGGCGAAGTCGATGTCGTCGCCTTGTTCGATCGCGTTGCGGATGGCGTCCAGGTCCGCACTCACTTGCCAGCGTTGGAACGCCTCCGGCAGGTTTGCCGCGTCGGTTTTGAGGACGACGGGTGTTTTGCCGCCGCTGCGTTGCAGCGTCAACCGGTACCGACGCGTCTCGACGGTTTTGAGTTGATGTTCTTGAAAAAAGAGAAGCAGGCGTTGTTTCAGGTACGCGGCATGGTCGGCGTCACGGCGAGCGCGTTCCTGAAGGCGGTGGGCTTCTGCCTTGCGGGCCGCCGCGCGGGTCTCCAACTCCTGGATGAGCGCGGCGTAGTTATCGATCTTTTCGTCGCGCTCCTGGCTGAGACGGGCAAACCAACGGTCGGTAGCCTGCTCGACCTCGGGGGTTGTGATGTCGCCGCCGAGGGCTTCCAGTTCTTCGTAAAAGGCGAGGAGCTCTTCCGAGATCTCGAACAAGGTGCGGCGCAAGGGAGGCTGGGCGGGTTCCATACGGAGATGCGCTAGAGTGATCCAGTGTGTATACTGAAGCCGGTTTCTGATGCTCAATATCGAATAATGCCTGGAGAATGTCGAACCTCGCAGGAGCGGGTGCGAGCACGGCGTGGCTGTGGGCCGTACCGCCGGAGCACTACGCGGTCTATGTGAAGACGGAGACGTTCGCCGTACGCAAAGTAGGGCGGGGGGCGCTGGCGCGCATCCGGCCCGGCGATACCATCTTCGTCTATCTCTCGCGGGCTAAAGTCATCGTCGGTATGTTTGAGGCGGTGGGTACGGCTTTCGAAGACACGACACCGCTGGTGCGAGGCGGATCGTACCCGTTTCGCCTGCGGGTGCATCCGCTCGTGACGCTCTCGGAAGAGAACCGGGTGCCCTACGCCGCCTTCCACGACCGTCTCAACGTAGTGCGTGACTATGCCGGTTTCCGCGAGGTAGCCAAGCAGGTTCTGCATCCCTTGCCGAAGGTGGACGAGAAGGTGCTGGAATTCCTGGTACGCGCCCGGCAGGGGCAGGCGCCCGACCTCGAAAAGATCCGCGCCGTCCTCGATGCCTATCATCAAGCCCGGCAGGAGGCCGGCGGGCCGGAACCCGTGGTGCGCGAAGCCGCTGCCGTTTATCCGGCGCCGGCCTCCTTCGACCGCGCGGAAGCGCTGGAGGCGCTGCTCGCCGCCATCGAAACGCGGGGCTTCGTCTACGAGCCGTGGCAGGTCGCGGCGTACGTGACGGCGCTGCGCACCAAGCCGTTCGTCATCCTGGCCGGCGTCACCGGCACCGGCAAGTCGAAGTTGCCCGCCCTCGTCGAGGAGGCCTCCGGCGGTACGTCGCACCT
>Ga0302046_10006015_pt1 | contig 10633 bp, 6 predicted proteins | sample RVTome_11_FD_200261 | JGI IMG/M metagenome (GOLD analysis project Ga0302046, IMG submission 200261) | Soil microbial communities from uranium-contaminated site in the Upper Colorado River Basin, Wyoming, United States - RVT147D111 (version 2) ... | reverse complement strand
TCCCAGAGATCGCGATTCTCCACCGGCTTCTTCTGGGCGTTCTGCCAGCCGTTCTGGCGCCAGCGGACGTACCACCGGTCGCGAAAGCAGTTGACGACGTAGGCGCTATCGCTATAGACGGCGACCCGCCGGCGTCCCCTGAGCGAGGCCAGGGCCTCGAGGGGGGCACGCAGCTCCATGCGCTGGTTGGTGGTGGAGGGCTCGGCCCCCGACAGCTCGCGCTCCTGACCGTCCTCGATGATGATGGCGGCCCAGCCACCGGGGCCGGGATTGCCCGAGCAGGCGCCGTCGGTGTAGATGGTGATGCGGGGTTGAGACGTCACCGCGGCCGCCTCTCACCCTGTGCCCGAGGGGAGAGGGAATGGCGAAGGCGCGCTGGCCCGGACAATCCACGAACTCGGGCACCCGGGCATGTGGCGACACGACCCGCCCGCCTCGTGCCCGGCAGGTTCGTGAACAACGCGAGGGAGGGCGAGGGAGAGAGCCGGCGCGCAGACGCGGGAGATCAGGCGACCCAGTAGAGGTAGCGTCCGCACGATTCGCAGGGCAGGAGCACGGTCTGCTGGCGGAGCTCCTGGATGCGCTGCGGGGTCACGGTCATGCGGCAGCCCGCGCAGAGGTTGGGCTTGATGATCGGAGCGAGGGCGAGGCCGCCGCGGGCGCGGAGCAGCCGTTCGTAGTCGGCGAGGGCAGCGGGGGGGACCTGGCGAGCCAGCTCGTTGCGATCGCCCCGCACGAGCGCCAGGTCGGTCTCGACTCCCTTGAGCTTCTCCTGGAGCGCGGCCTCCTCGCTGCGGCCCTGCGCCTCACGGGCCTTGAAGCGCCCCTCGGCCTCCTTGATCTCGACGGTGAGGCGCTCCTGCATTTCCATGAGCGTCAGGATCTCCTCCTCGCTCCCGGCCTTCTCCTGCTTGATCTGCTCGATCTCGACCAGGGCAGCGGAGTACTCCTTGTTCGTCTTGACCTCGTACAGGCGCGCCTCCACCTTCTGGCGCTTGGCCTGGGTGACCTCCAGGTCCTTCTCCTTGGCGCGGGTGTCCTTCTTGGCCGCGTCGAGGCGGGCCTTGCCGGCGTCCACGGCCTTGCGGGCCTCGTCCACCGAGGCGCGGACGGCGGCGATCTCTCTGGGGAGCTTGGCCGCCTCGGCCTCGAGCCCGGCGATCCTGGTGTCGAGCGCCTGGAGGTCGATCAGGATCTTGAGCTGACCGTCCACGCTCTCCTCACCCTGCCCTCTCCCCCGGCGGGGAGAGAGAATCGGGTCCTGGCCCTTCCCCGGCGGGGAGAGGGAGTCGGGCCCTCAGGGGTCTCGGTCGTGCCACGGGTGGGCCCACTTGGAGTCGAACCAAGACCTGACCGGTTATGAGCCGGGGGCTCTGCCAATTGAGCTATGGGCCCGCACGTCATGTCGGGCGCTATGATATCACCCCTCACGATTCCAGGAAGCTCCGGAGCTTCTTCGACCGCGACGGGTGGCGGAGCTTGCGCAGCGCCTTGGCCTCGATCTGCCTGATGCGCTCGCGGGTGACGGCGAAGTCCTGGCCGACCTCCTCGAGCGTGTGCTCGCAGCCGTCGGAGAGGCCGAAGCGGAGCCGCAGCACCTTCTCCTCGCGCGGGGTGAGCGTGTTGAGCACCCTGTTGGTCTGCTCGCGCAGGGAGAGGCCGATCATCGACTCCACCGGGGAGCCCACCTGCTTGTCCTCGATGAAGTCGCCCAGGTGGCTGTCCTCCTCCTCGCCGATGGGAGTCTCCAGCGAGATCGGCTCCTGGGCGATCTTGAGGACCTTGCGCACCTTGTCCACCGGCACCTCCATCTTGACGGCAATCTCCTCCGGCGTGGGCTCGCGGCCCAGCTCCTGGACGAGCTGCCGGGAGGTGCGGATGAGCTTGTTGATGGTCTCGATCATGTGGACGGGGATGCGGATGGTGCGGGCCTGGTCGGCGATGGCTCTGGTGATGGCCTGGCGGATCCACCACGTGGCGTAGGTGGAGAACTTGTAGCCGCGGCGGTACTCGAACTTGTCCACCGCTTTCATCAGACCGATGTTGCCCTCCTGGATCAGGTCGAGGAACTGGAGGCCGCGGTTGGTGTACTTCTTGGCGATGGAGATGACGAGGCGCAGGTTGGCCTCCACCATCTCCTTCTTCGCGCGGGCGGCCTTGGCCTCCCCCGCCTTGATCACGCCCACGATGCGCTTGAGGTCCTCGGCTCTGGCCTGGGCGCCCTGCTCGGCCCGCTTGATCTTCTGCTGGGCCACCCACACGAGGCGGTCCTTGATGCCGGCGTACTTGGCGGCGGCCTTCTGGTAGAGGTCGCGGTCCCCTTCGTCCCGGTCGTCGTCGGCCAGGGAGGACAGGAAGGCGTCCACCGCCGTGGGCGCCGGGCGCTTGCCGTCCGACCACAGCGCGATCTCCCGCTCGGCGCGGTGGATCTTCTCGACCAGCTTCTTGAGATCCATGCCCCAGGCCTCGAGCAGGGAGGGCTGGAGGGTCAGCCCGCGGAGCGTCGTGAGCACCTTGGCCTGCCGGGCCTGGGCCTGGAGCTCGAACTTCTTCCAGGGGGGCTCGCCCTTCTTCCTCCTCCGGCCCCCGGCGCGTGCCCGGAGGCGCCGCGCCTGCTCCATCAGCTTCTCCCGCTCCCGGAGCACGCGGTCCACGTTGCCGAGCTCGCGGATGACGGAGCGGCGGAGATCCTCCTCCTTCTCCTCGGTGGACTCCTCCTCCGGGTAATCCACCACCTCCTTGATGGGGACCTGCTCCCGCCGCAGCTCGTCGCGGAGCCCCCGGATCTTCTCGAGGGCGAGGTTGGTCGAGAGGATGGCGCGCGTGACCTCGTCCTTGCCGTCCTCGATGCGCTTGGCCAGGGTGATCTCGCCCTCCCGCGTGAGCAGCGACACCCGCCCCATCTCGCGCAGGTAGAGGCGCACCGGGTCTTCGGTGCGCCCCACCGGGCCCGGGGAGAGGTCGATGGGCGCATCGGCGGGCTCGTCGTCCTCGGGCTCGGGCTCGGGCTGGGGCTCGATCTCGGAGGGGAGGCGGCCGGCCTTGGCCGAATCCACCACCTCGATGTCCATGGCGCCGAACATCATCATGATGTCGTCGAGCTGATCCAGGGAGACGATGTCCGACGGCAAGGCATCGTTGACCTCGTCGTAGGTGAGGAAGCCCTTCTGCTTCCCCATCGCGATCAGCTTGTCCAGTTCCTCGATCTTTGGTTCGTCCGCCATGCGTGACCTTCCCCTAGCGCGATGGCGCCATCACGGGGTGTACGGGGAGCCGGGGTGGGAGGCTACGGGCCGCGACAGGGCCAGCTCTCTCACGGCCTCCGCCTGCTGCTGCAGGCTCCTCAGCTCGTCCTCGAGCTGCGGCAGCGCGGGGTCACCGGTGGCCTGGGCCCGGGCAATGGCCTGGCTTACCTCACGGATCCGCTTCTTCCGGTGCCGGATCTCGGCGCGCTTCCGGAATTCCTGGATCTGCCCCGGGAGATCGGGCCACTGACGTTCCTCCATGAGCAGCGCGGCGAGCAGTCCCCGCTCGGCGTCGCCGGGAAGCTCGGCCATGAGGGCCTCGGGCGGACCCGCGGGTTGCCGGCGCAGGCCGGCGAGCAGGGCGCGGAGCCCGGCGTGCGCCACGTCCTCGTCCTCGAGGACGGGAAGGAGCTCGGCGCGGGCCTCCTCGACGTGGAGGAGAAGCGAGAGCAGATCCCGCTCGGCCAGGCTCGGCAGCAGCGAGGCCGTGCCGGGCGCCGGAGCCGCCGGGCGCGCGGCCGTGCCCCGCCGGGCGCGCGCGCCCTGGAGCTGCTGGGCCTCGATCCAGAGCTGGGTGGTGTCCACGCGCAGCTCGCGGGCGGCCTGTCGGGCCAGCCCGGTGGCCTCCTCGGCGTTCTGGACCCGGGACAGGATGAGCGCGGCCCGGGCATGCGCGGTGGCCCGGCCCCGCTCGGTGGAAAGGTCCTCGTCCTCGAGCGCCCTCTGCATGACGAAGGAGAAGAGGGTGGGCGCGGCGGCCAGTCTCGATCGCAGGGCCTCGGCGCCCTCTGCGCGGAGCAGGCTATCCGGGTCGTGTCCGGGAGGCAAGAGGGCGATCCGAACCGGGAAGTAGCCCGGCTTCTCGAAGCCGCCGGTCCGCGTCACCGACCAGCCGAGATTCTGGAGGTCGGCCTCGTCCCCGATCATCTCCTCGAGCCGCGCCGACGCCTTCTGACCGGCGGCATCGGCATCGAAGACCGCGATCACTTCGTCGGCATAGCGGCGGAGCAGGGCGAGCTGGGCGGGGGTGAAGGCGGTGCCGAGGGCGGCGACCGTCTCGGTGAACCCGTGCTGGTGGGCCATCATGCAGTCGATGTAGCCCTCGACGACGATGGCGCGGTTCCGCTCGCGCATCGCCGCCCGCGCGGTGTCCAGGGCATAGAGCGTCTGGCCCTTCACATAGAGCGGCGTCTCGGGCGAGTTGAGGTACTTGGGCTCCTCGCTCGCGAGCGCGCGCCCCCCGAAGGCCACCACGCGGCCCTGGGCGTCGCGGATGGGGAAGAGGAGGCGCCCGCGGAAGCGGTCGTAGAAGCCGGCGGAGGTCTGCCGCTGGAGAATGAGCCCCCCCTGGACCAGCGCCTCCTCGCTGAAGGAGCGGCCCCGCAGGAAGCCGAGGAGATGGTCCCAGCCGTCGGGCGCATAGCCGAGGCCGAAGCGCCGCGCCAGCTCGGGGTCGAGCCCGCGCCCCTCGAGGTAGCGCCGCGCCTTCTCCCCGACCGGCTCCCAGAGCTGCTCCCGGTAGAACTCAGCGGCCAGGCTCATCGCCTGCCTCAGGGTCTCGAGCTTGCTCTCGCTCTCCGCCCGGCGCTCCTCGGGTAGCGCCACGCCGGCCTCGCGGGCCAGCAGGCGCACGGTCTCGGGGAAGGACATCCGGTCCTGGCGCATGAGGAAGCCGAAGGCGTCGCCGCCCACGCCGCAGCCGAAGCAGTGGAAGATGTTGCGCTTGGGGTTGACGGTGAAGGAGGGCGTCTTCTCGGCATGGAAGGGGCAGAGCCCTTTCCAATTTTCGCCCGCGCGCCTGAGGTTCACGGAGCGGCCGACCAACTCGACCATGTCCACGCGGGACCGGATCTCGTCGAGGATCTGGGGAGTGAAGCCTCCCGCCATCATCCAGCTGCGGGGGCCCAGACATGGCCCCCGCACTCCCCCACAGCTGCGGGGGCCCAGACACGGCCCCCGCACTGTCCCACGCGGTAGAGATGCAGCTCTCGCATCACACGGTCCCGAGCCTCGCCACGGTCGCTCCGTCACCACCCTCGTGGGGGGCGCCCAGCCGATGCTCGGCCACCAGGGGATGGCTCTCGAGCAGCTCCGCCACCGTCCGCCGGAGGGCACCCGTGCCCTTGCCGTGGATGATCCTCACCGAGGGCAGCCCCGCCAGGAAGGCGTCATCAAGATACTTCTCCAGCAGATCTCGCGCATCCTCGGTGGTGCGACCGACCAGATGCAGCTCGTCCGCCACGCTGCTCTTCTCGGGAGTGCTGATGCCCCGGCCCCCTTCACCCTGACCCTCTCCCCGCAGGGGAGAGGAAACACGCGGCCCACCCTCTCCCTTCAAGGGAGAGGGCCGGGGTGAGGGTGCTGTTCCGCCGCGACGCTGGACCACGCGGAGCCCCTGAAGAGGCAGCTTCACCGTCACGGTCCCCCCGCGCACGGTTGCGGTCTGGCCGTCCACGGCCACGACCTCGCCGTGGAGTCCGAGATGCGCCACCTCGACCCGATCGCCGGGCCGCGCCGGCCCCCCGGCCTCCGGAGGCCTGTCGGCTTCCGCCCCCGCCACCGCGCGGCTCGCCTCGATCAGCCGGCGCCGGCTCCGCTCGAGGCTCTCGCGCGTCCGCTCGTCTCGCTTGAGCCGTTCCCATTCCTCGCTCACCGTCCGGCGGATCTCGGACAGCAGCCGCTGGGACTCGGCCCTGGCGCGCGCGACGGTTTCGCGGGCCGTATCGCGCGCCGACTCCAGCTCGGCCCGTGCCCGGGCCAGCAGGCCGGCCGTCTCGGCCTCGCGGCGCTCGATGAGGGCGGCGCGCTCGGCCTCCTGGCGGTCCCGGGCGTCGAGGCGGGCCAGCAGCTCCTGGAGCTGGCGCGTCTGCGTGGAGCGATGGGCCCGGGCGCGCTCGATCAGCGCGGAGGGCAAGCCGAGTCGGGCGCCGATGGCGAGCGCGTAGCTGGCTCCGGGGCGATCATAGACGAGGCGGAACGCGGGCTCGAGGCGCTCGGCGTCGAATTCCACGGAAGCGTTCCGCGCCCGGGGATGCGTGGCGGCGAAGCCCTTGAGAGGCTCCAGATGGGTCGAGGCCATGCAGAGGACGCCGCGCCCGGCCAGCTCCTCGAGCACGGCCTGGGCCAGCGCGGCGCCGTCGTCCGGGTCGGTGCCCGCGCCCAGCTCGTCGAGCAGCACGAGGGAGCGATCGTCGACGTGCTCGAGCACCTCGCGGAGCTGCTTGACGAAGGCCGAGAAGGTCGAGAGGTTCTCTGCCACGCTCTGGTCGTCGCCGATGATGGCGAAGATGCCGGAGAAGGCCGGCAGCCGCGCTCCCTGCTTCGCCGGCACGTGACAGCCCGCCTGGGCCATGAGCGCCAGGAGCCCCAGGGTCTTGAGCGCCACCGTCTTGCCGCCCGCATTGGGGCCGGTGACGAGCAGCAGCGGGCGCTCGGAATCCAGGTGGAGATCCACGGGCACCACCGGCCGGCCGGGCTCCCGCCAGCTCTGGGCCAGCAGCAGCGGGTGCCGGGCGCCGCTGACGGCCACGGTTCGCTCTTCCTCCACGACCGGCTCGGACGCCTCCATGCGGTCGGCCAGCGCGGCCCGGGCGAAGATCAGGTCCAGCCGGCCGATCTCCTCGACGAGCCGCTCCACGTCGGGCAGGGCCTCCAGGAGGGCGGCGGTGAGAGCTTCCAGCACGCGCAGGACCTCGCTCTCCTCCTCGCGCGCGGCCTGGACCAGCTCATTGTTGGCCTCGACGACCTTCTCGGGCTCCACGAAGAGGGTCGCGCCGCTCTGGGAGCGGTCGTGGACGATGCCCCGCACGCGCGCCCTGGCTTCCGCGCGGACGGGCACAACGTAACGGCCGTGGCGGGTGGTGACATAGCGATCCTGGTAGGTGCTCTCCGATCCGGCGGCCTGCAAATAGCCCTCGAGGGTGCGGACGATGGCGCGGCGGAGGTCCCGGAGGCGTCGGCGCAGCCGGGCAAGCGCCGGGCTCGCCTCGTCCTTGACTGCTCCGTCCTCGTCGAGCGAGCGCGTCAGCAGATCGTGAAGCGATCTGACGGGCGGGAGGCGGGCGAGGGAGCCGGCGAGATCCGGGGCGACGCTCTCGATATTGCGACCGTAGGCGCGGAGCCGGGGAGAAGCCTGTAGCAGCGGAACCAGCGCGGCCAGCTCGCCCGCCTCGCAGATCGCCCCGGGGGTCCGCGCCCGCTCCAGCGTCGCGCGGACCTCCGGGATGACCTCCCAGGGCGGTCCACCCGCGGCTCCCACGGCGAGCCGCCCCTGGCCGGTCTCCGCGAGCGTGGTCCCGATGGCGGGCATGTCGGTGAGTGGCTCGAGCGTCAGCGCCCGCTCTCGGCCCATCGGGGTCTGCGTCTCACCGGCCAGGAGCATCCGCACCTGGTCCCACTCGACCCCTCCGCCCCGCGAGGCTAATCGGAGAACGGCTCGCGTTTCTTGGCCTTCTTGCGCGCGGCCAGCGTCTTGCGCTTGCGCTTGACGCTGGGCTTCTCGTAATGCTGGCGTTTCCTCAGCTCCGACCTGAGCCCGGCCTTCTCGCACTGTTTCTTGAACCGCTTCAGCGCATTCTCGAAGGACTCGTCGGACTCCACGATGACCTTGGTCACTCACTGGCCCTCTCTCGACGGTCCTTCTCAGCCCTCGCCTCTTCGCTCGTCGCGTTCCCCCCCCCGGGCTCGTCCCGCGTCTCGGCTCGAAGTCCCACGGTGCGGCTGGGCGCAGGCCGGCGGATGGTCAAACGCCAACTGTATACCATGCGTCCCCGGGGGGCGCAATTCATTGTGAAGCGCGGAAGCTCCGCGCGCGCCCGAGCGCCATCTCGAGAGCCAGTCGCGCCTCCTTCACGAGCTCATGCCAGAGGCGGTCGGACGCGTCGGACCCGGCCCGGGTCTGCATCCGCCCGGGTCTGCCTACCGGAGCAGCGGAGCCAGCACCAGGGACACCACCGACATGAGCTTGATCAGGATGTTCATCGACGGCCCCGAGGTATCCTTGAAGGGATCCCCCACCGTGTCGCCTACCACCGCCGCCTTGTGGGCATCCGAGCCCTTGCCGCCCAGGTTGCCCTCCTCGATGAACTTCTTGGCGTTGTCCCAGGCGCCACCGGCGTTGGCCATGAGCAGGGCCAGGAACACGCCCATGAGGGTCGCCCCGGCGAGGAACCCGCCGAGGGCTTCCTTGCCGAGGGCGAAGCCGATGATGGGCGGGAGCGCCACCGCCGACAGCCCGGGCACGATCATCTCCTTGAGGGCCCCGGCGGTGGCGATCTCGACGCAGCGGGCGGTGTCCGCTTTGGCCTTGCCCTCCATGAGCCCGGGAATCTCGCGGAACTGGCGACGCACCTCCTGCACCATGCCGAAGGCCGCGCGGCCCACCGCCTTCATGGTGAGCGCGCCGATCATCATGGGCATGATGCCGCCCAGGAAGAGGCCGATCACCACGCGGGATTCCGTGAGGTCGATGCTCTTGAGCCCCACGCTCTGGGTGTACGCGGCGTAGAGGGCCAGGGCGGTGAGCGCCGCCGAGCCGATGGCGAAGCCCTTGCCGATGGCGGCGGTGGTGTTGCCGAGGGCATCGAGCTTGTCGGTGATCTTGCGGGTCTCGGGGCCGAGATGGGCCATCTCGGCGATGCCCCCGGCGTTGTCGGCGATGGGGCCGTAGGCATCGACGCTCATCGTGATCCCGATGGTGGCCAGCATGCCGACGCCGGCCAGCGCGATGCCGTAGAGCCCAACGGCCTGGAAGGAGACGAAGATGGCTGCGCAGATCGCCACCACCGGGAGGGCGGTGGACTCGAGCCCCACCGCGAAGCCGGAGATGATGGTGGTGGCCGCCCCGGTCTGGGACGCCTCCGCGATCTCCCGCACCTTCTTGCCCGAGGTGTACCGCTCGGTCAGGTAGCCGATCACCGCCCCCGCGATCAGACCCGCGATCACCGCCCAGAAGGGCCCGATGCCCACGTCCAGCCGCCGCACCACGAAGAAGCTCAGGACGATCAGGATGGCGCCGGCGATGAGGGTGGCGTTGCGGAGCGCCGCCTGGGGATCCATCCGCTGGAGGAAGCCCATGCAGAGCACGCCCAGGGCCGAGGAGACCAGCCCCGCCATGACCACCACGATGGGCAGCAGCATCCACTTGGCGGGTTCCGGCAAGGTGGCGCCGATGGCGATGGCGGCCACGATGGAGCCCACGTAGGACTCGAAGAGATCGGCGCCCATCCCCGCCACATCGCCCACGTTGTCCCCCACGTTGTCGGCGATGACGGCGGGATTCCGGGGATCGTCCTCGGGGATGCCCGCCTCCACCTTGCCGACGAGGTCGGCGCCCACGTCCGCGGACTTGGTGTAGATGCCGCCGCCGACTCGGGCGAAGAGGGCGATGGAGGAGGCGCCCATGGCGAAGCCGCTGATGACGACCGGGTCCGGCCAGCGGAGGAAGAGGAGGCCCAGGCCGACGAGGCCCAGGCTCGCGATGGTGAGCCCCATGACGGAGCCGCCGTAGAAGGCCACGGCCAGAGCCCTGTCGCGGCCCACCTTGTTGGCCGCCGCCGCCGTGCGCACGTTGGCCTTGGTGGCGGCCTTCATGCCGATGAAGCCGGCCAGCATGGAGCAGGTGGCCCCGGAGACGAAGGCGAGGGCGGTGAGGGAGCCGATGCCGATCGCCAGGACCGCCGCCACCACCGCGATGAACCAGACGAGGATGGAATACTCCTTCTTGAGGAAGGCCATCGCCCCGGTGTGGATGGCGTCGGCGATCTCCGTCATGGCGCCCGTGCCCGCCGGCTGGGCGACGACGTGGCGGTACATCGAGAAGGCCATCACGAGCCCCAGGAGGCCGAGCAGGGGCGCGAGGGCGGTCCAGGACATGGAGTTCCTCCTCTCAGGTGAGCTGCGAGGTCCGGGTTTCCACCAGCCGGAGCGCCTGCGCCCCGGCCTCGGCGCAGGCCCGCTCGATCGCGTCCAGCTCGTCGGGGTAGAAGGGCGACAGCACGTGGTCCACTACCTCGTCCTTGGCCTGGCCCGGCGGCCCCGGGCGCCCGATCCCCACCTTCACGCGGCGCAGCGCCTCGGTGCCCAGCGCCTCGATGAGCGAGCGCACGCCGTTGTGGCCGCCCGCGCTGCCCTTCATGCGCACGCGCACCTTCCCCAGCGGGAGGTCCAGGTCGTCGAAGATGACGATCAGATCGGCCGGACCGAGGTGCAGCTTGCGACCGAGCCGCGCGACCACCGGCCCCGTCACGTTCATGAAGCTCTGCGGCTTGACCAGGTAGACGCTCTCGCCTCGCCAGCGCCCCTTCGCCACCAGGTGGCCGCCCTCGCGCGCGAAGCGCGCATGGAGCTGCCTCGCCAGCCGGTCCACCACCCGCTGGCCCACGTTGTGG
>Ga0302046_10006014_pt1 | contig 10634 bp, 10 predicted proteins | sample RVTome_11_FD_200261 | JGI IMG/M metagenome (GOLD analysis project Ga0302046, IMG submission 200261) | Soil microbial communities from uranium-contaminated site in the Upper Colorado River Basin, Wyoming, United States - RVT147D111 (version 2) ... | reverse complement strand
ACCAAGAATCCCCGGCCGAAAGAGCTCAAACCCCGCCTCAGGCTCGTCAAATAGTGAACTGCCTGTCCATCGGCTTTACCCATAAATGGCCTGTTCCAAAAGAGCCACACCCGTCTCGTTTCCTCACGGTTCGGCCCCTGGCTTCCAGTATACACCCGTTGGCCTGGAGCCGGTTCAGGGCTCCTATGGGGTACAATGACGCCTCTCAACGTCGACGAATCCAGGAGAGGATCCGGAGTGGAGGCAATGGGACGGCGGGAGACACGGTTCAGGCGACCGGCTGGCGCGGTCGTAGCAGGCGTTCTGGTCCTCGGCATCGCGGCCACCACGGCGCTCCTGAGCCAGTATGAGCCCCACCTCCTTTACCAGAACAGGGGAGACCGCCACGAGGGCCTGCGGCCCGGCCCGGTGGGCAGTCTCGACATCGAGCTCGTCTCGGCCCTGGCGGAGTACCGCGAAGCCGTCCAGGGGTGGCCGGAGCAGGTCCGGCTGAGGTTCTACCTCGCCGACCGGGATAGCGTCCACGTCACGGTGCGCGAGCTGGAGTATCGGACGTACTACTGGCTCGACAAGGTCCGACGCGCCGAGCCGTCCTGGCAGCCGGGCGCCTACAATGAGTACTCCTGGCCTTCACGGGCGGTGCTTCAGGGGACGAGCCTCGAGATGTATGACCTGGGAGCCGTGGTGAGACTCCGGCAGGAGGGTCCCGGCAAGGAGGAATGGATCGCCCCGGCACTCCTCTACCACTCCATGATCCCTGGCGCTAGCGAGGTCAGCCACTACCGCTTCACGCTGAAGGTCAACGGCAACGCCCAGGTGACCTGCAAGTTCGATCGAGACGGAAAGGAAGCTCACGTCCGACCGCAGAACCAGGAGATCGCAGCGAAGCCGTTCACCGTGCGGTTCCCGAGCGTCGGCCAGCCCGAGGGCTGGTATCGGCTGGTGCTCTCCGGCTTTTTCGAGTCCGACAACAGCGGGCTCACGAAAGCCGTCCATTTCTATCATCGGCCACAACTGCGTTAGGGAGGCCGCATTTGCCGGAGCCAACCTTCAAGAGGTCCCTACGTCGACGACCGCAACGGCGGCCCCCGCGCGCACCGAGTAAGCTCCGCCACGTCCTGTGGTTGAGCCTGCCGACGCTGGTCGTCATCCTGCTGGTCCTGATCTCGACCCAGTGGTACCTGCCGACGCGGATCCAGGCAGACCTGACGACTCGGCGTCTCGCCTTCGTCGTTGGCGGCGAGGAATCGCGGGAGATCCTCAACGCCTCGGTAGAATTCTTCTCGCTCGTCATTGCGGACTGTGCCGAGATCACCCTTCAGCCCGAGCGCTTTGAGGTCGCCGATCCGGGACAGCTCGTTCCTGGCGGGAAGCCCGGTGAGGCCGGGCGCTACCCTGAGTCGGCATGGCGCGCGCTCGAGACCGAAGGGACGGTACGGCTCCTGTGCCGCGACGACGGCGCCAGGGTCACGCTGCGCCCACCGGGACCGGCGAACGGCGCGTTGGGCGCCCTTGACCGCCTGCGTGCGGCACCAGGTACGCGTGTCGCGCTCGAAGTCCCCTCAGGGCTGAGCCTCGACGTCATCGTGGAAGTCGAGGGAGAGCATTCCCTGGCGATCCCGATCTACGGCGACCGCGATATCGTCCTCGTGACGGATCTCGTCGAGATGGACGGGGCCGACGCGCCGCCTTTCCCGGGGGATCTCCTCACCTACCGCGTACGTCTTGCGGCAACGGATCCGACGGTGAGGCTCAGAAGCCGTGCCCGGCACCTGTCGCTGGTGGTCACGCCGGCGGGAAGCTCCACGGAGGAGCTCTTCAGCGGACACGCGATCCCTATCGAAGGTATCGAGCTCTATGAGCAGGGACTCGACGGCGCCCGGCAGACGTCCCTCCTCGCGCCAGGCAAGCTCCATTACCCGGGCTTGAAATTTGACCCCGTCGACTTGGCGCAGGACGAGCTTGTAGGTTTCGGAGATCTCGGCCTCTTGCGTCTCGAAGAGCTTGCTGTCGATCCCGAGAACCGAGGTCTGAAGCTGAGCCTCGACGGCGTTGTGGGTAAGGCCGTGGTTACCGACGAGGCGTTCCCGGTCGATCGCAGACTAAGTGTCTTTCAGCGTTTCCAGTACAGTTCGCTATGGAATCGGATCGCCGTGATCGCGGTCTGGGCGCTGTCCACGACTTGGGTTGGCTATGAGCTCTGGAAGAAGATCAGGGATGACACGGCCTAGGTTGATTTCGGGAGCCCTCGCTGTTGTCATGCTCGGCGTCGTGTTGCCCAGGTTCGCGGCGGCTCAGGGGACGTTCCCCTACCTCGTGAAGATCTACGGCACTCCGAAGCCCGGCAGCGGCTTTGTCGTGGCCTTGAGGGACGACGTGGCGACCGTCGTCACGGCGTCCCACGTCATCATGGGCGCGCAGAAGTTCGAGGTCGCCTTCGCTGACGCTCTGGATCGCCGCTTCCCGGTGGATTCGACGTCGGATTTCGCCGCCATGGAAACCGACGACATCCACGGCCTGGCGGCTTTTTGGGTGCGCGGCGCCTTGCCTTCCAGCATCGCGGCCCTGCCGCTGGACGTCGAGACCACGCTGAGCTTCGAGGACGAGAAGGATCTGTTCTTCGTCGGCTTCCCAAATCGTGCAAGTCTCCCTAGCCGCATCAATGGACGATTTGGTGGTCGCGACGGTTCGAGGATCAAATTCGATCGCCCGGCGGGCGAGGGAGCTTCGGGGAGTCCTTTGATCCGCGATGGCAAAGCGGTGGGGCTGGTGACGGCGGCAGACGCGCATTTCACCTACGCTGTCAATGCTCGCGTGATCCGTGAGATACTCCGGGGATGGGCCGTCATTCTCTCGGATCAGGCGGGGCAGATTATTTTCGAAGAAAGATTCGATGAAAGCAGTAGCTATTGGCCAGGATTCTTCGTCGACGCTGAGGCGCGAGCCGAGATCAGGGAGGGACACCTTTTATTGGGATCAAGGGCTGGCGAGTGGTACTTCCAGGTAGTACCGGTTGCTCTCAATCAGAATGATGACTTCAAAATAGAATGTACGGCACAGAAACTGGCCGGCGCGGATAACTCTCTCTATGGCCTTATTTGGGGAATGAAAGACAGCGACAATTTCTTCACCCTTGTTATCTCAGGCGATGGCCGCTTTGTTGTTAGCAAGAAAGAGGTCGGCAAGGTTGCCGACTACCTTCAGTCTTTCTTCGTCAGCCCACATATTAAAAGGCACAACTCTATCAACACCCTGGCCGTCGAGAAGCGGGGGGATCGGCTTGGACTCTATATAAATGGGCACTCAGTCTTTACTATTCAGTTCGAACCATTTTTCGGTCAGTACGTAGGCTTCGTTGTTTACAACAGCATTCAACTTGCGTTCGATGATCTGACCGTAACGGTGCCGACCGGCCGGCCAAGCCCCGGTAGCCCACGGCCATAAGAAGCCAGCAGCAGATTACGCTGACAGTGGACAAGACTTCTTATCAAGCCTTCCCGAACGCAATCGCGCAGCAAAACGCCCCCTGAACTCCACGGGAACACACCGAGCGTCAGCTGCTTGTTCGGGCGCCATGATGCCGCCACCGAGGCCATGACGACGCGGTGGCTGGGATCATTGTGCCGCCACCGAGGAACGGAAGGCCTTGCGCGGAATGCTCAATCATCACGGTGGTCGCATCGATCCTCACCGTGCCTGGTTCGGCCACCGCGGGCTGAAGACCCTGGGCCTGCGCCTCCGGCAGGCGCAACGCGGCACTCAGGAGATCTCAGAGCTGCTCCATACGCATCCCACCATGGAATGGGTTAGGTATCCCGGCGCGTCCGATCACGCCCAGCGTGAGCTTGTTGGCCAAACAGATGGAGGACCGGGAGCCATCCTCTGATTCGGGTCCACGGCGGGCTCGAGGCCGGCCGGCAATTGATGGAGAACGTCAGTATCGCGACCTCGCGCTCTCACGTGGCAGAGTCGAGGCGCTGATCGAGCACACGCCGCACGTCTCGGACGACCCGTCGAACCTGCGGCTCCTGGCCAAATCAGGCTCTCCCAAGCTCCTCCTCGATCTCTTTCTCGATGACTTCGAGGGGTATCCTCCTACGGCTTTTCATCCGCTCGTCCAGGAACCGCTGAAAGCTCTCGCTGTTTCGCAGAGCTTCTACCTCGGCATCGAAGTCGTCGGCCTGGCTCACGACGAATTCCCGGCCATCCCCAGTGAGCAAGAGGACTGGTTCGGTCGCCGCGAAGTCAAAGATCCGGTCCATCTCGACTCTCTGGACCCCCAGATCAATGGTCTTCATATCGTGACCTCTGGGCTCCGGGCGGTGGTCACTCCTGAACTTCCACGGGAAGACGCCGAGCGTCAGCCGCTTGTTCTGGAGCTCGGGCGCCATGACGTCGCCGCCCAGGTTCTCCACGTGCATGCAGTTGTGCGGGAAGAGCGCGTTGTGGGTGAGCTGGTAGGCCGCGTCCGGGAAGAGCTCTTTCATCTTCTTCTTGCCGAACTTCTCCTCGCACTGCGCGCGCACCTTGTCGCAGTGGCCGTGCATCCCCTTGCCCAGGAAACGGCCGATCGGCAGGTTCATCGGGTGGTCGGTCGAGATGCAATCGACGGCCCAGACGTGGATTTTCTTCTCGAGCAGCCACGGGACCAAATCCGGATGGGCTCCCGGATGACGGTGGATGTATTTCTCTTCGTCGGGCTCGGCGCCGAACTGGGCGTGGCGCTCCCAGCCCGTGTGCAGGAAGAGCAGGTCGCCCTCCCGCACCTCGACGCGCGCTTCGATCATCTCCGGCGTGTAGATGGCGAGCTCGTCCATCTCATCGGTGAGGTCCACGAGCACGCCTTCGCCGTAGAGCCACTCGATGGGGATCTCGTCGATCGTCATGCCGGCCGTGACGAAGTGACGCGGGGCGTCCAGGTGGGTGCCCATGTGGTTCGAGGTCTGGATGTACTGGGCGTTGACGCCGTGCTCGGCCTTGCGCTTGATGTATTTCACCTCGAACGGCGGGTAGTAGGGCCAGAACGAGCACTCCTGGTTGAGCGGCTGCGAAAGGTCGTAGATCTTCTTCATGGAGGTGTCCTTGTTTCAGATGGAGGAGCAGGCTTCGGCGAGAACGCGGCGCGTCAGCACCTCGACGAGACGCCGGCGGTAGGGTTTCGAAGCGTGGATGTCCTGGGGCGGGTCGACGTCGTCCCGCGCCGCCGTCGATCCGGCGTCGCGGAAGAGCGCGTCGCTCGGCGCCTCGCCCTTGAGGAGCGCCCGCGCCCGCGACGCCTCGACGGGTCCCTCGCCGACGCTGAGGAAGACGAGGCGGGCGTCGGCGATGCGTCCTTCCTCGTCCAGGGTCACGGCCGCGGCGACGCCGGCCATCGCGTAATCGCCGTGACGGCGGGCGATCTCCTGGAAGGCGTAGCCGGTGCGCGGCGGCGGGGGCGGCAGGGTGACCTCGACGAGCAGCTCGTCGGGCCCCAAGGCGGTCGCGAAGAGGCCGGTGAAGAACTCCGAGGCCGACACCGTCCGCTCGCCCCGGACGCTCGCGACGCGGCACACGGCACCGAGCGCCGTGACCACCGCGGGCAGCTCGGCGGAGGGGTCGGCGTGGGCGATCGAGCCGCCGAACGTCCCCTGGTTGCGGATCTGCGGGTGGGCCACGTGCGGCATCGTGAGGGCGACGAGCGGCGCCCGCGCGGCCACCTCGGCGCTGCGCTCGACGTCGCGTTGACGCGTCATGGCGCCGATCTTGAGGCCACCATCTTCGGAACGCACGTAAACGAGCTCCGGGAGACGCCCGAGGTCGATGAGCACGGCGGGCTGGGCGAGTCGGAAGCTCATCGCCGGGATCAGGCTCTGGCCGCCGGCGAGCGGCTTGGCGGCGTCGCCGTGCTCGGCGAGCAGCGCCAGGGCCTCGTCGATGGTGGTGGGCGCGTGGTAGGCGAACGGAGCCGGTTTCATGCTTTCTCCCTCGGGTCGGGACGAGGATCTTACCCCTATCGAACCTCGAGGTCTTCGAGCACGTGGTTCTCGATCAGGAACGCGGCGACGTCCTCGGCCATCAGGTCGTTGCCCTGCGCATTCGGGTGCAGAGTGTCGAGGAAGAGGTCGCGCCGCGACCGGCTCTCGATCGACAGCCGGTGAGGCACGACCGGCACGCCGTGGCGTTCGGCCACCTCCGCCACGGCGTCGAGGTGCCGGTGGGCGAGGTCGATGAAGAACGAACGCGTGTAGCGGATATGGAAGCGGTTGAGACCGTCCTTCGGCATGCGGCCGCCGTCGAAGGGCGGCTCCAGCAGGATCAGCCGCGTTCCCTGGCGGCGCGCCAGCCGCGCCATCTCCTCCACGTTGGACCGGTAGAGGTCGAAGGCGGGCGCGTTGAAGACGTCGACCTGATCCGAGCGCGCGGCGCGGGAGACGGCGAAGCAGCGGTAGAGCCCCGAGTGGTCGCGCAGCCATCGGCGCCAGGCCGCCGGCGGCTGGCCGAGGAGCAGCGACGGGTGCCACTCGGCGACCGTCGAGTACCAGACGTCGTTCCAGAGCACGCTGGCCACGACCAGGTCGACGCCGAGCGGCCCCGCGAGGAGCTCGCGCAGGTAGGCCAGGGTCTGGCTCGAGGTGTAGCCGGGCACGCCGGCGTTCACGACGTAGACGTCCGGAAGACCTGACCGGCGAAGACGCTCCATGAGCCGCGAAGGGTAGTCCTCTCCCTCGCCGACGCCCCAGCCGAAGGTCGTCGAATCGCCGATCGCCGCGATGAGCCGGTAGCGGTCGAGGTCGGGCGGCAATTCGGCGCCGCGGAAGCCGTCCGCGTTCACGCGGTAGAGATCGTCGCGGTAGCCGGGCTTCAGCGCGGTCCCCCGGCGCGGGTGGGGCTCTACGGGCAAGTCTCCCAACAGGGGCCTGGCGCGGCGCGAGAAGAGCGCCTCGAACTCGGCGTGGCAAAGGCGCCGCGCTCCCCAGTCTGCCGCAACGAGCATGACGGCCAGGGTCAGCAGGTTGACGGCCGCGACGCTCGCCCATCTCCGCGCCCTCGGGCGGCGCCCGACCTCAGGCAACGGGCGGACTCTCCCGGGGTTGAGCGTTGGTCATGGCTGCCCGGAGCCTAACACCGCCCGGCGCCTCACGCCGCACCTGAAACTGATACGCTCTCCCGCGCGATGGCCAGGGACGGGGACGGCGAACGGTTGGGGCCGTATCGACTCCTCGAGCGGATCGGCCGCGGCGGCATGGGCCCGGCCCGCGCGTCCGTCCGCTATCGGCGTCTCCGACATGCTATGCTGAGATCTCGGCGAGGGGAGGGGTCGCGACTCCGAGCCTGGAGGACCTCGATTGCCCTCACCGAGCTCTTGGACCCGCCGACGACCGAGGACCCGTGGGTGAAGGGAGAAGCTGAGGACTTTCTCCTGCCGATCTACCTGCGGGACGTCGGCCGCTTCTCCCTCCTCGAGCCGGACGAGGAAGAGCGTCTGATCCTCCGCCTCGAGGACGGCCGGCGGGCTACGGCGGCCCTCGCGGAGCCCGGCGTCTCGCCGCGCGAACGGGAAGCCCTCGAAGAGCGCCGGAGCGAGGGCAGGCAAGCGCGCGACCGGATCGTCCTCGCCAACCTCCGTCTCGCCGTCCACGTCGCCGGGAGGTACGTCTGGCGGGGCAACGGGCTGGAGCTGCTCGACCTGATCCAGGAGGGCAATCTCGGTCTGCTCACGGCGGCCGAGAGGTTCGAGGCCGGCTACGGGAGCTTCACGACGTTCGCGATGCCGTGGATCCGGCAGAAGCTCGATCGGGCCTTGGCGGGCCAGGGCCGGGTCCTTCGCATCCCGATGCACGTGCGGGAGAAGCTGGAGCGCCTGCGGCTGGAGGAGGAAGGATTTCTCGCCGCGAAGGGCCGTCCGCCCACTCCGGAAGAGCTCGCCGCCGAGCTCGGAATCGACCTCGCGGGCCTGGCGGAGCTGCGAAGCGCCGAGCGGGAAGTGATCTCGCTCGACCAGACGGTGCCGGGCGACGAGGAAGAGTCGTCGTTCTACGAGGAGGTCGTCGAAGACCCTGACGGCATGGCCTTCGCCCAAGGAGCCGAGGACCGTCAGTGGCTCGCCTGGATCCTCGACGGCCTCGACGATCGCAGCCGCCGGATTCTGGAGCAGCGCTTCGGTCTCGGCCTGACGCACGGCCAGATCGGGGACCGGGAGGGCCTGACGGGCGAGCGCGTCCGGCAGATCGCGCGCGACGCTCTCGAGAAACTGCGCCGCCGGCGCTCGCTACCCTGACGCATGGAACATCTGATCAACGTCCACATCGAGAAGCTCCCCGAGGGCGTCTATCCGGCCACCTCCGAGGACGTACAGGGTCTCGTCGCACAGGGTCGGACGGTCGCCGAGACCCGAAGTGCCGGCGGAGAGAGGTGCCAGCCTTCTCGGGGAGAGCGTTGCCTCGGGAGTCCTTGAGCCGCGGCAGAAGGTCGGCGAGACCGAGATCGCCTCACGCGTCTCGGAACGCCGAGAGCGCATCCTCGAATCCCGCGGCCGTCACGAATACCGCCTCGTCCGCCTGCGGATAGCGTTCGTAGAACCTCTCGAGTGCCCTGTCGTGACGATCGAGCGGCTCGGCCCATGTCACTTGGACGGGCACGATCCGCCCGTTCACGCGCACCACGAAGTCGACCTCCCCCTCGTCCCGCCAGTAGAACACCTCGCCGTACCGACGCCGGAGCGCCAGGTAGGTGGCACACTCGAGCGACCTACCGCGGTCGGCGCCGCCACGCGTCACGACCACCCGCCGCAGTCCGGTGTCGATCGGGTAATACTTGCGGTTCCGGCTCGCGCGCTTGCGCTCCGAGAACGTGAAGTACGGGCAAGCGAAGAGGAGGTACGCCGCCTCGCAGGCCTCCAGGTAGCTCCCGGCGGTGTCGGCGGCGATGCCGGTGGCCCCCGCCACGCGCCGGAGGCTCATCTCGGAGCCCGCCGACTCGTAGGCCATCTGCGCCACCTGCCGGATCGCCGCGCTCGACCGGGCACCGATGCGCTCCCGAACGTCGCGCTCCACGATGTCGTGGAAGTACTGCCGCCGCAGCCGGTCCCCGTCCGCCATGGCAAGCGGCTCCGGAAAACCCCCATCGGAAAGGTAATCGTCGAGCGTCGCGTCCGGATCGCTCCGACGCATCTCGTCGAGATCGAAGGGAAAGAGCTCGACGGTGAGATGACGACCCGTGAGAACGGAGGACAGCTCGCCCGAGAGCAATGTCGCGTTCGAGCCCGTGATCACGAAGACGTTCCCGCGGGGGCGATCGAGCTGGGCGCGCAGCCAGCGTTGCCAATTCTCCACTCCCTGAATCTCGTCGAGGAAGAAGTAGAGGGTCTCCGCGCTCTCGTGCCGCTCGCGAAACCGCGCCACGAGCCCATCCAGGGAGACGTACGACTGCGCCCCGGACAGACGCGGGTCCTCGAGGTTCAGGAACGCGCAGTGCGCCGGGTCGAGCCGGTAGCGGTCGATCAACTGCTGCAGCAGCGTAGACTTCCCGCACCGCCGAACGCCCTGGATGGCGAGACAGAGCGAGTCGCGCAGCGCGTCGGGAAGGTCAACGTCCCGCGGGACGGACGCCGGCACCGGGCGGTCCCAGAAGCTCCAGGTGCCGGCGACTTCGAGGATGTCGAGCTCCATAGTGACGAGTGTACTGGACGGTTTCGTTCTTGTCGAATACGTTCGACAGATTCGAGGTCGTCGAGCAGACTCGTCACCTCCTGGGCGAGCTAGGAGAACCGCAAGACATCGAAGAGCCGGCCGAGACCACCCAACGCGACTCCGTGGAGCCTGGGTAGGGGCGACGATCAGTTACCGCCGGGAAGGGAGCGACCGCTACTTGCGGTCGAGCTGGCGCGTCGACGGGTGGATGCGGTCGGCCTCTTCGTGCTTGCCCGCCATGCGGAGGATCGCCTCCACCACCCGGCCGACCTCCAGGTAGTCGCGGTCGAACTCGTCGCACGCTTCCTTGCGCCGGGCCGCGGCCTCCTCGGCGCGTTGACGCTGGCGCTCGACGGCGAGGATCGTCCGGTTGAGCTCCGCGATCTGCGGCGCGAGGTCCCGGGCTTCGTCCTTCAAGAGCGAGCGGAGCTTCTCCCACTCCGGGGAATCGAGCTCCTGGTCCAGCCGCTCGAGGCCCGTCGCGACCCCCCGGGAATGCTCGAGGACCGCCTGCGGACGGCGGGGCGTGTGGCCGTCGAAGCCGAGGAGGGCGAGGGCCTGACGGTCAAGACGGTCCCGGCAGGTGCGGTACAGGTGGACGAGCTTCCTGGAGAGCGTCGCGGCGAGGGCGTCGCGCCGGACGCAGAGCTCGACGTCGTGCGCGGCTTCCACCCGGAGGCTCGCTTCGGCCGTCTCCAGGTTCTCGCCGGACCTCAACAGCTTGCGGCGGTAGAGGTCCAGGGTCAGGTCCACGGCGGGGCGCTCGCCCGGGGCGAGCACCGGCGCGAAGAGCTCGTCGAGAACGGCCAGGGCCTCCGGCGTCGCGGCGGTCAGGGTCTCTTCGAGCTCGCGAAGCCGTGCGAGGCGCCTCGCGACGCTACAGCAGTAGTCCATGGTTTCACCTCCGTTTCTTCGTTGGCCCGGCCAGAATCGTCCTCCGGAGCCCGTCCGGCCAGGGCCGCTCGG
>Ga0302046_10006013_pt1 | contig 10635 bp, 8 predicted proteins | sample RVTome_11_FD_200261 | JGI IMG/M metagenome (GOLD analysis project Ga0302046, IMG submission 200261) | Soil microbial communities from uranium-contaminated site in the Upper Colorado River Basin, Wyoming, United States - RVT147D111 (version 2) ... | reverse complement strand
ATCACTGACCGAGGTTCAGAACCCTGACGGCAGCGTCGCCCAGTATCAGGCCGATCCCGACGGCCCCGGCGGCCCCGCTCCGGGGTTTGCCATCCAAAATCCCGATTTCAACATCACATCACTTCGCGGAAACGCTGTCCTGCGATGGGAGTATAGACCTGGATCAACCCTGTACCTGGTATGGACGAGAAGCAGCTTTGGTTATGTGCCGGACGGAAGCTTCAACTTCGGCCGGGCGTTTGACCGCATGGTCGACACACAAACCGATAACATCTTCATGGTTAAGTTCACGTATTGGCTTACGCTATGACTTGAAGATCAACCGACACATCCTCCCAAATCCCGCCTTGAGCGGGATTTTTTTTGCTCAAAGCCGATTGCTTGATTCTGCCCCCAATCATTGGCATTTTCGTTGCGAACCTTTTGCCCGTTGTCCCCGTCCTATCCTTTTGAACACCGGAGCAGCCGCTTGATCGATCAACAGCGAGTCACAAATGCCAAAGCAGGGGATCTGGAAGCGTTTCGAGCCATCTTCGACGGGCACAAACTTTCGGTGTTTCGTCTCGCCTACGACATGACAGGAAACCGCCATGATGCGGAAGACATTACCCAGGAAGTGTTCATCAAGGCATTCCGGTCGCTTGGTCAATTCAGGGGAGATGCAAAAGTCAGTACGTGGCTTTACAGGATCACCGTCAATGCCTGCTTTGATTATCGATCGAAAAAATCGTGGACTGCAATGAAACCGACCGCCGGATTTGAAGACCGGGATTTAAAGCCCATGTTCCATCCACACGCTTCCCAGGATCCTGAGGCAAGTGCGGAAGGCAAAGTAATCCTGCAGCACATCGAAGAGGCGCTTGAAAGCCTGACCCCGCGGGAACGTTCTATCTTCGTCATGAGGCATTACAATGATCTCTCGCTCAAAGAGATTGCCGTCATCCTTAGAATATCCGAAGGAACCGTGAAGTCCATGCTGTTCCGGGCATTACGGAGGCTGCAACAGAAGCTGGAGTTTTACCGCAAGGATCTTGGATTGGAGGAAACGCGATGAACCACAAGGAATGCCGGAACCTGTTTGTCGAGGCTTTGTATGAAGAGCTGTCGTCTCCACGGAAGGATGACTTCGAGGGACACATCGATGAGTGTGAAGAATGCCGGTCGTCTTATCTCAGCCTTCGTGAGACGGCGAAGGTTATGGAGCGGCGGAAACGGCCGGAGCCAACCAGGCCGGAATGGACCTCTTTCTGGAATCGCCTTGAACCCATTCTCAAACTGCCTGCTCGGCAGGAACATCCAATGACGTGGAAAGATCGCCTGAGCGGGCTTTTCCGTTTTCGTCCTGCGCTTGCATTCGGTGTCGCCGGCACCGCCCTCGTGGCAATCGGCATCGTCATCGGTCAGTTGATGGTCACCCAACCGCTTGGTACGGACGGGATTGGGAAGGGGTTAAGTGAGGCGGAGCGTATTCTTCTGAACGACCGCGCGTTGAGCTACCTTGAGCGGTCCAAGGTCCTTCTGCTGGGGATTGTCAACAGCGGCGCCGCGGAGCCGGCGTCGGGAATGCTGACGAAGGAACAGCACATCTCACGCGCTCTCGTTACAGAAGCCGGCGCACTGAAAAACGACCTGAACGAGGCGGACGAGCAGCGCATGAAACAGCTCATCGTCGAACTGGAGATCCTCCTTCTGCAAATCGCCAATCTCGAAAGCCAAAACGACTTCCCAGCCCTGGAGATCGTGCAAGGGGGCGTCGAAAGGACCGGAATTCTCCTGAAAATCAATTTGGAACAAATGCGCCGGCAAGCGCCGGGTCCGGTAGATAAAGGCGACACCGATTCACAAGCACCAAGTATTTGAGAAAGGAACGAACAATGTTGAAGCAATTGATGGTTTCCCTGCATTTCCGCACAGCGTCGATGGCTGTCCTGGCGATTGCGCCGGCCGGAATTTCCGGTGTCGGCATTCTGGATCAGGATCCGTCTGCAAAGGCCTACCAACAGGCCTACAATCTCGTTCTCGATGAAAAATGGACGGATGCGAAGGCGGCTCTTGAGAACTACATCAAACAGTACTCAAAGAGCAACGTTGTCGATGCGGCAAAATTCTGGCACTGCTATACCCGTGAAAAACTCAATGAAGATCCCGAGCAAGTGTTCGAATGCTACAACTCCTTCGTCAAAGCCAACCCGAAGAGCAAGTGGGTGAATGACGCGAAGTCCAACATGACGCGGATCGCGTACCAACTTTCAAAAGCCGGCAAACCGCAATACCAGGCGACGCTGAAATCCATGGAGCAGGCCGACGATGAGGAGGTTCAGCTTGCCGCTTTGTACGCCCTGCAGAATGTCGGTGACGAACGGGCGTACAATGCCGTCGTGAGTTTGTACGGAAAAAGCAAGAATGAGCGCCTTAGGGGAAAAATCGTGTATGTGCTCGGTGAATTTGCGGGCAATGAAGCAACGTCAAAACTCATCGAGATTGCAAAAACTGATGAGAGCGTCAATGTTCGGAAAAGCGCGGTCTATGCAATCGGAAACAAGCAAGGGGCCGGATCCATCAAGGCGCTTAGTGAGATTATTCAATCTAAGGCGGACCCAAAGGTGAGGCAAGCAGCCCTGTATGCCGCGGCAAACGTGAACACGCGTGAGGTCGTTGCGTTGTTGACCGACGTTGCGCTGACTGATCAGGAAGAATCCATCGGCAAGGCGGCAACCTACGCTCTTGCGAATGTTCCGGAGGCGGATGCCGGCGCGGCATTGCAGAAGATCCTCCGGGAGGCCAAACTCCTGAAAGTTCGTCAGGCCGCACTCTATGCGCTGGCCAACCGGAATGACGGAGCAGGCCTCGCCGCGCTCAAAGACGTGGCGCTCAACGACCCTGAATCAAGCATGCGGCGCGCAGCGACCAACGCTCTCGGAAACATCCACGGATCGGAATCTTTTACCGCCCTTCAGGAGGTCTTTCGGAGGAGCAAAGATTCTAAGATCCGGGAATCTGCCCTTTACGCCATGGGAAACAGCCGTTCCGCTGAAGCTGAGAAGTTTCTTCTGGAGGTTGCATCCTCGGATGACGAGGAAAAGGTCGCCAAGGCGGCCGTGTATGCGCTCGGCAACCTCCTTGGTGATGACAGGAAGAATGTGTTGATGGATATCATGAAGAAGTCAAAATCTCTGGAGGTCCGTAAGGCGGTTATGTATCAGGTCGCACAGAGCAAGAGTGTGGAGTCGGTCAACGTCCTTACACAGATTCTGAAGGATGAGAAAGATCCGGAGTTTCGGCTTGCAGTGGTGTACGCTCTCGGCAATTTGCACAGCGATGATGCCGTCGACGCTCTTGTGAACGTCGTTAAGACGGATGAAAACAAACGCATCCGGACAGCAGCTGTGAACTCTCTCGGACAAATAGGTACGGACAAGGCAAGGGCAGCCCTTATTGAAATCCTTGAAGGCAAGTAGGAGGCCGCTATGCGTTTACTGATGTGTGTGCCGCTGGTTACGATGCTGATCGCGGGGCCGTCGCGTGGTTCTGCACAGGAGGTTTTCCGCGCACCGTCAAATCTGACTTCGTTGGTTGAACGCTGGGACTGGGGTGTCAGAGAGGCGAAAAGCCGCGGATTGACGAACGGAGTCTGGATTGTCTACAGCATCGACCGCCTTATGCATGAGAATTCCTGGATAGGGACCTTTCGTTCCATTCCGGATCCAAATGAAGCCACCCTGTATGAACTTGTAACCGGCCGAAGAATCGAATTTGAGGAAAAGCCGTATCCCGATCTCAGAGATGCAGCCCGAAAGGCTCTTTCGAGAGCCGAGCGCAAGGAACTTGAAACGAAAGTACTAAAGGAAATTGTATTCCTGTTCGAGTTCCGTGGAGATCCATCGGACCCCGAGACGATGCGAACGATAAAAGTGAGCAATATAACGCTCACCGTTGATCTGGATAACCTGTCCTTGATCTGGCTGGGGAAATCCAATGTGAAAGAAAGTGTGGATTTCCTGAAACAGATATTTGGATCGGTTTCTTCCCGAAGGAGTTCCGAGAAAATCATTCATGCGGTCGGACTTCACGGTAATGTTCCGGGCGTCTTTGAATTTCTTGAAGGCATCCTCACGAGTTCTGAACGTTCATCGCTACGTGAGGAGTCGGCTTTTTGGCTGGGAAGGCTCGACACAACAGCGACCCTGCGTCTTTTGACGGAAGCAGCTCTCAAGGATGGTTCTCGAGCCGTGAGCGAGAAGGCAATCTTCGCCATCAGCCAAATGTCAACGGAAGAGGCTACCGAGACCCTCATTCATCTTGGCCGAAACGCTCCGGAAAAGGGTGTAAGGAAAAAAGCCGTTTTTTGGCTGGGGCATCGGGCTTCGAAAAAAGTTGTTGAGACCCTGCGGGAGTTTGTTAATAATGACAGGGACGAAGAGATCCAGAAACACGCCGTGTTCGCCTTGACGCAACTTCCCAATAATGAGGGCGTTTCCGACATCATCCACATTGCAAAAACACACCCGAATCCACGCATCAGAAAACAAGCCGTGTTCTGGCTGGGAGAATGCGACGACCCGAGGGCATTTGATACGATCGTAGAGATCGCAAGGGGAAAGTAAGTCCATTCGAATTCATGCCTCCCCCCCCGGGTCGGCCGATTCCGGGGTTTCGCATTTCACCTCCGGGGTTTTCTTGCAAACCTTGGCTTAATCGCTTACCTTTTCCGCATTGAATGCGGATTGAACCAGCCCCGCCGATTCGTCCGCGGTCTGTCCGTATCGTCAGGCCCCTGTCTGTGGAATCTCATGCAAAAAAATAACGTCATCGAAGAGAACTTGTTTATTGGCGGCCTTTCTACGAAAGGACATTCGGGGAACCGGTCTGTCATTAACAGCCCTTTCGACAACCAGCCTCTCGCTTCGGTAATCTCGGCAGATGAGAATGATGTCCGGAACGCTGTCGCCGCTGCTTCAGAGGCCTTTCGGGGCAATTCCCCCTGGAGAAAACTGTCTTCTCGGAATCGGTGCGAAGTCCTCCTCCGGTTGTCGGCCCTCATCCGCAAACATGCCGAGGACCTCGCCCGTCTGGAAAGCACGAATGTCGGAAAGCCGCTGCGTGAAGCGCGTGATGAAGTTCAACTGGCTGCCGATTGTTTTCAGTACTACGCAGGAGTAACGGACAAGGTGGGCGGGCAGACGATTCCCGGTGCGGCTGGCGGCCTGAACATGACCTTTCGTGAGCCAATTGGAGTATGTGTCCTTATCGTTCCCTGGAATTTTCCCATCGCAATAACGTCGTGGAAAACGGCTCCGGCACTAGCCATGGGGAACACGATCGTCGTCAAGCCGGCCTCCCAGACTCCGCTGACAGCGCTTCGTCTGGCCAAGCTAGGTGTTGAAGCGGGAATTCCGCCGGGAGTTCTTAACGTTGTAACGGGGCCGGGCAGCTTGGTGGGCGATGCCCTCGTTCGGCACCCGCTAGTGCGTAAAATCTCGTTCACCGGATCGACGGAAGTTGGCTCCAGCATCATGAAGCTCGCTGCGGACGACATAAAAAGGGTCACCCTCGAACTCGGCGGCAAATCTGCCAATATTATTTTCTCGGACGCAGACCCATCCCGGGCCGTTGATTCCGCTCTCTGGAGCGCCCTTGGAAATGCAGGTCAGGATTGCTGCTCACGAAGCCGGCTGCTCGTTCAGAAAACCATCTATAAACGATTCCTTGAGGATCTGAAGGACAAATTGAGACAGATCAGGATAGGAGATCCGCTCGAAGAGAAAACGGAACTGGGCCCCTTGGTGACTTCCTCGCAAAGAGAGAGGGTCTCGGAGTATGTGAAGATCGGGCGCGATGAGGGAGCGACTCTCGTTTGTGGTGGCGACGTGCCGACCCGGAGAGAGTTCGCTGCCGGATGGTTCATGAATCCGGCCCTCTTCGCCGACGTTGAGCCGAACATGCGGATCGCCCAGGAGGAAATCTTCGGGCCTGTTATCACGGCCATTCCATTTGAGACAGAAGAGGAGGCTGTCGAAATCGCGAACAACAGCACCTACGGACTCTCGGGTTCTGTCTGGACGAACGATATCGGCCGCGCGCTGCGTGTCGTGCGGGCTGTTCAAACAGGGGTGATCTCGGTGAATTCGGGTCATAGCGTCCACCTCGAAGCGCCTTTTGGAGGATTCAAGCGGAGCGGAATGGGTCGCGAGCTCGGGCTTGCCGTGTTGGATCATTACACTGAGTGGAAGAGCGTCTATATCAACATGGGATAACGGCGATACTCTCTCTTGTAGTCAGATGCAGAAACCCATTGCTTAAGCCGGCAATTGCGAACAACGACGAGGTATTCAATGCCAAAAACACCAATTCGTGGAATGCTTGACGTTAAATCCCTGACCCGCAAAATAAGGTCAGGCGAGATTGAAACGGTCATATCGGCATTCCCGGACATGTACGGGCGGCTGGTGGGAAAACGTTTCGCTGCCTCGTTCTTCCTGGACACCGTGCTCCGCGATGGGTTTCATGCGTGCGACTACCTTCTTGCAAGCGACATGGAAATGACCCCGATCCCGGGGTACGAATTCACAAGTTGGGAACAGGGATACGGGGACGTGAAACTCAAACCGGATTTTGCAACTCTTCGCGTCGCCTCGTGGCTTGACCGGACAGCCCTCGTTCTTTGTGACGTCCTTGATGAGGGCCGAAACGAAGCGGTTGCTTTGGCTCCGCGCACCGTCCTGAAACGACAAATCGACCTTGCACAGCAACGGGGTTTCTCTGCCAAGGGTGCCACGGAGCTGGAATTCTTTCTCTTTCGCGATTCCTACGAGCTGGCAGCGAGGAAGCAGTATAGAGATCTCCGGACGGCCGGCAACTACATAGAAGACTATCATATTCTTCAAGGAACGAAGGAAGAAGAAGTTATAGGCTCAATCAGGAGTCACCTCGAACGCTCCGGTATCCCTGTCGAAAATTCAAAAGGGGAATGGGGACCGGGACAGCAGGAAATCAATATTCGCTACGGCGATCTTCTCGAGATTGCGGACAGGCATGTCGTGTACAAGCAGGCAGCAAAGGAGATTGCATGGCAAAAAGGACAATCGATTACATTTATGGCGAAATGGGATTCTGCCATGGCCGGCTCGAGCATGCACATCCATGCAAGTCTCTGGGATAAATCGGGATCGAAACCTCTGTTTGCAGGAAAGGAAGAAGTAGGAGGAATTCATTGCTCGAAGTATTTCCTTTGGTTTCTGGGTGGATGGATGACGCATATGCGCGAATTATTTCCGTTTTACGCTCCTTATCCTACGTCGTATAAGCGATACGTCGCGGGTTCGTTCGCTCCGACTGCGCTGGCTTGGAGTCATGATAACAGGACGGCCGGGTTCAGAATCATAGGTCGCGGTCCGTCTCTTAGAATTGAATGCCGGACCCCCGGAGCAGATGCAAATCCCTATCTCTCGTTAGCAGCGACCATTGCTGCAGGTCTTGACGGCATTCAAAGAAAAATCGAGCCGCCGGGGATCTTTGAGGGGGACATTTACAAAGCACAAGAATTGCCCCAGGTTCCCAAGACACTCCATGAAGCCATCGCCGAAATGGAAAAAAGCTCCTGGGTCCGCAGTACGTTCGGAGAAAAAGTCGTTGATCACTATTTGCATTTCTTCCGGACGGAACAGAAGAAGTTCGACGAAGCTGTCACAACATGGGAACTTGCACGGTACTTTGAGCGGGCCTGATCGATGCCGGATTCATTGCCGCTGATCGGAATTACCACCTACGGCAGAAATGCCGACGGGTATTTTACGCTCCCCTCGGCGTACGTTGACATCGTTCGAAACAACGGTGGACTTCCGGTTCTCTTGCCGCCCGGTGAGTCGAATGTCGAAAACATTCTGGAACTGGTCGACGGTTTGATTATGGCCGGAGGAGGGGACCTCGACCCTTCCTTGTACGGCGGAGAACATCATCCGAGCATCGAACGGATCAACAAGGAACGCGATTCATTTGAAATCCTCATGGCAAAAAGGGTGCTGACGATGGAGAAGCCCGTATTGGGAATCTGCCGCGGAATGCAGATCCTCAACGTCGCCGGCGGAGGAACCCTCGTAGAACACCTCCCGGAGCGGTTCGGAACCTCGGTCTCTCATCGGGGGGAGGATCACCAGCCGGTTCCGCATTCCGTGCAACTATCCCGGGGAAGCAGGCTGAGACAGGTGACCGGGAAAGGAGATCTTCCGGTGATGTCGCTGCATCACCAGGCGTTGGGCGATATCGCCGACTCCTGGTCAGTGGCGGCGCGTTCATCGGATGACGTGGTTGAGGCCATTGAAAAACCGGATCATCCCTGGATGATTGCTGTCCTCTGGCATCCCGAGCTGTCTATGGAACAGGAAGAGCAACGAAGACTCGTCAGGTCGTTCATTGAGGCCGCGGCAAAACATCAATCAATGAGACAAGGAATGTGATATGCGCTTGAAGAACAAGGTTGCCTTGATTACCGGGGCGGGAAGTGGAATAGGAAAAGAATCGGCGTTTGTCTTTGCGCGGGAAGGGGCGAGTGTCGTCGTTGTTGACGTGGCGGACAAAGCCGGGAATGAGACGGTTTCAGAAATCAAGAAGGCCGGCGGCGCTGCGGCGTTCTATCATGCGGACGTCTCAAAACCGTCAGATGCGAAAGGCATGGTCGCCTTCGCCGAGAAAGAGTTCGGCACACTGAGCATCCTTTTCAACAATGCCGGCATCTTTCATTCCGCCGACGATTCCGTAACGAACACCGGCGAAGAGATTTGGGACAGGGTTATCGACATCAACCTCAAAGGCGTATTCCTTGGGTGTCAGTTCGGAATTCCCGCCATGCAAAAGGCGGGAGGCGGATCGATCATTAATACGGCGTCCTTTGTTGCCCTTGTCGGAGCCGCGGCTCCGCAAATTGCCTATACGGCGAGCAAAGGCGGAGTGCTTGCAATGACGCGGGAGATTGCTGTGGAATTCGCCAGACAGAACATCCGCGCAAACGCGCTTTGCCCCGGACCGGTTCAAACTCCCCTCCTTGCAGAATTGCTCGCCGATCCGGCACGCCGCCAACGCAGGCTGGTGCACATTCCGATGGGCCGTTTTGCCCAGGCGCCGGAGATAGCCAATGCGGCATTGTTCCTCGCAAGCGATGAGTCTTCCTACGTAACTGGGGCAACCTTCACCGTTGACGGCGGTATTACTGCCGCCTACATAACACCGGAATAGCCGATGGCGGATTCGTCAGACACGAAGCACAGCGGCGGAATTCGATATGAGAATGTCGAATCCGATTTTCTTTCGAAGAGACAGCTTCATCGGAAGGCCAACTGGGTTCTCTTGTGGGGTCTTGGCGTCGGTGCCGTGATCTCGGGTGATTATTTCGGCTGGAACTTCGGTCTTCATGCAGGCGGATTTCTCGGTCTCGCGATGGCAACTGTGCTGATGGCAGTGATGTATCTTTGTATGATCTACAGCATTGCAGAGTTGACCACCGCGCTGCCGCATGCCGGGGGGTTTTACTCGTTCACAAGGAACGCCTTTGGCCCCTGGGGAGGCTTCATTGTGGGTATCACCGATACCATCGAATATGTCCTGACGCCTGCTGTGATCGTCGTTGGAATCGGAGGATACCTCAACACCCTCATTCCTGAAATCCCGCTCTGGCTGTGGTGGCTTGTTTCGTATGCTCTGTTCGTTGGGATCAACATCCGCGGTGTTGAAATCACGCTGAAGGTCGGAATGGTCGTGACGGTCATTTCCATTGTCGTCCTCCTCGTTTTCTACGCGTCGGCGATTCTGTCGGGAGCATTCAGATTCGATCTCCTGTTTTCAAGTTCGGAAAACGGCGAGCCCACGCTCATGCCGAACGGCTGGCTCGGCATATTTGCAGCCCTTCCGTATGCCATCTGGTTCTATCTGGCCATCGAAGAACTTCCCCTGGCAGCGGAGGAGACGGTGGATGTTGTCCGCGATATGCCGAGGGCGATGATCCTGGGCATCTTCACGTTGCTTGCTCTTTCCTTTGGAACAATCGTGCTGAACAGCGGCGTCAACGGAGGGGTGGATGTGATCGGAGTTTCGGGGGCTCCGCTTAACGACGGATTCAAAGCCATCTTTGGGGACGGCATGGCCACCGTTGCCCTTACGCTGATCGCCCTTACCGGACTCATTGCATCCTTCCACACGATTATCTACGCTTACGGTCGCGTGATTTTTGCTCTTTCGCGGGCGGGCTATTTTCCGCGCTGGATTTCAGTAACAAGCGATCGCTTCAAGACTCCACACAGAGCCCTGATTGTCGGTGGTGTAACCGGTTTTGTGATGGCGATTATCCTCGACCTCTACGGAGCCGGAATCGTCGGGGCAGCCCTGCTGAACATGGCCGTGTTTGGCGCCGTCATTTCGTATGCCGTAGTGATGGCAAGTTTTATCAGGCTCAGAAAATCCCGGCCCGATCTGGCAAGGCCGTACAAAAGCCCACTGGGAATCCCCGGGGCATACGTCGGTATGATTCTCGCAATCATTGCTCTTGCCGCGTGTTTTGCGAACACTGATTACATCCCGGGCGTCTATGGTGTTGCTCTGTTTCTTGTCATCGGAATGGTATACTTCGCGCTCTATAGCCGAACCCGT
>Ga0302046_10006012_pt1 | contig 10635 bp, 9 predicted proteins | sample RVTome_11_FD_200261 | JGI IMG/M metagenome (GOLD analysis project Ga0302046, IMG submission 200261) | Soil microbial communities from uranium-contaminated site in the Upper Colorado River Basin, Wyoming, United States - RVT147D111 (version 2) ... | reverse complement strand
AAGCGCGATCAGGACGTGCAGGAAGGCCGGGGCGAGGGCGGCTGGCGGGGGAGTGTTTCGTCGTCGAACCACGAGTGAGCTCCTCATCGATGATCGCGTTCAGATGAGGCTAGTATCATTATCATCAATATATATGTCAACATCACATCATAGTGTGCGGGTGTCGACACCGAGTCCCATGGAGCCGCGGCTCGTGAAGGTCGGAATCGGCCATGATCGACGCTCGGAGTCGTATACTCGGCCCTGCATGGCCCCCGCGGGAGGCGCACGATGAGTCCCACACGCCGCGACTTCCTGAAGACGACGGCCGCCGCGGCGGCGGCCGTCGCCGCGTACCCCGGTCTGGTGACCGATCCTGCGGCGCAGACGCTGGCCGCCCCGGAAGCCGACGCGGCCGCCCTCGCGCTGGCCCAGGAAGCGCTCGACGCCGCCCGCTCGGCCGGGGCCTCCTACGCTGACGTGCGCATCGGTCGCTACCGGAGCCAGCAGATCGCGACGCGCGAGCGACAGATCGCCGGCGTGGGCGACAGCGAGTCCTACGGGCTCGGCGTCCGGACGCTCGTCGACGGCCGCTGGGGCTTCGCGGCGACGAGCCGGATGGACCGCAGCGCCGTGCAGCGCGCGGCGCTCGAGGCGATCGCCATGTCGAAGGCGGCGCAGGCCGTCGGCAGCCGGCGCGTGGAGCTCGCCCCGGTGGAGCCGGCGACCGGCGCCTGGATCACCCCCGTGCGCATCGATCCCCTGGAGGTGCCGATCGAGGACAAGGTGGCGCTGCTGTTTGCGGCGAACGAGGCGGCGCTGAAGGTCAAAGGGGTGCAGTTCGTCAATTCGAGTCTCGCGCTGCTGCGCGAGGTCAAGACGCTGCTGACCTCCGAGGGCACGAGCGTCACGCAGACGATGATTCGCGTGGGGCCGTCGTTCTCGGCCACGGCGGTCGGCACGGGCGACTTCCAGTCCTACAGCGAGGAGCTCGCCCCGCGTGGCGAGGGATGGGAGTACATCACGTCCCTCGACATGCCGGGCAACGCCGAGCGCTGGGCGTCGCTCGCCGTGGAGAAGCTCACGGCGAAGAGCGTGGAGGCGGGCGACTACGACCTGATCCTGGATCCGACCAATCTCTGGCTCACCATCCACGAGTCGATCGGCCACGCCACCGAGCTCGACCGCGCCATCGGCGAGGAGGCCAACTACGCGGGTACGAGCTTCCTCGCGCCCCCGGAGCGGATGCTCGGGCAGTTCCGCTACGGTCCGGACTTCATGAGCATCCAGGCCGATCGGACGCAGCCGGGCTCGCTCGCCCGCGTGGCCTGGGACGACGAGGGCGTGCCGGCGGACCGCTGGCTCATCGTCGACAACGGCGTCTTCATCGACTATCAGACGACGCGCGAGCAGGTCGCCCGCATCCAGGCGCTCACCGGCGTCACGCGGTCTCACGGCTGCTCGTTCGCCGAGTCGTGGGACGCCGTGCAGTTCCAGCGGATGCCGAACATCTCGTTGCTGCCCGGCGAGGAGGACCTCTCGCTCGACGACATCGTCGCCGACACCACGCGCGGCATCGTGATCCGCAATCGCGGGTCCTGGTCGATCGACCACCAGCGCTACAACTTCCAGTTCTCGGGTCAGCAGTTCCAGGAGGTGCGCAACGGCCGGATCGTCGGCCCGCTGCGGGACGTGGCCTACCAGGCGAACACGCCGGAGTTCTGGAGCTCGATGGACCTGATCGGCGGCGCCTCGTCCTACTGGTTGGGCGGCACGTTCAGCGACGGCAAGGGCGAGCCCTCGCAGGCCAGCTCGGTGAGCCACGGCTGCGTGCCCGCGCGGTTCCGCAGCGTACGGATCCTGAACACCGGGAGGACGGCATGAGCCGCCGGCAGCCGGGCCAGACCGCCGCTGGCGCGCCCGCCACCGGTGGCCTGCTGCTGACACGCGAGGAGGCCCGTGCGCTCGCCGACCGCGTGCTCGCGATGAGCTCGGCGGACGAGACGCGGGTGACCGTTTCCAGCGGACGAAGCGGCAACACGCGTTTTGCCGACGGCAACATCTCCACCTCCGGCAGCTCCGAGGACACGCTGGTGACCGTGGTGGCCACGATCGGCCGGCGGCAGGCGTCGGCCTCGACCAACGTGCTCGACGACTCGTCGCTGCGGCGGACGGTGGAGACGGCGCAGCGTCTGGCGCGCCTGTCCCCCGAGGATCCCGAGCTGATGCCGGAGCTGGGGCCGCAGACCTACGACGAGGTCCCCGCATTCGTCGCGCGTACGGCCGACCTGGATCCCGAGGCCCGGGCATTGGCGGTCGGACGGGCCGTCGAGGCGGCGGCGGCGGGCGGCCGGGAGGCAGGCGCGATCTTCACGGCCGGCTTTCTGAACGCCGGTGCCCAGGCAGTGGCCGTCGCCACCAGCAACGGCCTGTTCGCGTACCACCGGACGACGGCTGCCAGCTTCACGATGACGGCGCGGACACCGGACGGCACCGGCAGCGGCTGGGCCGGCACCGGTGCCCGCGACTGGAGCGCCGTGGACTCGGCGGCCCTCGGACGGATCGCCGCACAGAAGGCCGCGGCGAGCCGGAATCCCGGGGCCATCGAGCCTGGACGCTACACGGCCGTGCTCGAGCCGGCCGCGGTCAGCGACCTGGTGCCGCTGCTGGCCGGCGCGCTGGATGCCCGCTCGGCCGACGAGGGGCGCAGTCCGTTCAGCAAGCCCGGCGGCGGCACGCGCATCGGCGAGCGGGTCGTGGACCCGCGCGTGACGCTCTATTCGGATCCGGCCGATCCCGCGCTGCTCGGGCAGCCCTTCGACGGCGAGGGCCTGCCGATCCGTCGCACGGTCTGGATCGAGGACGGCGTGCTGCGGAATCTCTTCTACACCCGGTTCTGGGCGCAGAAGCAGGGCACGGAGCCGACCGGCTTTCCGCGGCTGGGCGGACTGGCGCTGGCCGGCGGCACCAGGAGCCTGGACGAGCTGATTGCCGGCTGCGAGCGGGGCATTCTCGTCACGCACTTCTTCTACATCCGCTCGCTCGACCCGCGAACCGTGCTGAACACGGGACTCACACGCGACGGCACGTTCCTGATCGAAGACGGACGCGTCACGCGGTCGCTCAAGAACTTCCGCTGGAACGAGAGCCCGCTGCTGATGCTCGACCGTCTGGAGGACATCGGGCGATCGGAGCCCACGGCGCCCGGGCTGCTGATGCCGCCGCTGCGCATCAGCGGGTTCGACTTCAGCTCGCTCTCCGACGCCGTGTAGCGCACTACGGCTCGCGCGACCGGATCATTCGCTCGTAGGACTTCTCGTTCTCGAGGCAGAACTCGTCGATGAGCTCGGTATCGAGCTCGATGTCCTGCCGCAGGTGGACGGTGAACGGCTGCGTGTAGGTGTTCGGGTCGTCGATGGTGAGCTCGATCTCGAGCGTCCCGTAGTTGGGTCGGGTGATCCGCTCGGTCATCCTCGCGACGTCGCTCATCGGGCTGCCGCTGGTATCGATCCACAGCCCGTCGCGGAAGCCCATTGTCTCCACGACCAGCGTGTCGCCCTCCCAGTGGCCGACGGAATAGCCGTTCCAGGTGGGGTTCATGTCCGCCGGGTGCGGCCGCCCGTCGATGAAGATCTGCCGGTACATGGCGTTCACCTCGTAGAGCAGCGCCAGCAGCTTCGGGGAGTGGATCGCCTTGGTCAGGTGCGGCAGCGTCCAGGCGCGCGGTGGGTTGTCGGGCAGGCAGCGGACGTGGGGATCATCGCGACTGAAGTCGGCGCGGCGCCCTTCCACGAGCGCCGCGGCCCATGGCAGATACGGGAGCTGGCCGCCGGGCAGATTGCGCCCCAGGTTGCCGCCCAGCGGCGAGCCGCCGATCTCCGCCCCGCACTCGATGAACGCGTTCGCCACGCACCGATTCGGGTTGGCGGCGTGCCAGATGCCCGAGAAGTCGGGCTTGTCGTCCGGCAGACGCGGCGTGGGTGCGGCCAGGTCTGGCCTGCCGTCGGCCGTTCTCGGCACGCCGTCGGTCGGATAGTGGATCCACTGTCCGGCGGCAATCGGCTCGACCGCCAGAGCCACCAGGACCAGACCAAGCGTGCTTCGCATCGACTCCTCCGCCTACGCCGTGCCGGCGCGGAACTCACTCGGCGAGACGCCGTGGTGCTCGTGAAACGCGGTCGAGACGTCGCTCCGGCTCGAGTACCCGCTGGCGGGCGTCGCCTCACGGGCCCGGCGCCAGGCCCCGAATCAGCACGATGTCGCTGGTCGTCGTGGTGCGCACCGTCGCCAGGCGCTGGCCGTCGTGCGACCAGGCGAACGCCTCGATCGTGCGGTCGTCGTTCTCCTGGAAGCGGGTGAGCTGGCGCGGTGGGCCGCCGTCGGTTGCGACTGTCCACAGATTCGTGCCGCGGGTCCCGATGTAGGCGATCCGCTGGCCATCAGGCGTCCAGCGCGAGCGTCCGCCGAAGTTCGCAGGTACTCGGAGCTCGCGGCGGTTCTCACACGACGGCAGGTCGCACGTGACCAGCGCGCCTCCCGACTGGAAGAGCAGGCGGCCGTCCGACGAGATGTCGATGCTGCCCCAGCTGGTCGGCACGTTGTCGATCACGGTGGGCTCACCGCCGTCGATCGGGACGATCCAGGGAGCCTCGACGTCACCCCTCGACGAGAGAAACACGACGTGGCGGTCGTCTGGCGTGACCCGCACGTCGAATGTGGTGTCGGCCGCCAGGCGGACCGCATCCCGTCCGGCACCGTCGGAGGTCCATAGACCGTCGCTCCGTCGTGCAAACACGAGCGTGCGGCCGTCGGAGGTTCCGGCACCACCCAGCAGATTCGGGCCCATCGGCGCGATCGCCTCGGCAGAGCCGCCGTCGGCAGGGATCGCGACGACCGACGCGCGACCCGAGTCCGTGGTGTTGTAGAGAACCCGGTTGCCCGCCCCGACACCCAGAGGAAGCGCCCGGTAAAGAGGGTCGGCGGCACGATGCTGGTCCCACTGGCGCCCTCGGCGTCGCCAACCCACACCGAGGCACGCGTCTCGAGGCGCGACGTCACGAGACTCGTGCGCGTCCGCGCGAGATCGAGGCCGACGTAGCTGTTCAGGTCGTTGGTCAGCGGCGAGACGGCTCCAACCGGATAGGACATCCGCCAGAGCTGCACCTGTCGCCCCTCCTCCTCCGGCTGGCTCAGGACGAGGGAGGTCGGCCCCAGCCAGGCGAGACCCCGGGGCTGAAACCCGCCGTGGGCGCCCCGCACCGTCTCGGCGCCGGTGGACGCATCGAGGAAGACCACGCGCGGGTCGAAGTCCCCAATCTCGTACAGGGCGATGGTCCGCCCGTCCGGCGACCAGACGGGACGCACGGGAGGGCCTCCCACGATGGAGAAGTTCAGGAACAGCGACGGTCGCTCGCGCGCGGCGAGGACCCGCTCGCCGCCACCGTCGACGCCGGCCACGAGGAGCCAGCTCTGGACGCCGTCGGAGCGGATGAACGCCATCTGTGTACCATCCGGCGACCAGCCGATCGGACTCGAGATGTCGTCGACGACCGTCGTCCGCGTTCCGCCCAGAAACGGCACGCGCTGGAGCGTCGTGCCGTCGCCGGCGGCCCTTCGCACGAAGTCGACGTATCCGCCGTCTGGCGTGACCGTCGGAAAGCCGACGGTCACGTCCGGCTCGGGCGGGACCAGCTCCGTGTTGCTCCCGGTGGTCACCTGGCGGACGCGCAGGCTCGTTGCGGTTCCGTCGGTGTGCACGTACGCCACGAACTGTCCGTCCGGTGAGATCGCGGGTGCCCCGGCGTTGCCGCTCGCCGTGAGCTGCTCGATCCCGAAGGCGGCCGCAGCAGTGGGCGCCTCCGGGGAAGGGCCGGAGGGGCCGAGCGGCCAGGCGACGTAGAGCCCACCCGCAACGGCCAGCACCAGTGCCAGCGCTCCGACACCGACGATGCCCCCGTGCCGCCGCAGGTGAAGCCGCGGGGGCGTCCGGCCGTTCCCCGGTCGCCGACGTCTTCTGGTCGCGCTGCAGCCGTATCAGGTCGGCGCGCATCTCGGCCGCGCTCTGACACCGCACGTCGCGATCCTTCTCGAGTGCCTTGACGATGAGTCGGTCGAGCTCCCCTGGCAGGGCGGAGTTGAGTCCCAGCGGACTCGGAGGTGTCCTGCTCAGGATCTCGTGAGACACCACCGCGGACGTGGTGCCCCTGAACGGCAGCACGCCGGTCGTCATCTCGTACAGCACGACGCCGAACGAAAACAGATCGCTGCGCCGATCGACCGGCTCGCCGCGCACCTGCTCGGGTGACATGTAGGCGACCGTGCCGAGCGTCGTGCCGGGGCTCGTGAGGTGGGCCTCGTCCGGCACGGTCGATACGCTCGATGCGCCGGAGCCGGCGACCGACTCGACCTTGGCAAGCCCGAAGTCGAGCAGCTTGGCGTGCCCGCGAGTGGTGACGAAGATGTTCCCCGGCTTGACGTCGCGGTGCACGACGCCGGCGTCGTGTGCCGCGGCGAGGGCATCGGCGATCTCGAGGGCCAGCGCGGCTACCTGGTCGACCGACATCGGGCCACCCGCGAGCGCCTCCCGCAACGAGCGCCCCTCGAGACGCTCCCTGACGATGAACAGCCGCCCTTCGTGCTCGGCGATCTCGGGCACGGTGCAGATCGCCGGATGATTGAGTGCCGAGGCCGCCCGGGCCTCGCGGCGGAAGCGGGCGATGGCCGAGGCATCGTTCGCCACGTGCTCGGGCAGGAACTTCAGCGCCACCCTTCGGCCGAGCTGCAGGTCCTCGGCAAGGTAGACGATGCCCATCCCGCCGCCACCGAGCTGGGCTTCGATCCGGTAGTGGCTCACGACCACGCCGGGCGCCAGTGCCGTCACGCGGCCATTGTAGCCGTGGTGCCGTTCCTGCCGACCTCGTTGCCTCCCGCTCTTCCGACCACGCCGGACCCGGTGCGGCGCGCTAGAATCCCCGCGGAGCGGGCCCATTGCTAATGGCTGCGAGGATCCATACTATCGGGCGAAAATTTCTCGTCGGGTCAAAAGGACGTCATGAAGAACGCCACACTCTTGTTCGTTGTCGGTCTCTTCGCAGTGATGGGCCTTGGGCTGCTCGCCGAGGAACCCCAGGGCGGAGGCGCCCAGGGGCCGCCCGCGCCCGCGGCTGGTGCGAGAGGCGACGAGGCTCCTCCCGCTCCGCCTCAGGGCCCTCCCGCTGGCGTTGACGGCGGAAGAGGCGGCCGAGGTCGAGGGGGCCCGGGAGGACCGCCGGGAGGACCACCAGGGGGCGCCAGAGGGGGACGCGGTGGCCCCCGGAACGTTCAGGTGCTTGGTGATGCGCCGATCCCCGAGACCATGCAGTCCTTCGTGCAGGCATTGGGCCTGCTGGACGAGGGCACGTGCGCCTACTGCCACGCCGAGGACCGAGCCTCCGACGAGAAGAGACCGAAACAGGTCGCCCGCAGGATGATCACGATGGTGCGTGCCATCAACGGCACCTTCGCTGACGGAGAGCAGCACGTGACGTGTTATACCTGCCACCGGGGCAGCACCACACCGCTCATGGCGCCAGCGCCCTGAGGTTGGGGTTTACCATTCCGTCCATGCGACAGCCCTTCCTGATTGCCGCCGCTGCATCCTTCCTGCTCGTGGCACGCGTGATTCTGGCCCAGGCACCCGATGCCCCGGCTCAGGCTCCCGCAGGCCCCGATGCCGTGGCGACCAACCTGGTGACCACGACCTGCTCCTCGTGCCACACGCTCGATCGCGTCAGGAACAAGGTGGCGGACTCGGACGGGTGGACCACCACCGTGACGTCCATGAGGGAGAGGGGTGCGGATCTGACCGACGAGCAGGTTCCACTCGTCGTCGAGTATCTGGCCAGGGCGGCTGCCACGCTCCCCGTCGCGGTTGCCGAAGGTGGCCGGGGCGGCAGGGGTGATGGTGGCGGCAGGGGCGACGCTGCTGGCCGGTTCGGCGGTGGCGGCAGGGGCCGCGGTGGTGGCAGAGGTGGCCCGGTGGCGCCGTTCTCGGCGGGAGGAGCGGCAGTTGTGAGTGCCCGCAATCTCAAGGTGCTCACCGCGGAGAACGTCGAGTTCACGATGCAGAACATGACGTTCGCGCTCGGACTCCGCTGCATCGACTGCCACGAGATGAACGACCTGGCGCTCGATACCAAGCCCCTGAAGGCGAAGGCGCTCGAGATGCTCGAGATGGCGCGCGACATCAACGCGAGGTTCGGTGACGGGCAGACGCACGTCACCTGCTGGACGTGTCATCGCGGGTCGACCCTGCCCGAGATCGCCAGACCAGCCAGCAGATAGGCGGAAGGCAAAAAAAAACGCCCCGGGGCATTCAACCCCGGGACGTCCGAAGAGCGAGTGTCCGGGACTAGTTCGATCGCGCGACCGGGTACTCGTAGTACCGCTGGGCCCACTCCGCGGTCCACACGATCGGCTCGACGTACGTGTTCTTGTCGACGCCGAGGATCATCCCCTCTTTGATCTGGGCCATCGCGGTCAGGAAGATGCGGCGATCGTCTTCCATCCTGGGCCGCATCACCGAGGACGGCTTGTAGAGCTCGCGAACCCGCTTCACCGTCTCGGGGTCGTTCACCCAGTCTCCGGCGCCGTGGTCACCTCTCGGGATGCGCTGACCGCCCTCATCCAGCCAGTCCCTGATGTCGTTGACGGCGCGATTCATCCCATCGATGTGGCAGCCGGCGCAACTCGCCACGCCCAGGCGCTGATCGGTGACGGCGCCGATTCGCCCGGTGCCGGTCAGATTGTCACTCGTGCCGTCGGCCACGTATCGCTGGGTTCTCGGATCGCGAACGATCTGCGTGAACGCATCGACGCGTCGCTGAGCCCAGGCGCCGAAGATCACGTACGCCTGAAGTCCGTTCGGCAGGCTCCAGATGATCTCCTCCGCCGACGCCTGGCCACCCGGCTGGCCGGTATATCTGCCGTCGGCGTAGCTGCCGAGGGGCAGCATCGCCACGTAGGTCAGGTCTTCAGGCGTCGTGCCGCCCTGCTCCTTGATGAACCTCGGGATCGGCTGCTGCCACATCGGCATGCTGACCCTGCCATCGGCGTACTGCTGGTCGATATGGCCGTCGCCCGACGTGAAGATGTCGAACGTCTTCCAGTAGAAGCCGTGCGGTGTCGACGCGCGGTAGAAGAAGCGCCCATCGATCGTAATGGCCTCGTGGGTCACCATGTACTCGTAGGAGTCCATTCCGTTCGATTTGTCGACGCCCAGCTCTGTTTCGAACATCCAGAGATACCCCGGCACCGCCAGGACGGCGAGGTACACATCCGGACGGGTGAGCGTATAAGTCAACTGGGCGGCCTCGACGTACTCGAGGTCCGCCGGGTCGACGTACTCCTGGTTGTTGCCGGCGATCTTCCTGGGCCCGACGAATCCGTCGATGTTCGGCGGGAACGATTCTTCGCCACTCGCCGCTTCCACGTTCCCCCTGAGGACCCGCTCCCACGCCAGCCGGGCGAACTTGTCGTCACGGGTCACTTCCGGCTTCAGCTTGTTCTGCTGGTGGAGGAAGTTCTCGAAGACTGGGGGTGGCTTGTTGCCGTTCCGATCCACCTTCGACGCGGCAAAGCCGATGTCGTCGTCGGAGAGGGTATTGAAGAGCTCGAAGTCCGGATCCGACGTGTCGATGAGCGTGTATCCCCAGTAGTCCCTGATGTCGAACCTGTAGAGGATGCCCTTGCTATTCACGTCCACGGGGTTGACGATGCGCGGCGCCCATCGGGCCGCGCCGTTCAGGGCCTTGGAGAGACCGGCGCGAGCATGGTTCAGGTTCTGGGCGCTGACGCCCATGTTGTGGAGCACATGGAACGACGTGTACTTGATGAACTCCTGCTCCGCGGCCGGCGTCTTCGCCCTGTCGGCCTCGATCCACGCCAGAATCTGCTCGTCGGTGACCGTCTCGGAAGCCGGGAGGCCCCGGGGCACGGCGGGAATCATGTCGGCGATCCGGTTGCGCCAGGCGGTGACCGCGTCCAGCATCCTGTTCGCCGCGACGCCGCAGTTCTCCGCGAAGCAATTGTGGCGGTCGATGGCCATGCGAACGACGAACTTGGACTCGGCGGGCTCCCGGAAGTTGACGCGGGTCAGCGCGTATTCATGTGCCAGATTCACGTCGACGTCCGAATGCACCGGAGCCTGCGCTCCGCTTGCCCGCGTATTCTCCGTGCTATGGCACCCGCTGCAGTTCTGGCGAAGCAGCGGATAGAGCGTCTCTTCGAACGCCGCCAGAGACCGCGCCTTGTCGAAGCCCATCTCCTCCGTGTAGACGGCAGCCTCGACATTGGTTCCGCCACGCCCGTCGGGAATCTCGGAATATCCCAGGTTCTTCGTTGTTGCGGTCAGCCCGGCGGCGGCCAGCAGAGCAACGCCAAACGGGATCAAGAGCTTGACAGCGATTCTTTTTGTCACTGTTGCTTCCTTGTCCTTGCGGACACCGGGCAAATTTCCGGCACAAATACTACCATTTCCACCGCGCTTTCGATGAAATTCGGGCCTGGAGCCAAGTCTCTGATTTCCTGAGAAAATTGGCTCGATCGGTCCGCGGCGAGCGCCGCACAAGGCCCTTTCCGTCGACAAACCCTGCTAATGTTGCCCGTCCTCTTCCGAGG
>Ga0302046_10006011_pt1 | contig 10636 bp, 13 predicted proteins | sample RVTome_11_FD_200261 | JGI IMG/M metagenome (GOLD analysis project Ga0302046, IMG submission 200261) | Soil microbial communities from uranium-contaminated site in the Upper Colorado River Basin, Wyoming, United States - RVT147D111 (version 2) ... | reverse complement strand
GCTGTAGCTTTTTTGTTGGTCTCCTTCTTCGGCTCAGAGCGAGACATAGCCGAGCCATCTGACGTCCCCGCGACACAACCGAGCGTCGAGCCGCAGGACCCCGTGACGGACGAGAGCACGGCACCAGAATTGCCCTTGTCCGCTTCCGAGGCGTCTAGCGCAGCACCGATTGCTGCCGCACAGGAGCCGAACAACACGGACCTGCCTGCTTGGTCAATGCCGCAGGAGGAAATCGAGGCGGCTCTTGGTCGAGTAGTTGCTACGTTGCAAGATCCGAGTATCAATTCGATTGGCCGAGCGGAGTGTGACTCGATCAGCTGCGAAATCCGATTCATGTCGACCAACGGGACCTTGGGGCATGGTCCTCCATCTCTCGTTCAGGAACTTTACCGCCCACCGTACAACGTGGCAGGAAGTGGCATGAGCACCAAGCTGGTCAGCGACGTCAGCTGTCTCCTCGCCGGCACGCCGTGCTCGTATGAGCACACGCTGCGCATCCGGAGCCACATTCAGCAAGACCGTCGCGAAGACACTCAGCAAGGCTGGCCCGAATAGAGAAGCCGCTCCCTAGGTCAGTGGTTAGAGGTTCCTCCCAGGGGCGGGGTATCTGAAATCTGCTTGGATAGTGCCGGAACCCGAGCACGTAGCCGATATGGCGATGACACTACCCTGCGCACTTGAGACCCCGTCATATGGCCGTAGGCGGCAACGGGAGTATGTATAGGAATTTCAAGCGCCCTGGTCATTCGTCCAGTAGCCAGACACGGGCGCTGTGAGAGGTCGCGGAGGTGCCGGCGCTCGGCTGGTCGGCAGGCGCCAGCCGGCTGTCACAGGCAGGCAGATGCCGGTCGCACGCGGGCATCGCCGCCGCGGTCCACGAGAAACGCCATCGGTCCGTTGATGCATCGCCAGACGCGCCCGGACCCGGGGCCGGAGTCGACGCTGCTCTATCGACTCGTGGCCGAGCATTATCCGAAGCTTCGTGACCGGCGCGTTGCCGAGGACAGGCCGTGGCCATCGCGCCGGTGGCATCTGCGATAATGACCGCCGCCGCTTCCCGCTCTTGACGAGAACAAGCGATGCCACCGAATCTGACTGCCCACGAAGCCCGAGTCATCGGCTGCCTCATGGAGAAATCCGTCGTCACGCCGGATCAGTACCCGCTGACCCTGAACGCGTTGACCAACGCCTGTAATCAGAAGTCGGGGCGCGATCCCGTGCTTTCCCTCGACAAGGGCACCGTGCAGCGGGTCGCACGCGATCTCGCCAAAAGACATTTCGTGCGCGCGGACGAGAATTTCAAGACGGGCGTCGAGAAATTCCAGCAGCGCTTCTGCAACACGACGTACAGCGACTATCGGTTCGACCCGCCCCAGTTCGCCATCGTCTGCCTGCTTCTGCTCAGAGGGCCGCAGACACCCGGGGAACTCCGGGCGCACAGCGGGCGCCTGCACGAGTTCGCCGACAATGCGGCCGTACAGGCAGCGCTCGACGTCTTGATCGAGCGGGAAGATGATCCGCTCGTCGCGAAACTGCCGCTCACGGCCGGTCGCAGGGACTCCGAGTACATGCACCTCCTGTCCGGTCCCATCGATCTCGAAGCCCAGGCCGCCAGGGTCAAGGCCTCGACGACCGGCGCCGAACGCGTCAGCGTGTCCGGCCTGGCGGAGCGCGTCAGCGCGCTCGAGGCCGAGGTCGCGGAGCTCAGAAAACTGCTCCGGGGCAGGTGCGCCTGACCCTCCTGGCAGCTGTTCACGCATCTGGACTACTGTGGGAGCGCTCTCTGACTCCGCGCCTGCATGATAATGCAGCCATTGCCTCCCAGGCGGCCTCAGCCTCCGCCGGCAGATGCCGGGCGAGCGCCCGCACGCTCTTCGCGATGTGCTTGCGCGCGGCGCGCGGCACCTCGCCCAGAGCGGCCTCGATCGCGCCCGGATGCTGCTCGGCCAGCGTCTCGAGCAGTACGGCCGCCTGCTCCAGATCGCGAACCGGCTGATCGCCGCTGCACGGCCGCAACGCCGCGACGATGAGTTTGTGGACGGCATAGCGCTCCGGCACCGGCACACGCACGCTGATGGCGCCATGCGAGCTCAGAACCGGGAGCCTCTGCGAATCCACGAGAAGGAACGAGAGGTATGGCAGTCCGGTCGCATGCGCTTTGAGCTCCGGCACGGCCACGACCGGATAGGTCTCGTCTCTCGAGGGCACGAGGAGGTCGACGCGGAAGCGCGATGCGCTGCGTTCCCTGAAGGAGGTCGACGGCTTGCGCCGGTCGAGCTGCGGCACCTCGAACAGCTCGACGCCGCTGGCCCTGAGCATCTCCAGAAAGGACGGCCGCTCCGGCACCGCAAGCTCCCCGCCCCTGGCAACGTCCACATCCTCCGTGACGTAGGGTGACGCGCGGATGCCGAGCGAATTCAACAATGCGCCGTATGCATGCGATCCAATCAGGCAGGCGCCGGCGTCGAACAGTCCGTGGTTGTGGAGGCTCGTCAACGCAGCGTAGGCCTTCTTATCGACGGCGGCGAATCCCGCGCGAGTGAGCAGGCGGATGCTCGAGATCATGCTGTTCGTGATCTCGATCCGCTCGCGCAATGCCTCGAGCTTCTCGTCCGTCTCGGGCGCGTCCGCCTTGCCCACGTAGGCCTCGCGCCGCTTGCCGCAGGCATCGGAATAGCGGCGCACCCAGAACGCCGTGCCCTCGGCGTTGCGCCGGGTCGTAAGCGTGCCAGGCGTGCCGATCAAAGCCTCTGAGCATTCCCCCGCGGTGCGCCCCAGCTCGGTGTAGAGCAGCGTCAGGGCCCGTTCGTGCGGGCGGGTCAAGAGCCCCATTCGAATATCCCACAGAACCTTGAAATGTGGGATATGATCCCATATCCCACAGAATGAGTCTATGTGGGATATGTGGCAAACCCTTGACTCTCCCCCAAGGGCAGACCCGATGATCCACCGGTCATGAACCTGAGCAGCAAGACCCTGATCCCGATCGGCCGGTTCTCGGAGATGACGCGCCTGTCGGTCAAGGCGCTGCGCCTCTGCGACGAGAAGGGGCTCCTGCCGCCGGCCTTCGTCGACCCGTCGACGGGCTATCGGTACTACGGCACCGCCCAGGCGCGGCGCGCCGAGATCATCCGTATCCTCCGCTCGGTCGACATGCCGCTCGACGAGATCAGGGGAATACTCGACGCCGACGATCGCACGCTCGCGCTCGAGCGGCTGCTCGAGCACCGCGATCGCCTGTCCGCGCAGCTCGCGGCTCGGGAGCGAATGCTCGCGTATCTCGAGTCGATCATTCAGCAGAAGGAGCGAATCATGCCCTACGAAATCGACATCAGCGACGTGCAGCCGCAGAGAATCGCGGCCGTCCGGTTCAACACGAACCTCGAGCGGATCGCGAAGGACATCCAGGCCGGCTTCGGCACGCTCATCCGGGGACTCGGCCGTGCCGGCGTCGCCGCGGCGGGTGCGCCGCTCATCGTCTACCACGACATCATCGACAGGGAGAACGACGGCGACGTCGAGCTCTGCGTCCCGGTCGCCGCCGCCTTCGAAGCCGACGGCGACGTCTACGGCCGCGAGCTCGAGGGCGGCGCGATGGCGACGACGGTCCACCAGGGCCCGTACGAGCAGATCGGCCCCGCGTATCAGACGATCATGAGCTGGATCGCCGAAAACGGGCGCGAGATTGCAGGTCCCCCGCGCGAAATCTATCTCAACGATCCGCGCGAGGTCGCGCCCGAGAAGCTTTTGACGCGGATCGAGTTTCCGGTCTACTCGACCGGTTCGAGCCTGAGCAGCGCGCCGTCCGACTCGTCGGTCAGCACGTAGAGGAGCCCGTCCGGCCCCTGCGCGACGTCGCGGATGCGCTGCCGGAGATCGATGAAGAGCGCCTCGCGGCGAAGCTCCTGCCACTCGTCGTTGAAGAAGATGCGCTGCATCTGGCCCGTGCGCGCGATACGCCCGAATTGCAGTCCGCCGACGAAGAGGTTGTTGCGCCAGGCCGGGAAGGCGTCGCCGGTGTAGAAGGTCATACCCGAGATCGCGATCGACGGCACCCAGAAGAGCTCGGGATCCTCGATGCCTTCGAGCGTGCGCTTCTCGGACACGGGCGCGCCGCCGTAGTCGCGGCCGTAGCTCACGAGCGGCCAGCCGTAGTTGGCGCCGGGTTTGAGGATATTGACCTCGTCGCCGCCCTGCGGGCCGTTCTCGTTCTGCCAGACCGCCCCCGTCACGGGATGGATCGTCATGCCGATCATGTTCCGGTGCCCGATCGTGTAGAGCTCCGGATGGAAGCCCTCCTGACCGGCGAAGGGGTTCTCCGGGACGCTGCCGTCGTCGTTCAGCCGCAGCACCTTGCCGTAATAGGAGTCGCCGCGCTGCGCAATCTCGTCGTTGGCGCCGCCGATGCCGAAGAAGAGGAAGCCGTCGTTGTCGAAGACGAGCGGGAGGCCCGGCGCCGGTCCGCCGCCGGGCTCATCCGCCGAGAAGAGCTCGCGCACGTCGACGAGCTGCATGCCCTCGAGGCGCCCGCGTGCGAGACCCACGGCGCGGCGCCCCTGCCCGGCGGCCTTCGTGTAGCTCAGGTAGACGAAGCCGTTGACGCCGAAGCGCGGATGCACGGCGACCGACATGAGCCCGCCGCCACCGCCGCTCATCTCGGGCAGGCCCGCGATCGGCTCGGGATCGAGGACGCCATTGCGGACGATGCGAAGGCGGCGCGCCGGGCGCTCCGTCACGAGCATGTCGCCGTTCGGCAGGAAGGCGAGATCCCAGGGCAGCTCCAGGCCTTTCGTGACCGTGACGCGGACCGGGCCCTGCTCGGCCGTGTCGATGACGAAGGGACCGTCGGGCAGGGCTCGCGGCGGCACGCCGATCTGGGCGGGCAGCGATGCGGGGAGGAGGCAGAGGGCGGCGGCGAGCGCGATGCGGTGGTTCATTTCTGATTCCTGTCGGTTTGCAGTCAAGTGACGACCCGAAACCCAACGGCCGGGAAATGATGATCGAACGTGAAGGCCATCCGGATCTGCGCGCGCTTCATGATCACGAAGCTCGTGGCGTCGACAGCGGAGAGCTTGTGCAAATCCGGACGCTTGAAGTAATCCCAGGCCTGGTCGAGATCCTTGAGGCTGCACGCGAGAATCCGTACGAGCCCGGGCGCCTGGATCGACTCCTTCCAGACGAGGGCGACGTCGCGGCCGGCGTTACGCTCGAGAAACGTGAACGTCTCGATGACCACCGGCGCGGAAGTGTGCAGCCTGGCCCCGGCAAGGCGCAGTGCTTCCCATTGTCTTCTTGCTTCCGCATGCAGCGGATCACGACTGAGCGCGAGGGCAATCCATGCCCCGCTGTCTACGAAGGCCGCTTCGCCGCGGCGCATCAGACCTCGTCATGAACGGTGTCGTGCTCGGCGGCCGTTCGACGGGGTTCGCCGTCCCAGATCGCAACGGGGCCCTCGCTAGGCGCCTTGAGCACGACCTTGCGAATCGCCTCGCGGATCAGGTCGGCGACGCTGCGCCCCGACCGGGCGGCCGCCGCGCGCAAGGCATCGAGCTCTTCCTTGGGCAGATAGACTTGTGTCTTTTCCATATGTGTCACTCTACTGCTGTGACTGACACACGTCAATGAGTGACCGGGGAACGGCCTTAGCGGGTGTGCTGAGTGCGGAACCGCCCACCCGCCTTCGCGCGACTCTTGCGGTCGCGGTCAGGCGGACCGTGCTCGGCGCGTTTCGGCCCGCGCCGCCCCTCGGGCTCGCCGCCCGTGCCCTTCGGCTGCCAGCGCGGCACGAGCTTGAGCTTGCCGCTGCCGATCAGGTCTTCGCGGCCCATGCGTTTCAGCGCCTCGCGCAGCAGCGGCCAGTTGTTGGCGTCGTGATAGCGCAGGAAGGCCTTGTGCAGGCGGCGGATCTTCAGGCCCTTCGGCACCGTGACCGCTTCGCTCTTTCGCGTCACGCGCTTCAGCGGATTCTTGCCCGAGTGGTACATCGCGGTCGCCGTCGCCATCGGCCCCGGCAGGAAGGCCTGCACCTGGTCGGCACGATATCCGTTCTGCTTGAGCCAGAGCGCGAGCTCGAGCATGTCCTCGTCGGTCGTGCCCGGATGCGCGGCGATGAAGTACGGGATCAGGTACTGCTCCTTGCCGGCCGCCTTCGAGTAGCGGTCGAAGAGCTTCCTGAAGCGGTAATAGGCGCCGACGCCGGGCTTCATCATCTTCGAGAGCGGCCCTTCGGCGATCGCCTCGGGCGCGATCTTGAGATAACCGCCCGTGTGATGCTGCGCGAGCTCCCTGATGTACTCGGGCGACTCGTTCGCGAGGTCGTAGCGCACGCCCGAGGCGATGAGCACCTTTTTGATGCCGGGCAGCTCGCGCGCGCGCCGGTAGAGCTCGATCAGCGGCTTGTGATCCGTGTTGAGGTTCGGGCAGACGCCGGGGTAGACGCAGGACGGCCGCCGGCACGCGGCCTCGATCTCGCGGCTCTTGCAGGCGAGCCGGTACATGTTCGCGGTCGGTCCGCCGAGATCGGAGATCACGCCGGTGAAGCCCGGCACCTGATCGCGAATCGTGTCGATCTCGCGCAGGATCGAGCCGGAGCTGCGATTCTGGATGATGCGTCCCTCGTGCTCGGTGATCGAGCAGAAGGTGCAGCCGCCGAAGCAGCCGCGCTGGATCGTGACCGAGAAGCGGATCATCTCGTAGGCCGGAATCTTCGCGTCGCCGTAGAACGGATGCGGCCGGCGCTGATAGGGCAACTCGTAGATGCGGTCCATCTCGGGCGTCGCGAGCGGGATGGGCGGCGGATTCAGCCAGACGTCACGGTCGCCGTGCCGCTGCACGAGCGCGCGCGCGTTACCCGGGTTCGACTCCAGATGCAGGATGCGCGACGCGTGCGCGTAGAGCACGGGGTCGCTCTCGACCTGCTCGAAGCTCGGGAGCCTGATGACGCTCACGTCGCGATCTGCGTTCGGGACATCGCGCGCGAAGCGGACGACGTTCGGCGGCCGGGGCTCCGACATCGCCCGCGACTCGGCCGGCGCGCGCGGCGCGGACGGCTGCGCCAATGGGGCCGCTGGCGCCGCTGTCGTTCCGGCCGCGCCGTGCCGCGGCGTGAACGCGTAGGGATCGGGATGCGGCCCGACCTCGCCCGGCGCGTCGAGGTGCGTCGAATCGATCTCGAACCAGCCGGCCGCGGCACGGCTGCCGACGAAGGCCGTGCCGCGCACGTCGCGGACCACGTCGATCGATTCGCCCGCCGCGAGCCGGTGCGCAATCTCGGCCACCTGGCGCTCGCCGTTGCCAAAGACGAGGAGATCCGCGCGCGAATCGAGCAGGATCGAGCGGCGCACATTCTCCTGCCAGTAGTCGAAGTGCGCGATGCGCCGGAGGCTCGCCTCGATGCCGCCGATCACGATGGGGGTCTCGGCGAAGGCTTCGCGCAGGCGCTGGGCGTAGACGATGACGCTGCGATCGGGCCTCAAGCCGCCCTTGCCGCCCGGCGTGTAGGCATCGTCGCGGCGAATGCGCCGGTCGGCCGTGTAGCGGTTGACCATCGAGTCCATGTTGCCGGCCGTGACGCCGAAGAAGAGCGCGGGCTCGCCGAGCCGCTCGAAGTCTGCCGTCCCGCGCCAGTCGGGCTGCGCGATCATGCCGACGCGAAAGCCCTGCGACTCGAGCACGCGGCCGACGATCGCCATCCCGAAGCTCGGATGATCGACGTAGGCGTCGCCCGTCACGAGGATCACGTCGCACTGGTCCCAGCCGAGCGCGTCCATCTCCTCGCGGCTCATCGGCAGGAACGGCGCGGGCGTCAGGCGCTCGGCCCAGTGCTTGCGGTAGCCGAAGAGGTCCGGGGCGGCGGTGGCGGAGAGGGCGGTCACGGGAGACAGCCTAGCATTGCGCGCCGGCGGGTGGTGCCGGACGTCGGCCGCGGCCGGCGCTGAGGCAAGGAGCGGCGCCATGCCAGTCCAAGCTAGAATGTCCCGGCACGAGGAACGAGCCATGTTGGAACCGGAACTGACCTTGCCTGTCGCGCTGTCTCACTATCCCGGCATCGTCTCGGCCTACCTGTTCGGGAGCTATCGCGAGCACCGCGCACATCGGGAAAGCGATGTCGACGTCGGCGTGGTGCTGGACCGCGGCGCCTACCCGACCAGGGCAGACCGGTTCGAAGCCCGGCTCGAGCTCATTTCTCTGCTCGAGCGCGCGCTTGCTCCGCGCCGCCCGGATGTCGTCATCCTCAACGACGCGCCCCCGGAACTGGCCGCGCGTGTCGCGAGCACGGGGAAGCGCGTCGCGTGCACCGACACCGAATCCGATCACGCCTTTGTCCGGGACGCCCAACTCAGGGCCGCCGACATCAAGCCCTTCCTGCGGTGGACACGTGACATCAAGCTGCGGGCACTTCTCGACCGGCAATGACGTATCTCGTCGAGCGGCTCGCCGAGCTCCGGCGTTACCTGATGCTCAACGGCCGAAAGCTCAGATCGATCGCGGCAGGCATCCTGCTCCTCGCGATCGGATTCGTTGCCGGGCGGTTTGCAGCGCCCGACCCTTACGACGAGCTCGTCGAAAGGATCGCCCGAACGCCGCAGACGTACGACGGCGAAATCATCGACAACCTGACGGCCCTCGGACTGCCGGCCGTCCCGGCTATCGGCAGGGCATTGGGCCGCGATCAGCCGTTCCCCATGGTTTTCGTGACGGCTCTCGAGCGGATCGCAGAACCGAAAGGCATGAAGCCGATTCTTGCGTTCCTGGCGAAGCAGGCGCCATTCGCGGACCAGGACCGCAGCTTCCTGACCGCAGCGACGATTCTCGCCCTCCGGGCGTTCGCAACCCGAACGCATGCGATCCGCTGGCCGGAATCTTCGGCGACGACACGGCGCATCCCAGAGTTCGCCTGGCCGCGGCCTCCGCGCTCGCCAATCTGTGCGCCGGTGACATCAAGCGCAACGCGCAGGAGTTCATTCTCGGCGAATTCGCCGTTCGCATAGACCTTGAGCTCAGGCCGAACCCCGAGATCGCGCGGTCGGAGCTCTATTCGGCGCTGATCGACGTCGACAATGACGAGTCGCAGGCCATCCTGCTGGACCTGATGCACGGTTATCAGCCGATGAACTACCTGCTCAAGCCCGTCGTCGCCTACTTCGCGACGAAACGCAGCGAGGCCGTCGAGCAGGCGCTGCTTGCCGTCGTCGACAATCCGCGTATCGACGACCTGTCGATTCGGCTGGACGCGGTACGCGCGTTGCTGGATATGGATGGACCATCTGCAGAGCAGCTTGGCGACAGGACTCGCGCTCTAGTGAGTGAGGCACTCTGACGCAGCAGTGCCGCTAGGAGCCGCCAGCGGGACTCAGATCCGTCTGTCCGAAGTCATCCCCCTTGAACAGCAGCGGCTGGCCCCGCGTGCTGGCCAGCGCATACGAGAAGCAATCGCCGAAGTTCAGACCCGCACGGTGACGACCCTTGCCGAAGCGGCTGAAAGCGCGGCGGGCAATTGCGGCCTGCTCCGCATCGACCGGAACGGTCTCCACCTCGGCGCGCGCGAGCAGCAGGTCGAGGTCGCGCAATCCCTCCGCACCGTGGCGCGCTTCGATGACGATCGAGATTTCTACGAGGGTCGCCGCCGAAACGAGCCGCGACTCAGAGGCCTCGATCAATTCGATGAAACGCCGTGACTCGGGCTCGCGTGAGAGGATCGCAACGAGAGCGGACGTGTCGATGACCACTAGCGCGGCAGACCACGTTCGTCGTAGCCCAGAATCTCGTCGGCGCTGCGGTCGTCGAGGACCGGGAGCTCGGCGCAATGCCGCGCGATCTCCTCGAGCTCGTCGGCGAGCAGCCGGCCGCTGCGTTCGCGGCGGAGCCGGTTCAGCCGGTCCCGCAGGGCCTTGGTAACGGCCTCGGTCTTGGTTTCACCGGTCTCGCGAGCCAGAGCCTCGGCGAGCTTTTCGGTCTCAGGGTTGCGGATGTTGAGGGCCATTGTCTACATATGTAGCTGCCTGGCTACACAGTAACGCTATACCAGACGGACGTCAATCGGAACAGGCGCGACCGGCATCCTCTTGAGTCCGTCGGGCCCAGCGCGCTCGGGACGCGCGCTCGGCCGGCGCGCTCATGACCGCGGGACTGGACCGGTTGTTTCTTCTGCACCGGCGCGGCGCCTGGATCACGCATCTGGAGGGACGGACCTTCGCCGGCGAGACACGCTTCGAGATCGAGTCGAGTTCACGACCGACATGAGTCTGCTTTACCTGCGCTCGGGCCGCACGCTCAATATCGGCTTCGATCGTCGCGACGAAGCGATCCGGTACCTCATCGAGGACCTGCCGCCGATCCAGGCCGAGATCGAGCGGCTGACGCGGCAGCTGCTCGAATCCATTGGCGTGTCCGTGCGCTGCGTTCGTCGAGGACCGGAAGCCGGGCGCAATGCCGCGCGATCTCCTCCAGCTTGTCGGCGAGGCGCCGGCCGCGGCGCTCGCGGCGGAATCGGTTCAGTCTGTTACGGATTTTCAGCACCATCGCCTAAGCCCACTCTCAGGAAATGCCGGCGCACACCAGCTGTGACCGAAAGGAAACGATAGCCCTGTTTCGGCGCCAAGCGCATACATTCTCATCTGGCCAAGGGCGCAGCCTC
>Ga0302046_10006010_pt1 | contig 10636 bp, 10 predicted proteins | sample RVTome_11_FD_200261 | JGI IMG/M metagenome (GOLD analysis project Ga0302046, IMG submission 200261) | Soil microbial communities from uranium-contaminated site in the Upper Colorado River Basin, Wyoming, United States - RVT147D111 (version 2) ... | reverse complement strand
CCGGTTGAAGGTTGCCGTGCGGCGGATGATCGGCATGATGCCGTCGGTCCTGGCCAGCTCGAACAGCCCCTCGATGTCCTCGTCGGGCATCGCCTGCGCGATCGAGCGGAAGGTGAGCTGCGTGTCGAGTTCGTCCTCGAGGCGGGTGCGCCACTGCTCTTCATAGCCGGCAAGGCGGGCTGCCGACAGGTCGTCATCGCCAAGGGCCCCGGCCAGGACGCTCGCCCCGATGTCGCCGCTGACGAGGCTGTAGTAGATACCGCCCCCCGTGGTGGGCTTGACCAGGCCGGCGGCATCGCCCACGACGATCAAGCGGTCGCCGAAGGTTCGCGGAATGCGGGTGAGCGGCAGGATCTTCTGGCGTGGCGGCCCGACCTGGGGGTCGTCCAGGCCCCAGCGGTCGGCCACGCGCCCGACCAGGCGTCCGAAGTGCGCCGGGGCGTCACCGGCCGACATCACGCCGAGCCGAGCGTAGGGCCTCCCCTGACGCCAGACCGGCACCGCCCACCCGAAGCCGCGAGGAGCCACGGCGCTGCCGAAGTGCACCTCCACGTCGCCTGGGCGGCTCACCGGCACCTCGCGCTGCGCCGTGTGCAGCAGCAACGACGGGACGCCCAGACCGAGCTGCCGGTGCAGGGCGTACCGCCCGCCGCAGGCCAGCACGCAGGCGCGCGCGCGGACGGGTGCACCGCCTGTCGAGTCGACCGTGACGCCGCGGGCATCGCGCGACACCTTCGTCGCCCGGACGCCGCTCAGCAGACGCACGCCCGCCCTCGCGGCCTCCGACGCCAGATGGCCATCGAGCGCGGCCCGATCGATGGCCACGGCCTCGATGCCGCGGGTCGTGTAGACGACGGGTTGTCCGGAGGGTGAGAAGAAGCGAGCTGTGGTCAGCTCGTTGAGGATGAGCGTGCGGGGAAGGTCGAACTCGTCGAGGGCCTCACGGGCAAGGACGCCCGTGCAGTGCACCGGCTCGCCGACGACGGGATGTTCCTCGAGGACGGCAACGCGTGCTCCGGCGTCGCCCAGGCGCCGGCCGGCATGCAGACCGGCGGGGCCAGCGCCGATGACGACCGCGTCATACATTCCGGGCTACGAGTTTCCATATCTATTGCTCAGGTGTCAACGACCGTGCAGCGCGCTCGAAGACCACCTGACCGTGCTCGGACAGGGCATCGGTCTGCCCGGCCATCGGGATCGGCGTCAATCCAGCCTCGGCGAGGAGGGCTTCGAACGCCTCGCGGCTCTCACCGGACCACGGCCATGCCCAGGGGTGCAGCTCCGCCGCGAATCGAGTGCGGTTCCACAGCGTGCGTGCGCCGCGGAGCGCCGGTATCTCCCAGCCCTCGATGTCCATGACGATCCACTCCGGCACGCGGTCGCGACCCGCGACGAACGAGTCGAGCGTCATGACGTCGACGGTGACCGCCGACGGACGAGCCAGCAGAGGATTCGGACGATCGACACGCGCCATGCCGTCGGCTCCGCTCACGTACAGGTCGATGCGTCCGTCGCGCGCGCCGACGGCGGCCGGGATCACTTCCACGCGGTTCCGCAGACCGTTCAGGGTCAGATTCTCGCCCAGGAGCCGCGCAGCAGCCGGATTCGGCTCGAAGGCCACGACACGCCCCGCAGGCCCTACCCAGGAGGCGAGCTGCAGCGTGTGGATGCCGACGTTGGCGCCGACGTTCCAGACCTCCATGCCGGCGGCGACATGTCGTCGAAGGAACGCGGACAGCCCGGCGTCGTACTCGGGTGTGAACCGCGCGCGCGTCGGCGAGGCTACGCGAAGCGGAAGCCCGTTGACCACCCGAGGCATGCCGATGTGATAGGTGGCCATCCGCAGCAGATACTCCTTGAGCACGCCTTCTCTCCTTCAGTACTTCCGGCCGCGTGCTTCCCACGTGCCGCGCGCGGTGATCCAGAACGAGAGCAGCACCAGTCGCACGTCGAGCCAGAACGACTGGCGTCGGACGTACAGCAGGTCGTATCGGAACTTCAGTCGCCGGGGAATGTCGCGCGGCGCGAAGATCTGGGCGATGCCCGTCAGGCCGGGACGAACACTGGCTCTTTCCGCGAATCCCGGCACGTCCTCGAGCAGTTCGACTCGACCGGGCCCCAGCGTCTCGATCTCGCCCGGGCGCAGGGCCCGAGGGCCGGTGAAGCTCATGTCGCCCCGGAAGATGTTCCAGAGCTGCGGCAACTCGTCCATCGCCGTCGCACGCAGTACCCGGCCAACGCCGGTCACGCGGGGATCGTGCTCGGCGGCCTGGACGGCACCCGCCGCCGCCTCGGCGTCCGGAATCATCGACCGGAACTTCTGCACGCGGAACGGCACCCCATGACGGCCAGACCGCTCCTGTCCGTAGAAGACCGGACCGCCGTCCTCGAGCTTCACGAGCAGCGCGATCACGCCCCAGAGCGGCGCCGACGCGACGAGCCCCGCTCCCGACAGCGCGATGTCGAATCCACGCTTGGCAGCGGAGGTGCCCCATTCCCAGAAGCGGGCCCGGCGGGCCTCGTGGACGGGTACGGAGACGCCGAACGCCTCGAGCTGAATCATCTACGACATCTCCACGGCGCCCTGGACGCCGACCGCCGGCTCCTGCAGGGGCTCGACGATGCCAGTCAGCTCGCGATACAGGGCGACGGTCGACTCGCACAGCCTGTCGGCTGTGAACCGCTCCAGCACACGCCCGCGCGCGCGCGCGCCCAGACGCCGCCGCAGGCCAGGATCGGTCACGAGACGCGCCAGGGCGGCATGCAGCGCCGCGGGATCGCGCGGGGGCACCACGAGTCCCGTCTGCTCGTGCTGATTGACCCAGGACGAACCTGTGCCGACCTCCGTGCTGACCGACGGCCGCCCGCACAGCATCGCCTCGAGCTGCACGACGCCGAACGTCTCCTGACGGGTCACCGACGGCAGGACGAAGACATCGCTGGCGTGATACCAGGCGAGCAACTCGTCGTCGGTGACCTCACCGACGAACCGCACCTGATCCAGGACTCTCAACTCGCCTGCCAGCGACTCGAGCGACGCCCGCCGCGGCCCATCCCCCACGATCACGAGGTCGGCCTTGAGGCCCGGCATCGCCCGGAGCAGGATGTCGACGCCCTTGTAGCCGACGAGTCGTCCGACGAACAGCAGCACGGGTCGCGGCGCTGCTCGGCGTCTCTGCGCGGCCTCCGTCATCACTCCGGCACTCGCCACGTAACGCTCCACGGGAATCCCCAGGGGGATGGCCCGGCACTTGTCCCGATACGGGGCCAGTGGCGCGGCGTCGAGCAACGGCGGCGAAGACGTCACGACGCAGGAGGCACGTCCGAGTGCGAACTTCAGCAATGGCTCGTACAGCAGGCGATACTGCCAACGCGGACGAATGACTTCGCTGTGAAACCAGACGACGAGGGGCACGCGCGGCCTCGCGATGAAGTACGCCAGCAGGGCCATCGGGTTCGGTTCATGCAGCACGATCACGTCGGCGGGCGTTCGGGCCAACCACGCCGGCAGCGCCGGCGCCAGCGTGACGGCACCCACGGTCGCCAGGCTCCCGACACGACGGACGGTCACGCCGTCGATCTGCTCCACTGTCGTCGCGCGCCCCTTGTTGCAGACGAGCGCGGAGGACTCGACCAGCGTGTTCTCGCCGCGACAGAGGGTGGCCACGACCCGCTCCATTCCCCCCTTCTCCGGGGGGTAGTACTTGCCGAGCTGCAGGACGCGAAGACGGCTCATACGGCAATCGCGCGGTGCATGACACGCAGCCACGGCAGGGTCGGCAGGATCTCGCCGTACACGTCCAGCATCCGGCGGGCGTGCTCGACGGCGTCGAACCGCTGGGCGTTCTCGAGAGCCGCCTCCCGGCGCGCCGTCCACGCCGGGCCATCCTCGGCTCGCTCGTCGAGAAGAGCCGATGCGGTCTCGACCCACGAGCCCACATCGCCAACCGGGCAATAGGCCGCCATCGTTCCCCCAACCTCCCGCAGGGGCGCCAGATCGCTGGCGATCACCGGGGTGCCACAGGCCATGGCCTCGGCGACGGGAAGGCCGAAGCCCTCGCGCTCGGACGGCTGCAGCACGACGGCGGCTCGCCGGTAGACAGCGGCCAGCGCGCGCCGCTCCAGGAACGGCAGCACGGTGACCGCATCGTCGATTCCGAGCCTGGAGACCTGCCGTCGTTGACTCCGCGTGAAGGGACCGCCGGCCCGCACGAGTCTCGCTGCTGGATATCGCCTCCGCAGGCTGGCAAACACATCGAGGAGCACGTCGATTCGCTTGCGGGGAATCGTGCTCCCGACGTGCAGGATCTCGGGACGCTGAGGGTCACGGGGACCGAGGTGGGCCTCGGCCGCCTCCTCGGCCAGGCGGTCGCCGTGCGGCGTGCAACTCGGGTGCAGCCCCCACGGAACGACGACGACCCGCGACGGTGCCACGATCGACGCGTCGAGCAGGGCGTCGCGCGTCGCGTGGCTCACGCAGACGATCCGGGTGGCCGACTGCAGACCTGCCAGCAGGCGATCGGCCAGCAGCCGGCCCGCCAGCGACTCGGCTCGCGTGCCCGGGAGCGCCCCGGCGAAGGCGTCGACGTCGTGGCACGTGACGACCGTCCGCTCGTTCGGCAGCACGCTCGCCAGGTGAGCGTAGCTGTGGTCCACGATGTGAAACAGGTCGAAGTCGTCGACGTGGGAAGCCAGCATCCGGCGATAGTCCCAGATTCGGTTGGCGATGCGATCCACCGTCTGCGCGGGACCCAGGCGTCCAAGACCCGGGATCCGCGTCAGCCGACGAACCATGGCGGGCCGGAGCCGGACGGGGTCCACGAGCCTCGCACCCGGCGAGCGGAAGCCCAGCATGAGCATCTCGGCCACCAGATCCATGCTGTGCCACCGCTCCTCGGCGAGATCCGCCACGACGGCTACACGCGGACGCCTCATGAGGCTCGCTTCCTTGCGACGAGCCACCGCTGCGTCCCGAGCTGCGCGCCCAGCCACGGAACGGGCGACGTGGTCTCGTACCGCAGATCGAACATGCGACCGACACGTGACCGCAGGAGTCTCCAGTTGAACCCCTTGTGATCGTGGAACTCGGACCCGTCCGAGGCCCGGAACGCCGGTCGCCCGACGTGCTGGGTCGCACGCGCGAACACGCTCCTCCAGAGCTGGGGCATCGAATACGGCGTCGTTCCGGGATAATGCCCGATACCGCGCCATCCGGCGACACGGCGGACCAGTTGCTTGGCAAGCACCGGGAGACCAATCTCGATCGGCACGCTCAGGACGAGGGTCCCACCAGGGACGAGGAGACGGTTCATCGCACGAAGGACGACCTCCGGCTCGATGACGTGCTCGAGGACCTCCATGCAGAAGACGGTATCGAAGGCCTCGTCGTGGGCTGGACTGGCGAGATCGGCGATCGTCGTGAAGCGCAGCGAGTCGGACGTCCGGAACCGATCACGGCAATCGTCCACGTCGGCGGCATGCAGCTCGGCCCCGATGGCGAGGGCTGGCGACCGGTCGCCGCCCGCGAGCAGAGCCAGGAAGGTGCCGTCCCCGCACCCGTAATCCAGCACCCTCTGCCCGCCCACCTCTCGAGCCAGCCGCAAGCCCGTCGCAAACCGGCCGCGGTGACTCCAGGCAATCAGACGGGAGCGGCTGAAGAGCTGCTTCCGGGCGTAGAAACCGGCGGCGACGGCCTCCTGCAGGGCGTTCATGCAGCTCTCCGCGCCAGGTGGATGCCATTCACCGGCACGAGCTCTTCGAAGACGCGCCTCAACTCCGCGAACGCCTTGTCGCGGCTCCACTCGCGGCACACGTAGGCCCGCCCCAGACGAGCCCGCTCCCTGGCGTGCACGGGATCGGCCGCCACCGCCAGCAGGGCATCGGCCATCGCCTGGACGTCTCGACGCGGCGTCAACGTCGCGTACGGAGCCAGGTGCGCCGCCATGCCGCCGACCGCCGTGGCCACGACGGGCGTCTCGCAGGCCAGGGCCTCGAGCGGAGAGAGCCCGAGACCTTCTTCGAGGGAGGCCTGCACGAGCACATCTGCGGCGCGAAAGTAGTCTGCGAGCCCGTCCATGGGGTCGGCGGCGGGCCGACCGAGCGCCCAGACCTCCGAATCCCGTAGATCGAGACGACGCGCCAGTTCGAGGAACGCCTGATACCCGCCACCGAGGTTCAACACCACCGCGTTCAGCCCCTGGGACCGTGCGCGGGCCACGGCCCGCAGCACCGTCTCCGGATCCTTCTCATGGCTGATGCGACTGGCGAACACGACGAGGAAGGCGTCGGCGGGCAGGCCCAGTTCATGACGCGCACGCCGGCGTTGCTCCGCGTCGGCTGGCCGGAAGAGTTCCACGTCGACGCCGTAGTAGTAGCCGGAATCCGTGCGTCGGCACACCTGCCCCGCGACCTCCCGAAGGTAGGGCCCCAGGGCCAGACACCGCGTCGCCAGCCGCCCGTTGACCGCCATGAGGCCGCGAATCACCGCCTCTCCGGCCAACGCCGTCAGGCGACCGACCTCGCCACGTTCCCGGCGGCAGCGGAAGTACTGCACCGGCGGCATCGCCATCGTGGTGACGACCGGCACGCTGCGAAGAGCACCCACCACGGTCGCATTCAGCGATCCTCGCAGGAGCTCCTGTGACAGAACGATGTCGACCGTGGTCGACGCGGACCACAGAGAGGACAGCAACCGCCGCTGGTAGGCGAGGCGTCCGCCGTCGATCTCGTGCACGTCGACGGTCGGGGCGCGGGCAGCGACTCGCGCCTTCAATCCACTGCTCTCGTAGGCCAGCCGCGGTACCACCATCGTGACCCTGGCGATCTCACTCAAGCCGACGACGAAACGAATGTCGGTGAACCCCTCGGTCACGAAGAGGACCCGCAAGCGCGAACCGTCCGGCCCGTCGGTCCGGACGGCCCCGTACGACGGTCGGTGGAGGATGGTCCGGTGTCGTGCGGGGTCAGTGAGCATGCTTCTGCAGGACGGTCAGGCTGTCCACCTCGTCGACGATCGTGAACCGTACGTCGGGCCGGATCACCTCGTTCGTCACCTTCACGCTGCCGGCACCGTCGAGCATCCGGCCGCCGCAGGATCGGCTGTCGTGCAAAGCGACGATCCCGCCAGGCTCCACCAGGCGACTCCAGGCTCGCCAGTCCTCGAGAAGGCCGGCCTCGCTGTGATCGCCATCGATGAAGATGAAATCGACGGGGCCGTGGTACCGGGCGGCTTCGGCGCCTCTCGCGCGTACCCAGACGACCTGGCCCCGGGAGGCACCGCCAACCTCGCAGCGCGCGATGCGCTCCTGCAGGCTGATGCCCAGTCGACCGACGGGAAACGGGTCTACCGCCGTGAGCACGCCGTCCGGGTGCATTCCGTTCCGCAGTCGACTCGTGGTCACGCCGTGCCACACGCCGATCTCCACGACCCGCCGGCGCCCCGCCACGTGGCGCTCGAGGCAGTCCCGCTCGGCCCCGGTGGTCTGCGTTTCCGCCGACCGAAGACCCAACCGCCACGCCACGAAGTGACCCACGACTCTCACCGTCTCTCCGCCACGACAAGGGAATGCAGTGCCATCCAACGAAGGAAGGCCACGTCGTCGAGGCCTTGCCATTCGAGCGGTAATCGCCCGGGCCACGGAACGTAGTGGCCGATGCCGTCGACTCGAAGCACCCGGAAGCCGGCTCGACGAAGCCACGCGCACGTCCTCGGCAACAGCATGAAGTGATTGATGGGCTGTCCACCCTCCGTATACGGTCGTCCCAGCAGGCGCGCGTAGCAGCGATACGCGCCGAGCGGACCGAGATAGTTGGGAGTCGTCAGGTACAGACGTCCACCAGGCCTGAGCACGCGACAGAGCTCCTGAAGGGCCGTCATGGGACGCTCGACGTGCTCGATCGACTCACACGACACGACCGTATCGAACGTGGCGCTCCGGAACGCGACCGCCTGGAGGTCGGTTACCGACCACGTCAGACGCGGGATACCGACGCCACACGCTCGCCCCTTCCCGACCGCCGCCTGCGAGAAGTCCGCCGCCACGAGTCGCTTCGGGCGGTGCCTGCCTCCCGCAAGCAGCCTGGCCAGCCCGCCACGGCCACACGCGATCTCCATGACGGTTCGATCCGCGAGATCGCGGGCGGCGTCGATGTGGCGCAACAGGAGCCGGTGCCAGGGCGTGGCCACCTCGCGGTCGACATCGTGGCCCAGGTGCCAGGTCTCGTACGCGGACCTGGCTGCCGCCGTGTTCATACCAGATTCTCGTACGCCCTGAGGACGGGCTCGGCCGCGCAGTCCCAGGTATGGCGCTGCAGGGCATCCGAGCGAGCCGACGTCCCGAGCCCGGCCCGCAGACCGCAGTCGGCCAGCAGCGCCTCGACCGCGGCAGAGACGAGATCGGGACGACGGATCGGCACCAGCAGTCCGTTTCGACGGTCCACGACGACGTCCTTCATGCCGCAGGTGGCCGTCGTGACGATCGGCAGACCGCTCATCATCGCCTGCATGAGCGTGAGCGGCGTCCCCTCGAACAGGCTCGGCAACACGAAGATGTCCGCGGCCGCGAACTCCTCGGCGGTACCCCGCTCGTCGGACGGGGTGGCGCACGAGACACGCGAGCGGACGTCTTCCGGAAACCGCTCCTGCACGCCGCCCGAGGGCACGCCCGCACCGACGACCCTGAGCGAAAGCGACTCGTGCCGCCGAGCGAGCGCCGTGAACGCCGGCACGAGATCTTCTGTGCCCTTGTTCTTCCTCCACGTTCCGGCGAACAGGAGACGTAGCCGCCTCGCGTAGTCGCGACCACCAGCGATCATGGCGAAGACGAGATCGGCGCCGGGAGTAATCCGCGTCACCGTGTGCGCGGGCCTGCCGAGCTGCTCGACGAGCTCGTAGCGGTCCTCCTCATTCAGGCAGAAGACGTGATCGGCGCCACGCAGGGCCCACGAGCCTGCCCACAGGCCGCTCGGCGGGTACAGGAGGCGGGTTCTCCAGCCAGGCGCCTCACGGCCGAATCGAGCTTCTTCCTTGGCCAGCGCCCAGGCGCGCCGCTCGAGCCCGTGACTCGTCACAACCACGGCCGCGTTGCCATTGCGCTTCCGCGCGAACACCGCGGGAGCCGCGCTGGGTTCGTGCACATTGACGACGTCGTACCCACACCCTTCGCGCGCGGCCGCCGTGACCCGGGCGCGCACGGCCAGGGGGAACGCAACCCGACGCCCGTAGGCCCCGGACCACCGCGCCGGCACGTCATCGGCACACAGGTAGTCGACCTCGTGACCCGCAGCCGCGACACGATCGTGTACGAAGCCCATCAGCCGGCTCATGCCGCCGGTTCGCGCGCGCGGGACCTGATGGGCCACCAGAATGCGCATCAACTCATCCGTGCTCGGTCACGCCCCGGAAGACCGTCATGAGACGCGCCACGTGCCCGTCCATGGTGAACTCGGACAGCGGATACCCAGCTCCCGCGCGCAGACGCCTGTGCACGGCCGGAGTCGCCAGGCATCCGCAGATGGCGTCAACGAGACCACGCACCGTGGGGGGATCGCCGGCAGCCAGGATCCCGTTCGTACCTGAGCGGAGCCAGTCAGAGATGCCGCCCACGGCGAAGGCGGCTACGGGAACGCCATGGCGCGCCGCCTCCAGACCAACGAGTCCCAGCGGCTCGGGCCATAGACTCGGCACAACGAGCAGATCGGATCTGGTGAAGAGCCCCTCGATTGCACCGGGGCCAACCCAGCCCGGGAACTCCATGTCGATCCCTGCATGCCGCTGGCAGATGGAGGAGGCGAGCCCTTCCCACCTGGCTCGTGAGGGGCCGTCTCCGGCAAGCGTCAGATGAATCGGACGGCTCAGGGCGTCGGCCACGAGCGGCACTGCCTCGATCAACTGCTCACCGCCCTTGAGGCGTTCCATCCGCCCGGCGAACAGCAGCCTCCACGGCCGAACCTCCTCCAGTTCGGGAGTCGCGGCCCGCACCTCGCCGACGGGGACGTCCGAGCCGTACTTCACGTTGAAGACGCGTTCGGCCGGCACGCCATGCCGGATGTACTCCCGACGCAGGTAGTCGGAGTGGACGACGATCGCGCCGTACCGACGCAGCAGGGTCAGCCGGCTGTGCTGCTGGCGAAAGAGGCGGAGCATCGTCACGGGACTGCGACCGCCGCATCCCCGCGGGAAGTAGTGCGCAAGGCACGCGGGTCCGAATGTCCTCTCGCACGGCCTGATCTCCGGATGACGTACGGTCTTCGACCCGCTGATGCACGTCCCGTGGTGGCCGTGGGCGAAGAAGACGGCCGGGGCCACGTCCAGCGTCCGGGCCTCTACTCCCGGATCAACGAAGCCGTGCGCATACAGCACATCCGGACGCCAGGCTCGTAGAGCGTCGACCGCCGGATCGAGGCCGAGTCGCTGTACCGACCACGTCGGAACATCGGGTGAGGTTGCGATGGACGCACAGTCCAGGGGGCTGTCCACCTCGTGCCACAGTGCCACGTCGTGTCCGGCACGCCGCAGACGGGGCACGATGGCGCTGAGGTACGTGCCGGTCCCACCAAATCGGCGATTGCTCCAGTTCAGGACGGCGATACGCATGAGATCGAGTCGTGGTCAGCGGGACGTTGTCAGACCGTCAGG
>Ga0302046_10006009_pt1 | contig 10637 bp, 6 predicted proteins | sample RVTome_11_FD_200261 | JGI IMG/M metagenome (GOLD analysis project Ga0302046, IMG submission 200261) | Soil microbial communities from uranium-contaminated site in the Upper Colorado River Basin, Wyoming, United States - RVT147D111 (version 2) ... | reverse complement strand
ACGTGGCAGCAGCCGGATCCCGGCGTGGCGCGGCTCGATGGCAGCGGCTCCGCGATCCAGCTCACCGGCCTCGCTGCCGGGTCCACGTCGGTCATCGCGACGGCCGGCGACCTCATGGATTCGATCGTCGTCACCGTGGGGGGCGCCGCCGGTGCCGCCGTAGCCTCGGTCGAAGTGGCGCCCGCCACCGCGACCATCGCGGTGGGCGACAGCGTGGGCTTCCAGGCGGTGCTGCGGGATTCCACGGGACAGGTGCTCGGCAACCGGACCGTGACCTGGAGCGTGGATGCGAGCCGCCTGAGCGTGATCGGCAGCTTCGGCCACTACCTCATCGTCCGGGCGACGGCGGCGGGCGCGACGGTCATCACGGCGACATCGGAAGGGAAAACAGGGACGGCGGCGGTGGCGGTGCAGTAGCGTGAAACGTGAAACGTGAAACGAAGTTGCGTCTTCACGTTTCACGTTTCACGTTTCACGACATGCATCTCTCGATCTGGCAGGGCCTCCGCGCCCGACTCCGCGCCGTGCAGGACATCTACGACGGGATCTTCCTGGTTCCGTACCGGGCCGAGATTCATCGCGAGTACCTCCGCCGCCGCGATCTGTTCCTTCTCCTCGGCTGTTCGGATCTGCTCGGCGTGCCCAATCCGGTGGCGTTCTACACGCTCGAGCTGTATCCGGAGTTGATCGAGGAATTCCACCAGTGGCATCTCCGGATGGGCATGCCGCACGCGCCGGACGGCGGGTTCCGGTGCTGCTGAGCAACGCGCGGATCCTCTTCTTCGGTGGGAAGGGCGGGGTCGGGAAGACCACGCTGGCGGCGGCGTACGCGGTGGCGCTGGCGGACGCGGGCCGTCGCACGCTGCTCGTATCCACCGATCCGGCGCACTCCACGTCCGACGTCCTCGAAACCCCGCTCGGCCCCGATGCGCGCGAGGTGGCCGGCGCGCTCTGGGCCATCGAGGTGGACCCCGACGAGGAGGCCGACCGGTACGTCGCGGACGTGAAGGCGCGCATCCGGGACTCGACCCCGCCTCGTCTGTGGGGTGAAGTGGAACGGCAGATTGACCTGGCCAGGGTTTCCCCCGGGGCGCGGGAAGCCGCGCTGTTCGACCGCGTCGCGCGGATTCTGGATGGGGAGGCGCAGGACTTCGACCGCGTGGTCTTCGATACCGCCCCGACCGGGCACACCCTCCAGCTCCTGTCGCTGCCGGAGATGATGCAGACGTGGATCGGGGGCCTGATCGGGCGGCGGAAGAAGCTGAATGCCGTGGGGCGGATGTGGAGGAATATCAGGGCGGACAGGGCGGACGAGGCGGTCAAGGCGGACGGTGAGGATCCGGTGCTGCGGGCGTTGGAGGCGCGGCAGGCGCGGTTCGTGCGGGCGCGGGCCACACTCACCGATCCGGCGACCACGGTCTTCCACTTCGTCGTGATCCCCGAACGGCTTCCCATCGTGGAGACCGAGCGCGCGGTGGCGACACTCGACCGTTACCGGATTCCGGTCGGGACCATCTTCGTCAACCAGGTCCTTCCAACCTCGGAAGACGGCGCGTTTCTGGAGCGGCGCCGCCAGCGGCAGCGCCCCTATCTGGACCAAATCGCGGCAACGTTCGGACGCCATCCCGTGGTCCACGTCCCCCTGCAAGCCCACGATGTCGTGGGCCTGGCCGCGCTGCGAGAACTGGCAGGGGTGATCCCGCTCCACCCCGCTCCATCCCGCCTATATTAGCCCCGACCCCACAAGAGCCTCCCTTGAGCTCCATTGCGCTGCTCGTCGTCGGCCTGTCGGCTTTTCTCACGGGCTACCTCGTCTACTCCCGCTACATCGCGCGGTCCATCTACCGGCTGGATCCCGACTTCGTCACGCCCGCCCATCAATTCCAGGATGGTGTGGACTTCGTGCCGACCAACCGGCACGTGCTGTTCGGCCACCACTTCACCTCCGTGGCCGGGGCGGCGCCCATCGTGGGGCCCGCCATTGCGGTTATCTGGGGATGGCTGCCCGCGTTCCTCTGGGTGGTGCTGGGCACCATCTTCGCCGGGGCGGTGCACGACTTCGGGACCCTGTGGATCGCCACGCGGCACAAGGGCCAATCCATGGGCACGCTGGCGGAAACGATCGTCGGCGGACGGGCCCGGGTGCTGTTCCTGCTGATCATCTTCTTCCTGCTGCTGCTGGTGAACGCGGTGTTCGCGGTGGTGATCGCGAACCTGTTCATTGCCAATCCGGGTTCCGTGGCCCCGATCTGGAGCAGCCTGCTGGTAGCGCTGATCGTGGGCTTCCTGATCTATCGGACCCGGGCCGGGCTGCTCTGGCCCTCGCTCGGCGCCCTGCTGGTGCTGTACGCGATGATCTGGATCGGCCAGTACGTGCCCTTCTCGCTGCCCGACGTGTTTGGCTGGGCCCCGAGCGCCGCGCAGGTGACGGCGGCGGGCGGCGACGGGATGGCGGCCCAGGCGGCCGCGACGACCGACGGGGTGCGTGCGGGGTGGGTGATCATCCTCTTCATCTACGCGTTCGTTGCCAGCGTGCTGCCGGTCTGGCTGCTGCTCCAGCCGCGCGACTACGTGAACGGCCACCAGCTATTCGTGGCTCTCGGCATCATCGCGGTCGGCGTGGTCGTTACCAACCCGCCCGTAATCGCGCCCGCCATCAACACGCACCTGCCGAGCGACGCCCCGAGCTGGTTCCCGCTGCTGTTCATCACGATCGCGTGCGGCGCGATCAGCGGATTCCATGGGCTCGTGGCGTCGGGCACGTCCTGCAAGCAGCTCGACAAGGAGACGGATGCGCGCTACGTCGGCTACGGGGGCATGATTGGTGAGGGCGCCCTCGCGCTCACGTCCATCATCGCCACCACGGCGGGGTTTGCCGTGTTCGTGGGTCGCGAGGGCTGGCACGCCCACTACGCCACGTGGGCGAGCGCGTCCGCCGGCGCCACCACGGCGTTCGTGAACGGCGTGGGGGTGCTGGCCGAGGGCATCGGTATTCCGCATGCGGTAGCGACGATCTTCGCCGCCGTGGTCGTCATCAGCTTCGCGGCCACTACCATGGATACCGGCGTCCGGCTGCAGCGCTACATCGTCGGGGAGCTGGGCGCGCAGTACGGGGTGCGCATCGCGCAGAACCGCTGGGTGGCCACGCTGATCGCGGTCGTGAGCTGCGCGCTCCTGGCCCTGGGTCTCGACCGCGGGGCCGGCGGCATGCGGCTCTGGCCGCTGTTCGGCACCACCAACCAGCTCACGGCCGGGCTCTCCCTGCTGGTCGTCACGCTGTTCCTGGCCAGCCTGAAGCGTCGGATCTGGGTCACCGCCGTTCCCATGGCGTTCGTGCTGGTGATGACCACCTGGGCGATGGTGCTGAACCTGATCCGGTACTGGACCGAGAGCCAGGTGCTGCTGCTCGGCGTGGGCGGGGCGATCTTCGTTTTGGAGCTGTGGCTGGTGTTCGAGGGCATCGCGGTGGTGCGGAGGGGACTGGGGCGAGCAGGCAAGCCGTCAACCGGCTGATCTCACCCGAGCTCCGCGCGCAGGCGCGCCGTTGCCGCGTCGGGCTCGAGCGGCCGGGCGAAGAAATAGCCCTGGGCCCAGTCGCACCCCAGCTCCCGCAGGCGCACGGCGTGACGCTCGGTCTCGACGCCCTCGGCCACGACCTTGGCCTTCTTGTCGCCCGCCAGCTCGATGATCATGCGGACGATGTCCCAGCCGTCGGTGCCGCCGCCGGTGGGCAGGAACGAGCGGTCAATCTTGAGCACGTCGAAGTCGAACCGCTGGATGTAGCTCAACGACGAGTAGCCGGTGCCGAAGTCGTCAATGACCACGCTGATCCCCGCCTCCCGCAGGCGCCGCAGAATGGCGATCTGCGCGTCCGCGTCATCCATCAGCATGCTCTCGGTCACCTCGAGCTTGAGGAACCGTGGGGGGAGCGCCGCGGCGGCGAGCACCTCGAGGATGCGCTCCACGAGCCGGGGCTGGCGCAGCTGCCGGACGGAGAGATTCACGCTGACGGCGACCTCGTTGGCCGGGAACTCGGCGCGCCAGGCGGTCAGCTGGCGGCACGTTTCCTCGAGCATCCACCAGCCCATGGGCACCACGAGGCCCGTGTCTTCGGCCGCGGGGATGAAGTCGGCCGGCGGGATCATCCCGCGGTCGTGGTGTTGCCAGCGGACCAGCGCCTCGAAGGCCACCGTCCGGCCGGAGCCGAGGTCCACGATCGGCTGGTAGACCGCACGGAACTCCTCCTCGTCGAGGGCCTTCCGCAGATCCGTCTCGAGCTGGAGGCGCTGGGTTGCCCGGCGGCGCACCGTCTCCTCGAACACGCCGTACAGACTCCGGCCGGCGGCCCGCGCGGAGTACATGGCCGCGCGCGCGTCCTTGAGGTACTGCTCCGCGTCCACGAGCGCGCTCCCGCCATACGCGACACCGATCGTGGGCGTGAGATAGACCTCGCGTCCCTGGAGCGCATACGGCGCGTCGAGCCCGGCGATGACCCGCTCGGCCACGGTCGCCGCGTCGCCCGGTGTGCGCAGGGCGTCCAGCAGGATGGCGAACTCGTCGCCCGCGAGCCGCGCCGCGACGTCGTTGGGTCGGATGGCCAACCGGAGACGCTCGGCGACCTCGGTCAGGATCGTGTCCCCGGCGTCGTGGCCGAGACCTTCGTTGATCAGCTTGAAGCGGGCGAAGTCCAGATGCAGGACCGCGAAGTGGTACTCCGCGTGCCGCTCGGCCCGCCGGGTGGCCCGCGACACCAGCTCCAGAAAGAAGGTCCGGTTCGCGAGGTCGGTGAGCGGATCGTGCAGGGAGCCCGCGGCCTCCGCGGCGCGGAGCCGTTGCTCGTCGGTCACGTCTTCACAGACGGTCACGAATCCCTGGAGCTTGCCCTCGGCATCTCTGACCAGATCCGTGCGCAGCCGCACCGGGAACACGCTCCCGTCCTTCCGGATGTTCATCCCCTCGCGCCGCCAGCTCTTGAGGCTCGGCAGCTCCCCGGTCGTCACCGTTTTCCGGGCGGTCGGAGGGGCGAACACGTTCCCGAGCCTGCCCACCAGTTCGTCCGGCGTCCACCCATGCATGGCGGCGTCCGCCGGATTCGTGTACACGATGGTGCCATCCGAATCGGTCACCGTGACGCCAAGCTGCATCGCGTCCAGCACCGGGCGCAGCTCGTCCGGCGGAGCGGGGGTATCCGCCGTGGGCCCCCGGCGCCGGCTCCAGAGCCAGACCGCGACGCCGCCCACCGCCGCCCCGCCCGCCACCAGCGTCAGCTCAGCGAGCATGGCGGGGCGAGCGAAGGGAACGGCTGCACGCGCGGGAGGGCGGTGTCATGAGGGGCAAAGATGCGCCGTGGTTTAGCGCGGGGCCAGTCTGGGGGACACCCAACACCATTCCTCCATCACCTACCCGCTCGGCTGCCCGCCACCCCGGGACTCCTGTCCCTCAGCGCTGTTTCTGATCTTCCAGAGGCTGGGGAAGTAGTAGCTCAGCGTCATGAAGGCGCCGCCGAAGCCCAGGAACAAGAGGATCCGCCAGATGGGTTCCACCTGTGCGAGGTCCACGATGAAGAGCTTGACCACCACGGCGGCGAACGTGGCGAGTGCCATCCGGCGGAGCCCGGTGTGGTTCATCCGGAACCCCGTGACCAGCAGGGTCATGCCGTAGAGGCCCCACGACACGGTCACCCACGCGTGGCCGGCCGGCAAGCGGCTCAACTCGTGCCAGAGCCATCCCAGGAACAGCACGTGGACGATGGCCGCGTACACCTCCGCCTGGTTGCGATGGGTGAGTCCACGCGCCGCCACCAGGGCCGCGCCCAGCGTGCCAAGGTGCAGGGCCGCCGGCAGATTGAAAACCGCCACGCCGGGTGTCTCGCCCGCCCCGAGTCGAACGGCCAACCACAGCGCGGTGACGGCGAACAGGCCATGGGCGAACATCTCGATCGCCCGGTCCTGCCATTGCCGGCCGAGCCGCACCGCCGCGCCGGCCAGCACGCTCCAGCCAAGGAGGACGACCGCGTCGCCGCCCGGCAGCGCGGGCAGCTCCCGGCGGAGCCACAGCGCGATCGCCGTGAAGATCGCGACGCGGTAGACTTGCCGCTCGCGGCCATCGAGCGCCCAGGTCCCCGCCACCGCGAGCCCGATGACCAGGGCGTCGGTGACCGACGCATACGTGCCCGTGACGCCCTGGATGAGGCGGATCGCAAGCCAGGCCCCGACGACCGCGCCGACCAGGTGTGCCGAGACGCGGACCAGCCGGTCGCCGGTGCGACGGGCCATCCAGAACAGCGCCGTTGATTCCACCATCCACGTGAGGAGCAAGGTGTGCCCCACGAACAGCTGCTGGAGCGCGATGGCGACCAGCACCGCGGCGGCGACGGCGTGGACGGACGCGAGCGTGTCGTCCACCAGCCGACCCCGCAGGTGCCACCACGTTGCTCCCCACACGACGGCGCCGCCGGCCGCGATGGCCGCGGCAAGTGCGTCCGCCGGTGTCCAGATCGCCGTGGTGACGAAGAACGCGATGAGCGGGGTGGAGAGTGCGAGCGCCTGCGGCCCGCGGTCCCGCAGGCTTCCCACCGGCTTGCCCACCACCCGCTCGATCGGTGCGAGCGACGGTGTGGGCCAGCGCGCGGGATCGGTCGTCGCGAGCTGCTCGCGCAGCACCGGCACGCCCCAGTACGCCAGGACCGCGGTCACGACCGCGAGTTGCAGCGCCCACTGGTCCATCAGGCTGGCGGCCGTCTGGGCGAGGAGCGCGAAGAGACCGATGGCCAGCACCCACCAGCCGCCTCCGACGATGGTCCACAGCAGAGAGCGCCAGCCCTTGCGCAGGTAGATCCCGGCCCCGCCGGCCAGCACGGCGGCCTCGTAGCCGGCAAGCCGGGCGACCGACCCGGAGTCCGTGGACAGAAGGAACGGAGTCGCCAGCCCGCCCAGGGCGCCGAGCACGCCGAGCGCCGCCTCGTCTGTGGTCCAGCCGGCCCAGAGCGTATAGACCGTTACGGCGATCAGAAACGCCAGGGCCGGACCGTACGAGACGAGCTGGAACATCTGGAACGCGGCGTACCCGGTGATGTAGAACGTGGCGGACGCGCCCCCCAGGGCGATGGCGCCGAACCAGCGCCGGTCGTGTCGCACGCGCAGTCCGACCACCACGAGCGTCAGGCCCAGCGCGAGGCCGAGTCCCACGCGGATTCCGGGCGTGAGCCACCCCTCGTCCACCGCGTACTTGAACAGGAACGCGACGCCGAGGAGGAGCAGACCGATCCCGGCGCGGCTCAGCCACCAAGTCGTGCCCTTTCCCTCGAACGCCTGTCGGATCGAGTCCGTGATGATGTCCTCGCGCACGGCAGCGGCGGTGGAGATCGGGGGGCGAGGCCGCCGTGGTGCCGACGGACCGGCGGCCGGCGCGTCCCGGCGCGCCGTGGCATCGAGGAAGTTGTTGACGACGCGCTCGAGCCGGCCCAGCCGCGCCTCGAGATCGTCGAGGCGGGCCTCGATTGACCGTTGTTCGTCCGGCATATGCGCCTCCCTGCGCCAACGTGCGGCCCTTCAACCGGCGAGGCAACCCCCTGCCGCCATTCCCAGCGGACTCCTCGCCGCCGGCACCTCGAGGACGTTCGGTCGCCAGCATGACGGCGCCGTGCTCGGCGCGGCCCCACTCCAGGGTGAGGCCGGCGGCGCGGTAGCCCTTGGCCACGATCGGAGTGTCCTCGCCCTTCCCGAAGGCCCCGACGTGCACGCAACGGGCTACGGCATGAGGCGAACGGTGCGCGTCTCGCGGCCGGTGCCGGCGGCGAACTCGACGCGCAGGCCGGTGAACAAGTCGGCCCGCGGCACGAGCGTGCCGCCCGTTGCCCGCGACGGCGCCGCGCCGACGAGCAGCAGGTCGTAGCCGCGCCCCCGGACCCCTTCGACCAGCAGATCCCAGCCGCCGTCGCGCCAGGCAAAGTCCAGGACGCGGATCCCGTCGCTCGTCTGGCCGGGTGTGAGCCGCGGCGTGGGCGGAACGATGTCGAGCCCGCCCTCCCACTCGACCGCGACGGTCGTGGGCCGCGTGCCGAGCGGCACGTCGAGCCGCACGCGCGGCCGCGGGCCGTCGAGGCGCTCGGCCGGCCGGGTCGAGTCCCCAACGGTCACCCGTTCCAGGCGGGCGCCGGGCGGGAGGGGCAGCTCGAGGGCGATGATCGGCCGACCACGTTCGGCGCTGAGCTGGACCGCCAGCGAACCCGGGCCGCGATGCACCAGGGCCGTGACCGTGGCGCTCCCCACGCGCAGGCCGTGGACGCGCACCACCGGCCAGTGCGGCGGCAGCTGCGGCGCCAGTCGCGCGCGGTTCCGGGGGGCGTCGGGCTCCCAGCCCAGCATGCCCGACAGCGTGCCGGCGGCGAGCATGGACGTCGCGAAGAACTGCTGGGGGACCGCGGTATCGAGCGGCCGGTAGAACGTCCCGGACAGCAGCTCGGGGTGCCGCCCGCGGCTCCAGTCGAAGGCCATCTGCGCCACCGCGTCGAGCAGGGGGAAGGCGGACCACGGCCGCTGATAGCGGTACTGGCCGAGGATCGCGAAGCCGGTGACGAACGGCCAGACGGCCCCCCCGTTGTAGCCCATCGGGTCGTAGATGGGGCTGCCGGTCGAGAGAATCCGCGCACCCCAGTCGGCGGCGATCGAATCCGTGGCCAGTTTGATGAGCGTGCGGCGGGCGCGTGCGGGCTCGAGCAGCCCGAACGTGAGCGCCGTGGCGGGCCAGACCGTGAGGTTGTCGTTCGTGCCGCCGCTGGTGAGCAGCGCGAACGCGTGGTGCCCGTCGCGCTCGCGCCAGTAGCGCGTGTTCAGCGTCGCGTGCCCCCGCGCGAAGCGGGCCGCCGCGTCGCGCGCCAGGCTGTCGTCCGCCTGCGCCCCCGCCAGGTCTTCCATGGCCCGCAGGGCTTCCAGCCACACGGCGGCGACATAGATGTCCTCGTGCAGGTCGGCGCCCAGCTCGCCGATCTCGATCGCGCCGAGGTTCCCCGGGCCGTTCTCGATGAGGCCGTCGCCGTCCGTATCGCGGGTGAGGCTCCACGCGTACGCCCGCCGGAGGGCCGGCCAGAGGTCGCGCACGAGCTGGTCGTCCCCGCTCGCGAGCCAGTAGCGCCACACGGCGAGGATCCAGTAGGGCGTGGTGTCCAGGTGGTAGTACGTGTACGGAAAGTCCGTGAACCACGGGATCCGCCCCGCAGACTGCGAGATCTCGTGGGTGATCTTGCCGTCCTCACGCTGGTACCGGGCCAGGAACCGCAGCCCGGTGGCGACCTGCGGCCAGAGGCCGGCGGCATCCATGGCGAGCGAGGTGATGGCCGCGTCGCCGCCAAAGAACCAGCCGAAGCCGGGCCGCGTGCTCTTGCCGGACGGCCCCCATCCGGCCACGAGCCCGCAGCCCAGGTCCGGGTTGCAGACCATCTGCTCGTCGAGGTTCACGACGCTCCAGGCGACGGCGCGGTCGAAGTCGTCGTCGGGGGTGTCCACGCGGGCCACGCGATGCACCAGCGAGTCGGCGTGGGCACGCCTGGCGTCATAGAGCCCGCGGGCCTCCGTGAGCAGCCGCCGGTACCACGCCCGCACCGTATCCCGCGGCGCCTCGCCGGCCGCGATGACGATGGGAACGAACTCCCGTCGGGCGCGCGCGCTGTCCACGGGAATCGTGAACACGCTGGGCGCGTCGGGCAGCGCGTGCGCCGGGTGCGTCGAGGCGGCGGCGGCCCACGGCGATCCGATGAGTGCGTTACGCCGCCGCAGGCTCTCCGACAGCAGGAACGCCTGGTCGTCCGGGCTCCAGACCGTGTACTGCCCACCGAACGCACCCGGCCAGGCGTACTGGAACACCGTGCGAAAGCTCACGACGACCTCGAGCGGCCGGAACGACTCGATGTCCAGGAGGACCAGCACGCCGGGCACGTCCAGGGGAACGAGGATGTGCTGCCGCACCGTGAACGTGGCGTGGCTGTACGTGATCGTGGTCAGCTCGGGACGGATCGTCACGGTCCGCGCCACGTCGGCGCCGCGGACGGGGTCGGTGTAGTCGGGGATGCGGAAGTCGAGTTGAAAGTCCTGCGCGAGCTTGAGTGGGTGCACCCACAGCTCGGCCGCGCCGGTTTCGACGCCCAGCCATGCCGCCCGCCGTCCCTGCACTCCCACGTATTGATGGGGCCGGACGTCGCCCGCCAGCTCGATGGGCGAGGACGCGATGGGAAAGCGGGGGACCGTCGGCGGTTGTGCCCCCAGCGCCGGGACCGCCGTTCCGAGAACCAGCGGCGGAAGGAGGGTGACGAGCGGCGGCAACCGGCGCATGCGCGACTCCGGGACGGTGGGGAGCGACGCCCGGAAACTGTCGCGGAGCCGCGGGCGGCGCCACCGATGCCCGGCCCCCGCCCTAGGCGACGGTCTCGTGTCCAGCCCCGCGTTCAGCGGGAAAACGTGGGCCTCCCGGTGCGCAACGCGCACCTGCCGCGCGGGCCCGACATCGTGTGGATACCGGACGACGCAACGGCCGCGCGGAGCCGGATTTCGTGCGACTCCTCACCGACCATTCGTGACCCCCCGCACAGAAGGGGCCCCAACCCTGGCACGGGGAGTGCACTTGTCGGAATCCCCGTGCCCCGG
>Ga0302046_10006008_pt1 | contig 10638 bp, 7 predicted proteins | sample RVTome_11_FD_200261 | JGI IMG/M metagenome (GOLD analysis project Ga0302046, IMG submission 200261) | Soil microbial communities from uranium-contaminated site in the Upper Colorado River Basin, Wyoming, United States - RVT147D111 (version 2) ... | reverse complement strand
GTGTTGCCGATGCGCTCGCCGGCGGCAACGTCGTCATCGTCGCCGGCTTCCAGGGTGTCTCGCAGGACACCAAGGACGTCACGACCCTGGGCCGCGGCGGCTCTGACACGACCGCCGTGGCGCTGGCCTCGGCCCTGGACGCCGAGGTCTGCGAGATCTACACCGACGTCGACGGCGTCTTCACGGCCGATCCGCGGATCGTGCCGACGGCCCGCAAGCTGGATCGGATCTCGTTCGAGGAGATGCTGGAGTTGGCGGCCCATGGGGCCCGGGTGCTCCAGGTCCGCTCCGTCGAGTTCGGCCGCAACCATGACGTCCGGATCCACGTCCGGTCGTCGTTCTCCCCGCAGGAGGGCACGTGGATCGTGCCCCAGGAGGAAATCATGGAGGACGCCATCATCTCGGGAGTCGCGCACGACATCTCCGAGGCCAAGATGACCGTGCAGCACGTCCCGGACCAGCCGGGCGTCGCCGCCCGCGTGTTCTCGGTGCTCGCCGCCGCCAACGTGAACATCGACATGATCGTCCAGAACGTCTCGCAGGAGGGTGTCACCGACATCTCGTTCACGTTGCCCAGGGAAGAGACGCTCCAGGCCCGCGAGGCCCTCTCCCTGGTGCTCGACGAGATCGGCGCCCAGGGGATCGTCGTCGACGAGGACATCGCCAAGGTCTCGCTGGTGGGCGCCGGCATGAAGACGCACCCCGGCATCGCCGCCCGGATGTTCACGAGCCTCTCCGATGCCGGCGTCAACATCGAGATGATCTCGACCTCGACCATCCGGCTGTCGGTCGTCGTCGCCGGTGGGGACGTCGAGCAGGCCGTCCGCGCCGTCCACGACGAGTTCAAGCTGGACGCCTGACGGCCAGCGACGCTGCGTGCGGCACTCGTCCGAACGTCGGCGCCAGCCATTCGCACATGATCGCTGCGCGCGGCACCCTCGCGCCCAGCGAAGGGACGAATGATGGCTGAGGGACTCCGCATCGCAATCGCCGGTGCGACGGGCGCCGTCGGCGAGGAACTGCGACGCCTCCTGGACGTGCGCGGGTTCCCAGTGGCCGGCGACCCCGTCTACCTCGCGTCCCCCCGCTCGGCCGGTCGCGAGCTGCCGTGGAAGGACCGGATCGTCACGGTCCAGGAGCTGACTGTTGACGCGTTCGACGGTGTCGACGTCGCGCTGTTCTCCGCGGGTGCCAGCCGCTCCCGCGAGTTCGCGCCGGCCGCGGTCGCCGCCGGAGCCGTTGTCGTTGACAACTCATCAGCGTTCCGGATGGACCCCGACGTCCCGCTGGTCGTGACGGAGGTCAACCCGCAGGACGTTGCCGATCGGCCACGCGGCATCATCGCGAACCCGAACTGCACGACCATGGTGCTGGTCGTGCCGGTCAAGCCGCTGGCCGACGCGTTCGGGCTCGTCTCGATGGTGACGACGACCTACCAGGCCACCGGAGGCGCCGGCCAGACCGGGATCACCGAGCTGGTCTCCCAGGCCGCAAAGCTCGTGGCCGACCCCGAGCGGCTTCGTCTCGACGGTGCCGCCGCCGAGGCCGACGTCGAGACCGACAACTTTTCGAAGGCCATCGCGTTCAACGTGCTCGCCCACTGCGGGGACTTCGAGGCCGACCGCTACACCGTCGAGGAGCACAAGCTGGTCAACGAGTCGCGCAAGATCCTGCACCTCCCCGACCTGGCCGTCTCGCCCACCTGCGTGCGGGTGCCGGTCGTGGTCGGACACTCCATCGCGGCACGGCTGACGTTCACGCAGCCGGTCACCCGCACCGACGCCCTGGCCGCGCTGGAGGGCTTCCCGGGGATGCGGATCGTCGACGGCATCGGCCTGGATGGCGAGGAGCTGGCCTATCCGACACCGCTGGCCAGCGCCGGTGTGGATGACGTGCTCGTCGGGCGGATCCGTGAGGACCTCGGCGACCCGAACAGCCTCAACCTGTTCGTGAGCGGTGACAACCTGCTCAAGGGTGCAGCACTCAACACCGTCCAGATCGCCGAGCTCGTCGCCACCGGCTGACCGCGCGCCGACGACGACGGCCGCCGGTCAGTCGTCGCTGGTCGCCAGCGCGTCGAAACCGTGCGCGTGATCGGCCTGGTCCTGGTGGTCCGGGTGGTCGGCCGGCTCGTAGTGGATGACCGCGTCCGCGACGTTCGGCACCGCCTCCCGCAGGGCCGAGCACAGGTCGTGCGACAGGTCATGGGCACGTTGGAACGTCAGGTCGGGGTCGAGCTCGACACAAACGTCCAGGAAGATCCGCTGCCCCAGCATCCGCGCCCGCAGGGTGTGGTGGTCGACGACACCCGGGAACTCCTCGATGACCGCGACGAGCTGTTGGACGATGGCCGCGTCGGGTGCGCGGTCGGTGAGGGTCCCGCCGACGTCGCGCAACAGGGTGAACGCCGTGACGAAGACCATGACGGCGACGACGAACGCGGCGATCGGGTCGCCGCGCGCGAACCCGAGCTGGGCGGCAACCAGGCCGATCATCACCGCGACGTTCGACCAGACATCCGTCGCGAAGTGCAGCGAGTCTGCCTCGAGCGAGTGGCTGCCGCCCGTCTGTCGCGCAACGGTCGCGAGCTTCTTCGAGATCCACAGGTCGACGACCAGAGCGAACAGGATGACGCCCACCCCGGCAAGGGGCGCGGTCGGGGCAGCCCCGGATCGGAGGCGGTCCCACGCTTCCCAGCCGATGATCGCGACGGTGACGAACAGCAGCATCAGCTGCGCCAGGCTGGCGAACGACTCGAGCTTGTGGTGGCCGTATGCGTGCGTGTCGTCGGGTGGGCGGGCGCCGATCCGGACGCCGAACAGCGCGAACAGCGACGCGGTCAGGTCCAGCAGCGAGTCGATCGCCGAGGCCAGCAGTGCCACCGCCCCAGTGAGCAGGCCAACGGTGACCTTGATGCTCAACAGGACGATGTTGACGCCGATCGACAGGCCGGCGGCTCGCGACTTGGCCCGGAGCGCCGACGGGTCGGAGGCATGCACGATGTCCACGCGTCCACCGTATCCGGGGCCGGTACGCTTCAGCCCGCCCTTCGGGGCGTCCTCGGGATGTAGCGCAGCTTGGTTAGCGCGCCACGTTCGGGACGTGGAGGTCGCCGGTTCGAATCCGGCCATCCCGACATCATGAACGCACGGTCCATCCGGGCCGTGCGTTCATGCGTTTGTCACGAAAGGTGGAGGATGGTGGCCTCGGGACGGCAGGCAAACCGGAACGGGGCGTAGCGGCTGGTGCCGATGCCTGGCGACACGTGCAGCCACATGTCGCGATACCGCGACAGCCCTCGAACGTGGCGCAACGGAAGGTCGCAGTTGGCCACCAGGGCGCCGACGCCGGGGAGGCGGACCTGGCCGCCGTGCGTGTGGCCGGCCAGGACCAGGTCATGGTCGGCCTCGGCCAGGACATCCAGGGCAGCCGTGTAGGGCGCATGCACCAGCCCGAGGTGGAGCACCGAATCGTCGGCCGCCGTGACCTCGGCCGGGTCGGGGATCGTCGTGTGTTCCAGGTGCGGATCGTCGATCACGCCGACGGTGATCTCGCCGCCCGAAAGCTTCAGCGTGCTCACGCCGGTCCGCAGGGTGACGAAGCCGGCGGCGTCGAGGGCCTGCTCGAGCCGCGCGACGTCCAGGGGCTCGCCGTGGATGCGCTCGTCGGTGCCGCGGAAGTAGTGGAGAGGGCTCTTGAAGGCCGGCGCGTAGTGATCGTTCGAGCCAAGAATGGCCAGCCCCGGCCGCCCGTCGGTGAGCACCGCCAGTGTCTCGCCGGCGAACACCTCGGCATCGGCCGCACCCAACAGGTCACCGGTGGCGATGACCGCGTCGTACTCGCTGGTCGCCACGTCCGACAGCCAGCGGCGCTTGCGTTCGTCCGGCGGGTCAAAGTGCGTGTCTGACACGTGCAGCAGGCGAATCGGACCGGCCGACCGGTCCCGCAGCACGTCCGGGACCTCGACGTGGCGGAGCCGGTACCACTCGCGTTCGATGAACGCGCCGTATGCCACGCATGCAGCACCGGCGGCCGCGATGCCGGCAACCACGGGGCCGAGCACGCTCAGTCGTCCTCGTCGTCGTTCGTGGGCTCGGTCACCGGCTCCGGGTCCGGGTCGGGATACAGCGTCTCGTCGGGCTCGGGCCCGCCTCCACCCGGTTGCTCCGCAACCTCGATCTCGACCTTCTGGCCGCCGCCGGGTGGCACGTCGGCACCGGGGCCGGGGTTCTGGCCGACGACACGGCCCCACAGGTTGGGGTTGACCCGGTTGACCTTCTTGACCACGACGATGTAGCCGTACTCGAGCAGCAGCTGTTGGGCGTCCTCCTGGAGCATTCCGATGACGCTCGGAACCTGCGGGGGCGTGCCCTTGCCGTCGCTGACGAGGACGGTGACCGCCTGGCCGGCACGGATCTGGGTCCCGGCCGGCGGGTTCTGGCCGACGAAGGTCCCGGCCGGGCGGAAGTCCTCGATCTCCTCGAAGAAGACGCTGAGCCGCAGGTCCTGCGCCAGCGCCTGGATCTCCGCGACCGTGGCGAGCGTCGTGAAGTCCGGCACCGTGGCCAGCGGCAGCGGGCCGGGGCGCGGGAAGCCCTGGGGCTCGAAGCCAGCGACGACCTGCTCCATGTACTGCTTCCACATCGGCGCGGTGATCGTGCTGCCGAAGATTCGCGAGTAGGAGTTTCCCCCGATGGTCACGTTGGTCATCAGCCGTGTCTCCACGCACTGGGCCCGCTCGTTGACCGGGTTGCGGCAGGCGGCCTCGGCGGCCTGTTGCGACTCGAAGGTCGTGACGCCGTTCTCGTAGCCCATCCAGGACGCCGTCGCGAGCTGCTTGACGAAGCCAATGAACCAGGCGTCGCGGTAGTCGTTGGTCGTCCCGGTCTTGCCGCGGGTCGGCCAGCGACCGAGGTTTGCGTGGGGGGCCGTCCCGCCGGGGGTCACGGGGCCCTCGAGGATGTCGACCACCCGGTCGGCGATGGCCTCGTCGACCGCGCGCTCGCAGCGAGGCTGGTACTCGTAGAAGGGCGTGCCGTCGGCCTGCTCGATTCGCTCGATCGCGTAGGGGGCGCAGTAGACGCCACGGTTGGCCAGCGTCGCGTACCCGGTCGCATGCTCCAGCGGGAAGATCTCGATCGCACCGAGGGCCAGCGAGCATTCCGCCGGCAGCGGGCTTCGCCGGACACCAAGGCGGGTCGCGACGTCGACGACCTTCGACGGACCGACCTCCTTGATGAGCTTGGCGTGGAAGACGTTGGACGATGCCTTGATGCCGGAGTACAGGTCGCGCAGACCGTCGCCACCGGCGTTGTTGACCTTCCACGGCCCGCCGTTGTCGCAGCCGGGGATCGTCGCTGGCCCAGTGGCGTCGACCGTCCAGTTCGGAGGGATCCCCGCCTCGAGCGCCGCGGTCGTCACGTAGGGCTTGAACGACGAGCCGGGCTGCCGTCCGACACGGATCGACCCGATGTCGGAGGGGACGGCCGGGTTGAACTTGGTCTTGTCGCACAGCAGGCGCCCGTCGGGGTCGATGCCGACCGGCTCGTCGCACTCGCCGTAGTCACGGGGACCGACGGCCATCGTGCGGATGGCGCCCGTGCCGGGCTCCACCGAAACGATCGTGCCCAGTGGCTGCTGGGCAACCTCGACGGGGGTGGCGTCCTCGGGCAGCAGGGCGTCACGGATCGCCTGTTCTGCCCATTCCTGCCACTGCGGCTCAAGCGTGGTGTGGATCCGCAACCCTGCCTGGAAAACGGTCGCGATGCGGTCCTCGGGGGTTTCGCCCATGGCAACCAGCGCGTCGACCTGCGAGCCGAGCGCCTCGGCGGCGTCCTCGTTGATGAGGATCCGGGTCACCCAGTCGACCCAGAACGGGTGGTCGGGCGCGTCGGGCTCCTGGGGGTCGAGGACGAGCTCGGTGGACTTGGCCTGCTCGGCCTGCTGCCGGCTGATGTAGCCCTCGTCGGCCATCTGGTCGAGCACGATGTTTCGCCGTCCGACCGCGTTGTCGAAGTTGTCGATCGGGTTGTTGTTCGTCGGCGAACGGACGATCCCGGCCAGTGTTGCCGCCTCGGCAAGGGTCAGGTCACCGACGGTCTTGTTGAAGTAGCGCTCGGCGGCCGTACCCACCCCGTACACGCCGGACCCGAAGAACGACCGGTTGAGGTAGCGCTCGAGGATCTCCTCCTTGGTAAGGCGCCGTTCGAGCTCGATGGCCCACACGGCCTCCTTGATCTTGCGGTCGATGCTCTGTTCGGCGATCTCGCCGGTCTGGGCCTCGATGAACGCCTTCTTGACGTACTGCTGGGTGATCGTCGACCCGCCACCGACGACCTCGCCGGCAGCCGCGTTGTCGCGCGCGGCCCGGATGACCGCGGCGTAGTTGACGCCGTTGTGATTCCAGAAGTCGGCATCCTCGGTCGCGATCACGGCGTTGACAAGCACGTCGGGGATCTGCTCGAGCGTCACGGGGACGCGGATCTCCTCGAAGTTGATCTCGGCCAGCAACGAGCCGTCACGGGCGTAGATGTAGGAGGTCTGCGGCGGGTTCTCGGCGTCCGGCAGCGGCGGGATGTTGAGCAGGTCGTCGTCGACCCACGTCGCGATGTCGGTCAGCGCGAACGCGGTCGGGACGACGAGGACCCCGGCGAGCACCCCGGCGGCAAGGACGAGCACGAGCAGCACGCCGACCTTGTCGGCGAGCATCCCGAGCTGGGAGAGAAGGGAGGTACGGGGCACGGACAAACCATGAGGGCCGCGATCTGTGGCGAGCGTATCGACGGTCGTGCGCCTGCTGGCTGGCCTGTCGGCCAGTTTCGGTTGGGGCGCGGCCGAGCGGCTACAGGTAGCCGCTCGCGTTGATCTCCTCCTCGACGGGCCGGGCCGCCTCGTGGACGTCGTCGGGGGCCTCGTTGAAGGTGTGGCCTCCGAACCGCTCCATGATGGTGCCGTCGATCTCGGCGGCAGTGGTGGCGATGGCTGCGACCGCCGAGTGCAACTCGGGCCCGTCGAGCACGGAACCGAGCAGCGTGTGTCGCAGCCACACGGCCTGGCTGGACGGGTCGTAGCTGAAGGCGCCGAACGCGAACCGGTGGTTGTTCGCGAGGAGGAACTCCGCAAGATCCTCGGTCAACGGGACGCCGATGTTCGTGATCGAGAACACGCCGACCTGTGGGCCGATCGGGCTGGCACCGACCGTCACGAAGACGCGCGCCCCGTCGTGCTGGAACGTGAAGTTGCCGAACTGGTCGACCTCGTAGGTCGGCAGGAAGGTGCGCAGGAGCGCTCCGACATGCTCGCGCAGGTCGTCCGGGTCGAGGAACACGCCAGTGCGCTTCGGCGGCGACGGCGGCGGGGGCATGACCAGCCGCGCCGGCGTCGGGCGCTCCTCGGCCTCGTCGTCGGGGCGAACCGCGTCCTGGCCCTCTGCTGGGCCGGTCGCGCCAAGGTCCTGCGTGCTCACCACTCCTCCTCTGCGCACACCGTAATGCCCTGCACCGATCGGATCTCAGGCGGCCGGCGCGACCCGCGACGAGATCTGCTCGAGCCCGTCCAGGTCGTGGATGTCCGACTGCAGCAGCGGCACCTCGACCAGGGCCTTGAGCGGCACCCCGAACAGTGCGGCCTCGACATCGCGACGCTCCCGGGTCGCCAGCGAGGCGACGTCGGCAAGCATCCGCAGGGCGCCTGCGACCGCGTGACCTTCGTCGGTGTCGGGTTGGGCGTCGGCCGCCGACCGGACGGCCGTCTCGTCGACGTCGTCGAGCGCCGGCTGGATGCGGTTGACCACCACGCCGGCCTGGTGGAGGCCCTCCTGCTCCAGCCGTTCCAGGAAGAACTTGGCCTCCCGCAGCGGCGGCGGCTCGGGCGCCGTGACGATCACGAACTGCGAAGTCGGCTCGCTGAGCAGCTCGAGCACCTGCTCGGCCCGTTGCTTGAACCCCTCGTACATGCCCTCGAAGTTGCCGAAGAAGTCCGCGAGGTCGTCGAGCAGCTCCATGCCCGTGACCTTGCCGGCCAGCCGCACGAGCGCGGTCGCGCCCGCGCCGACCACCCGCAGGTAGCCGCGGCCGGTGGCCATCGCGGGGCGCAGCAGGATCCTCAGCAGCCGGCCCTCCAGGAAGGAGGTCATCCGCTTGGGTGCGTCGAGGAAGTCGAGGGCGCTGCGCGTCGGCGGGGTGTCGATGACCAGCAGGTCCCAGGTCCCCTCGTCGTGGAGCTCGTGCAGCTTTTCCATCGCCATGTACTCGTGCGTGCCCGACAGCGTCGACGACAGGGTCTGGTAGATCCGGTTCTTCTTGATGTTGCGGGCCTTCGAGGCATCCGAGGCGTGCCGGTCGATCACTCCGTCGAACGTCGACTGCATGTCGAGCATCATCGCGTGCAGCTCTCCGGACACGCCCGGAAGGTCCACCCGCTGGGGCGTCGGGGCCAGGTCGTCCAGCCCCATGGCCTGGGCCAACCGCCTGGCGGGGTCGATGGTCATCACGAGCGTCCGACGACCAGCAGTCGCACCCGCCAGGCCGATGCCGGCCGCCGTCGTGGTCTTGCCGACACCGCCGGCACCCGTCGTGACGATGATGTGGGCTCGTTCGATCGCCCGACGGATGTCGGTCCGCTCGATCCGGTCCTCCAGGTGGGTCATCGTGGCCGCCAATCGGCTGGGACAGCCTCGCGTGCCCGCGGTGCCTTTTCGCCCAGCTGTTCTGCCAGGACGTCGGTGAGCACGTGCAGGTCGTCCTCGCCAAAGGTCTTGCCGGTGATCAGCGGCAGGTCGAGGATCGGCAGCTCGGCGCGGCTGGCGAGGTCGTCACGCAGCTCGTGCTGGAGGGCCAGCCGGCCGCGGTGTGCCGTCACGAGCTCCTTCGTCAGTGCGGCGGTCTGTCCGCTGAGGTTTCCCGCGGATGCCAACGCGTCCGGTGGCAGGCCATCGATGACCTTGGCGTCGGACGCCGAGACGCGCTCGACCATGACCTTGTTGGTGACGATGGGCCCGATCGCGATCCCGGCGGCGCGCAGCTTCTGGACGCCCTCGACGGTCTCCTGGACCGGCATCTCCTCAAGAAGCGTCACGAGGACCGCCTGCACCCGCTTGGGGTTGTCGAGCATCTCCCGGATCTGGCCGGCCTGGCGCTTGACGGGGCCGACTCGGACGATCTCGGTGACCCCCTCCGGCGCCTGGAGGAAGGGCACGATCCTCCCGGTGGGCGGTGCATCCAGCACGATCAGGTCGTACTGGCGGCGGCCGTCCTCGCGGCGGCGGGCCTCGATCTCGTAGAGCTTGCCGACCATCAGCAGGTCACGGAGGCCGGGGGCTGCGGTCGTGACGAAGTCGATGGCGTTGGACCGTTCCATCACCCACTGGACCCGCTTGAGCCCGTAGAACATCTCGAGGTACTCGTACACGGCATCCGAGGGGTCCAGGGCGGTGCCCCACAGGCCGGGCCGGAACTCCCGCTCGTCGTAGTCCCACGGCTGGGTGCCGAACGTGCGGCTGAACCCCTGCCGCTCCTCGACCTCGACCAGCAGCGTCCGCCGACCCGACGCGACGCCCGCCAGCGCCAGGACCGCGGCGACCGTGGTCTTGCCGACGCCGCCCTTGCCCGTCACGAGCACGACGTTCGACGACAGCAGCTCGTCGAAGCCATCGAGGACGGGGGTTGTGGTCACGGGCGCGAGCCTAGGAGCGGGCAGCCGGCACCCTTCGCCGCGTGGGTACCTTGCCGGCCATGCCGCACCTGACCCGCGCAGCCGCGCGCCCGGTCGGGATCGCGCTCGGCGCTCTGCTGTTCCTGCTGCTCCTTGCGTTCCCCGGCCGTGCCGCGACGTCGCCTGCCCCCACCGAGCCCGAGGGCGAGGATGGGCCGATGGTCGAGATCCTGCCGCTGGAGGGGTTCCTCGACCCGCCGACCGCTGGCGCCATCGTCGACCTGGTCAAGCAGTCGGTGGATTCGGACCTGGTCGTGATCCAGGTCGACGCGCCGGGCGTCGTGTCCGTCAACCTCGACGAGGTGTTTGCGGCGTTCGAAGCATCGGCCGTCCCAATCGTCGTGTTCGTCGGTCCCCAGGGCGCCGCCGCCGAGGTCTCGGGCGGTGCCGTGGCGCTGCTGCTGGCTGCCGACGTGCGCGCGATCGCGCCGGACGCGACCGTCGGCCCAACGGACCCGGTCACCCTGGGCGGGGGAACTATCGAGGACGCCCAGGTGCTGCTCACCAAGGCCGGGCTGTCCGATCCGGCGCTGTTCGAGGCGCTGGTGGGCACGAGGCAGGCCGCCGAGGAGCTGGATGACGTCGTCGACCTGGTGGTGCCGGGCCTCGAGGCGCTCATGCAGGAGCTCGACGGCCGGGTGGTCGAGACGTCGCAGGGCCCGGTCACGCTGGAGCTGCCCGGCGACGAGGTGAACGTGCGGTTCCACTCGCTGGGGGTGCTCCGGCGGTTGCTCCACGCGGCGACCACCGGGCCGTTCATCTACCTGCTGCTGACCGTCGGCCTCGGGATGCTGCTGTTCGAGCTGTTCCAGCCCGGGTTCGGCGTGGCCGGGATCGCCGGGATCGTCACGGTGGGGATCGGCATCTTCGGGCTCACCGTGCTGCCCGTGACCTGGTGGGGTGTTGCCCTGGTCGTGGCCGGCATGG
>Ga0302046_10006007_pt1 | contig 10640 bp, 7 predicted proteins | sample RVTome_11_FD_200261 | JGI IMG/M metagenome (GOLD analysis project Ga0302046, IMG submission 200261) | Soil microbial communities from uranium-contaminated site in the Upper Colorado River Basin, Wyoming, United States - RVT147D111 (version 2) ... | reverse complement strand
TGGCGATCACGGTGAACGTCCAGCGCGAGTCGACCATGTCGTCGATGAGCAGCACCGGTCCGTCGCGCACGCCGTCGACGCCGAACGCCGCGATCACGTTGCCGAGCTGTTGAGCGCTGTTCTGCATTGTCTTCTGCGGCTTCCCGGGACGCCGCCGATGGATGGCGTCGACGAGAGGGATGTCGAGCGCGAGGGAGAGCCGCAGGGCAAAGTCGGCCAAACCTTCCCGGCCGGTCGTCGACGGCACGTATGTCGCCCAGGTCGGAGCGTGGTCGGGCCGCCAGTCACGGATGAGTCGGGCGGTCGCGGTCACAACCTCGTCGGCATATCGGTCATCGGCGTACTTGCCGTGCGCCACCAGCGCTGCGAGGCCCGGGTCGCCCCACTTCGTGAGCGCCCGCCCCGGCTCGTAGTTGGCGACTCGGAGCGGGTGGGGGAGCTCGAGTCCGGCCGGCAACTGCCTCCTCGGCAGGATCTCGAGGGGTCGGCTTCTCAGGTGGCGCAAGGCACGGTCCACCACCGCCGAGTCGACGTCTGTCGTGAAAGAGGGTCCGGCACAGTTGGCGCAGCGACCACACCGGGCGGCGCCCGGGTCGTCGAGCTCGCGTCGCAGAGACTCCATCAGGCAGTCGGTCGTCGTGCGGTACCGACCCATCGCCTCCTGTTCGGCTCGGCGCGCCTCGGTCACCGCCTCGATCCGCTCCGACGGATACGACCAAGGTCGGGCCGACCTGTACCAGCGGCCGTCTTGGCTGTACGCCGCACCCTCGACCTCGAGGATCTTCAGGGTGCCGGCGAGCTTCTTCCGCTGCACGTTGACGACGGGCTCGAGCTCGGTGAGCCGGACGCCGTTGCTCTGCCGGAGGGCGTCGAGGAGCCGGGACGTCTGCGGCTCGGACGGGAACGCCGTTTCGATGAACCAGTCCTGGATGTCGCGGTCCTCCCAGCCGGCCATGCCGATTCCGAAGGCTCGGTCGACCGCTCTTCCCGCCCTGCCGACCTGTTGGTAGTAGGCGATCGGTGAGCCGGGCATCTGGAAGTGGATCACGAACTCGATGTGCGGGTTGTCGTATCCCATCGCCAGCGCCGAGGTGGCGACGACGACGTCGAGCTCGCCGGCAGTGAGAGCCGCTTCGATCTCGAGTCGAAGCTCGTTCGCCAGTGGTCCCGTGTACGCCTGGGCGACGATCCCCTCAGAACGGAGCCAGGAGGCAACCCTGGTCGCATCGTGGACCGTGAGGCAGTAGACGATGCCGGTGCCGGACAGCGTCGGGATCGTCCCGGCCAGCCACGCCATGCGCTCCGCCTTGTTCGGCATGTCGAGCACCTGGAGCACGAGGCTCTCCCGCTCGAGCGTCCCCCGGTACACCACGAGGTCGCTGCCGAGCTGCTCCATGGCGTCGGCGATGACCCGGTCGTTGGCGGTGGCGGTCGTTCCGAGCACTGGGACGTTCGGGGGCAGTGCCGCCACGATCTGCTGGAGTCGCCGATAGTCGGGCCGGAAGTCGTGACCCCAATCGCTGATGCAGTGAACCTCGTCGATCACCAGCATCCCGAGGTCGCCGAGCAGATCCGGCAGGACATCGCGCCGGAACTCGTCGTTGTTGAGCCGCTCCGGGGAGATGAGGAGCAGGTCGATGTCTCCGGCCTCGATGGCGTCGAAGGTCGGTTGCCATTGCTCCCGGTTCGTGGAGTTGACCGTCTCGGCGTGCAGATCGAGACGATCGGCCATGTCGAGCTGGTTGCGCATCAGCGCCAGCAATGGCGAAACGATGACCGTGGGCCCCGCCCCGGCCTTTCGGAGCAGCTTCGTGGCGATCAGGTAGACCGCTGACTTCCCCCAGCCGGTGCGCTGCACGACCAGGGCGCGGCGTCGCCGTTCGGCGACCGTGCGGATGGCCGCGAGCTGCCCGTCTCGAAACTCGGCTCCGGGAGCGTCGGTCAGCTTCCGCAGTAGTTCGAGCGCTCGCTCCTCGAGATCATCGCCGTCTGTCATCGAGTCAGCCGGGTCGCCGGCGTCGCGATCGGCGAAGTCGCTGCAGCAGTCCGCGGCCCGTAGGCGCCGGTGGCGTGCCCGTCATGTAGATGACAGCCGCACCGGCGACCATCGGGGTCTCGTCGCCCGCAGTGAACACCGACGCCTCGCACGGATCGCACCACCAATTGGGAGCCCCGGGATGCACGATGCAGCCGCCTTGATACACGTCCTTCTCGAGTCCGGTCGGGTAGCCGTAAACGATCGGAATGGCGCGCCCGCCGCAGGCGTCACAGGTGGGCCGATCGGTTTCGGGGATCTCCATGTCGCTTCCTCTCGATGCCACCCTATGGCGTCGCACCGACAGATTCGCGCTAGGCCCAGCTCACGATCGTCGCCGTCTGCGGGCCGGACGAGGCGTAGTGGTTGCAGGGAGCTATCCGAGGATCGTCACGACATCCCCGTGAGGCGCTCTTCGAGGAGAGCGCGGACGTCGAGGGCGTCGAGCTCTCCCGTGAGCGGCCACGACAGACCGTCGGCGGTCGCGAGGTCACTCGCCCAGGGGAGCGGCGGTGCGTCGGGCCATGCGAGCTGATCGGGCCGGTGGAGGCGCTCCGAACCCGGTGTGCCTGCGGTCAAGGCGGCGTCGAGCAACGTTCGCAGGAGGCCCGCGGCATCCTGCCCCGGCACCAGGGGAGCCCCGGCAGAGTGCCGCCTGGCGTCCTGCGGCGTCGGCGCGAACCGAATCCTGCGGCGCGTCGCTTCATCGTCTGTGCGCAGCGCCAGATAGGCGTGGGTGATGGTCGGATACTCCGCCCCGTCGATCTCTATCGGGCAGAACAGCCCAACGGCCGTGAGGGACGCATCGTCGAGGTATCGCGGCTGGGCGGGATCGCCGGGCAGCCGGCTCATCCGCCACAGCTTGTCGGCGACTCCGATGATTCCGTCCACGTACTCGAGCCCGGTGAGCCAGCGGTTCGGCAAGGCCTCGTCGCCGAGATACGCACCGGCGAGCGCTCCGGCCAGGGCGGCGACCGTGTCGGCGTCGTAGCCGCCGTTCACGGCCGTCACGAGGACCTGCTCGGGATCCTCGGGAGAGCGAAGGAAGCACCACCACGCGGCCGGGAGCGACTCCAGCACGTATGCGCCGTTGTTCGTGTACGCGAAGAGCTCCTCGGGGGTGTCGTCGAGGCGATCGCCCATCTCGAAGAGCAAGCCGACCAGTCGGTCTGCTTCGTCCGGCATGGCGGGCAGCGCCTCTTCGACCAACCGTCTCATGTCCGACAGGAGGCGAGCAGCATCGAAATCGCCGGGCTCGACGTGCAGGAGGTGTGCGATCGCGAACGCCTGAGCGATCGCGCTGGCGGCCGCCATCCCGTTGGCGTGGGTGATGACGGCGCTCAGGGCGGCGTCGCCCGCCAGCGCGGCGGTGTCGGCAGGGTGGAACAGCCCGATCGGCGCCACCCGCATCGCGGCGCCGTTGCCGGCCGAATCCTCGGCGGCTTCCCACCACGGGATGCCGCGGCGCATCGCCAGCAGCGATTGCATCGTCGAGGCGCCGACACCGCGACCGATGGGTAGCCACGCCAGGAACCGGTCGGCCACGTCATCCGCATCGAGATGCCCATGCTCGACGAGAGACGTGGCGATGCAGAGCGCCATCTGCGTATCGTCGGTGATCGACCCGTCCACGGTGCCGTACCCGTCGATCCGATAGTCGGTGACCACCCCGAACATGGCGGCGATCTCCTCGGGCGACGAGTCCTCGACGGGGGCTCCCAACGCGTCACCGATCGCGCTGCCGACGAGGGCTCCGCGGAACTTGGCGGCGTAGTCGATATCCGGGCGCGAGACGAGCGAATCCGAGTGCGACACAACCGACGTCGCAAGCCCTCGGGCGGCGAGTGATGCGTCGGCCCTGGGATCCAATGCCACTCTCGGGTATCGACATCAATCGACAACAACTTCACCCGACATCCCTCGAAACGCAGCCGAATCGTCACGCCACCGCCGGGTCGTGACCGCCCGAGGTTTACACCCCGGCGGCCTCTCGCAACGTGGCCACGTCGAGCTTCTGCATGGCGAGCATCGCTTCCATGGCGGCGGGCTGTTTGATGAGGTCGGCGATGTCCTCAGGGATGATCTGCCACGATGTGCCGAAGCGGTCGACGAGCCATCCGCACTGGCTCGCCTCGCCACCTCCGTCGATGAGGGCGTCCCACAGCTCGTCGATCTCGGCTTGGTCCTGGCAGCCGACCACGAACGAGAAGGCGGGGGAGAGCGTGTGCGTCGGGCCGCCGTTGAGCGCCGTGACCCTGGCGCCGTCGAGCTCGAAGTCGACCGTCATCACCGTGCCGGCTTCACCCGGCAAGTCTTCCGGGTAGCGCTCGATCCTCGTGATCGACGAGTTCGAGAACAGCGACACGTAGAGCTCGGCGGCCGGCTCGGCCTGACCGTCGAACCACAGCATCGGGTAGGGAGCGTTCACGATCGTTCCTTTCTGGTTTCGAGAGCACGGTTGAGACGGTCGAGCTCGTTCTCCCAGCCGGCGACGGCGAGGTCGGTCCAGTGCTGGTCGTGCATGGCGTCGAGGGTCAGCGTTACCAGCGTCCCGCCGCCCTCGGGGCGCAGCTCGATCATGGTGCCGACCTCGTAGGTCTCGACGCCGGGGACGAAGTCGACGAGGTGCTGGTACGAGAGACGGCGATACGGCGACACCTCCGCATACGTCACCGTATGCGTCGTGACGACCGGCATACCCGCCTCCTCCATGTAGGCGATCTGTTCGGAGCCGACCGCCTTCATCGAGTACGACATGCGGCCACCGGGCGAGACGTCGATGTCGTGCACCTCGACGGCGAAGCCGTCCGGGCCCCACCACGACTCGATGCCGTCGCTCGTCGTCCACATCTCCCACACCTCCGGGGCGGATGCCGTGTAGGTCCGCCGCAGCACGACGGTGCGTCGCTCGGTCACGCGGTCTTCTCCTCTCGCCCGGCGCGGCTTCGCTTCTCGAGCTCGACGCCCATCCGGTCGAGGCGGGACTCCCACAGCCGGCGGTAGCCGTCCATCCACGCGTCGATCTGCTGGAACGGCTCGGGGCGCAGCGAGTAGAGGCGACGCTGGCCGTCCGCCCGAACTTGAACGAACCCGGCTTCGTGGAGGATGCGGAGGTGGCGGGAGACGCCGCTCTGCTGGATGTCGACCTTGGCGACGAGGTCGCCGACCGCCTGCTCGCCGTTGCGCAGCTCCTCGACGATCCGGAGCCGGTTCGGCTCGGCGAGCGTGGCGAACGAGTGTTCATCTGTCACAATGTATATGTATAGCAGTGTATGTAACGGTTGACCAGGAGGGAGATTCACACCTACCCGGTGAGCCATCCCGACAACCGCCGACAGCGAGTCGAGTACCGGGAGCGTTCCTAGTCTCTGCTCGATGTCGACACCGCCGACCAGCCTCGGCTTCGGGAACGACGTCGCCTCGCATCCCGGAGGTCGAGCCGGCGCGGAGCGGGCGCGGTGACCGGCCCGCCCGGCGACGAGCTCGCTCGGTTGCGTGCCGCGGCGGCGGCCCTCGAGGCCCAGCGGCCAACGCTCGGCGATGACGTGGTCGAGGCCGGACTCGGGCCCCTGCGCGAGCGCATTGCCGCCATCGAGTCACCGCTGCCGGAGGAACGCAAGCTCGTGACCACGCTCTTCGCCGATCTGGTCGGCTTCACCGAGATGTCGGAGCAGATGGACGCCGAAGACGTGCATGACGTCGTCGCCCGCTACTTCTCCCGATGGACCGCGGTCATCGAAGCACGCGGCGGCGTGGTCGCGAAGTTCATCGGCGACGCCGTCATGGCGGTCTTCGGGATGAAGCAGGCGAACGAGGATGACCCGGAAAGGGCGATCCTCGCCTCCCTCGACATGGTGACGTCGCTGGGCGACCTCAACGACGACCTAGCCGCAGAGGGCGGGCCCAGGCTCGGTATGCGGGTGGGCATCAACACCGGAGAAGTCGTCATCAGCTCGGTCGGCGAGCGGCTGCAGGAGGAGTCGGTGGCGGTAGGGAGCCCGATCAACGTGGCCGCCCGGCTCCAAACCGCCGCGCCGGTGAATGGCATCCTGATCGCCCACTCGACCTTCCGGCACGTGCGGGGTGTCTTCGACGTCCGCGAGATCGAGCCGCTCGACCTCAAAGGCATCTCGGAGCCGCTGCGCGCGTATTTGGTCCGGCAGGCGAAGCCTCGGGCGTTCCGCGCTCCCGCCAGGGGCGTCGAAGGCGTCGACACCGCCATGCTGGGCCGGGGCGCCGAGTTGGAGCGGCTCCAGGACGCCTTCCTCGCCGCCGCCGATGGCGAGCCGGGCATGGTCACCATCGTCGCAGAGGCGGGGATGGGCAAGTCGCGCCTCCTCGACGAATTCGCCACCTGGCTCGACCTGCTCCCGGACGAGGTGGTGTACATCAAGGGGCGAGCCCGGCAGGACACGGAACGCGACGCCTTCTCGCTGATGCGCGACACGATCGCCTTCCGGTTCGAGATCCTCGACACAGATGCCCCGGCGGTTGTGCGGGAGAAGCTGTCGGCGGGGTTTGGCGACCCGGGTGGTGAGTACTCGGCGGTCGGGCTCGACAGTGACCCCTCCACACTCATCGGCCACCTCCTCGGTTACGACCTCGGCACCGAGGCATTCCCAGGGGACATCGAGGCGCAGACGGCGAGGGAGATGGGGACTGCCGCCTTCATCGACTGGGCACGCGGCTTGGCCACGCGTGGCCCCGTCGTCGTCGTCCTCGACGACATCCACTGGGCGGACGACCCGTCGCTCGACCTGGCTGCCGGGCTCGTCGCCGCACCGGACACGCCGCGCATCCTCGTGGTGTGCGCCGCCCGCCCTGCACTCTTCGTCCGCCGCCCGGCCTGGCAGGCGGGCGAGTCGCGCCATCAGCGAGTCGACCTGCTCCCGCTGAGCACCCGGGACAGCCGGCAACTGGTCACCGACATCCTGCATCGGGTCGCCGACCTGCCCGACGACCTGCGGGAGACAGTGGTGGCTGCCGCGGAGGGCAACCCCTTCCACGTCGAGGAGCTCGTGAAGATGCTCATCGAGGATGGCGTGATCGTGAAGGGCGCCGATGCGTGGACGGTCGCCCGGGATCGTCTCACCACGATCCGGGTTCCAGAGACACTCGTCGGTGTCCTCCAGGCGAGGATCGACTCCCTCGGAAGCGGCGAGAAGTCGGTGCTGCACCGCGCCGCGGTCATCGGCCGCAGCTTCTGGGACCTTGCCGTCGAGGCGCTGAATGAAGCGGCCGCCGGAGACCGCGCCGTCGACGACTCTCTCCACGAGCTCCGTTCGCGCGAGCTGGTGTACGGCCGGGAGACGTCGAGCATCGCCGGCGCACGCGAGTACATCTTCAAGCACGCCGTTCTGCGCGAAGTCGCCTACCAGTCGGTCCTGCGGCGATACCGCCTCGAATACCACGCCAGAGCGGCGGCGTGGTTGAGCTCGGTCGCCGAGGCCAACGAACGGGCGGAGGAGTTCGCCCCCCTCATCGCCGGCCACCACGAAGCCGCCGGACATTCGCGGCTGGCAGCAGGCTGGTTCCTCAGGGCCGGACGAGCCGCCGCGGCCCGGTACGCCAACGCAGAGGCGCTTGGCCTCCTCTCGAAGGCATCCGTGCTGGTATCGAGCGACGACGCCGAGCTGCGGTTCGACATCGTGGCGGCCGAACAGCAGATCCACGACATCTTGGGAGACCGGGCGGCGGAATCCGCCGACCTCGATGTGCTGACCGCCCTCGCCGACCTCCTCGACGACGACCACAAGCGGGTCGACGTGGAGCTGAGGAGGGCCGATCAGGCGACCGACGTCGGCCGGCCCAGCGATGCCGGAGAGCACGCCACACGAGCGGCCGACGTGGCGCGCCGCATCGGCGACACCGAGCTCGAGACCCGCGCCCTCCTCGCCCTGGGGACGTCGCTGTGGCACCAGGGGAACCCCACCCAGGCGGTTCCGGTCTTGAGTGAGGCGCTCGACCTCGCCAACGCCAACGGCCACGACGACCTGGCGACCCGCTGCCAGTACAGCCGGGGGGTCGCCCAGCACAACCTCGGTCGCTATGACGACGCAGAGGACGACTACCGCCGGGGCGCCCAGCGGTGGAGGCTCGCCGGCAGCCGCAACGGGCTCAGCCGGGTGCTCAACAGCATGGGCATCCTCGCCTACGACCGCGGCGACTACGCCGTGGCGAGGTCCCACCTCGAACAGTCACTCGCCGCCAAGCGGGCCATGGGCGATCGCCTGGGAGAAAACCGGGCCCTCAACAACCTGGCGCTCGTGGCGCTCGCCCAACACGACTTCGACGCGGTGGTCGACGCCTTCGAACGAACTCTCGAGAGGGCCCGCCAGATCACCGACCTGGAAGGCGAAGCGGCCTCGCATCAGGGACTCGGCTATGTCGCGCTCCGGACCGGCCGCCTCGACGCGGCGCACGACCTGCTCCTCGAGTCGCTCCGCCTCTTTCGCGAGGAAGGGGACCAGCAAGGCGAGTGCCAGGTGCTCGCGTTGCTCGCCGAGATCGCCGACGCCGGCGGGGATGACACTCTTGCAGCCTCGCTGGCCGGCGAGGCCCTCTCGGGGGCTGCGGCTGCGGCCCTCCCCACCGAGACGGCCGCCGTCCTGGAGCTGCTGGGACGCCTCGCCCTCCACGGCGGCCGGCTCGACGAGGCGGAGTCCTCGTATGTGCGGGCGCTCGAGCTGTACGACGAGCTCGGCAACAAGGGCCGCGTCATCCAGGCCAAGGCCGGGTACGCCGAGACGTTGCAGAGCCTCGGGAGGTACGGGGAGGCTCGCCTCCTCGTGGACGATGTCCTGGAGCATTTCCGCCTTCACGGTGCCGACGGGATCGAACAGCCGGTCGCCGCTCTCCTGTCGTGTCGCCGGGTCCTCGAAGCGCAAAGCGACCCGTCGGCATCCGAGGTCACCGACCTCGCCCGGCGCCATATCGACGAGACCGCGGCGCGTATCGCCGACCTCGAGATGCGGCGCTCCTACGTGGAGGACGTCGCCGCCAACCGGATGGTGACGCGCGAATCCCCGTGAGGGCGCCGTTGAATGGCACGGACGCCGGCCCTCTTGCGTCCGGCACCTACTTTGAACGATCATTCAAATCGACGCCGGGAGGGACTCGGCCGAGGCGAGAGGACGTTTCGCATGGTGAACGAGCGCGACGAGATGCTCGAGCAGAGTGCCACGATCTACTTCGGTCCGTGGTACCGACGATCCCCGTTCTTCCAGGCCACCCGGCGGGCCGGCTGCACCGCCTACGACGTCTACAACCACATGCTCCTGCCGGCGTATTACGACGATCCCGAGACCGAGTACTGGGCGCTGCTCAACGAGGTGACCGTGTGGGACGTCGCCGTCGAGAGGACCGTCGAGATCTCCGGGCGCGACGCCGACCGGTTCGTCGACATGCTCACCTGCCGCGACCTCACGAAATGCCAGGTGAAACAAGGCAAGTACATGATCGTGACCGCCCCCGACGGGGGGATCGTCAACGATCCGGTCCTCCTCCACGTCGGCGAGAACCGGTGGTGGATGCAGCTCGCCGACTCCGACGCCGGCCTGTACGCCCTCGGCGTCGCCGCCCAGTCGAACCTCGACGTCGACGTGTCGTACCCGCACGCCTACCCGATGCAGGTCCAGGGCGCCTACGCCGCCAAGACGCTCGAGCGGCTCGTCGGCGACGCCGTCTACGACCTCAAGTACTACTGGTGCGACTGGTTCGACGTCAAGGGCATCCCGGTCCTCATCAGCCGGACCGGGTGGACGGCGGTGCAGGGCTTCGAGATCAACCTGCTCGACCCCGACCGTGGCGACGACCTGTGGGCCGCCGTGTTCGACGCCGGCGAGGAGTACGGGATTCGCCCGGTGGCGCCCGTCGAGGCCCGCCGCATCGAGGCAGGGATCATGAACTGGGGCTCCGACATGACGTTCGCCGACACGCCGCTGCACATCATGGGATTCGAGCGCCTCGTCGAGGATCAGCCGCAGGAGTACATCGGCAAGGCCGCCCTCGAAGAGCTCAAGAAGAAGGGCGTCGACCGCAAGCTCGTCGGGATCGAGTGGACCGGCGACGAGTTGCGCGCCGAACTCACCTGGTTCTGGCCGGTCGTGCGTGACGGCGAGCAGGTCGGGCGGGTCACCGACGCCGTGTGGTCGCCGAAGCTCGAGCGCAACATCGGCTATGCATGGGTGCCGATCGAGCTGGCGACCCCGGGCACGGCGATCGACGTCGAGTCCGAACACGGCCCGATCACCGTCAATACGGCTCCCATCCCGTTCGTCGACCAACGCAAGGAAGTCCCGGCGGCGGGCCTGCGCACCGGCTGAGAGCCGAACTGCGCCGAACGCTCCTGTGTCCCCGGATCGCCGATATGCGATGCAGGGACGCAGGAACAGTGGTTCGGGGCCTACATCCCGTTCCGGCGTCTGCGGGTCGCCGATATGCGATGCAGGGACGCAGGAACAGTGGGGTCCCACGACCGCCCGGCATCGGCACGGGCCGCCGGGGATCACGGGCAGATCATGATCGCCGTGATGTCACCGTTGACGTAGTCACCGCTTGCGGGTTGCCACAGAAAGACGTGGGCAACATTCGACAGAACCGAGGA
>Ga0302046_10006006_pt1 | contig 10640 bp, 8 predicted proteins | sample RVTome_11_FD_200261 | JGI IMG/M metagenome (GOLD analysis project Ga0302046, IMG submission 200261) | Soil microbial communities from uranium-contaminated site in the Upper Colorado River Basin, Wyoming, United States - RVT147D111 (version 2) ... | reverse complement strand
CCTGCCGCTGGGCAGCGTGCGGCGGGACAGCGACGGATGGGTGTGGAGCGCCGCCGTCGCCTCACCCGGAGCGACGGCCGTGCGCTTGCGTTTCACCGGGACGTTCATGCCAGCCGGCGCCGAGCTCTTCGTCTACAACGCCCGAGGCGAGGCCCGCGGGCCCTACACGCGGCGTGGACCGTTGGGTCGCGGTGCCTTCTGGTCGCACACGGTGCGCGGGGACACGGTACTCGTGCAGGTGCGCTATCGGGGGGATCGACCCGAATGGGCGTACCGTCAGACCCGGCTGTCCGTCGGCGACGTCGGTCATCTGACGGAGAGGTTCACCCTGGGCCGGCTGGCGCAGGGCGGCGACGTGGGCATCGAGAGCTTCTGCTCGTTCAACGAGGACTGCGTCGAGAACGCGGAGTGCAGCAACCTGCCGGGGGCCATCCAGCCCGCGCAGGACGCGGTGGCGCACATCCTCTTCCAGTCGGGCGCCTTCCTCTACATCTGCTCCGGCGGTCTGCTGGCGGACACGGATGCGGGGTCCCAGATCCCTTACTTCCTGACCGCGAACCACTGCATCAGCAAGAACAACGAGGCCGCCTCGATGGAGGCCTTCTTCCAGTTCACGACGCCGTGCAACGGCTCCTGCTACGACCCGGACGGAGTGGTTCCGAGCACCTTGGGCGCGGTCATTCGCGCGAAGGGCAAGAACACCGACTACACCCTGCTCGAGCTCTCGGAACCGGCGCCGGGAGGGAGCGCCTTCCTGGGCTGGAACGCCGCCGCGGTGGCCTTCAGCGACGGCACGAGCCTCTACCGCGTCAGCCACCCGATCGGCGCACCGCAGGCCTACTCCGAGCATCAGGTGGATGCCGATGCGCCGACGTGCAGCAGCTGGCCGCGGGGCGACCGCATCTACAGCCGGGACACCTACGGCGCCACCGAGGGGGGCTCGAGCGGCTCCCCCGTGCTCAACGGCGACGGTGAGGTGGTGGGCCAGCTGTCGGGCGCCTGCGGTACCAACGTGAACGACCCGTGCGACAGCCAGAACAACGCGACGGTCGACGGAGCGTTCGCCCAGTACTACAGCGCGGTGGCGCAGTTCCTCGACCCGGCGGGTGGTTGCACCGACAACGACAACGACACCTACTGCGCCGACGTCGACTGCGACGACAACGACCCGAACGTGAATCCGGGCGCCGCCGAGTCGTGCTCCAATGGGATCGACGACGACTGCGACGGCCTCGTCGACGGCGCGGATCCGGACTGCGGCGGCGGCTGTTTCCCGGTCGGTGCCGGCTGCGTCGAGGACGCCGAGTGCTGCTCGAACAAGTGCAAGGGCAAGCCCGGCAGCAAAACCTGTCGCTGACCTGGAGACCGAGATCGACGCGGGGGCTCGGACTCGCCGGGCCCCCGCGTGACGTTCGCGTGTCGGCCCGGAGCCGGGCGTGGCGGGGGCGAGGGGCGTGTTACGCTTTCGCCTCTCGACCCCCTGCCCCCGGATGGAGATTCGATCGAGCCGTCGCCCGACCGGTCCCGCCGCGCCGCTCGTCTGGTGGATGGGGATTCTGCTTCCGGGAGTTTCCGCGGCGGCGCCGATCACCCACCTCGAGCCCGTGGGCGAGACGGCCGTTCCCGTCCGGGCCGTCGCCGGGGTGCAGGTCGGTGGGCTCTCCGGCCTGACCTGGGACCCCGAGACCGATCGATACTGGGCCATCTCCGACGATCGTGCGGAGCGCGGCCCGGTGCGGGCCTACCGCCTGCGCCTCGACCTCGAGGGGGGCCGCTTGCGGTCGGTCGAGGTCGACGGACACCTGGATCTCCGCCTGGCCGACGGCGCGGGCTTCGGTGCGGAACGCGTCGATCCCGAGGGCATCGCGCGGCTCCCCGACGGGTCGTTCCTGGTCGCCTCGGAAGGGGTCGTCCGCTGGGAGGTGGCGCCCTTCCTGAGGGTCTTCGGTCCCGACGGCGTGGAGCGCTACGGCCTCCCCCTGCCGGCGCGCTACGCGACCCGCCGCGATCGGCAGGCCGGCGTGCGCGACAACCTCGGCTTCGAAAGCGCGGCGGTGACCGCGGACGGCCGCTGGGCCTTCACGGCGGCGGAGAGCTCGCTCATCCAGGACGGCGGAGAGGCGAGCGCCGTCCGCTCGAGCCCGACGCGCATCCTGCGCTTCGACCTCGAGCGTCGGCGGCTCGACGCCGAGCTCGTCTACTGGATCGATCCCCTCCAGCGGGCCTCGAGCGAGGCGCGGATCAACGTCTCCGGCGTGGTCGACCTCCTCGCTCTCGATCGCGATCGCCTGCTGGTGCTCGAGCGGGCCTTCGCCACCGGCGTCGGCAACCGCAGCCGTCTCTACGAGGTCTCCCTCGCAGGGGCGGACGACGTCAGCGACCTCCCGGCCCTGGCCGGGCGGGTCGAGTCGGTGCGCGCCGTCGAGAAGGAGCTGCTCCTCGACGTCGCGGCCCTCGGCGTCGTACCGGACAACCTCGAGGGGCTGGCGTTCGGTCCCGATCTCCCCGACGGGCGGCGCCTCCTGCTCCTGGTGGCGGACGACAACTTCGCCTATCCGTTGCAGCGCAGCCAGGTCCTGGCCTTCGCGGTGGACGATCGTCCGATCGCCGTCCACGACGTCCAGGGAGCCGCACACCGGTCGCCGCTGGAAGGGAGCTGGGTGCGCGGCGTGGAGGGGGTCGTCACCGCGGTCCTCGAGTCGCGCGGCGAGCGCCTCGGCTTCTGGATCGAGGCGGCCGACGGAGGGAGGGATGCCGACGAGCGGACCTCCGAGGGGCTCTTCGTGGCCCTGCCGGAGGAGGGGCCGGCGGTGGGAGACGCCGTTCGAGTGCAGGGAGCGGTGCGCGAGATCGGCACCGAGCCGGAGCTGACGGTGACCCGCCTCCTCGGCGGGTCGGCCGAGCTCGTCGCCGTGGGTGTCGATCTGCCGCAGCCCGTCGACCTGCTCGGGCCGGGCCCCCTGCCCGCGGTGGTCGACGACGACGGCTTTTCGCGTTTCGAGCCCGCCACGGACGCCGCCGACCGGCTGGAGAGCGTCGAGGGCATGCGCGTGCGGTTGCCGGCCGCGACGGTCGTCGGACCGACGCAGTCCTATGGGGAGGTGGCCGTCCTGCCGGACGGCTCCGGAGAGGAGCTCGTGCGGACTGACGCCGGCGGCGTCCTGCTGCCGCCCACCGGCGCCGTTCCCGGGTTGCTCCTGGTGGGCGGGCGCCTGGCCCGCGCGCCGCCGGTCGCGGTCGGTGATCGGCTGCCGGAGCTGATCGGCGTCATGGACTACGCGTGGGGCAAGTACGTCGTGGAGGCGCTCGCCTGGCCATCTCCCGTAGCAGCGGTGCGGCCCCTGCCGGCACGCCAGGCCGGGGCCGGCGGGGAGCATCTCACCGTGGCCACCTTCAACGTCCTGAACCTCGACCCGTCGGACCCGCCGGCCAGGCTGCGCGCCCTGGCGGCGCAGATTGTCGACGGTCTCGGTGCGCCGGACGTCCTCGCCCTGCAGGAGATCCAGGACGACAGCGGTGCCGTCGACGACGGCACGGTCTCCGCCGCCGCGACCCTCTCCGCCCTGGTCGCCGCGGTGGAGGCGGTCGGAGGGCCGCGTTACGCCTGGCGGCAGCTCGACCCGGCCGACGGCCGGGAGGGGGGCGAGCCGGGCGGCAACATCCGCGTGGCCTACCTCTTCGACCCCGCGCGGGTGGCCATGCCGGAGGACCTGGAGCGGCTGGGCTCGGCCGACCCGGCGTTCGCCGGGGGACGCCCCTGCCTCGCCGGCACGATACTCTTCGGCGCGCAGGGGCTGCGGCTGGTGAACTGCCATCTGAAATCCAAGCGCGGGGACGACCCGCTCTACGGCACCCACGTTCCGGCCCGTCGCGGCTCGGAAGCCCAGCGTCTCGCCCAGGCGGAGGTCCTGGCCCGCTGGGTCGAGGCCCGCTTGGCGGCCGATCCGAACGACCGCGTCGTGGTGCTGGGCGACCTCAACGATCACGAGCGCGGCGCGCCGGTGCAGCGCCTCCGCGCCGCCGGCCTGCGCGATCTGGGCCTCACGATCCCGGCGAGCCGGCGCTACACGTTCAACTATCAGGGCTTTTCGCAGGTGCTCGACCACGTGTTGGTGAGCCCCGCCCTGGTGGACGGGGCATCGGCCCGGGCGGTCCACCTCAATGCCGATCTCCCGAGCGCCGAGCGGGCGAGCGACCACGATCCCGTCCTCGCGCGACTCTGCCTGGCGGCCCCGTGCGCGGAGGACGCCGCCCCTTGATCGGACGCGGCGTCGCCGTTCTCGCCCTGCTCTTGCCGGCACTCTCCGGCTGCCGGTCGATGCCGCCGAGCCTGCCCGAGGTCCGCTCGGAGCTCCGCGCATGGGTTGCCTCGGGCGACTACGAGAGGGAGCTGGAGGCCGCCCTGAGGCCGGCGCGACGCCATCTCGAGCGCCGCGCCGCGGATGTCGAGCGTCCCGCCCTCGTCCTCGACGTCGACGAGACGTCGCTTTCCACCTGGGCCTACCAGCGGGACCGCGACTTCTGCTACACGCCGGAGACGTTCGACGCCTGGATCGAGGAGACGACTCCTCCCCCCATCGAGGCGACGCTCGCCCTCTATCGCCGCGCGCGCCAGCGAGGCGTTGCGGTGTTCTTCGTCACCGGCCGGCGCGAGCCCCTGCGCGACGAGACGGAGCGGAGCCTCCGCGCGGCCGGCTTCGAGGCGTGGGAAGAGCTGGTGCTGCGACCTTCGTCCCACGACGGCCCGGTGGCCGGCTACAAGGGGGCCACGCGCCGCTCGATCGAGGAGCGCGGCTACACGATCCTGCTCAACGTGGGCGATCAGAGCAGCGACCTCTCGGGCGGCCACGCCGAGCGCGGTGTCCTCCTCCCCAACCCCTTCTACCGGGTCGATTGACGATGCGACCCGCTGCCGCCTGCGTCATGGTGCTGCTGGCCGGCGTCTCGGGGCCGGCATCGGCCTGGCACAGCGAGGGCCACCGGCGGGTGGCGGCCGACGCGGTGCGCGTGCTGCCGTCGGAGATGCCGGCCTTCTTCCGCGCCGGGGCCTTGGCCGTGGGGCACGCCGCCGTCGATCCGGATGTCTGGAAGTCCCACGACACGCCGGAGCTGCGCGACCGGGAAAGCCCGGACCACTACCTCGACTCCGAGCTTCTGGGCGGCCGCGAGCTGCCCCGCCTGCGCGGCGAGCTCGCCGCCCGGCTGCACGAGATGGGGTTGTCGGGAGGTCAGGTCGGCTTCCTGCCCCACACCATCACCGAGGCGACGCAGAGACTGACCCTGGCCTTCGCCGAGCACCGGCGGTGGCCGCGCAACCGGCACGTGCGGGCCAAGGCCCTGATCTACGCGGGCCTCCTCGCCCACTACGCGGCCGATCTCTGTCAACCCCTGCACACCACGATCCACCACGACGGCAGGGCCCTGGCGGACGGAACGTCGCCTCGGAGCGGCTTTCACGAGCGGGTGGACGGCCTGTTCGAGAGGACGCGTTTCGATCGCGGGACGGCCACGAGAGGCATCGTGCCGCGGCCCTTCGACGACCTCTGGAGCGCCGTCTCCGCGCAGCTGGAGCGCAGCCACGCCCTGGTCGACCGGGTCTACCGCCTGGAGCCGGCGATCGGGGCGGAAGGGCCCGCCGAGCCCGAGGTCGTCGCCTTCACCAGGGACCGCTACCGCGAGGCCGCCGGCTTCGTCGCGTCCCTGTTCTGGACCGCCTGGCAGGACTCGGCCGACCTCGACCTGCCGGTCTGGCTCGATCGGCGGGAGTACTGAGGCGGTGGCCGGCTCGAGGGGCGCTCCCGGGGGCTCGACATGAGACGCGGCAGCTGGATCGTGGCGATCGCGCTGACGGCATGCGGAGATCGGGGGCCCGGCGCCGGCGCGCCGCCCGATGAGATCGTCCTCGGCCTGGTCCCCGCTCTCGAGGCCCAGAAGCTGATCGACAACCTGGACCCGCTGGCGGAGTTCCTCGCGGCGGAGCTGGGAGTGCCGGTGGAAAGCTTCGTCCCCCAGGACTACACCGGCCTGCTGGAGGCGATGGGCAGCGGGCGGGCGGACATCGGCATGATCCCTCCCTTCGCGGCCATGCTCGGCAGGGAGCGCTACGGCATCGAGACGATCCTGATCTCGGTGCGCGAGGGCGAGGCGACCTACCACTCGCAGTGGATGACGTTGGACCCCGCCTACTGCCTCGAGCCCCCGGAACGGGACGAGGCCGGGCTGCTCCGCTGCGAGGGACCGATCGAGCAGGTCCGCGGCAAGACCGTGGCCTTCACCGACCCGACCAGCACGTCGGGCTACCTCTTCCCCGCCCTCCAGCTGCTCGACGCCGGCATCAACCCCGAGACCGACATCCGGGCCCTCTTCGTGGGCGGGCACGACGCGGCCGTCATCGCGGTGCTCAAGGGCGACGTCGAGGTCGGAGTCTGCTACGACGACGCCCGGGTGTACGGCTCGCTGCCGCGGGAGTTCCCGGACATCGCCGAGAAGGTCATCGTCTTCAACCGTTCCGAGGAGATCCCCAACGACGGCGTGACCGTGCGGGGCGACCTGCCCGCGGAGACCAAGGCCGCCATCACCGCCGCCTTCCTGAAGCTGGTCGAGGTCGAGAAGGCCAAGCCGCGTCGCGAGCGGCTGCTCTGGAAGCTCTACGAGATCGACGGCTTCGTCCCCTACACCGAGGGCCTTCACGAGCCCGTGCGCAGGGCCTTCCAGGAGATGGGCGACCGCATCGATGTCGACCACTGAGACCGCGCCGGCGGAGCCGGCGATCCGCTTCGCCGGCGCCACCGTCGTCTACCCCAACGGAGTCAAGGCGCTCGACGGTCTCGACCTCTCGATCGAGCGGGGGGAGCTGGTCGTCGTGGTGGGTCTCTCCGGGGCCGGCAAGTCGACGCTGCTGCGGTCGATCAACGGACTGGTGCGGCTGACGGAGGGCGAGGTCTTCGTCGAGGGCCGCAGCGTGCCGCGCAGCGAGGGTGCGGCGCTGCGGGCCCTGCGGGCACGGGTGGGGATGATCTTCCAGGACCACCGCCTGGTGAAGCGACTCTCCGTGCTCACCAACGTCCTGCTCGGCCGCGTGGCGCGGGTCCCCGCCTGGCGGCAGCTCCTCGGGCTCTGGCCGCGCCGGGACGTCGACGTCGCGCTGCAGGCGCTCGACCGGGTGGGGCTGGCGGACCGGGCGCGGGTCCGTGCCTCCGAGCTTTCGGGCGGCCAGCAGCAGCGCGTCGGGATCGCACGCGCCCTGGCCCAGGAGCCGGTCGTGATCCTCGCCGACGAACCCGTGGCGTCTCTCGATCCCATGACCTCCCACCGCGTCATGGACGACCTGCAGCGGATCAACCGCGACCTGGGGATCACGACCCTGGTCAACCTCCATTTCCTCGACCTGGCCAAGCAGTACGCGCAGCGCATCGTCGGCCTGCGCCAGGGCGCCCTGGTCTACGACGGGCCGGCCGCCGCGGTCGGCGAAAGGGACTTCGCCGAGATCTACGGCCGCCGGATGACGGCCGAGGACGTGCTCGAGGAGGTCGAGGTCCGCCTGTGAGCGCGGGCGCGCCCCCTCCCGCCGGGCGCGGACGAGGCGCTCTGCTGGCCGTGGTCGTGGTGGCCCTGCTGGCGCTGATGACCGGCTGGTCGGCGGCCGGCGTGGGGTTCGCTCCCGGCGAGCTGCTCCGCAACCTCGGCAGCCTGCGCCGCATCGTCGGAGACTCCTTTCCGCCCGATTGGGCGTTCTGGCAGCGCCTCCTGGCGCCCTTCGTCGAGACCCTCCAGATCGCAGTCGTCGGCAGCGTGCTTGGCGGCTTGATCTCCCTGCCGCTGGCGATCCTGGCGGCGCGGGGCGTGGCGCCGACGCCGGCGGTGGCATGGGTCCACCGGCAGGCGATGAACCTCCTGCGCACCATGCCCGACCTGTTCTGGGCCATGCTCTTCGCCAGCGCCGTCGGCTTCGGCCCGTTCGCCGGCGCCCTGGCCCTGACCGTCTTCACGGTGGCGGTGGTCTCGAAGCTGCTCTCCGAATCGGCGGAGTCCATCGACTTCGCTCTCACCGAGGCCGTGCGGGCCGGCGGAGGCGGCTGGAGCTCGACGGTGCGCTTCGCGGTGCTGCCGCAGATCCTGCCGCAGTACGTCTCCTACGTTCTCTACGCCTTCGAGATCAACGTCCGGGCCTCGACCGTCCTCGGGCTGGTGGGAGCCGGGGGCATCGGCATGGTCCTCAACACCCAGCGGACCACCTTCCAGTACCAGCGGGTGACTCTCATCGTGCTGGCCATCTTCGGCGTCGTGGTGCTGCTCGAGCAGCTCTCGGAGGCGGCTCGGCGGAGGCTGGTGTGAGCCGCCCGGGGCCGTCGCGCCTGCCGGGCTCGCTGATCGCCACGCTCGCCGTGGCGGCGGTCTTCCTGTGGGCGGCGAGGGCCGTGGGGTTCTCGGCCGACCGGTTCGGCGACCTGCCGCGCTCGCTGGCGCGGATGCTAGCGCAGTTCTTCCCTCCGGACGTCGCCTACGGTCGTGAGGTCGTCCTCGGTGCGATCGTGGAGTCCATCCAGATCGCCTGGGTCGGCACGCTGCTGGGCGCCGTTCTCAGCCTGCCGCTCGGCCTGTTCGGTGCGCGCAACCTCTTCCCCCGCCTGGGAGCCTGGATCAAGCCGGTGCTGGGCGGGATCCGTGCGGTCCCGGAGATTCTCCTGGCCCTCTACTTCGTGCCCGCCGTGGGCCTCGGGGCCTTCGCCGGCGCCCTGGCGATCGGCGTCCACTCCGTCGGCATGCTGGGCAAGCTGACGGCCGACGTCGTCGAGTCGATGGACACGGGGCCGGTGGAGGCGGTGACGGCCTCCGGCGGCGGCGCGGTAGGCGTGCTCCGGTTCGCCGTCCTGCCGCAGGTGCTCCCGGAGGTGCTGGCCCTCTGGCTCTTCCGCTTCGAGATCAACGTGCGGGCTTCGGCCGTGCTCGGCGTCGTGGGCGCCGGCGGCATCGGCGGCGTGCTGCTCAACACGCTGCGGTATCGTCAGTTCCCGCAGGCCGGCGCCGTCGTCCTGCTGACCGTCCTCCTCGTGCTGACCATCGACAGCGTGTCCGGAGCCATCCGCAAGAGACTCGTCCGTGGCTGAGTTCCTGCGCAGGACCCGAGAGCTGCGCGAGGCGTGGGAGAGCGAGCACCTGGCGCCGGCCGCCGCGAAGGCGGCCGAGAGCCGGGGCCGCGCGCGCGCCGAGGAGGCCGACGACTTCCGGACGGCTTTCGAGAGGGACCGGGATCGCATCTACCACTCGAAGGCCTTCCGCCGCCTCAAGCACAAGACGCAGGTCTTCCTGAACCCCGAAGGCGATCACTTCGTCACCCGGCTCACCCACACGTTCCAGGTGACGCAGATCGGCCGCTCGCTCGCCGCGGCGCTCGGTCTCAACGAGGCGCTGACGGAGGCGATTTGCCTCGGGCACGAGGTCGGCCACCCGCCGTTCGGCCACACCGGCGAGGTCGCCCTCTCGCCCTACGTCGAGGACGAGGAGTGGCTCCATTCCGAGCAGAGCGTCCGGGTTCTCGAGGTGCTCGAGCCGCTGAACCTCTCCTGGGAGGTCAAGGACGGGATCCGGGCGCATACCTGGAAGGTGAGCCCCGGTCCGGCGACCGCGGAGGGAATGATCTGCCGTTACGCCGACCGCATCGCCTATCTCGTCCACGACATGGACGACGCCATCCGCGCCGACGTGCTCTCGCCGGAGGACATCCCGGCCGAGGCCCTGGAATGGTTCGGCCAGCCGGGCCGGCAATGGGTGTCGCGGATGATCCATGCCGTGATCGAGGGCTCGCTGGCGGCCGGGGAGCTCACCATGGAGACGGCGACCCTCGAGGTCATGCAACGCTTCCGCGACTTCATGTTCGAGCGCGTGTACCTGCGCCCGGAGGCGCGGCGCCAGGCGGCCAAGGCGGTCAAGATCCTGCGCGATCTGGTCGACCATTTCCTCGAGCACCCCGACCAGATCCCGAGCTCGTATCGGCACGAGGAGTCACCGCCCCGGATCCAGGTGCTCGACTACGTGGCGGGCATGACCGACCGCTACGCGCTCAAGCTGCACGACGAGCTCTTCCGTCCGTCGGGGCAGGTCTAGGGCCTCTCTCGCCGCCGGTCCCGGGCCGGGCCGAGGCAGAGCCCTCGGGCGGGCGACGGGCGGCCGCCCGTCGCCTCGCGGCCGGTGTGCCAAGTGTGCACCCGCAAACGGCTTTTGGGAGCCCGCCCGAAACTCGGCAGGAGAGGGGCCCGGGACTGTCCCGGCGGTTGGCTGGACGCGCCCCCTCGGCTTGTGTACCCTCGGCCGCAAACCGAGGCACAGGTCGTCGTGGATCGCCCACCGTCACCGAGTCGTCACCGACGCGCGCCCCCGTCGCCGGGAGCTGTTGCTAGCGTGTCGTCCTCCGGCGGCTCGACCGCCGTCCGTCATTCAACGCACCTCGGTCCGCGGTCGGCCGGCCTCCGCCGGCCGCCGCGGGCGGGGATCGGAAGGAGAGAGACCATGAGGAGGAGGCTGATTCTCGTGCTGGGCCCCGTCGTCGTCGCCGCCCTGGCCGCGGCGCCGCTGCTCGCGCAGAGCGCGACGACCGGGAGCCTGAGTGGAACCGTGGTCGACGAGAACGGCGGCGTTCTCCC
>Ga0302046_10006005_pt1 | contig 10640 bp, 11 predicted proteins | sample RVTome_11_FD_200261 | JGI IMG/M metagenome (GOLD analysis project Ga0302046, IMG submission 200261) | Soil microbial communities from uranium-contaminated site in the Upper Colorado River Basin, Wyoming, United States - RVT147D111 (version 2) ... | reverse complement strand
GGCAACGGGTTGCGTGGCGGAGTCGATGGCCAGCAGCTCCAGCTGGAGCCGAGTCCGGCCGTCGCGGGCACCGGCGGTGCCGGCCTCGGACGCGGCGCGCAGGATGGTCGCCAGGCGACGCGCGAGAGCCGGGTCGGTCGGCGCGGCCAGCAGGCGCCGACGCCCCTCCCCCTCGAGCTGTTGCGCGACCTGGCCCAGGTCGCGGCCCGCATCGGACAGGTCGGCGATCCGCTGCAGAGCGCCAGGCGCCTCACCGCTCACCAGGGCGTCGAGCAACCCGACGATGGCCTCCTCATCGGCCAGTCCGACAGCGTCCCGAACCGAGTCCACCGCCACGTGGTCGCCGGCATAGGACATGACCTGGTCGAGCAGCGACTCGGCGTCGCGCATCCCCCCATCGGCCAGTCGGGCGATGAGGTCCAGGGCGGCCGGATCGGCCTCCACGCCCTCCGCGCTGGTGATGCGGGTCAGCTTGGCGGCGATGACATCGGTCGCCAGCCGGCGGAAGTCGTAGCGCTGGGTGCGGCTGATGATGGTGGGCGGCACCCGGTGGGTATCGGTCGTCGCCAGGATGAAGACGACGTGGTCGGGTGGCTCCTCGATCAGCTTGAGCAGCGCGTTGAACGCGTGCGGGCTGAGCATGTGGACCTCGTCGATGATGTACACCCGGCGGCGCAGGTCCGATGGCGCGGTCAGGGCCCGCATGACCAGGTCGCGGGCGTCCTCCACCAAGCCGTGGGAAGCGGCATCGATCTCGATCACGTCCAGCGCGCGTCCGTCGCGGATGGCCACGCAGGCCGCGCACCGATCACAGGGCTCGCCGTCGTCACCGCGTTCGAGGCAGTTGATGGCCTTGGCCAGGATTCGGGCCGTCGAGGTCTTGCCCGTGCCGCGGGGGCCGACAAAGAGGTACGCGTGAACGATCCGATCGGTGGCCACCGCCCGGCGCAGGGTGTTGACGATGGGGTCCTGGCCGACCAGCTCGGCGAAGCGCTGGGCCCGCCAGCGGCGGTACAGCGCGCGTCGCGGACCGGCAACGGGAGCGTTCAAATCGAGGTTGGGATCGGCTGGCACAGCGGTTTAGGCGCCCTTCAGCATGACCCGCTAACCCTACACCGAGCCGCGGGAAGGGGATTCGGCCGTGCGCCCGGCGTCGAGCGTCGCTCCCCGCATTCGCGCCGGAACCCGGCTCCAGCCAGGTCATCCCACGGCACTCGACGGGGATCGCTTACCGCTGCTTCCTTCCGGACCTGACGGGGTTCACGGGCCGCCGCTGCGTGGGACCCGACTCTCAACGTCGGGCGCCGTCGTGGGAGGCGGAGGTCGACGACCTCAGCCGGGATGTCAGCCCCGCTGGAGCGGATTGCGGGTACAGGGCACCGCTAGTTCCCCGCCTAAGCACGGCCGGCGCGGATGGTAGCAGGCAGTGGCGGAGAGGGGGGGATTCGAACCCCCGACGGGTTGCCCCGAACCGCATTTCCAATGCGGCGCCATAGGCCTCTAGGCGACCTCTCCGCGAGGTGGCGGCGGAGCCGGGTTCAGGTGGTGGCGGAGAGGGTGGGATTCGAACCCACGGTGCTATTCGCACACCGCTTTTCGAGAGCGGCACCTTCAACCACTCGGACACCTCTCCGGCCGGCGAGTCTAGCAGAGGGGTGGGCTCAGGCCGGCAGGGCGGCCTCGTCGTTCAGGCGTCGAGCCTCGGCCTCCCGTACGCCGGAGATGACGGCGATCTGGTGCGGCAGGACAGGGCTGCGGGCCAGGTCCAGGACCGATCCCGCGCACCCCCGCTCCGGGTCCCGGACCGCGAACACGAGGACCTCGACCCGGGCCTCCACCAAGGCGCCCACGCACATGGCGCATGGCTCGTGGGTGGCGAAGATGGTCACCTCGCTCAGGCGGTGGCCCTCGAGCTTCCCGGCCGCAGCCTGGACGGCACGCAGCACGGCATGGGCGGTGGGATCGTGGGTCTGCTGACGGCGGTCGTGCTCTCGGCCGATCATGGCGTCGTCAAGGACGGCCACCGCACCGCTGGGGCTCTCGCCCTCTTCTGCTCCCCGGCGCGCTTCGGCGATCGCCTCGGCCATGAACAGCTCGTAGTTCACCGGACGCCGAGTCTAGCAGGCCGGTCGGCACTACCCTGCCGTATCCTCTGGCGGTGGGCTGGTCCCGACTCGATACCCTGCTGCTCGGGACATTGGTGGCCGCCGCAGCGGCCCTGCGCCTGCCCTTCCTGGACCATCCGCCGGGCTTGGTGTTCGACGAGATTTTCTACGCCCAGAACGCATGCCTGCTGGTGGCCGGGCCTGGGGTGTGCGGGATCGCCGAGCCACTCAGCAACGCCCATCCTCCGCTGGGCCAGTGGCTGATTGCCAGTGGGATTGCGGTCTTCGGCTACACGGAGTTCGGCTGGCGGATCGCGGCGGCCCTGACCGGGATCGTGACCGTGGCAGTGCTGTACGTGCTCGCTCGCCGGCTGCTGACTTCGGTGGGTGGAACCGCCGCGGCCATCGGGGCCGCCGCGGCGGCGGGGCTGCTGGCGCTCGACTTCCTCCAACTGGTGCATTCGCGTGTCGCCATGCTCGACGTCTTCCTCACGCTGTTCGTGTTGGCGGCGATGCTGTTCGTGGTGCTGGACCGAGATCGGCAGCGCGACAAGCCCTCCACCGGTTTGGCCCGATGGGCGCTCGGGCGGCCGTGGCGCCTGGCCGCAGGGTTGGCAATGGGCGCCGCGGTGGCGGTCAAATGGAGTGGCGCGTTTGCCGCCATCGTGATGGTGGGGTTTGTGGTGGTCAGTGAAATCGCGGCGCGGCGAGATGGCCGGAGCCTGGGAGCCATGATCCGGGTGGCGTTTCGCGAGGAGGGTTTGCGGACGGCGATCTTGCTCGGGCTGGTGCCCGCAGCGGTGTACGTGGCAAGCTACCTGGGAGTCGAGCCCGGGACGCTCATCGGTCTCCCGTGGCAGGAGGGAACGTTCTGGCACGGGGTCGCGCGCCATCAGCTGGCCCTGGCTCGCTTCTACGTCGGGCTGGAGGGGCACCATCCATACGAGTCACCCGCCTGGTCGTGGTTGCTCCTGAAACGTCCGGTCGCGTACTGGTTCGCAGCCGACGGGGTCTACCGCGAGGTCATGGCGCTGGGCAACCCGGCGGCCTGGTGGCCCGCAGTCGTGGCGGCCATCGGGTTGACCCTTGGCTGGCTGCGGCGAGGGGCTCGGGTGTTTGCACCGGAGGCGATCGTGGTGGTCGGGGTGGCGGCAACGTACGTGCCGTGGCTGGTCGTCGGGGCAACCTGGAACGGGCTCCTGTGGTACATCCTGCCCACCATCCCGTTCTTGTACCTGGGGCTGGGCCTGCTCGCCGCGCGCGCATGGGGCAGCTTGCCGGGGCGGGTGCTGGCCGGGGTGGCGGGCGTTGTGGTGGTGGCGGCGTTCCTGGTCTATTGGCCGCTGCTGGTAGCCGCCCCGCTGTCTCCCGACGAGTGGCAGCGCCGGATGCTGTTCACCGACTGTGACCGCCCGGGGGCGCCCAGCATGACCGTGCCGGATGCGAATACCAGCTCCGGGCTGCCGCCCGACGGTTGGTGCTGGATCTAGGCCCTCGGGGTCACCGTCTCAGCGTCGTTGGATCCTGCGAACTCCACCTGCAGGATTGCGTGGTTTCGCCCTTGACCGCAGGGGGGTGAGCTTCGGGCGGCCCGCGGCGCCACCGCGAGTCAGGATCAGGTCGACGATCCGTTCCCCGCTATGCCCATCGCCGAACGGGTTGATCCACGTCCGCGGTGCTCGATGCATCGCCGTTGCGCCCTCGAGAATCCGGTCCGGATCCGCGCCGACCAGCCGGTTGGCTCCGACCTCCACCGACTCGGGGCGCTCGGTGTTGTCGCGGAGGGTGACGCACGGGACGCGGAGCGTGCACGCCTCCTCCTGAAGCCCGCCAGAGTCGGTCATCACGAGCCCTGCGCGCGATTGCAGGGCCAGGAACTCGTGGTAGCCCAACGGCGGGAGCCGGCGAACCATCGGCGTGACCTCGATGTCCAGCTCGGCAAGGCGCTGGCTGGTCCTGGGGTGGAGTGCCACGAGCACCGGAAGTTCCAGCGCCGAGGCCACCCGATCGAGGCCCTCGAAGATCCCGCGCAGCCGTCCGGGGTCGGTCACGTTCTCAGCCCGATGCACTGTCGCGACTGCGTACCGCGGCAGATGGACGCCGAACGTCGCCAGCACCGGCTCGGGGTCGACACGGCCAAGCTGATAGAGCACCTCGTCGACCGCGGTGTTTCCGGTGACATGCACTCGGTCGGGCTCGATGCCCTCCCCCAGCAGGATGTCGCGGGCATGCTTCGTGGGGGCGAAGAGGTCCTCGGCAAGGTGGTCGACGAGGATGCGGTTGATCTCCTCGGGCATCGATCGGTCGTAGGAGCGCAATCCGGCCTCGACGTGGCCGACCCGAAGCCCCAGCTTGTTGGCAGCCAGCCCAGCAGCCAGGACGGAGTTCGTGTCCCCCTCGACCAGCACCTCGTCCGGCCGCTCGCCGACGAGCACGCTCTCGATGGCGCTGATGATGGAGCTGATCTGGAGCACGTGCGAGCCAGAGCCCACGCCGAGGTTGTGCGTCGGTCGCGGCAGTTCGAGCTGCTCGAAGAAGACCCCGTCCATCTCAAACGAGTAGTGCTGGCCGGTGTGGACCACCACGAACGGCACGTCGCGCGCGAGGCAGGCCCGGATGATCGGCGCCATCTTGATGATCTCGGGCCGCGTCCCCACCACGATGGCGACCTTCATGGCCCCACCGTCAGGTCGCGAGATTCGACACCGGCGAGCCGGCTCCGCACCCGCCTTTCGGAGTACGTCGTGAAGCGCTCAACAAAGCGACGCGCGAGCAGAGCCAGCGTGTTGCGGATGGTGCGGGCCACACGCATCTTGCTCTGCCCCACCCGACCGCTGTAGTCAAGCTCCAGCGGAATCTCGCTGGCGCGGATGCCGACCTGGCGGAGTCGGAGCAACAGGTCCATCACGGCCTCGAAACCGCGGGCGGTACACAGCTCCTCGCCGTAGACCAGGCGTGCCCGCTGAAGCGGGGGGATCCGGTAGGCCCGGAAGCAGCAGGAATAGTCGCGCACGCCTCTGATCGGGAACATGATCTGAAAGACGATTCGTCCGACGTCAGACAGTGCCCGTCGGTAGGCCGGCACGCCGCGCACCTGTGATCCGGGCCGATAGCGGGATGCCACCACCAGGTCGTAGCCCTGTTCCAACCGTTCCAGCATCATCGGGATGAGCCGCGGCGGATGGGTGTTGTCGCCATCGAGCATCACGATCACGTCGTCGGAATCCGCCCGTTCGAGGACCCAGTAGATGCCCGTGCGGACGCCGGCACCCAGCCCCAGGTTGGTGTCGTGACGGAGGACCTCCAACGGTAGCGCGCCGCCCGTCTCGACAACCGCCGCCTCGGTCTGCGCACTCGTCTGGTCGGTACTGCCGTCATCAACCACAACTGCCAGGTAGCGATCCGGTCGCCCGCGCATGGCGGCCTCCAGGGCGATGAGCGTTGGCCGGATCGTCCGTTCCTCGTTGTAGGCGGGGATGATGACGTAGATCATGCGGGCGCCCCGACGGGGCACCGGGGCCGGATCCGCCAGCGGCTCACGGTGGCGGATCGACGCCGAGTCGTTCACCGGCGCATGGTAATCGGCGCCGACTTGCTGATGATCCGTGGGACCGGTCCGTATGCTCTCGCGAATGGGCGGTATCTCATAGCCAGTCCATCTCGTCCTCGCGGGCGACGCCTCGCCGTCGGTCTGCTGGGGCCATTGATCAGCGCCGCGGCGATCGTGATCGTCCTGCGGTCGGTCGACATCGGGCAGACTGCTGAGACGCTCGCTGATACCCAGTTATTGGTCCTCGCGCCTTGCCTTGTGTTGGTGGCGGCCGGAATCACCCTGCGGGCATTGCGCTGGCAACGACTTGTGGTCCCGATCGCCGATCAAGCACCGCCGGTGCGCCGCATTACGCCGATCGTCTTGATCGGGTATCTCGCGAACGCGGTCCTCCCCGCTCGTCTCGGCGAGCCGATCCGCGCGTACCTCCTGGCACGCCGCGAGAGCCTGAACGCATTCGAGGTCCTGGGGACCGTGCTCCTCGAGCGAATCCTGGACGTCGCGGTCCTCGCGGTGATGGCGTTCCTCGCGTCATTGGCCGTTGGCGCGCCGGCGTGGGTCGTGCAGCTCACCGGAGTCGCGGCGGCCGGCGGATTCCTCATCATCGGTGTGCTGACGCTGGGGGGCCTGCGGCCGGTGCTGCGCTTCCTCCACCGAATGGCCGACCATGGCCGTTTCGCCGCCGGCAGGATGATCCTCACGAGGCTGGACCAGGTCGCCCAGGGATTCGGCGGGCGGTCCCAGCGGCTCCCGGTTGCGGAAGCAGCCGGCCTCACCGTAGTGATCTGGCTCGTTGATACCTCGATCTGCTGGCTCGCGGCCCGGAGCCTTGGTTCCGACATCAGCCCCGCCGCCGCGCTGCTCATCATCGGGGTCGGGGCTCTCGGGACGTCCATTCCATCGGCCCCTGGCTCCATCGGCACCTTCGAGCTCGCCGCATCTGCTGCCGCACGTGCCGTAGGCCTGTCGGCACCTGCCGCCCTCAGCCTCGCGATCGTGGTCCACGCCACGACGCTTCTCCCGGTGGCCTTGGCAGGTGCCATTGCGATGTTCGCGTTGGGCTTGGGCAGCCTCTCGGACCTTGCGCGGGCGGCGAGGGAGGCCGAGGCGCCGACGAGCGGCGAAAACTAACTGGTCACGCTGGACCTAGTCCCACTGCACGACGCAGTCGAGGCGGAGCGGGTCGACGCGCCCACCGGAGAGCCCGTGACGGCCGGCTCGATCAAGAACTAGTCGTCGATGCGGCTAGGGATTCTGTCGTCGGCGAAACCAGATGGCCACGGCGCCCCCGAGCACCGCGATGACGATGACGGCGATGATGATCTGCGTGGTGTCCATGTCTTCCTCTCTCCATTCGAACGGGTCCGGGTTTCACAGCCTGTCGGTAAGTATGCGGCGGCGACGAGGCGCGATGGCCCATTTCGTGCGTGAAATGAGTGGCGTGCCCGAGAGGACTCGAACCTCCGACCTTTAGGTCCGCAACCTAACGCTCTATCCGCTGAGCTACGGGCACCCGACGCAAGCTGGCGGAGAGGGAGGGATTCGAACCCTCGGAAGAGGAAATCCCCTTCAACGGTTTAGCAAACCGCCGCACTAGGCCACTATGCGACCTCTCCGGAAGCGGCGCCGATGATAGCATCTGCCCCTCTGGACTCGGCCTCCCGCGACCGGTCCGGCGAGCCTCGGGAACGGTCGCCAAACGCCCCCGCAATCGAGACACAGACCTGTGACGCGCCTACTCATCATCGGTTATCCCGTACCTGCCAGCCCGGCCGAAGCGGTCCAGCGGGCAGCGCTGCGGGCTGCCGGTCGCGAGGTGGAGATCGAGCGCTGGGAGCGGAAGCCGCACCAGCTCAGCGAGGCCCTGGGCGAGGTCGTCCACCCCGAGGTGATGGGGGCCATGATCGGCTCCCCACACAAGGAGAAGGCGGCGTCGCTCATCGGTCTGTTGTCCGACGAAGCCCGCGCCAGCGGCGCAGTCAACGCGGCCGTCAACCAGGACGGACGCCTGCACGGGTACAACACCGATGTGGCCGGCGTGCGCGCCGGCCTGGAGTCCATCCTGCCCGAGGGCACCGCCCGGTGGCCGCGCCAGGCGGTCCTGCTGGGTGCCGGTGGAGGTGCCCGGGCGGTGGTATCGGTCCTGCTGGAGAGCGGGTTTGGGCGGATCGCCGTCTTCAACCGCCATCTGCACCGGGCCGAGGCGGTCGTCGCCCACTTCGATCGCGCGGCGCGCGAGACGGACCTGCGGGCCTTGCCCTGGCACGAGACGATCATCGAGTCGGAGCTGTCCAAGGCTCGCCTGCTGGTGAACGCCTCAGGAGTTGGCGCCGATACCGACGCCAGCCCGATCCCCGCAGCGCTGTTGCCGGATGAGCTGTACGTCCTGGACCTGGTGCTGAACCGGGCCGAGACGCCGCTCATGCGGGAGGCGGCGGCCCGGGACGGGATCGTCGCCAACGGCCAGGGCTCGTTCTTGGTGGCCCAGGCGGCGGCCTTCCAGCTGTGGACCGGCGAGGACGCGCCGTCCGACGTGATGCGGAGCGCGCTGGCGGACCACCTGGGCCTTCCCGAAGAGGGGCTCGCCGTCGTCGGCGACTGAGTCGCTCCGGCGGGCGGACCGTGATGTTCTACACGTCGGGCTGGGTCCACGTCATCTGCGGCTGCATGTTCTGCGGCAAGACCGACGAGATGCTCCGGCTGCTGCGTCGGTTCGCGATCGCCGGGCGCCAGGTGGTGCTCGTCAAGCCGCGCGTCGACACCCGGACCGCCGAGGAATCGGTCGTTTCGCGGTCCGGGGCGCAGCACCGGGCGGTGACGGTGGACAACTCGGCGGAGATCGAGGACGTGGTCGGGAATGCCGACATCGTGGCCGTCGAGGAAGGCCAATTCTGGGACGAGGGTCTGCCGGAGGTCGTCGAGCGGCTGGCCGATGCCGGGAAGCAGGTGCTGGTGACGGGCCTGGACCAGGATTACCGCGGGGATCCGTTCGGACCGATGCCGCGCCTGATGGCGCTGGCCGATCAGGTCACCAAGCTGACCGCCATTTGCATGGTCTGCGGCGAGCCGGCGACCCGCACCCAGCGTTTGATCGACGGCCTGCCCGCCCCGGCAGATTCGCCACTGATCATGGTGGGGGGCATGGGCGACGAGAAATACGAAGCTCGCTGCCGCCTCCACCACGAGGTCCCCGCGGCGCCAGCTAGGGCGGAGGTATCGCCTCGTCGCTGATCTTGGTCAGCATTTGGAAGAAGTACATGTCCGTCCCGGTCACCTCGATTGTCTTCAGGACCAGCCCCTGATCACTTGCGAAGTCGATCTTCATGGTCGCGGTGCCGAATCCGCTTGGGAGGTTCGGGCACCCGCAGGTGCGAACCGAAGACCACTCGCCGTTGAGGGTGAAATCGGGCGCCAGGACTCCGGAAAACACCAGGCTGTACTCGCCGAGACCGTCCCAGCGCCTTCGCTCGGAGGTTGCCGACGTTTCGAAGCCACCAGCCCACCACACGCAGGAACCGACTTGCGAGAGGTAGAAAAGCTTGGTTCCCTCCATCTGGGTCCACGTTCCCGCCAGTTGAACGCGCTCCCCGCTCGGGCTTCGGAGGTCGATCTCTGAACATTTGCTCGACGGGCTGCCGTCAGCCATCAGGGACGGGGTGCTCGTTTCCGGCGAAGGGCTTGCGGTCGTCGAGGTGGTGCAGGCGGTCACGAGCGCAAGGATGACCGCGAGCCCCGGCCATGAATGCCACGACGCTGACCCCATCGCGGGCAGGATAGCTCGATCATTCTGCGATTTCGACGACGACCGATTCCGAGAAACCGATGCCGTCGACTTGATAGGCGAAACAGCCGTTTCCGGAGAATCCGGTCTCGGAGTTGAACTCGTGCATTCCCGTCCCCCCGTATACCCACCCCTGCCGGCCAAGTCGGAGCTCAGCGAAGGGACCGTGATCCGTGTAGAAGAAAACAAGCGGCGCCGACGGGCCGTCAATTCGACCACCTCGAATTAGTGCGGGACCGTTGTATCGGTCCGGATCGATGATCCACAGGACTTTGAGCCGATAGACGTCGCCATCGAAGAACAGGTCCTCTCCCAAAGATGCTCGACCCGTGCCCCAGGGGAAGATGGGGCCCTCACCAAGAACGGAGGACACGTTCGGGACCGACGTCGTACTCGCCGCAGTGACAGGGCACGGATCGCCGGCCTGAATTGTCGGGAGTTGAAGTGTGGTCCGGAGAGGATCCCAGTCAATCTCCGTCATCCATTCCGGCATCGGGCTGGGAGCGAGCGCCGGGGAAAGGGATGGCGTCACGCAGCCGGCGACCAGAGCGAAGACGGTGGCGACAACTAGACTTTCGGTGCGCATCGATCTCGATTCGCGGTCGGGGCTTGGTGGCGGAGGGGGTGGGATTCGAACCCACGGAGGCTTGCGCCTCAACGGTTTTCAAGACCGCCGCATTCGTCCACTCTGCCACCCCTCCGCGCTGGATTATCGGCGCCGAACGGGGGACGGGCTAGTTATGCTCTCCGTGGTACGCGGCGACCAGGGCGTGACCCTGGCCGCGGCTCAGCGGCCAGCGGTTGACCGGGAAGGCAACCACCCAGGCAATCCCGAGACCCAGCACCAGGCTGCCCCAGAACAGCGGGTTCGTCAGGCCTGCTTCCACCGCCGAGGGGATGGCGAGAATCACCGCGTTGTCCACCGTCTCCATGACGATGATCGTGAGCGTGTCGGCGGCGAAGGCGATCCGCAGCGCCCGCCTGACCGGAAGGCCGGCGCCCAGGAGCGGGCGCATCGTCAGGGCGTAGGCGGCGACGAAGGCTAGGACGACGGCCAGCCCGATCGACGGCAGCACATCCCAGCCCCACCAGGTGGCCAGCGTGGGCGGCGCTCACGAGATGGCGTCGGTCCCGGGGAGGTATGGGCGCAGCACCTCGGGCACGCGGATGGACCCGTCCGGCTGGACGTGGGTCTCGAGCAGGG
>Ga0302046_10006004_pt1 | contig 10642 bp, 6 predicted proteins | sample RVTome_11_FD_200261 | JGI IMG/M metagenome (GOLD analysis project Ga0302046, IMG submission 200261) | Soil microbial communities from uranium-contaminated site in the Upper Colorado River Basin, Wyoming, United States - RVT147D111 (version 2) ... | reverse complement strand
CGGGTCGCCCTTCGGTACCGTGACGGTCGTGTACCCAGGCATGACCGCCCCTCAAACAAGAAAAGGGGGGGCGGCGCAAGCATCGCGACGCGCTGCGGCAGGGTCAGAGGTAGCCGAGCTTCTCGAGGCGCTCGATCACCGCGGGCGAGAGATCGACCGGCTCGCCGGCCGTCACGGTGTTGGAGTTGGATGCCCGGCCGAAGCGGTAGAGGTAGGCCGCGACGCCGGCCGGGTGCGAATGCCGACGCAAGGCGCGCACGAGCGCTTGCCGGGACGGGGGCTCGGCCCGCTCGACCGCAGCCGCGTCGAGACCAGCCGCTCCGTCGACACGCACGAAGCCATCGCCATCCCAGCGATGGAACGCCACGCCGGCCCGACCCGTCCACTCGACGGTGACATGTTTGGCGACGGCCTCGTTCTGCCATGACAGATCCACCCAACCCCGCCCGAGCGGCAGGTCGAAATCGATCGTCTCCGCATCGACTCGGTAGGCATCGGCGGACACTGGCTCGGCCTGCAGGAAGCAGTGCTCGAGCGTGATCGGCTGGGCGCCCCGGTTCTCGATGCGCAACACGAGGGGACGACTGGAATCCGCCACGCACAGGCGATCGAAGCGTCGCGAAGCGACCAGGTCACGACACTTGTGCACGCTATCGTTGCCCGGCGACGCGAAGCGGATCTGCACCCGGACGTCCTTCCCGAAGCGATCGAGACGGCACCCGTAGCGGACGGCAATCGCCGCCCCGACCTGCACATGACGTAGATGGGTCGGGTTGACGCGCAGGGACAACGGCTGCCGGGGTGCGATCGTGCGTGGCCATGGCTGCGGCCCGCCGGCGCCGCCCGCCTCGGGCGAATCCGCGGACCGCAGCAGGTCGAACCGCGGCGCCCCCACCGCCGTCGGGTCCACCGAGGCGCGCGGGTGATGGAAACGCACGGCCGCTCGGTCCACCGGGGAGTCAGTTACCACTCGACCACGGACCCGACGCAGTGGCCCAGCGCCGCGCAGGACGAGATGAAAGCCACGCCGGCCGAGGCGCAAGGCGTGAGCCTGCCGCCGCAACCGCGCCGCTTCGGCCGCGTGTGTCGGCAGGACGTCCCGCGTCTCGTCGCCCGTACGGAAGAGCATCTGGTGCCGGCCCGTCGGATTGATGCGGTTGATCTGCCAGATGGCCGCTCGGGACGACGGGGGCACGTCCACGAGCCTGAATCCACCTCCCTCGACGGCGATGCTCGGAAAGGCGAATCCCCCCTCGGAGACGAGGAGCCGCGAAGCGTCACCCCCTTCGACCGTACCCCCTCGCACCGCGGCGGCGAGGCTGCGCCCCTCGAGGCGCTGCGCCGCGGGCTCTCCGGCACCCACGAGATCGAGGAGCGTCGGGTAGAGGTCCGCTTGCATGATCGGGTCGTCGACCCGCCTCGGCGACAGCACACCAGGCCAGTAGAAGAGGACTGGGATTCCGACCAGTGGATCGAAGGGCGTGACGCCCTCGCCGTGTAGGTGCTCCATGTGCCGCTCGTGAAAGGCCTCGCCGTGATCGGAGGTGACGACGAAGAGCGTGTTCGGTCGCCGCGCCTCGTAGGCAGCAACGAAGCGACCGACGAGCGCATCCGTATGACGCAGCACCTCGGCGTAGAGCCGAACATAGAACTGGCGGAAGGCCACGTCCTCTTCGAGCCGCCGGGCATGATCGGCGTCCCGGTATCCCAGGTTCGGACCGTATCTGGCGGTCCACTGTCGATACTCCGCCTCGCTCACGAAGGTGCCGAGGTCTTCGGGAGACAGGCTGAGGGGGCTGTGCGCCCCCAACAGATGCACCCACGAGAAGAGCGCCCGCCCCTCGCCGCGGCGGCGCGCGTGGGCGAGCGCCTTCTCGAGCGCACGGGCGTCGTTGCGGCGACAGGTGACGCCGAAGGGCTCGGCGCTGGCCGCTTCCGAGCCGTGCTCGGCCAGTGTCTCGAAGGTCACGATCTCGTCGAAGCCCTGCTCGAAGTCGTGCACCCCGTTGTACCAACCCGCGGACGTGAACAGGGCCGTCTCGTACCCCGCCGCCGCGAAAGCCTCCGGCAGCGTGACGTTGGCGGCGTCCAGAACGTCGGAGAAGCGGTGGGCGAAATCCGCGTGCGCGCTGCCATTCTGGATCGAGATGACGCCGTGCCCGGAAGGCAGCAACCCGGTCAGCAACGTGGCCACCGACGGAAACGTCCACAGACCATTGGCGACGGCTCGCTCGAACACCACGCCCCGTCGACCGAGGCGTGCGAGCTGTGGCGTGCTCGCGGCAGGACCGCCGTATACGCTCATGTCGGCCGCCCGGACCGTGTCGAGCAGCAGGAGCACCACGTCGGGCTGGTCGCCCGACCGTGCCGGGCACGGGAGGACGCCCAGCAACAGCAGCAGGTAGGCGAGGCGCCTCATCGTCCGATCAACGACGTGACCGTACGTCGCAGCCATGCCCCGGGGTCCTCCCGCAGGTGCCGGCGAAGGCGGCCCCACGCAAGCGAAGCGAGCGTACGCCCGTCGAGCCCTGCCGCGATCACGCGGCGTTGGTCCGCCGACAGACCAACGCCGTCCGGAGCCTCGGGGACCAGGCTCTTCAGCGTCCGCACCTCCTCGTCCAACAATCCTGCCCACAGCGCCAGGCGATCCGCGAAGACGTCGCCGTGGCGCAGAACGAGGAACTTGAGCGAACTCTCGTCAGCGGCCTCCGCCCTCCCCGCCAGCTCCATCAGGGGACGAGGAAGGACGACGCCCGGGCCCCAGCGTCGCACCGCCTGCCAGAGGTATCCCACCTCCCCCAGGGGACCGAGATCGTCGTCGAAGAGTCGGTCGATCGGCACGCCCGGATCGGTGCGCATCAGGACACGTGTCGGGTCCGTCCCGTACTCGAAGGGGTAGCGCTCGGGACACAAGTCGAGCAGGCGCGCCTCGACCATGCCGCCCCGTCTGCCCCAAGTACCGGCGAACGCTCCAGCCAGAGGATTCGCCAGCGCCTGGCAGCTACGCGGCCACCACGACTCGTCCGGAACGTCTCCCGCCCGCAGGACCACGAGTGCCTCACGCGTGCGCGGCGGCGCGCAGCCCGACGACCCAGGAGACTCACACGCCCACAGTCGGCCCAGCAGGCGCAGCGTCGATGCCCCCCCCTGCCCATCCTCTCGGAGCGACACGATGCACTCGTCGTTCACGCCGATGCCGAGCAGTGCCTGCCGTGTGCGCGCCGCCGACCCCGCCTCACCCTGGCCTGCGAGCAGCAGAACCAACGTCGAGGGTGGCGGGTCGCATGGCTCTGACGCCAGCGGCTGCGTAGCGACCGGAGCGTCGTAGAACGCTCCCAGCGGGCGGTCTGCGACTGCCACCGGACGAGAGAGCCGCTCGCGCAGCGCTCGCTCGTCCAGCAGACGTCCCATCGCCGCCACCAACCCCTCGGTGGACCCGTCGTACAGCAACGCGTTCTCTTCGTGTCGAAAGAACTCGGCAAAACCGGGCAGGGCCGCCGCCACCACGGGAACCCCCGCGTCATACACCTCGTGTAGCGCGTAGCAGAAGCTCTCGAAGCGGTTCGGAAAGACCGCGAACGACGAGGCGCGCAGCCGTTCGCCGATGGCGTCGTGATCCAAATGCCCTGGGAATTCGAAGCGGCGGCGCAGATGCGGAGGGATCAGGCGCTCGAGCAGCCCGACGAAGCTGTCCCCATGCAGGGTGTCGTTCGTATCGGGTCCGATCAGCTCGAAGAGCACGTCCGCATCGGGACGGGCGGTCAGCAGCGTCACGGCCGCCTCGACCAGGCGGTCGACCCCCTTGAAGGCATACATGCGCCCGACGAACGTGATCCGCCGGGTGGGACCGGCGGGGTCCCGTGCTCGCACGCGTTCCCGTACCTCCTTCGGCGGCTGCGAGACGACGGCTCGCCCCGGGTCGATGGCATAGGCATCGCGATAGTAGTGCTCGAAGTAGGTCCGCGTGGGCGTGAGCACGACCTCGGCGAGTCTGAGCGCCGCCCGCTCGAGCGCATAGAGGTGATAGCGGTCGTCGTCGAGATACCGCGTCCCGCCGATGCGGTCGATCAGCTCGATGGCGTTGTGCAGGCGCGCGCCCAAGACCGAGGGCGCGGCATCGAGGCCGAACAGGCGCTGTAGGAATGCGTAGTAGCCGACGCCGCAGTACTCGAAGAACTCCACGTAGTCGGGCCGCTCCCGCCGCGCCACGCGGTCCCACGCATGCGCAAAGCGCAGGGCCTGCGTGACCGACCGGCAGAGCCCCACCGGCAGGACCAGATCCCGACACTCCGCGTCGACGGCGTAGGCCCGGCAGCGCTCGGCATGCGGCAACTCCAGCCGATCCCGAGTGTCGAAGCGCGCAAAATACTCCGGGGGCACGTCCAGAAGGAACACGACCTCGTGGCCCCGGCGCAGCAGCTCCGCCGCCGCATGGCGCAGCAACACGCCGCACCCGCCCCACGTCGTCGGATGGATCTCGTACGAGACGAAGCAGGTCGTCGGCATCCCGTCGCCGCTCAGGCCAGAAACGCCTCGACGGACCGCCGGGCGCGCTCGTTGTAGGTCGGGACGTACGCCGCGTAGCGACGCATGATCTCGTCTCGCTCGTCGAGCACCCGGCGGAGCCAGTGCGCGATCACGTCGGCGCGATCCGGACACGGCACCACGAGCCGTTCGTACAGATACGGCTCGTCCTCGAAGAGGTGGCTGGTCGGGCCGATCAGGCATGGGACGCCCTGCTGCAGGCTCTCCAGCGGCAACATCGGGCAGCACTCCGAGAACGTCACGTAGAGCGAGGCATGCGTCTCCCGGATCCCCGCGAGCAGCGCCTCCTTCGGCAACGCGTGCGGCTCGAGGCGCTGTATCGGGAGTCCCAGGAAGGTCACCAACTCGCGCAGGCGCTCGTCGAAGCCGGCGGCGTGCAGACGCACCGACGGGACCATCGCCAGTGCCGCCAGCATGGGATGCGGGAGCTTCTTGGCGCTCAGCCCGGACAGCCAGATGCCGACGTGGCGATCCCCCCCCGCGAGGTCAGGGGGCTCGAGCGGCGTCCCGGGCACATGGTTGAGAACCAGGCGCGACGACACGCCCAGACCCGCGAAGAACTCCTCCATGCCCTTCTTGACGGTCCCCACGACGCGAACCCGCCCGCCACGGGCGAGGGCCACCCACTTTTGGAGAAGGCCCCAGGCGTAGTCCTCGGCGCAGTGCACGTAGCTGCCATGCCAGAGCAGGTCGAAGCGCATCCCGGGCTTCGCCGCGGCCAGCTCCTCCAGGAGGCGCAGATGGGCCTCGTCGCCCCCCGAGAACACGACGTGCTCGACGCCGGCGGCGAGCAGCACGTCCCGGTGCCGGCGCAGCTCAGCGGCCGAGACCGCCCGGGGATCACCGCCGATCTCACGCGGCACCGCGTAGGTGTGCGGGAACAGCACCTGGGTGGAGGCCGTGATGCCGAGCCAGGACGGACAGTGCACCGCCACCGGGGGCGAACCCGCGGCCCGGATCTGCTCGACCCACGCGGTCTCCTCCCCATCGAGCCCGCCTGGCCCGGCCGCTGGAACGCGCGCCGGGGCCGCCGCCCCGACCATCGGTGAACGAGCCGGGTGAACGACCAACTCACCGCCCACGCTCGCGTAGAGATCGATCGTCTCGGACCGACCGCGAAAACGCACCTCGACCCGACCACACCACGGATGCGTGGCGAAGGTCAGCTCGGGATCCTCGTCCACCGGCACCCGCAAGGTGCCGCTCGAGCTGACCAGCGCGCGGCCGTACGCGAAGTCCGGGTGTGGCCGGCCATCCCAGGTCGCATCGGTCTCCACGAAGTCCCACGGCACCGCCTGTTCGCCGACGTTCGCCCGCGCGGCGGCGAGCCACACCTCCGTCCCCTGCGACGACGCGCTCCCGTTCGCCGTCGCCCGCACGGTGACCACGCGGTCGTCCCCACCGCGCGCCGCGCGCAGCCAGCGCCACGCCGGCGTCCCGCGCAGGCGGCGCTCCATTCGGTAGAACGGATACTGCTTGATGTAGTCGAGCTCGAAGGCCATCTCGCGGATCTTGGCCAACACGCCGTCCAGCTCCTTCGAGTCCCCCGTCAGCACGCTCGGGTCGATGAACTGCTCGGTGCGCGAGAACAGTGCGGTGCGCAGACCTTTCGGGTCGTCGCGCGACAGGCAGAAGCTGGCATGGGGCCGCGCGGCATAGTCCTGAAAGAAGCCACGCCGCACGACCTGACCCGGCTCGAAGTCCTCCGGGAACCACTCCGCCAAGTGGCGCTCGAACTCGTTCTCGTACTTGTCCGCCTGCTCCCAGTCCTCCCCGAGCGGCACGTTCACGAGCACGTAGGCCGAGCGCTCCAGACTCGCATCGAGCAGCCGGCGCCCGACGTCCTTCCGAAAATGCTCGATGACGTCGCCAAACACGACCAGATCCCAGCGACCGGGCAGCTTCTCGAGAAGCTCGGCCGCGTCCCCGAGGTGGATCTGGTCGTAGAAGTGCTGGTGATAGGGCGCAATGTTCGCCGGGAACGCCTCGATGCCCTCGACGCGCACTTTCCAGTCCGGCGGGAAGATGCGATCGTACCAGACGTCGCCGAACTCCCGAACGATCATCCCCCAACGGCCAAAGCCCACCCCGACGTCGAGCACGCGCAGCGGGGCGATCTTCATGATCACCTCGATGCAGAACGGGATCTGCTGCCAGTTGCTGGTGCCCATCCGCTACCGCCGCACGATTCCCGACGCCTGCGTGAAGAAGCGCTCGCGCTCTCCGAGCAGCGCCGCCACTCGGGCGCGCTCGCGCTCGGCGGCGGCCGCAGCGCGTGTCGCTCGCGCCTGAGCCTCCGACAGCGCCCGCTCGAGCTCGGCCGTTCGCGCTGCCGTCTCGGCGAGACGCTGCTGCAGCCCGGCGATCCCGCCGCTCAGGTCGCGCTCCAGGCGCCGGAGCTGGGCGAGCTGGACCGCCGACCAGACCGGGCGCGGCTTCGGTTCGCCCACAGCCACCTGGTAGGGCGCGTGCACACCATAGCCCTGCTCGAGGCGCACGCACTCCAACCCGACGCCGCGATACGCCTCGACCAAGTCGTGCTTCCACGACCCCTCGTGCGCGTCGAGCCGGATTGTTTGGTCCACCGCGGTCTCGAGGTGAAACAGGTGCCCGCGGCACACCCGTCGCAGCTCGCGCAACACGCCCGGCAGATCGTCGGGCCGGACGTGGACGAGCGCCTCCGCGGTGTAGACGACGTCGAACGACGCGTCGGCGTAGGGGAGGACGCCCGCCGGCTCGCCGACACGTACGTGCTCGGCCTGCCAGGCCGGCTCGGCCCAGCGAGCACATTGCTCCACCATGGCCGCGCTCTGATCGAAGCCGAAGATCTCCAGCCCCGGCACTTCGCGCAGGTAGCGGAGGTGCCGCCCCACCCCGCAGCCGAACTCGAGCACCGTCGCGGGTGCGTGGCACGTGAAGTACTCGAGCAGCATGAGCTCCTGCACGTGGTACAGGGGCATGAGACGCTTGCGCGCGTCGTACTCGTCGGCCCACTGCCCCCCGTGGCGCCGCCAGTACTCGTAGTTCGGCGCTACGGTCACGCCCGCATCGTTCGCCGGGGTTCGTTCAGACGCCATCGGAGATCCTTTCGCACTCGACCGTCACCGGCTGATGAAACTTGTAGTGGACCGGCCGCGCCGGATCCGGGATGACGGCGAAGGCAACCGCGCCGTCGATCTGATCGAACAGGACGTTGTCCGAATAATCGCGCTCCCGAACCTGGTGCACCGCCAGCGAGACGCCGAAGTTGCCGACCCGGAGCTGATTGCGAAAGCCGAATCGCACTCGCAGGTGCTCTCCGGCCGAGAGCGAAGGGACCTCCACCCGCTCGTCGAAGCACGTCGTGCCCATGAGGTCGACGCCCGTCATGTCGCGCACGAGAAACGACACCGAGAGCCCCGTGACGGGCGAACGGGCCTCGACCACGACCTCCAGGCGAATCTCGTCTCCGAAGCGGTACGCCCGGCATGGCCGGCCATCGTCGCCGAAAAGCTCGGCCCCAACGATGCGCGCGTGTCCGGTACCGTAGCGCTCCCCAGTCGCGTCCGCCGGCGGGAGGTCGGTCCGGGCAGCCAGCGCATCCGTGTTGGCCTGCTCCCGAACGTGCCGCAGATACGCGTCCACACCGGGCTCGGCCGCACCCAGGAACTGCGTCGTGCCCCCGGCGAGGAAGAGCGCGCGATCGCACACGCTGCGTATGGTGTCCGGCGCATGGCTGACGAGCAAGAGGGTGAGCCCGCGCTCACGGAGGGCGCGAATGCGTCCCAGGCACTTCTGCTGGAAGCCCATGTCGCCGACCGCGAGGATCTCGTCGACGATCAGCACGTCCGGATCGACGGAGACGGCCACGGCAAAGGCCAACCGCGCATGCATGCCACTCGAATACGTCTTGACGGGCTGTTCCAGAAAGGCGCCGATGTCCGCGAACGCCGCGATCCCTGCCAGGCGCTCGCCCATCTCACGTCGCGGGATGCCCAGAATGGCGCCGTTCAGCAGCGCGTTCTCGCGCCCGCTGAACTCCGGGTTGAAGCCGCTGCCGAGTTCCAACAGGGCCGAGACACGCCCGCAGGTCGCCACCGTCCCTTCGGTCGCCGCCAGCGTGCCGGCAATGACCTGCAGCAGCGTGCTCTTGCCGCTGCCGTTCACCCCGATGATGCCGACGGCCTCACCGCGTCGCACCTGCAAGTCGACACCGCGCAGCGCCCAGAACTCACGATGGTAGGTCCGCCAGCGCCCGAAGAGGGCCTGCTTCAACCGATCCTGGGGATTGCCGTAGACGTGATAGCACTTCCCGAGCCCGCGAACGTCGACGGCGACCTCGGCAGCCGCCGCCTCAGACGACATCCGCGAAGCCCCGCTTGGTCTTCATGAACCACGCCCACCCGAGCTGCATGACGATCCAACCGAGCAGCGTGACCACGGCCCAGGCGGCCCAATCCGGGGACTCGCCCCAGATCAGGGTCTGCCGGCCGCCTTCCAGGATGGTCGTGAGCGGATTCAGGCGCACCAGCGCCTGGTAGCGCTCCGGGAGCTGCTCGATGGGATAGAAGACCGGTGAGAGGAAGAAGAGCACCGGGCTGACCCCGATCGCGACCACGTTCTTGACGTCGCGCAGGAACACGCCCAGCGAGGCGAAGAACCACGCCAGGCCGAGGCTGAGCATCACCAGCGGCAGCAGCATGAGCGGAAAGAACACGACCGTCGGAGGAAGCGTGTGCCGCGTGAGGAGGACACCGGCCACGAGAATCGCCACGTTGACGGTGGACAGGGCCACGGCGGCACCCAGCACCGAGACGGGGAGAATCTCGAGCGGGAACACGACTCGCTTCACGTAGCTCGGATTCTCGAGCACCAGTTCCGGGGCACGTGTCACGCACTCCGCGAAGATCGAGAAGAGGGTCATGCCGCAGAACATCGGCAGCACGAAGAATGCATCCTCGCCGCGGCCCCAGCGCGTCTGGAAGACGACTCCGAAGACGAAGGCGTAGACGGCGAGCAGGAGCAGCGGCACCAGAATCGACCAGGCGATCCCCAGACTCGTGCCCTTGTTGCGGCGCAGGATCTCCCGCTTGATGAAGAGCAGCGTCAGGTCGCGGTGCCGCCACAGGCCGCGCAGCAAGGGGGCCGGGTTGAGCACCTCGACCAGCGACGTTCTCAGCGACGATGGAACGCCCCGACCAACCGACTTCGCGTGCCCCACCACGACCCAGCCCGCCTCATATCGTGGGGCCCATGGGAGTCAAGCCTGAGCCGCTCAGTTGCCGCGCGGCCGGCGTCAGGCTAGCGTCACCGCGCGTGACGGAAGCTGGCCGCGCCTCTGCGATCGCCGTCACCGCCGTGGTCTGCACGTACCGCCGCCGCGAGTGCCTCGATCGAGTGCTCGGCAGCCTCGCCGCGCAAACGCTGTCGCCCGAACACTGCGAAGTGCTGGTCGTCGACAATGCCCCCGACGACCCGGAGGCGGAGACGGTCGTCGCGTCGGCGCGTGCCGAGCACTTCGCCGCCGACCCCTCCCGCCTGCGCCTCGTCCCCTGTCCCGCCCCCGGCCTCTCCCACGCCCGCAACACGGGCCTCGCCGCGGCGCGCGGCGAACTCGTCTGTTTTCTCGACGACGACGCGGTGGCCAGCCCCACCTGGCTGGAGGCCGTGGAGCGCACCTTCGCCGCCCACCCGCGCGCCGGGGTCGTCGGCGGCACCATCCGGCTCGAGCCGCCCGCACCCCGGCCGCGCTGGCTGCGACCGGGGTGGGAGCACTACTGGAGTCACCTGATCATCCCCGGCAACGGGCCGCGTCCGGCGCGTGACTGGACCGAGTACCCCTGGGGCGCCAACTGGAGCGCGCGGCGCCAGCCCCTGCTCGACGCGGGCGGCTTCTCGCCCGACTATGGCCGCACCGGCGACGACTTCGCGGGCGGCGAGGAGATCGTCGCCGCCGCCGTGCTGCAGCGCCTGGGTTGGGAGATCCTGCTCGTCCCGGACGCGGTGGTCGTGCATCGCCCGCCCGCGGACCGCTACACGCTGCGCCACGTCTGGGAGCGCATTCGCTCGGCACGGCGCGAAGAGTACCGCCAGCGGCGGGACGGGCATCTCGGCGCTG
>Ga0302046_10006003_pt1 | contig 10642 bp, 8 predicted proteins | sample RVTome_11_FD_200261 | JGI IMG/M metagenome (GOLD analysis project Ga0302046, IMG submission 200261) | Soil microbial communities from uranium-contaminated site in the Upper Colorado River Basin, Wyoming, United States - RVT147D111 (version 2) ... | reverse complement strand
GAAGGACGGCTGCGGCTGGCGGTGGTCGCCGGGGTGCGCGCCGAGGTCGCCGAGCGCTTCGGCCGCACGGCCGCCGCGGCCGGCCTCGACGACGCCCCGCCGGGCGGCTTCGAGATCGTCCACGAGCCCGACCTGCCCGCCTACCTGGCGTGCTTCGACCGCCTGCTCGCCGTCACCGACGTGCTGTGGACCAAGCCGAGCGAGCTGTCGTTCTACGCCGCGCTCGGCCTGCCGCTGGTGCTGTCGTGGCCGGTCGGCGCGCACGAGCGCTACAACCGGCGCTGGCTGGTCGAGAACGGCGCCGGCCTCAAGCAGCGCAACCTCCACCACCCGGGTGGCTGGCTCGCCGAGCTGCTCGCCGACGGCACCCTCGCCGCCGCCGCCTGGAGCGGCTACACCCGGCTGCCCAAGCACGGGCTCTACCGGATCCTCGAGCTGCTCGGGCGGCCCTGCCCAACCGACGCCGAGCCCGCCGCCCGCGCCGCTACGGCTTCAGCGGCTGCCCGGTGAGCAGCATCTCCTTCTGGAGGTGACGCTGCAGCGCGTCGAGCGCCCCGAAGGCGTCGAGGCGAATGAAGTCGAGCCCGGTATGGCGGACGTTGTCGCGCTCGTCATCGCCGTCGTTGATCTCGACCCCGCCGCGCTGCATCCAGTCGATCAGCTCGTCGACCGCGGGCAGCCGGCCGGTCAGCCGCAGGTGGAGCTGCTGCATCAGCAGGACCGCGCCGACCGTCACCGGCGTCGCCTGGCTGGTGCCTTGCTGCACCGACTCGCCGCGCGGCCCGTCGATGCCCGACGAGGTCACCGGCGCGCCCGGGGCGAGGATGTCGGTGCAGCAGTCGGCACCGGCGTCGCGGTGCAGGCGCTGCGAGAACGGGGTGATGCGGTCGGGCGCCGACGAGAACGCCTCGGCGCCGCTGGCATAGCGGAAGCCGCCCTCGAAGTTGTCGTAGACCGCGCCGACGCTGATGCACTCGCGCAGGATCGCCGGGTAGGCCATCCCCTGCTCGCTGTCGTGGGTGAAGAAGTCGTTGCCGGAGGCGATCACGGTCGCCACCCCGACCTCGCGCAGCTCGCGGATGCGGTTGGGGATCGGGTCGAGCTCGAGATCGTCGTCGACGGTGCGGTTGGAGCCGTCGCCGAGCGACAGGCAGCAGGCGGTGATGGTGTGGGCCTCGCGGTTGTCGAGCACCCACTGGAGCGCGTCGTCGACCGCCGAGAAGCTCCCGCTGCCGGAGTTGCTCAGCACCTTGAGCGGCACGATGCCGGCTCCGGGCGCCACGCCGCGGTGGTCCCGGTTGGCGCAGACGATGCCGCCGACGTTGGTGCCGTGGCCCTGGCCGTCGGTGGCGTCGTCGGGATCGCCACCGTTGTCGCCGGTGAAGTTGCGCTGGGCGAGCACCCGCCCCGCGAAGTCGACGTGCCCGGTGTTGAGCCCGGTGTCGAGGACCGCGGCGGCGACGCCGCTGCCGTCGACGTCGAAGGTGGTGCGCGCCGCGCTGGCGCGGATCAGGACGTCGACCTCGGCGAGCGCCAGGCCGAGCTGGGGGGTTCTGAACTGCCGCGGCGCATCGACCGGGGCGATGGCGGGGAAGTCGGGCATCGGAGCCTCCTCGTGGGTCGGATCAGGGGTCGGCCGGGAACTCGGCACTGCACTCGATGTCGACGAGCGGGGGGTCCCCCGGCTCGCCGACGGTTGCTACCCGATCCCAGTGGCGCTCCAGCTCGTGAAGCGTTTCATCGTGGGGCACAGCGCCGCAGGTGCCGTGGCAACGGGCTCGATCGAGTGAGGAGCAGCGACGCTCCAGGCCCCCTTCGGACCCCCGCCGTCAGGGCACCGTGGCCGACCTGGCGAGCGATCTCCACCAGAGTGCCGTCCCAGCCCCCCGCCGGCTCCCCGTAGATCCAGGCCGAGCCGCTGTCCGTGCCGGAGTCCCGTGGGCAGGCGCGTGTCGGCCTCGGCGGACCTGTTCTCAGCGACCGCTGTCCCCCCGGAGGCGGAAGTCACGGCACCGTGGCCGACCACGCCCCGGCGTCCCCGCTCTCGAAGCCGTCGGTGAAGATCGTGAAGTCGAAGACGTAGGCCGAGCCGCTGTCCTCGCCGTTGTCGTCGTCGAACAGGGCGCCGGCGACGACCGTGTCGCCGTCGACGGCGACCGCGAAGCCGAACCGGTCGTTGGCGGCGCGATCGGCGGCGAGGAGCTTGGCGGTCTGCAGGACGACGCCGGACCAGCCGCCTCCCGGCCGGTGGAAGAGGTAGGCCGCGCCGGTGTCGGCTACGGTCTCGTCGCGGCTCCAGTCGCCGACGACGATCCTCGAGCCGGAGATCGCGACCGACCAGCCGAACCGATCGCCGGCGGTGCCGTCGGAGCTCTCCAGCCGGGCGCTCTGGGTCACGGCTCCGACCCAGCCACCCGCCGGTTCGGTGTAGACGTAGGCCTTGCCGTGGCCGTCGTCGTTGCTCGCGCCGACCACGACGTGCGCGCCGGAGATGGCGACGCTCTCGCCGAAATTGTCGCCCATGCCGGGCACGGAGTGAACGAGCTTGGCGCTCTGGTTGAGAGTGCCGGCCCAGCCGCCCGCCGGCTCGCGGAAGACGTACGCCGCGCCGACGTCGTCGTGGAACGGCGCGCCGGCGACGACCGTGCCCCCGGAGACGGCGACGCTCAGGCCGAAGTTGTCCTCCTCGGCGCCGTCGGTCGGGAGGAGCTTGGCGTCCTCCTCGAGGACGCCTGCCCAGCCGCCGGGAGGTTCGGTGAAGACGTAGACCGCGCCGCTGTCGCTGCCGTTGTCGTTGTCGTCGCTGTCGGCGCCGACGACGATGGTGCCGCCGGAGATTGCCACCGCACCGCCGAAGAGATCGAACGCCGCGCCGTCGGAGGCGAGGAGCTTGGCGCTCTCCTCGACCACGAGCCCCGACCAGCCGCCGGGAGGCTCGACGAAGACGTAGACCGCGCCGCTCAACGACCCGTTGTCGTCGCTGCCCCAGGCGCCGACGACGACGACGCCGCCCTCGACCGCCACCGAGCGTCCGAAGAAGTCCTCAATGCCAGCTCCGGAAGGGACCAGGCGGGCGATCTCGACCAGCGTGCCGTCCCAGCCGCCCGCCGGCTCGCCGTAGATCCAGGCCGAGCCGCTGTCGGTGCCATTGTCGTCGTCGAGCTGTGCGCCAACGACGACGATGCCGCCGGAGACCGCCACGGCCCTCCCCAGGACATCGCCCGCGGCCCCGAGGGAGGCGAGCAGCTTGGCCTGGTTGAGGCGCACCGGCACCGGGTCGCCGGCATGAGCCGGCGGAATCGGTCCCGCCAGGAGGACGAGGGCTGCGGCGACGATCGAGACGGGGGTGCGCATCGAGGTTCCCTCCTTGCCGGACGCCGGCGGCATCACGGCACCGTCGACGACCATTGGCCCAGGTCGCCCGATTCGAAACCGTCGGCGAAGATCAGGGAGAAGTCGTAGACGTAGGCGGCACCGGTTGCGATACTGGCCCCCTGCGCGCCGACGACGATCGTGCCGCCGCCGGCGGCGACCGGGACGCCGAACTCGTCGCTCGGGGCGCCGTCCGAGGCCGCCAGCTCGACGTCCAAGGTCATGCCGCCCCAGCCACCCGGGGGTTCGTCGAAGAAATAGGCGGCGCCATCGTCGAAGACCTCGCTCCAGGCGCCGACCACGACCCGCCCCTCGGTGACGGCGACGGACCGGCCGAAGTAGGCCTCCGGGACGAACGCCGAGGATTGGAGCTTGGCGCTCTCGAACAGCGTGCCCGTCCATCCCCCGGCGGGTTCGGTGAAGACGTAGGCGGCACCGGTGTCGAACCCGCCGGCGTCGTGCCGCCAGGCGCCGGCGACGATCGTCGTGCCCGAGGCGGCGACGGAGAAGCCGAGGTTGTCGTCGAGGGCGCCGTCCGAGGCCAGCAGCTTCGCGTCCTCGTACTGCGCGCCGGCCCAGCCGCCGGCGGGTTGGAGGAAGACCCAGACCGCACCGCTGTCGTTGCCCTGCTGGTGGTAGAAGAAGTCGCTGGCGGCCACCGTCTGGCCGCTGACGGCGACGGCGTGGCCGAGCAAGCCACCGTGCAGCACGGGGCTCCAATCGGAGGCCAGGAGCGTCGCGGCCTCCATCACCGTTCCGGCCCAACCGCCGGCAGGCTCGGTGAAGACATAGGCCGCCCCGGTGCTGCACTCGCTGGGAAAGCAGGGGACGTCGTAGCCGGGGGCGCCCACGACCACGGTGGCGCCGTCGATGGCGACCGAGGTTCCGAACCGGTCCTCGCCACCGGGGTCCGAAGGGACGAGCTTGGCGGACTCGGCCACCGTGCCGGCCCAGCCGCCGGCCGGCCGGGTGAAGACGTACGCCGCGCCGCTGTTGTTGCCGAAATCGTCGGCCCCCTCGGCGCCGACCACGACGGTGTCGCCGGAGATCGCGACGGCGCCGCCGAAGACATCGCCGGCGACGCCGTCGGAGGGGAGGAGCTTGGCGGCCTCCTCGAGCACCGCCGCCCAGCCGCCCGCCGGCCGGACGAAGACGTAGACCGCGCCGCTGCCGGAGCCGTTGTCGTCGTCGCCCCAGGCGCCGACGACGATGGTGTCGCCGGAGACGGCCACGGCGTGGCCGAAGTAGTCGAGTACGACGCCGTCGGAGGCGAGGAGCTTGCCGTCCTCGAAGAGGGGCCCGCCGACCAGCTCGCCGAGGGGCGTGGCTGCGACGCCGCGGTCCGCGGTGGAACGCGGACCGGCGGCGGACGAGCCGGCAGCCGGCGGGGCGAGTGCGAGCTGGGCGGCGAGAACGGCCGCGGCGGCGAGGGCGTACGACCCTGACCGGAGCCGCGGACGGCGAGACAGAGCGTGGCGTGGCATTGGGATCCTCCTTGAAGACGGCGCCGCTTCACCGGGCCGCTACACCTTTACATCCGTAGAGGGCGGCCCGAAGCCATCACGCCGGCTGAGTAAGCGCGGGCGTCAAGGGACCGAGGACGACCACGCCCCGGCGTCGCCGCCCTCGAAGCCGTCGGCGAAGAGGACGAAGTCGAAGACGTAGGCCGAGCCGAAGGCGGGGCCGTTGTCGTCGTCCCCGGGGGCGCCGGCGACGACCGTGTGGCCGTCGAACGCGACCGCGGAGCCGAGAGAGTCGTTGGCAGCGGCGTCGCTCGCGAGGAGCTTCGCGTTCTCCGTCAGGGTGCCGGACCACCCGCCCCCCGGCCGGTCGAAGAGATAGACCGCGCCGGTGTCGTTCGCACCCTCGTGGTGGCCGCTGGAGCCGGCGACCATCCGGGAGCCCGAGATCGCAACCGACCCGCCGAGACCGTACTGGGAGCCGGTGTCGGAGGCGAGCAGCAGGGCGCTCTCGCTCAAGGTGCCGGCCCAGCCGCCCGCCGGTTCGGTGAAGACGTAAGCCGCCCCTTCCGCGGACGCCCGCCCGTCGCGAAATGCGGAACCCGCCGGTCAGAACCGAGCCGAAGATCGCGAGCCGCTCGACGCCGTGACGCCGGCAGGCTCGCGGAGGGCGTCCTCCGGCAGGGGGAACGCGAGCTTCGGATCGGTCATCTCAATGGCTCGCGGGTCGGTCGATCCTGCGCGGGCCGCGGGGCGATATCGAGCGATTCGAGCCATCCGGCGAGTGAGCATACATGTCCCCGTCGCGTACCGACATCCGATCGTACGGTGCATCGAAAGCAGCTCTCGGGCCGAAAACCGACGCCGGCCGTTGGTGATCAGACCTTCTTGGTCCCACCTACCTAGCTTAGCTACTCGTTGAACTCGTCATGCTGCCACCTGCTTGCTCGATACCGAGTTCCAAACTCCGCTGCTGCGAACCAGTTCTCTAGCTTCTGCAACTCAGATCCTATCCGCGGCACTCTCCCGGCCAAGCTTGAGATTGCGCCCAATACGCACCTAAGTATGGCTCCTGCCAGAACGACAGAAAAATCTATCCGGCTAGCCTCGAGAGAATGTTCCTGGCATCTGTAGACGCCAAAGGCGGGTCTGTAGACGAGCTCATGCAAGTCATCCAACGGCCACGAGTGGATCATATAGAGAAGTCTATTCCTCTGGCTTGCAAATTCTGACTCCCCGAGACCACATAGCTCCTGTACTATCTTTCTAGGCCAGACCTCCTCAGGCGCCTCGACCACCCTTAGTACGCGAGAGAAAAGTACCCAGAGGTTGAGGTGTTCATGCTTCGTGGCGCGTAACCGTTCGAAACGCAAAGGAGCCTCAGAGGCTCCGCCCTTCCAGGCATCCAGAAGAAACTTCTGATTATTCCACTCGAATACCGTTACCCCCACGAAACTCAACAGGCCTCGCACCCCAAACAACGCCGACTGATAGCCACTAGAATTCGACCACGATGCCATTCCCCCATCGACGTGAGCTAGTGCAGCACCCAACACGTGCGCCGCCTTGTGCACCAAGTACAGGCCCTCCCGGAGCAGAAGGATGCGCACTTCATCTTTCTGGTCATCAGTCTCCCATCGTTCCTGCTCAAGGGGTGCTCCTAGCAGAATAGATAGACCTTCGCCAATCGGCTCCGTCGGTACACCGATCTTTTCCGTAGGCGCCATCTCGTTCCAGGCGTCCACGACGTCTGGCCACTTCCTGCCAGACACTCTCTTAACTGCACGCCACCAGTCGGGCCGAGTCTTACTCAAGTTGGATACCTGGCATCGCTTCCGGGCGACTCGATCTAAGGAGCAGCGCCTGCCGCAGGTCGTCTGCGGCAGTAGTTTCAGCTGCAGTGCCTGTTCCCATCTGGCGCCAGTTGCTGAAATCGTAGTCTGCTATCTCCTCAAGAACTGCCACGACATCGGCCACACGAAACTTGCCGCCCCGCTGGGTAAGGGTCAGTTGGAAAACCGTTGAGAATATGTTCATGAGAGCTCCAAAGCCCAGGGTTCGAAAGAAGATGGAATTCCGGCGCCTGTATTCCTCCGGAAACACGCGCTCGATGGCTCTGTAGTAGTTGTTGATTATTCCGACACGCTCCCCGTCGGCGAACGTAGAAAGGAAGCCACCATCTCCCCTCAAGGCTGGATAGAGCTTGCGCACGACATTAGTTGTAGAGAGTTCCCCTTGTTTTGGGGAAGTGACCGTAACTATCCTTCTAAAGAATGGAGAAGTCTCGTCCTGCTTAAGCCGGGCCGCAAGATCAGCGGCTCTCTCCTGGAGGACCTCCTTTTCCGTCTTCTTCGGCGGAAGGACCTTCAGCAGATCGTAGTACAAGGAAGAAGGCACGCCCTTCTGCTCCTTGTTGACCGTAACAAAGAACTCCACTTGCTGAGCAATCTCTAGTCCAACGAAGGCGACGACTGGAACGTCACAGTCCCTGGTCGATTCGTGAATCCCCGCCAGTCTGTGTTGCCCGTCAAGAACCCAGCCTGCATCGGGTCTTCGGGGCACTCGCAGCAGAGCGTCGGTATTCACGAACTCGCCTTTATCGAATGAGATCAGAACGGTGCCGGGCAGCGCATTACCGTCCTGAACGTAACTGGCGATCCTCTTTACTCGTGACGTGGAGAGGGCTCGCTGATAGCCTTGATCCTTGTCTTCAACCCGCCTATTAACCTGAACCAGCTTCCAGAGCTCCTTGCCACTGCAAACAAACAGAAAGAGCTCGTAGTCACCCTGCTTAAACTTGCGGCACTGGAACTCAACGTGTTTATCGCTCGCTTTGCTTCGAGGCATCTTTGGGTATCCTCTCGCGCTCACGAGTGCGGCGATTCAGTAGAGAAACTGCGTGGGCTTTGTTGTGACCTTGCGACCTGCCGGGATGGCTTCAATCGGAAGGTCCGGATCGCGCACTCTAAGCGTCCGTTTGGCTGCTTGCCGCATTCTCTCCTCGGCAATATCACAGTAGGGGGCCACAATCTCGGCACCGACAAACGACCGTCCTTCTGCGACAGCGGCGGCTCCAGTGGTACCGGCACCGGAAAAGGGGTCTAGCACAGTTCCACCGGGTGGACTCATCGCCTTCACGAGCCGCAAAGCCAGGCCAAACGGGAACTGGCAGGGGTGCTCGGTCTTCTCAACGTGGTTGGCTCGGACGTTGGGCATCTGCCAAACGTCTTCAGGGTTCTTTCCTCTGGGGTTTCCGCTAGGTTGTCCTTTTCTAGGGCCACGGGAGGCGCGCTTGCCGGGATATTTATGAGGAACGCGAATCGAATCGAGATCAAAATAATAGTCGTCAGAGACCGTATACCAGAGAACAACCTCATGGCGGCCACTGAGACGCCTGACGCTGTGAAGGCCATGGCCAAATGCCCACACGAGGCGGTTCCTGAGGATAAGGCCCAGGGGGTGCGCGACTGAATGGATCAGATAGTCAAGAGGGGTCAATAGTCGTGTTTTGGTGATGTGATAGCCGACTTGCCAGCAGATACTCCCGCTTGGCTTGGTCACCCGGAGAACTTCAGGGAGGATTTCCTTGTGCGCTGCAATGAAGTCCTCAAGGTTAGCGTTGCGAGCTTCGTAGGAGCGGCCCATGCAGTATGGTGGAGACGTTACAGTCAGATCCACCGAGGCATCTGGGAGGCTGCGGAGCAGCGTCCGGCAGTCGCCTCGATAAAGGACGACGCTACGATTGGGTGCGTATCTGCGGTAAACTCTCATGTTCTTTGTGCATTGTTGCACCCAGGAGCCAAGACCATCCCGCCACATCCTGCTAGCCTCACAGCCGCACCGAACCCGGCCTGTGCCTCTGCTTCTGGGTTAGGTCAAACCGAAAGAAGGTACCGTCGTTGGGTCCAGGAGAGTGCGAGGAGAAGGTCAAATCGAGCGTCTTTTCTGCAAGTCGCCTATCACATACTCCACTGGCTAGCTGATCGGTTCACGGGACCTGAGGATTACGCCCGGATTTCGCTAGACCACAGTCTTGAGAGCATCCCAAGCAGAGGATCCCGGAGCCGGAGTTTCACAAAGCAAACCGGATACGCTAAGATCTTCGTCGATCGCAGGCCAGTGGACTCCTTCGCCATCTCCCAGAAGCTCCCATATCTCACGCTGCTCCTTCGTGGCGTTCAGCAGCCGCGGAAACCAAACCAGCGGAGCCGAAATGCGGCGGCCGTCGGTGAGAAGTACGGTCAGCTCGTCGTCGGTGATCCGCAGATCGACAGCTCGAGCTGTGGCTTCGAGGATTGAAGTAACCATGCCATGCCTCCGGTAGCCGCGCCTGATTCTCGCGCACCCAGTCTCTCGAGCCTCCGGAGCTCCTGCGGGCTCAAGGGCGTGGACGAGCGCAGGCCAGCTGGTTCTAGCCAGAACTTGGCGACCTTCCTCGCTCGTTGCACATGGACGTGGGCGGCTCGACTCCTTCGTTGCTGCAGAAGTATAGCTGCTACGGACCTATCCGGGCAATACTGAGCACTCCGCGAGCCTAACTCACGGGCGGTGCCCGAGGCGGCCGGTCCGCTCATGGAGCCGGGCGAGGGCTCCGTGCGCCACCTCGGCGCGCTCGGTTGCCTCGCCGTGCTGGGCGACGAGCGCGGCGATCCCCTCGGTGAGCGCGGTCTCGACCTCGGCGGACAGGTCGCCGCGCTCGACCCGGCAGGCCGCGCGCCAGACCTCGACCTCGGCGCGTTGCCAGGCCGCGGCGTCGTGGGCTGTTCGGATCCGCCCGGCCTCGGTGAGCGCCGCCTCCGCCTCCTCGAACCTGCCGAGTTCAAAGAGCGACCGCCCCCGGTTGAAGAGGGCGATGCTCACCCAGTAGTGGCCGTCGCCGAGGCTCGTTCGGTAGGCGGCTTCGGCTTCCCCGAACAGCTCCTCGGCCTCGGCATGGCGGCCGACTTGGTGGAGGAGGCTGCCGAGGTTGTTGAGGGTGGTACCGACGCCCGGGTGGCCCTCGCCGTGGACGCGGAGCTGCGCTTCGAGGGCCTCGCGGTAGAGCGCCTCGGCCTCGGCGGGCGCGCCGCGCTGCTGGCGGAGATTGGCCAACTCGGAGGTCACCTCGTGGCGCTGGGGGTGCTCGGGCGGCAGGTCGGAGCGCGAGATCTCGACCGCCTCGCGCATCCGCTCTTCGGCCTCGTCCCAGCGCTCTGACCAGCGGAACCAGCGGGCGAGAGTGAGCAGCGGCAGCACCAGGCTCGCCCGCGCCGAGCCCGGGGCGGCGCGGCGGACTTCGACCGCCTCGCGCAGCGGCGCCTCCGCCTCGTCCATCCGGCCCTGGTTCATCAGGTACTGGCCGAGGCCGCGGAGGGTGGTCGCGAGCGCCTCGACGTCGGGCTCGGGCCGGCGCCGCTCAATTGCGAGGGCCTCGCGGTAGAGGGACTCGGCCTCGGCGTAGCCGCCGGTCTCTTCGAGCAGACGGGCGAGGGCGGTGAGCGCCGCGGCGAGGGCGGGCTCGTCGGGCGGGTCGAGGGCGCGCCGCGCTTCGACCGCGGCGCGCAGCAGGGCCTCGGCCTCTTCGTAGCGGGCGCGGCCGCGGAGCAGGACGCCGAGGGCCAGCTCGGCCTCGGAGCGCTCGGCCGGCCGCGGCGGACGGGCCGCGCGCCAGGTCGCGAGGCCGGCGCGCAGCCGGCGCTCGGCTTCCTCTTCGAGGCCGATCGACCAGTAGGCGCGGCCGACCGTGAGCTGCAGCTCGGCGGCGACCTCGGGCAGCGCGGCCAGCTCGGCGTCGATGCGCGCCGCGGCGTCGTCGAGCACCTGGCGGAGGA
>Ga0302046_10006001_pt1 | contig 10644 bp, 6 predicted proteins | sample RVTome_11_FD_200261 | JGI IMG/M metagenome (GOLD analysis project Ga0302046, IMG submission 200261) | Soil microbial communities from uranium-contaminated site in the Upper Colorado River Basin, Wyoming, United States - RVT147D111 (version 2) ... | reverse complement strand
GCGCAAACATCAACAGATCCCTGACGATGAGCCGAGCTCGTTCCGCTTGACGAAAGATGACGTCCAGGTCACTCTGGTGATTGACCGATAATTCAGTGTTTTGTAACAGGCTGGCATAACCAATAATCGTGGTCAGCGGATTGTTCAGTTCGTGTGCTACCCCGGCGACCAATTTACCAATGGCCGATAGCTTCTCCGTCTGTTGTAATTGTCGCTCTAATTCCCGGCGATGGGTGATATCTCGGGCGATGCAGTGGATGCTCACCGCCCGGCGCCCTTCACGCCGGATGCGGATCGTGACTTCTAAAAGAAATTCACACCCATTTTTACCCAGGGCCGCTAACTCGAAGGTGGCCGGGGACTCGGCTGGAGCCAGCCGGTCTCGCAGCAATCTATAAAGTTTGGGTAACTGTTCGGGTTTGACGAATTTGGTGACGTGGGCGCCGATGATCTCATCGAGCTCGTAGCCACTCGACTTAACCGCAACCTTGTTGGCACTGCTGATCCTGAAGTTGCTGTCCAGCGTTACAATAAAGTCATTGGCGTTGTCGAACAGATCCCGATAGTTGGCTTCGGCCGCCCGAATCTCCTGAAATAGATGTGCATTTTCCAGAGCTACGGCTAATTCGGCGGCAATAGCCCGGAAAAGACGCAGGTCTTCGCCATCAAAGGCGTTCAACCGAGGGCTTTCAGCATTGAGCACAGCCGCGACCCGTTCGCCAACGATGACGGGTACACACATTTCTGATTGAGTGTCACTGGCCATCTCATAATAGTGTTCCGATTCATGGACGTTAGGCAGTAACAAGGGCCGGGCATTGCGAATGACCCAACCGGCCGCGCTGCCTTCCAAAGGAATCTTAAGATTACCTTGTCTTAAAGAAAAACCGATAGTCGCCGGGTGGGGAATAACGTAGGTCCCGCTACCAGCGGGCAGGAAGAACCCCAGACGTTCAATACCAAGGGTGCGATGCAGTGCTTCGATAGTGCCGCTCAAGACCCGGTCGAAATCAAGGCTCGAGGCGGCCGCCACCATGACCTCTTGCAGCACTTTGGCTTCGGCCAGGCGGCGGGTTGCTTCATCATACAGCCGGGCATGTTCGATGGCGACCGCGGCCTGGGCCGTCATCGTTTCGGCCAGCCGTAGTTCGCCCTCAGTGACCCCAGCCTGGCTGTGAATCCGGCCGATTTCGACGAGGCCCATCGTTTGGCGGCGATAGATCAGTGGAATGAGGAGCAGCGTTTGCACCTTTAACTCATTGAGGCGAGCGGCGCCCTCCGGCGCAATACCCTCGGCATTGGCCTCCAAAATCTGTGGTTCTTGCGACTCCAAAATCGTAAGTGGCAGACCGGCGGCATCCAGCGAGCGAACGACTTCGCTCGGACGATCGATGCCGGGTCCGGCGTAGCTCTGCATGGTGCTCAATTGATTTTCGGTTCTGTTCCAGTGGGAGATGATACAGACATCGGCTTTGAGCGCCTCGACCATCTGGCGGCTGACGGCATCCAGCACCGTTTCGAGGGCCAGGTCAGAGGTAACAATGGCCATCGCCTCGAACAGCAGCGCCTGTTCCTCGGAGCGCTGTCGCGTTTCAGCCAGCAGGCGGGCATTCTCGATGGCCAGCGCGGCGTGATCGGCGATCACCATCAGAATTTTCAGGCCATTGTCGTTCATGAAATCGGGCCGAATATTCATCAGCTCGATAACGCCGATCGTATGGTTATCGGCTTTCATCGGCACACACATGATCGATTTGGTCAGAAAGCCGCTCTCTTGGTCGATGCTCTGGTTCCAGCGCTCGTCTTGTTTGACATCGGGCACCAGAGCCGGTTCCTCATTTAGAACGACCCAGCCGATAACGCCCTTGTCGACCGGTAGACTCAAGCCTCTTACCGCGTCTGCCCCGGCTCCAACCGCCGCCCGAATGACGATTTCTTGCCCCGACGGTTCCAATAGAGCAACCGACCCAGCCTCGGCCTTAAATATTTCATTGGTGCTGGTAATAACTTGACTTAATATTGCTTGCATGTCCATTGATAGCGCGGCCTTTCCCAGTACGTATCGATTTTAGCAAAACTGAGAAATTTAAGCAATAACCTTTTATTCCCCCCCACTGACATAACGCCAATCAGGTCCAAAGTTGAAATTTACATAAAGATCGAGTAAAATTATGTAAACTTGTACGGCTTCTATTTTAAGGTACAGCCAGAGTTTTAGGAAATCCGGGCAGGGCCGCTTCATAATTAGGGGAATTCAGGGAGATACCTCCGTACCCCTGGCCTTTCCTAAAATCTTGGACAGACCCTCTATTCTCTACAAAGGTGACGCTTATGTTCAAACTACGCTTCACGATGCTCACAGCTTTGATGATCTTGGGACTTTTTTCGAGTGCTTGCTCCGGTTCGGATCGATCCGGCGATGCGGCTCCGGTCCGCCAGGAAGTGGCTGTGGCCCCAACCCCGACGCCTGAACCGGCGCCCCCACCGGCGGAAACAGACATCGAGCCCGAACCGGTTCCCCCGGAAACCTCAACCGAGCCTGAGACGGCCCCGGACGTCGTTTCTGAACCCAACATCTCGGCCGAGCCGGCCTCCGTCGAAACTGTGGACTCGATGATCGCCAGCCTGAATCTGTCCGGCGGAATCGTCGGCTTTTGCGACACGCTGGCGATCAGTGAGACCGGTGAGTACCTATTGCAATCGTGCGCAGGCGAAGCGCTGACAGGCGCCTTGGAGCCGTCTGATTGGGAGACGTTACAAGCCTGGCAAAGTAATCTGAGTAGTTTTCAAAAGGTTTTGGATGATAACCCTGACGGACCGGATAATTTGAGATCGGAGTTTATTTTTAACGGCCAGGGCTCTGAACAGGCCGATGAAGGCCAGCAGCAAGCGATGTTCGATTGGATCAATAGCCTCCTGATTCGCACCCGCCCGCAGCCCGTCCAACCCCCGTCGGATCTGGAAACAGCCGAACTCAACCCCGCTGGCCTGTGCCCCGCTGTACAGCGTCCGGCTCTGATTGTGGCCAATTACGAAAACCCCACCGGCCTGATCCTGATCGATCCCGCCAGTCAGGCTCAGTGTGAATTCTTGTTAGATCGACCTCCCTTTGGCCGGATCATGACCGCAGCCGGCAGTATCTACTATCCTGTCTTCGACGCGGACGCCCGGACCATGACCATCTGGCAGGTCACGCCTGACGGGACCCAGACCCCGCTCGAGTTTACGACCGTCACCATGGAGCAGTTCGGCCCCTTTAGCTTCGTTCTTTCCGCCGATGGCAGCCGGATCGCCTGGGCGCGTACCATGATCAACCCTGAAACCGACCCGCCAGTTTTTCGCAATGATTTGTGGGCGGCCAACATTGACGGCTCTGGCCAGGTAACTTTACTGGCGCAAATGGAGAATCAGGAGTTTCGTTACCTGGAGCCTGTTCGATTTAGTGACACCGGCGACTCCCTATTCTATGCTCTCCAGCCGGATGGTCTGGGTGGCACCATCGTCGACTTCAGCGGGCGATACGACACGGTCTATAGTCTGCCCACCACCGGCGGTGAACCGCAGCTCATATTTGCTTGTGCGTTAGAGGAAAACCCGTTGTGTATCAATGATATTTCGGCGGATGGCAGCGTGCTGGCCGTTGGGCAACCCGCCGATAAAGTGATCCAACTCATCGGTCCGGCTGGCGGTCTGATCAACACCATTCCGGCCCCCACTACCGATTACATTGGTCAAGCTATCTTCGGACCGGGTGGTAACCTGGCCTTCCTGTCCGCGACCTTTACCTCGACCGGCGAGGAAGAGCTAGCCCGTCCGAATCCCGGCATCATCAGCCTGCTCGCCCCCCCTTACACGGGCGAAGCACGCATTCTGCTGACCGACAACACCGTGGCCGCGATCTGGGATTGGCTCGACGAGGATCGGCTGGTCTATGGCCCCATCAATGAAGCCGGTGATATCGGCACCGGCCTCATCACGCTCGATGGTGGGCTGACCCAGGTATCGCCCAGCTTCGCCCTGGCGGTGCTGCGGTAGAACTGGTATCGCAATAACTATCGCCTGATCAATCGATCCGTTTGCTGTAAGCCCATGATCGAGTCAACGCCGATGCCGAACATGGTTATTTTGAGTTCGGTTTCGGTAATCTTGATCTCATCCATAACGGCTTCCAGCGATTTGACCGCCGCTTTCAAAAACGGCCCGGCCATCCCCGCCAGGGTAGCGCCAAGGGCGATACATTTGGCCATATCGACGCCGTTGCGCAGACCGCCGCTGGCCGTGATGGGCAAATCGGGCGCGGCGCGGCGAGCGGCCAGAATGGCTTCACTGGTGGGGATGCCCCAATCGATAAAGGTCGCCGCCACCCGGCGCTGCGTTTCGGTTTTGGCGCGATACATTTCCACCTGGCTCCAGCTCGTCCCCCCGGAGCCGGCCACATCCAGCGCCGTGATGCCGACCTCGACCAGCCGCCGCACCGTATCTTCCGAGAAACCCCAGCCCACCTCCTTGGCGATGACCGGCACCGATAGAGCCTTACATACCTGCTCGACCCTGGCCAATAAGCCCCTAAAGTTGGTGTCGCCTTCCGGCTGAACCGCCTCTTGCAGCGCATTGAAGTGCAAAATCAGCCCATCCGCTTCGATCATCTCGACCGCTCGCCGGCAGTGATCAACCGTGTAGCCATAGTTGAGCTGGACCGCGCCTAGATTGGCCAGCAGCAGCATGGTCGGGGCGACACTGCGCACCTGAAATGTCCCGGCCAGGGCCGGATCTTCAATAGCCGCTCGCTGCGAACCGATGCCCATGGCGATCCCACTGGCTTCGGCCGCTTCGGCCAGGGTGTGGTTGATCTGCCGGGCCTGGTCGGTGCCCCCGGTCATCGACGAGATGAGCAACGGCGCCTTCAGTTTCTTGCCCAGATACGTCACCGAGGTATCGACCTGCGCCAGATTGATTTCCGGCAGAGCCTGGTGCAGGAAATGGTAGGTTTCCAGGCCGGTTGTCACCTGGTGGAAGTTGACATCCTCTTCCAGGTTAATGCGAATATGGTCCGATTTCCTCTCTTCGTGCATCGTCCCCACTTAGAATGGGATTATAGATTGGAGATTAGAGTGCCCTCATCTCCAGTTTCCAATCTCTACAAAGTATCACTGGCCAGAATGGCCTCCAGCACGCCGCCGCCAACGGCCAACGATTTATCGCTGATGGTAAAGCAGTGCTCAACCACGCCGCGCGGGTCCAGGTCGCCGATTTTGAGGCCGGGCGAGACTTCCACGCTGGCATGGATGAGGCCGCGCACCACGCCGGGAAAGGGAGCCCGTACGTCCTGACCGTTGACAGTCGCAATCAATTGACCCAGGGCAACCACGTCACCGATACGACAGGCCGCTGTGACATGTCCTGCCGCCGGCGCCCGCAGAACGCGATCCGCAACCTGGCCCTTCACCGGCCCAGGAGTTTGGGTATCGGGTTCAGCCTGACCATGATAAATCACCCGGCCTAATTTATGGCCGCGATTGGTTTCAATGACGGCGTGACAATCTTGCCCGGCCGTAAATCCCGGGCCCAGGGCGATAACCAACGGGGCATCGCTCAGACAGGTGCCGGTGTTGGCTTTCGCCATGATTCCGTCGACAACCACCCGCGGCTGCAAGGCTTGGACGATGACAGCCTCGGGATCGACCAGCACCGGAATGACCTCGCCTGCCGCCTCCCGCCGGGCGGTTTCGGCCGTCTCCACGCGCCGGGCCAACATATCTTCGACCGTTGTTTCACCACTGTAAACCGCTTCTCCAAAGGACACGGTGCGGCGGACCAGCAGCGGAGCAGGCAGTTCGGTCATGATCACCGGAAAGCCACTTCGCTTCAAACGATAAGCCACGCCCGTAGCCAGATCACCGGCCCCTTTAATGAGCACCATTATGTCTTTGAAGCATACTCTAGCCAGCCTGGTCATCTATGCCGGTTCCTCGTCATTCACTATTATAGCACCCCGGCCCGTCGCATCATCTCAAAACTAAGACGATTGTGCGTCTCGATGACCGGTTCTAGCTCAAAGGGTAGAAAGTGCCCATCCTCAACCACAACCTGCCCATTGATGACCGAGAGCCAGGCCCGGGCCGGCGCGCAGGTCAACAGCGCCGCCACCGGATCGGCCAGACCGCCGGCATGGGCCAGATCATCGATCCGGAAGGCGACCAGGTCGGCGGCCTTACCCGGTGCCAGCGTGGCGATGTCATCCCGGCGTAAGACCCGCGCCCCGCCGATGGTGGCTAACTCCAGGGCCTCACGGGCGGTGAAGCGGTCGGCTCGCGACTCAAAGCCGGGCCAGCCGACCCGCTGTAGGAGCATGGCCTGGCGGGCCTCGCCCAGCATATGGTTGCCATCATTGCTGGCCGAACCATCGACACCCAAACCGACCCTGACCTGATTATCGACCATCGCCCGAATTGGCGCAATTCCGGAGGCCAGAATCATGTTGCTGGTGGGGCAGTGACAGACACCGCTCCTGGTTTCCGCCAGCCAGGTTACTTCGGTGTCGTTGGGATGGACCATATGGGCAAACCAGACATCCTCGCCGGCCCAGTTGAGCGACTCGGCATATTCAACCGGTCGCCGGCCGAACATCTCCAGGCAGAAACGGTCCTCATCCTTTGTTTCGGCCAGATGCGTGTGTAGATTGACCAATGGATACTGGCGCGCCAACGTCACCGACTCACGCATCAAATCCGCCGTTACGCTAAAAGGCGAACAGGGCGCGACCCCAATGCGCAACATCGACAACGGTTCAGGATCGTGAAAGGTTTCAATCGCCCGGATGCAATCCTTGATGATGACCGGTTCGGTATCGCAGACCCGGTCGGGCGGCAGCCCACCCTGGCTTTCACCCAGACTCATGCTGCCGCGTGTTGGGTGAAATCGCACCCCAACTTCTTGCGCGGCACGAATCTCATCGTCGATTTTGCTGCCGTTGGGATAAAGATAGAGGTGGTCGGCCACGGTGGTGCAGCCGCTCAAGACCAGTTCGCTCAGGCCGATTTTGGCGCTAGTGTAGACCGCCTCCGGCGTCATCTCGGCCCAGATCGGGTAAAGGAACTTGAGCCAATCGAACAGGATTTTGCCGGCGCCGGTGCCAATCGTGCGGGTCAAGGTTTGATAGAGATGATGGTGGCAGTTGACCAGGCCGGGCATGACTACACAGCCGCCGGCATCGATGATCTTGTCAAGCCCAACTCGAGCCAGGTCAGGGCGCATTTCGGCCAGGGCGCGGTCGAGTTCAGCACTGGGACCGACCCATTCAATCCGGTTGTCCTCGACCAGCATCGCCCCGTTATTGATTTCATCGCGGCCCTCGTTCATCGTCACCAGGACCGCCGCGTTCTTGATCAGAAGTGTGGTCATTCTACATTGCCTCCACCCGCCGCCAAATCGCCGGAGCCAACTGCATAGCGTGGGCGGCAATAGCCGCTTCGTCCAACGTCAGTAACGCACGGTCTCTCATCAACATCTGGCCGCCGCAAATGGTGTGGGTGACGTGGCTGCCGTCCATCCCAAAAATAAGCTGCCAGGGATAGTTGCCGTTGGTGAGTGGGGTGTAAGGTACGTAATCGAGCAGGATGATATCGGCCAATGCGCCGGGCGCCAGCGCAGCGACAGGCTTGGGGAAGAACAATCCGGCGATGGCGGCGTTATGGTTGAAGGCCATGGTGATGAGCCGGTCGCCCGGCATCACGCGTGGATCGCCTTTGCTGACGCGGTGAAGCAGGTAAGCCGTGTGGATCTCGCTGAACATGTTGTTGTAAAAGCCGTCGTTGCCCAGGCCCACGGTGATGCCTTTATCAAGCATCCGCTCGACCTCGGCCACGCCCACGGCGTTGTTCATGTTGCTGCGGGGCTGGTGGCTGATTTTGGTTTGGGTCGACCGGAGGATATCCAATTCGGTTTCGTCGACGTGAATGGCATGGGCCACCAGCGTTTTGGGTCCCAAGATTCCTTTTTGTTCGAGGCGCTCAGCCACGCGCATACCGTATGTTTCCAGACTGTCGGTCTCATCGGCCTTGTCTTCGGCCACGTGAATGTGGAAGCCGGTGTCCAACCCTTGGGCCGCATCGAGACAGGCCTCCAGCGTCTCGTCGTTGACGGTGAAGGCGGCGTGCAGGCCAAACGATGCGCCCAGTTTAGGGTCGGGGTTGGCTTGTAGTCGTTTGAGAAAGCGTACGTTTTCGGCGATGCCGGCCTGCGCGCCCTCCGGTCCGTTGCGGTCGGTCACCTCGTAACAGAGTCCCACCCGCAAGCCCGACTCGGTTGCAGCTTCGGCCAGGGCATCCAGCGAGCCATCGATGTGGGTTGGGCTGGAGTGATGATCGATCAGGGTCGTCGTGCCGTGCCGGACGGCATCGACCAGAGCCACCAGCGCGCTGGTTTTGCTGTCCTCCAGGGTCAGGGCGCGGTCGACTTTCCACCACAGCCGTTCCAAAATCTGCATAAAGTTGGCCGGCGGTTCGCCCGGAATGGCCATCCCCCGGGCAAACGCGCCATAAAAATGGGTGTGCGCACAAATCATGCCCGGCATAACTATTTTGCTCGCCGCATCCAGCCGATCCGCGTTCGGGTATGTTTGCTCCAGAGCGGCGCTGTCTCCTACCTCTATAATGGTGTCCCCTTCATAATAAACAGCACCACCGGGAATGACCCGCCTGTCATCGCCAAACGTAAGAATCACACCATTCGTAATAAGCACGGCTCCATCTCCAATTTCTAATCTCTAATCTCAAATCCCCAATCGCTACTCCCCATACCCTTCGGAGAAGACCTCGATCATCAGGTAGGGATCACCCAGCGGATAGAGGATGGGGCAGGTGCAGCCGTTGGCGACGTACTCGCGCACTTTGGCCTTGACCTCTTCGGGCGTGCCGCTAGCCGTGATACGCTGAACCAGATCGTCGGGCACGAGTTTCATGGCTTCCCGGATTTGTTCCTTGGTGGCCGGCCAGCCCAGAATCGATTGAATCTTTTGGACGGTTTCCGGGGGCGTGTTGCTGGCTTTGGTGATGTGCGGCTGTTGGGCGATGTACTGGGTTAGCAGCCAGCGCGCGCCATCGAGTGCCCTGGCCTGGTCGGTGTCAACCGAGCAAACGACCAGTTGGGGCCGGTCAAGATCGTCCAGAGTTCGACCGGCTCGCTCGGCCCCGACTTTGAGACTGGCCAGCGCGCCGTGGTTATAGTCAGGCGGGACACAGTAATTTAGCACCGCACCATCGGCGATTTCACCGGTTAGTTCCATCATTTTGAGGCCGGTCGCACCGATCATAATCGGTACGTGACGCGGCTCGCGGCGGCCATGCACCACGTCCAATTCAATGCCTTTGACCTGGTGAAATTCGCCCTCAAAGGTGACGTTTTCCATATTTAACAGCCGGCGCATCACGTCGATCGTTTCGCGCATGGCCTGCAGTGGCTTGCGGCGCTCGATGCCCACGTTTTTGGCCAGCGGGTCCCACCAGGCCCCAATGCCGCAGATGATGCGGTCGGGAGCCAAATCGTCGAGCGTCAGGAACGTGGAGGCCAGCAGGCCGATGTTGCGAGTCCAGTTGTTGATCACCCCGGAGCCGATTTTGATCCGTTCGGTGACGGCGGCAAAGGCGGCCATCGGCACAATGGCATCCCGGACCAGCCGGCTCTCGGCCTGCCAGACCGCCTCGAAGCCGTTCTTTTCGGCGTACTGGGCCAGCTTCATGCCCTCTCGCAGATCGTGGGCATCCTGTAAATATAGGGCGACTCTGTCACGGCTCATCGTTAAACTCCTTTTTGGTTAATGGTAACTGGTAATTGGTTATTGGTCAGGATAAAGCTTTTTCCTAACCTGGCCACACCAGAACCAAACTGAAATTAACCATGAAGAACATGAAGAGCATGAAGTTTTTTATTTCTTCATACTTCATGTCTTTCATGGTTGAACATTTTCATGCCCAAAAAATCAAGAATTAAACTGCAAAGGTACCAATTACCAATTACAGTCAATTCTATGGCTCGTCATGAGCTATTGAGCTTGCGCGTCCGCTCCCGCCAACTGCGTTTTTTGACCGGCATTGGCAGGCTGTAGCGGCGCACCTTGTCGTACTGATAAAGCGCATTGGCGACCGCCCCGGCGGTGGGCACCAGGCCGATTTCGCCCACGCCTTTGGCTCCATACGGCCCGTACGGGTCCGGCACTTCCACGCCGATGACCTCCATCTCGGGCATCTCCCAGGCCCGGAGAATACCACAGTCGCGCAGGCGGGTGCTCTTGGGCCGGCCCTGGTCCAGTTCCAGGTTCTCGCTGATGGCGTAGCCTAGCCCCATGTGGATCGAGCCCTCAAGCTGCCCTTCGAACAGCGTCGGATTGAAGATTTTGCCCGCATCGTGCGCGGCGACAATCCTGTCAATGTAGCCCTCGTCGTCGAGCGTGACCAACTGGGTGGCGTAACTGTAGGAGTAGTGGGTGGTGACTTTCTCGACCATCGCGCCAGGTTTGGTGGTCCAGTCGACCACCCATTCCCCTTCGTATTTGTTCCCGACCAGATCGGCCAGTGAATGACCGGCCAGATCCTGTTTGAGACCTTTGGCCGCCTCGATAATGGCATTCCCAATCAGCGAGGTGGCCCG
>Ga0302046_10006000_pt1 | contig 10645 bp, 3 predicted proteins | sample RVTome_11_FD_200261 | JGI IMG/M metagenome (GOLD analysis project Ga0302046, IMG submission 200261) | Soil microbial communities from uranium-contaminated site in the Upper Colorado River Basin, Wyoming, United States - RVT147D111 (version 2) ... | reverse complement strand
ATCTGCAGAATAACGCGCCCGACTTACTGGTCAAGTTCGAAGAGATCGTTCGTACGGCATAGCAGGAAGAGGACCGTTGACGAGGTTGCCCCCTCGATCCGTCATGCGGATCAGCTGGCGCAGGGGCGCGTCGGCAGGTTCCAGAGAAACTCGACTTGACTCTAGAACGCATCGCCCAGACTGAAGAGAAGTCGCCAGGGTTTCTCGCCGGGGAGCGGGTTCACGGCGGCGGCCCAGTCCAGGCGGATGAGACCGAACGGGAGGTCGAGCCTTAGCCCGGCGCCGACGCTCTGCCTCAGCTCGGACAAACGGATGTCAGAGGCTTTCTCGAAGGCGTTTCCCGCGTCGTAGAACCCGACTCCCCGGAGCCGCCACACCAGGGGAAAGCGGATCTCCTGGTTGAAGACCACGACTCCTCCGCCTCCCTTCGGCCCCACGATATCGACCGGACCGAGAGAGTCCTGCTCGAAGCCGCGGACCGAGTTGGGGCCGCCGGCGCGGAAACCGTCGTTCTCGTCGAGTCTTTGCCCGAAGCTGTTGGCGGCTCCGACGCGGTAGCCCGACGCCCAGACGACCTCCTCGTTGAGAGAGATGAAGGTGAATAGCTGCCCCGAAGAGCTTCGCGTATCTCGGAAGAGAATTCTTGGGACGACTCAAAATCTCCCAAACGGGAAGGAACTCTCGTCGGGCCATGTAGAGCCGCACCAGCCCGGTTTACATCCTTCGTTTGGCCCGGTGCAATCAAGAATTATCTTGACAGTTTGTGAAGAGGCGTGTAGATAGATAGCAGTTGGGGCTGCGTGGCGCGACGACAAACGAGTCACTTTCTTGGTGGCGCCGGGTCCACAAGCTAGTGGGCGAACGGCGACCGCAATTGTTGGAGCCTTGTCGCCAGGAACGGTCGGATGAGGTGCTCGAAGAACCGCATCCAAATCCAATCGCTGAGTGCGTGGCTGCTACTGGTTCCGACGCTTGCCTTCCACGCAGTCATAGACATCGAGACCCCAAGCGACTTGGAGTTAGCAACCGCCGCACAGTTTGATGCCAGCGGAATTCTATTTCCGAACGCGTCCCGTCTCAACTCGGGAGCGGTTGGTCGATGCCTGAATGAACTCGAATCCCAGCCGCATTCTGGACTAGTCCGGACGAATTCTTGCAGATTGCCGGCGTGGCCGATCGGGAGACTGGAAATCCTCGGGGATTTTCGGGGTTCTCGTTCGCGCTCGATGATTTCATTGGTACACGGCAGATTCACGTGGCAGCACCCTCGTTGATTGCGTGAAATGCGATTCAGTAGACTGAGTCTTTGTGCCCTAGCTTCGGTTACTTTGTTGGTCGTTTCCGGCCCTGCGCTCTCCCAGGAGACTCGCTACATCTACGACCCCTTGGGGCGCCTCATTGGAGTCGTGGACCAGGATGGACGGACCACCGTCTACGAATACGATGCGGTTGGGAATCTCCTGACAATCCGGCGAACGGATATCTCAGCGCCGGTTGAGATCACCTTCGTGAACCCGAACATCGGTCCGCCAGGAGCGTTCGTCGAGATTCTTGGGATCGGCTTCAGTGACGTCCCCAACCAAAATCGGATTGACTTCAACGCCATCTCTGCACTTGTCCTAGCTTCAGGTCGCACCCGTCTTGTGACTCAGGTGCCGAACGGCGCGACTTCAGGCCCGATCACGGTGACGACGCCATCGGGCTCGGCGGTATCGCCGGATATTTTCCGCGTACCGCGTATTGCAATCTCTCCGGCTCCCGCGAGCGTCATCGTCGGAAAGCAGCGACAATTCAGGGCCACCGTAGTCGATTCGCCTGACGGGCGAGTGTTTTGGACGGTTGATGGGATTGAGGGTGGCAATGCGACGGTCGGGACGATCACGCTCGACGGGCTTTACACCGCGCCCACCGACGTACCATCCCCTGACACGGTAAGGATCCAAGCCGTTAGTGCTGTCGTCCCTGGGCTTTTCGCTGAGGCCGACGTCACGGTCGTGCCATCCCAGGGCTTCGTCGTCGCGGGGCCGTCGGACGTTCGAGTCATACGACCAGGCACAGGCGGTCCAGGTGGCCTGCCATTAAATCTGACCGTCGGCGAGCCAAAGTTCATTCGCGTCGCTCGACCCGGGATCGGGGATCCTGGTGGGTTACCGACCAACATTGCCGTGGCGGCACCCTCGTTGATTTCCGTCGCGCGTCCCGGAACGGGCGATACGAGCGGGATTCCCTCGAACATCACGGTTGCGGATCCAGCGACGCTGACGGTGGTTCGTCCGGGAACGGGAGATTCCGGCACGCATCCGCCTAACGTCACGGTCGCCCGCCCGGATGACGTCAAAGTGAAGCGGCAATGATCGCGAAGGAGAAAGAGCATGAGAGTGGAATCTGTTTGGCTGGGCATGTTCATCGGCTTCGCCTATGTCCTGTGTCCAAACCTCGCTCAGGCGCAATTCAGTTGTGGAAGTACGGGCGCGCGTGGAGCCTTGGTCGTTGCCGAAGGAGAGCTCTTGACCCTGAGCATTCCGGATGATGGCCTCTTTCACTTCTCCACGATCACGGTATCGGGTAACGTCGAGTTCAGTCGGAATCCAGGTTTCAACCCGCCAGTCGTCCTCTTGTCGACGGGAGATATAACGATCAACCCCTTGGGTCGCATCAATGTCAACGGTCTGAGCGGTACCTCCATTGCCGGTGGATTAGGGGGGCCGGGAGGCTTCGATGGCGGAGCACCTGGAATCGCGGCGGGGACTCCCGGGGCGGGCCATGGCCCTGGAGCGGGAGCGCCAGGAATCGGGGATCTGGTCGGTGGAAACGCCGCGTACGGTGGTGACCCGTTCTCGGACTTTCCCACGGATGGTGTGCCTTACGGAAGTTCCCTGCTGGTTCCGATCGTTGGTGGTTCGGGGGGTGGCGGAGATGACGGCTTTGGAGGAGGCGGGGGCGGCGGCGCCATCCTCTTGTGCTCGCCGACACGGGCCATCATCAATGGCACGGTGGAGGCACTTGGAGGGGTTACTGGCTCGATCGCTAACGGAAGCGGAGGGGCGGTCCGCATCTTGTCACCCTTCGTCGGTGGAACGGGACTCGTCAACGTTCAAGGCGGCGGTGGCTGGGCGCATGGGAGGATCCGTGTCGATCTCATCGATCGTACCGGCCTGACCGTGCAGTTGTTCCCAACGGAATCGTTATCCGTCGGCTCCTTCATGGCGGTTTTCCCGAGCACCGTTCCACGGCTCGACATCGTTCACGTGGCGGGGAGTGACATTCCTCCCGGCACACCGAGCCCGCTCGTCTTTACGCTTCCTTTCAACTCCCCCCCGAGTCAGCCGATCACCGTTCGCGCGACCGGTTTCCGAGGCACGCTTCCCGTTGTCGTCGTGGTCACTCCGGACTCCGGTGATCGCATCATCGTTGAAACCGAGATCGACACGGACGTGGCGCCGGCTGAGGCGACGGTGAACGTGGATCTTCCGCAAAACGTCGTGGTCAGGATCCACGCATGGACGCGGTAAGAGCCTAGGCGGCTGAATCGAATGAGGAACATGGAGCGCGCAAGCTCGAGGGTCGGCATTCTTCTCGGGGGTCTGCTCGCGCTTGCGCTTGTTCCCTGTGCCCCCGCCGAAGGCGCCGAGCAGGTGGTCTTCGGACCGAACAAGTACGAGCGTCTGCCGCGGAAGCTGATCTACTTCGATCGCTTTGTTCTGCCTCCCGATATCACGGGCCCGTTTCGCGTCCATGTCAAGAACGGACGCCCCGACGGAGGCGACCGTGTCGAAACGGCTTCGTTGTACGTGAACGGCGTCCGAGTCGCTGGTCCTCAGGATTTCAACAGGAATGAGTACGAGTTCGACCGGCCCGTGCCGCTCGCGTCGAGAAACCAGGTCCTGGTGATCATCGTAGGCCGTGCTGGCGTCTTCTTCGAGGCTACGTTCTTTGCCCATGACTCCGACACCGTGCCCACGGAGCTGGCGCCGAACCCACTCTCGATTACCGTGGGCGCCGAGGGCCAGCTCACGGCCACGCTCGGGCCCGCCCCCGTCGCGCCGGGTTTGCTCGAGGTCCGAAGCGAGAACCCGGACATTGCAGCGGTGCCGGCCACCGTAGCTTTCGAAGAGGGCCAGACAGAAGTCCTGATCCCCGTCTCCGGAATGTCGGAAGGCATCACAACGGTCACAGCCACGCTCAACGGGGGGAGCGCGACGGCAACGGTCCGCGTGACGCCCGGTCTCCCAAGAGTTGTAAGCCTGGTGCCGCCGGCCATAGCCGTCACGCAGGGCGCCTCCGGCAGCCTCACTGTGAATCTCTCGGTTGCCCCCGCTGTGGACACCGACGTCTCCGTTACGAGCAGCGACTTTGGCATCGCGAACGTGCCCGGATTGGTGACCGTCCCGGCGGGACAGAGCGAAGCACCGGTGCCGGTCGATGGGATCGCCCCCGGCGTTGCCCAGGTGACCGCCAGCCTGAACGGCACGAGCGCCTCGAGCCAGGTCACCGTGACGCCTGCACCTCCCACTCTGGTCTCCCTCGTGCCGACGCTCTCGACCATTACGATCGGTTCATCGACGACGCTGCAGGTCTCGATCTCAGCGGCCCAGGCTTCGGATACGGCGGTGCTGCTCGAGAGCACGCCCGCGGGCATCCTCTCGTTTCCGCCGGCAGTGGTCGTTTCCGCAGGCGAGGTGACGGCCGACGTGCTGGTTGAAGGCGTTGACTTCGGACAGGGCATGATTACCGCCAGTTTGAACGACACGACCGCTTCGGCCCTGGTGAACGTCGTCGCCCCGCCGCTCGAGGTCGTCGCTCTCGAACCGGAGTTCGTGCGTGTCACGGTGGGTTCCGCGACCGGATTCATCGTCCGGATCAACGCGGCGCAGGTCGGAAACACCGAGATCGCACTCGCTTCGAGCCATCCTTCGATTCTCGAGGTTCCGACGTCCGTAACCGTTGGGGCGGGCGACGTGAGCGCGAGCTTCGTCGCCAACGCGCTCGCCGTGGGCGACGCCCTCGTCACGGCTTCCGCCAACGGGACTTTCCGTGAGTCTTCGGTCGAAGTCTCCGCGCTGCCCGCCGCAGTCGTTGCCCTCGTCCCGAACCCGCTCCCCCTTCAAGAAGGCGCGACGGGGTTGCTCACGGTCCATATCAACGTCGCGCAGGCGCAGGACACTGTCATCACATTGACGAACGACGCGCCCTCCGTCACCGAGGTGCCGGCGAACGTGACTGTGATCGCGGGTGCGCTCTCGGCAGAGATTCCCGTCACCGCGATTCTTGCGGGTATTTCCTCGATCACGGCCAGCGTCAACGGGACCTCGGTCACCGCCTTCGTCGAAGTCACTCCGCCGCCACCAGTGGTGACGCGCTTGACGCCGGACATTCTGATTCTTCCGAAGGGCACGCCGGGAACGCTGCGCGTCACGATCTCCCGCGGACCGAGTACCCCAGCAGCGGTTACACTCACCTCCAGCGACGACGCCGTAGCCTCGGTGCCGCCGACGGTTACCGTTCCCGCCGGCGAATTGTTCGCGGACTTCGCAGTGGCTTCCCTGGACATCGGCGAAGCGACCATCGTCGCCTCGCTCAATGGGGAATCCGCCAGCGCGCGGGTGACGGTCGAAGCCTCCGAGCCATTGGGTCTCACCCTGTCACCCACCACCCCCACGGCGTTCGTGGGCGACTCCGTTTCCTTCTCCGCGAGCGCCGCGATGACCGACGGAAGCATGGAGGACTTCACGTTTCTGGTGGAGTGGTCCTCGTCCGTTCCGGCTGTGGCGTCGATGGAATCCGATGGCACCTCGACGGCTCTGAGCCCTGGTGAGACCACCATTTCGGCGAGCTACAGCTTCACGCCTGTCGGGACGGGGCAGCCCACCACTCTCACGGCGAGCACACTCCTGACGGTGATGCCGCGGGAAACGCTGACGCTGACGGCTCCGACCACGGAGCTCACCGCCGGGCAATCCGTGCGTGTCACGGTCACCTCCAGCGCGGCGGCCCCAGCGGGCGGGCTCGAGGTCGCGCTGACCGCCACTGGATCCGCGGCAACGTTCCCGGCCACGGTGACGATTCCTGAGGGCAGTACCTCCTCCGAGTTCGATCTCGTCGCAGACATGGTTGGCCAGTTGACTCTCACCGCGAGGGCATCGGGAAAACTCCCGGGTTCGATCACGTTCACGATCCTGGCCGAGCTGCGCATCGAGTCCATCACCCCCACGAGCGGACCGGTCGGGTCGACCGTCGAGCTTAGCGGCAGCGGGTTCGACCCGTCGCCCGCCGCCAACCTCGTCGTATTCCCCACCGCCGAAGGCGGGTCGGCGGCCGGCAGGGTGCTTGCCGCCAGTTCGACCAGACTCTCGGTCAGCGTGCCGCCGACGGCCGAGAGCGGACCTATCCAACTTACGAACCCTCGCGGTAGCGCGATGAGCCCTCCCTTCACCGTCGTTCGGGAGAGCGATTTTCAGCTCGTCGCGAGCCCCGCCGCCGTAACGGTTCTCGCTGGTGCAAGCAACTCGGTGCAGGTGCAACTCGTTTCGACCGGCACGCAGCCGTTCACGGGGCTGGTCGCTCTAATGACCCACGGCCTGCCCCCCGGCGCTAGCGCCCGTCTCTTGCCTGCTCCATTCCTCACAGCGAACCAGGTCTTGGTACTGGAGCTCGGTGCTACGGGTGCGGCGACACCCGGAACCTACCCCGTCATGCTGCGCGGGGAATTCCTCGAATCGGGTCAACCGCTGGTCCGAACGACCGGCCTCAGTTTGAATATCCAGTCCTCAGCCGGTGTAACCGGCGTGAAGGGCCGCTTCATTACCCCAGAGGGGGTAGGGATCCCCGGGGTCATCGTGCGGGCCGAGTTCGGCCCAAGCGTCCAGACGACCACAGACGTGGCTGGCAACTTCCAACTTGTCGATCTGATGGCTGGGGAAATGACGTTCCGATTCGACGCCACGCCGGCCAATCCTCTGTACCCTATCTGGCCTTACACGACGGTGCTTCCGGCGAACCAGGTCACGGTGTTGTCGGATTGGACCATCAACCCGCCTCCGAGCGACGAAAAGTTCACGCCGATCGCGAACGCCGCGCAGGAGCAGGTGATCACGGACCCGAGGTTCCCTGGTCTCGAGATCCGGCTGCCGGCGGGCGCCTCGATCGTCGGTTGGGACAACGTGCCGAAGACCCGGATCGCAGTGGAGAAGGTCGACATCGCCAAGCTTCCCGTCCCGCCGCCTCCGACGCCGACCGGAGCAGCCTACCAGCTCTACTTCGGGACGCCGATGGGCGGCGTTCCGAGCGTGCCGATTCCGATGACTCTTCCGAACGACGTGGCCGCGGAGCCCGGCGAGAGCGTCGACTTGTGGTTCTTCGACGGAAGTCCCATGGCCGCATCGGGAGAGTGGAAGATTGCGGGCCAGGCCATTATTACTCCCGACGGTAGGTCGGCACGCATGCCACCGGGGAGCGGCGTGCCTCGCTTCTGTGGGGTCTGCGGTCTCATGTGCCTCGGGAAGCAGCTGCCCGCTCCAAACCCGCCTGCGGACGCAGACTGCAACAAGGCCGGCAACCCGGTCGAGCTCTCCACCGGCCAGGAACTCCCGAGCACGGGCGGCCTGACTTGTCGTGGCCTCACGCCCATCGAGACCGGCATGACCTACAACCCCGTGGACGCATTCAACAACATCGGGGGCACCGTGGGCTCGCTGGGCTTCGGCTGGGTCCTCGACTACGACATCGCGTTCCTGCCGTTTGACGGGCCCCAGAAGCGTCTCGTTCTGCCCGGCAACTCACGCGTCAACTTCGTCGACGACGGCTCGGGCGACTACAGACCCTTCGACGATCCCCGCTTCGACGGCGCTGTCGTCCGAGCGACGGACCTAGGGGCGAACGAGTGGGAGCTGACGTTCCGCGACGGAAGCAGGTGGCGCTTCAAGCCATTCCCCGGGCTGCCCATTTTCATCCGTGGCGGGCCACCGACCTTCGCCACCGAGATGGTGGACCCGCAGGACAACGTGCTCCAAATCCAGCGCCAGTCCAATGGCCGGATCACTTCCGTCGGCACCACCGAGCGCGGCGTTTCGATGACCTACGGCCCGAACGACTTCGTCTCCGAGATCCGTGACAGCGCGGGTCGGACGACGCAGTACACGTACACCGCGGACGACCGCTTGGAAACCGTAACTGACCCCGACGGTCGTGTGACACGCTACACCTACGTGGGCGACGACGAGTTCGCGGTCCCGGGCGTGTGCGACCCGCAGCCCTCCTTCGGCAAGCGCCTGAAGACGATCCTGTACCCCGGCCGGCCCAATCCGACCGAGAACTTCTACGGTCCAGGCCGAAGAGTGCTCCGGCAGGTGGGTTACGACGGTCGGGAGCACCGTTTCGCCTACGGGGTCACCGGCGCGTGCGTCACGCACGTTTCGAGCCCGAACACGGTCTGTGAAGGCTCCCAATGCCCGACGGTCGACTCGTGGGAGAACTTCCAGGCTGGCTGGCGGATGTTTGGTGGCACAGTCTTCGCCACCACGGTGACGAAGCCGGACGGGCGGACCTACACGAACGAGTTCAACGCCCGTGGCATGACGACCGAACACACCGATCCCCAGGGGCAACGCACGTCATTCACCCTCGACGTGGGTAATCGCATCACCGAGCGTACGGACGCGCTCGGTCGCATTTGGAAATATGTATACGACGCGAGCGGCAACGTCGTCGAGGAAACCGATCCTCTGGGCCGGGTGATCCAATACACGTACGACCCAAAATGGAACCAAGTCGCGAGCATTACCCGCTTCGATGAGGCGAACCAGCCGCAAACGTGGCAGTTCACGTACGACCCCGCCAAGGGGACTCTTCTCACTTCCACGAACCCACTGAACGAGACCACCGGCTTCACCTACACACCGAGGGGCGAGCTGGAGACGATCACGAGCCCACTCGACCAGGTGACGCGTTTCGAGTACCGGCCGAGCGGCGACCTCTTCCAGATCGTCGATCCCCTCGGCAACGAGGCCCGCTTCGGGTACGACGCGGTAGGCCGGCGAGTGGCCGAGACCGAGCCTTTGGGTTTCCAGAGCCGCTACAGCTACAACGGAATCGACCGCATGACGCGTTTCACGGACGCCCTGGGTCAGCTGACGCAGCTCGATTACGACCCGGCCGGCCGCCTGGCCGGCGTGACGAATGCGCGCGGCAATCCGATCGAGTCCTACGACTACGACTCCGGCGACCGCCTCACCGAACGGACGGATGCTCTTGGTCGCTCGACACTCTACGAATACGACCCCGCCGGTCGCCTCGAGAAGACTACCGACCGCCGCGGCCTCGAGACCAGCTTCGCCTACGACGAGCAGGACCGGGTGACGTCGATCACTCGCCCCGAAGGCGTGACCCGCTTCAGCTACGATGCCGTCGGCCGCCTCACCGAGATCAGTGAGCCCGCCGGCACCATCAGCTACACCTATGACGCGGTCGACCGCCTGGTCCACGAGGTGCAGACCACTGACGGCATGCAGGCGGAGGTCACATACGAATACGACGCGCTCGATCGTCGCATCTCCCGGGCGGTGACCGGAGTCGTGGGCGAGATCACCACATACGGCTACGACCGGGCCAACCGGCTCAAGGTGATCGCGTACCGGGGTGAGACGACGACCTTCGACTACGACACTGCGGGCCGCCTGCGCGTGAAGACGCTCCCCAATGGAATCCGTCAGGAGCTCACGTACGACGATGCGAACCGCCTTCTCGGCATCGTCTACAAGAACCCGGACCAAACCGTCGTTGACGCAATCGCCTACGCGTACGACGCCAATGGCCGGCGAATCGCCCAGACGGCGAGCAGGAACCCTCTGGCGGACACCGCCTTTACTGCCGTTTACGACGAAGCCGATCGCATGACGTCCCTGACCCTCACCGGCACGAGCCAGACGTTTGCGCTTGGCTACGACGAGAACGGCAACCTCACGAGCAAGATCGAGCAGGGTGCCGCGGGCAACGTAACGCTCTACACGTGGGACAGCCGTAACCGGCTCGCAAGCATCAGCAGCCCTGGGGTCGACGCAACGTTTGCCTACGACGCTCTCGGCCGCAGGGTCACCAAGACTGTGAACGGCCAACGGGTGGACTACATTTACGATGGGCTACAAGCCATCGGTGAAGTGACGGCCGGTCAACAGATCGGACTGCTGACGGGCCTAGGTCTCGACGAGGTGATCGCGCGCTATTCGCAACTGGGCGGCCGCTACTATCTTACTGACGCCTTGAACACGGTGATCGCTCAGACCCGGGCCGATTGGTCGGTCCAGAACTTCTACGTCTACAGCCCCTACGGCGAGGCCAGCCCGATCGGTCAAGACGAGGGCAACCCGATCCAGTACACGGCCCGCGAGAACGACGGCACGGGCCTGTACTACTACAGAGCTCGGTACTACGACCCCAAGATCGGAAGATTCATCACTGAAGACCCCATTGCAGCGAACTCTGGCACCTCCCAGCTGAACCTCTATGCATACCTCGGCAACGACCCAGCGGGGGCTACGGACCCACTTGGTCTGTTCGAACGGCGTCAAGCCTCTCTAGCGGGTTTGGGTTTGCTCTCGGTCCTACATGTTGCCGACGCAGTCGATCGGATCGGCAATGTGCTTACGGACCT
>Ga0302046_10005998_pt1 | contig 10647 bp, 8 predicted proteins | sample RVTome_11_FD_200261 | JGI IMG/M metagenome (GOLD analysis project Ga0302046, IMG submission 200261) | Soil microbial communities from uranium-contaminated site in the Upper Colorado River Basin, Wyoming, United States - RVT147D111 (version 2) ... | reverse complement strand
GTCCCCTCGCCGCCGGTCGCCGTGGTCACGAAGAACTCGACGCCGCGTGCGGCGGCGAAGCGCACCGCCCGTTCCTGCACCGCTGCGCGTGCCACGGCGGTCACGGTCGGGTAGCTCGCGTAGGCGAAGCGGCGGGCGGCCGGGTCGGAGTTCGGGTCGGCGCTGTAGATCCCGTCGGTGTCCTTGAACAAGACACAGCCGCCCCCGAGGGCCCGGGCGAGGAAGATCGCGGTCAGGTCCGAGCCGCCGCGGCCGAGCAGCGTGGTCGCGCCCGCCGCGTCGCGGCCGGCGAAGCCCGGCAGCACGGCCACCCTCTCCGCGAGGGCATCGCGAATCCGCTCCGCGTCGACCGCCCGCGGCTCCGCCGCCAGGCGAGCCCCGCTGGTGGAGAGACCCGCCTGCGCGGGATCGAGGAGGAGGGCCGGAACGCCGGCGTGGTGGAGGGCGAGCGCGAGCAGCGCGGAGGCGACGGTCTCGCCTGAGGCGAGGAGCGCCGCGGTGGCCTCGTTGTCGGGCGGGAGCCCCAACTGCTCGGCGCGCGCGAGCAGCTCGTCGGTCGTCCGCCCGAAGGCGGAGACGACGGCGACGACCCGGTGGCCGACCGCCAGCTCGCGCTCGACGGCGGCGACGGCGACCGGGAGATCGCGCTCCGAGTCGAGGACCGAGCTGCCGAACTTGAGAACGCGGATCATGCCTCAGCCCTCCAGCGCCCGGCCGAGGTCGGCCAGCAGGTCGTCGACGTTCTCCAGGCCCACCGAGAGGCGGATCAGGCCGTCGGTGATCCCGGTCCGCTCGCGCTGCTCGCGCGGCACCGCGGCGTGGGTCATCGTCGCCGGATGGGTGACCAGGCTCTCGACCGCGCCGAGGTTCTCGGCCAGCGCCCACAGGCGAACCCCGTTCATCACCCGTACCGCCGCGTCCGCTCCGCCCTCGACCTCGAAGGCGAGCAGGCCGCCGCTCGCGCGCTGCTGGCGCCGCGCCAGCTCGTGCTGCGGGAAGCTCGGGAGGCCGGGGTAGAGGATGCGCGTCACCCGCGGGTGGCGCTCCAGCGCCTCGGCGACCCGCAGGGCGCTCTCCGAGTGGCGCGCCATCCGCAGCGGCAGGGTCTTCACCCCCTGCAGGGTCAGCCAGGCCGGGAACGGGCTCTGGATCGCGCCGATCGCGTTGCGCAGGAAGTCGAAGCGCTCGTGGAGCGCGGGGTCGTCGGTCAAGAGCGCCCCGCCGACGGTCGCGTTGTGCCCTTCGATGAACTTGGTCGTCGAGTGGAGGACGACGTCGGCCCCGAGCGCCAGCGGCCTCTGGAGCGCCGGGGTGAGCAGGGTGTTGTCGACCACCACGACCGCGCCGGCCTCCTTGCCCAGCCGCGCCGCCGCGGCGATGTCGGTCAGCTTGAGCGTCGGGTTGGCCGGCGTCTCGACGAACAGCAGCCGAGGCGGCCGGCCGGCCGCGAGCGCGGCGCGGAGCGCCTCGAGATCGGCGGTGTCGACGAACTCCGCCTCGACGCCGAAGCCCGCCAGGATCTGCCGGAACAGCCGCACAGTGCCGCCATAGGCGACATCCGAGATCAGCGCCCGCTCGCCGGCGCCGAGGAGAGCGAGGGCGAGCGCGGTGGTCGCGGCGAGCCCGGTGGCGAGACAGCTACAGTGCTCGGCGCCCTCGAGCGCCGCGAGCCGCCGTTCGAGCGCCGCCACCGTCGGGTTGGCGGTGCGGCTGTAGGTGAACCCCTTGTGCCGGCCCACCGCCTCCTGGACGAAGGTGGTGGACTGGTGGATCGGCGGGAGGATGGCGCCGGTCACGGGGTCGGGCCCCGTCCCGGCATGGATCGCCGCGGTCGCAAGATCCCAGGCGGCCGCGGTCTCCTGAGTCAGCTCCTGCGTGAGCTCCCGAGCAAGCATGAGCGCCCTCCTTTCGGTGCGAAGCGGGAGGGACACCCGAGCGCCTCGGTCCCCGGAAAAACGAAGACGCCCGCTCGACATCGAGGAGCGGGCGTCTCGCCGCGGACACTTCGTTGCCGCTTTCGCGGCCACATCGCCGTGCTCTCGCACGGGCTTGGCACCTTGGGTGTCCGTCCCAGGTTGCCGGACCCGGACTGTTCCGGGCCACTCCTGATGCGTGTCCAACTCTGGCGTACGAGGGGAGCGCGTGTCAAGCGGGTCGTGGGCTCGGGCGCTGGGCTTACACCCGTGAGCACCGGCAGAACCGGACCGGTATGCCGGGGAACCCAACGACAGTGAGATCGGATCGAACTACGAGGGATGGAGGAAAGGGGGAGCCATGGTCAACGTCGGTCTGTTGGTGACGCTCGAGGCGAAGCCCGGGAAGGAAACGGAGGTCGAGTCCTTCCTCCGCAGCGGTCTCGCACTGGTGAAGGAGGAGCCGGCGACGGTCACCTGGTTCGCCCTCCGTCTCGGGCCGACGACCTTCGGGATCTTCGACGCCTTCACCGACGAGGAGGGACGCCAGGCCCACCTGACGGGTCGGCTCGCCGCGGCGCTGATGGGCAGGGCCCCCGATCTGCTCGCCGAGCCGCCGGCGATCGAGAACGTCGACATCCTGGCGGTCAGGTTCCCCTGCTAGCGCGGCTCGGCCCGTGACCGATCCCGCCGGCCCTGTCGGCCGGCCGGTCCGCCACCAGAACCGGCCCGGCGCGCCGGGGAACCCAGAGCCGGCGTCATCCGGCCGAACCACCAAGAAGCGATCGGGAAAGGGGCAGAGCATGGTCAACGTCGGTCTGTTCGTGAGGCTCGAGTCGAAGCCGGGGAAGGAAGCCGACGTCGAGGCCTTCCTCCGCGGCGGTCTGGCGATCGTGCAGGAGGAGCCGGCGACGGTCGCCTGGTTCGCCCTGCGCCTCGGCCCGTCGACGTTCGGCATCTTCGACGCCTTCCCGGACGACGAGGGACGGCAGGCGCACCTGACCGGCCGGGTCGCCGCGGCGCTGATGGCCAGGGCCCCCGACCTGCTCGCGCAGCCGCCGGCGATCGAGAACGTCGACGTCCTGGCGGCCAAGCTCCCCGGCTAGCGCGGGGCGATCCCGCTACCGCAGCGGAGGGCCGCGAGCGGACGTGAGGTGCGGCCGGCCCGGGTCGACCGAGTCCGCGTGCGGCGGCGTGCGGGCGCCGTGGGGGCGGTCACCCGGCGGAATGCCGTGGCCGCATGGTCGAGGACGGGAAGGCGCCGCGGCTAGAATCCACCGAACGTCCCGACAGACAGGAGGTCCCTGGTGCCCGCGAACCGCTCCCGCGCTCTGGCGCTCGCCCTCGCCACGCTCGCCGCCGTCTCCGTCAACGGCTCCGCCGCCGCCGGAGAGGATGCCGCCTCCCGCCTGGTCGCCGCGCTGCTCGGCGACACCCCGATGATCGACGACCTGCGGGACCTGACCGACGAGATCGGCGGCCGGCCGACCGGCTCGCTGGCCAACCAGCGTTCGGTCGAATGGGCCGCCGAGCGCTTCCGGCAGGCCGGGGTCGAGGTGCGGGTCGAGCCGTTCGAGATGCCCGAGCTGTGGCTCGAGCGCTCGGCGGCGGCGACCATCGTCGGCGAGGGCGTCTCGTTCGCGCCCCGGATCGCCGCCATGCCGTACTCGACCGCGACGCCCGCCGGCGACCTGGTGGCGCCGCTCCTCGACGGCGGCCGCGGCGGCGAGGACGACTTCGCCCGCCTCGGCGAGGCGGCGGGCGGCGCCGTGGTGCTGATCGAGACCGACGAGCTGCTCGACGTCGAGGGGCTGTTCCGCGAGTACACCGAGGGGGCGGCGATCGAGGAGCGCGCGTTCGCCGCCGGGGTCGCCGGCCTTGTCTACCAGGGCTCGCGGCCCGGCAACCAGCTCTACCGGCACAACGCCTCGCGGGGCACGGAGAACGAGCATCCGCTGGCGGTGATGGAACGCGACGGCGCCGCCCGCGCGCTCCGGCTGCTGCGCGACGGCCGTGAGCTGTCGATCCGCCTCGACGTCGACCTCGTCGAGGGCGGTCCCCACACCAGCCACAACGTCGTCGGGGAGATCAAGGGCTCGGCGACGCCCGAAGAGTTCGTGGTCATCGGCGCCCACCTCGACAGTTGGGGGCTGGGCGACGGCGCGCTCGACAACGGCTGCAACGTGGCGCTGGTGATCGATCTCGCGCGGCAGATGAAGCGGCTCGGCCTGGTGCCCCGCCGCACCATCCGCTTCGCGCTGTGGAACGGCGAGGAGCAGGGCCTCTTCGGCTCCTGGGGCTACACTCAGACCCGCGCCGGCGAGCTGGACCGCACGGTCATGGCCTCCTCCTACGACATCGGCAGCGGCCGGATCGGAGGCTTCTTCACCGGCGGCCGGCCGGAGGTCTTGCCGGTGCTCGAGCGCTCGCTCGCGCCGGTCGCTGGCCTGGGGCCGTTCGTCCACTTCGACGTCCCGATCGTCGGCACCGACAACTACGACTTCATGATGCAGGGCGTCGCCAACCTGGTCGCCAACATGGAGTCGGCCAACTACGGCCCCCACTACCACGCGCGCTCCGACACCTTCGACAAAGTCGACCTCGAGCAGCTCCGCCTCAACGCCGCCATCGCCGCCGCCGTCACCTGGGGCTTCGCCAACGACGACGTCCCCTGGCGCCGCCAGACCCGCGCCGAGATCCAGCAGCTCATCGACACGACCGACCTCGGGCAGCAGATGAAGACCTTCTGGGGGTTGTTCGCGGCGTGGGAGAGCGGGGAGCGGGGGAGGGCGGGGGAGTAGGGTGATCGCAGGGAGCGTGCTACTAATACCTCCAGTCTTCTCATGCTGCCCGACGCTACTCGCGGCTACCCTCGAGGATTTCCCAGTGTCCTTTCTTGGTCGGACCCACGTGGCGGATCCGGCCAAGCGTCCCTGAGTTTGGCGAGGTGTTACTTGATGCCATCGGGGGTAATCCCGATCCGATCCACCAAGGCCTTGCGGGTGAGTGTCGGCTCCTCGCGCAGGGGGCCAGGATACGTTCTTGGGTAGTTTCTTGGGTGGTTTCTTGGGCAGTCTGCCCCGAAACTCTCTGCGGACCCCCCTCGGAAACGAGGCTGTCGACGTAAGCCGAGGAGAACGGGAATTCGAACACAGCTCTCGGCTATCCTAGGCCGGCACCTTGAAAATTCAAACTTCGCTGTTAGAATTTCAAGGTCATGGCCCAGCCCCACGTCCGCCGCGAGCGGCACCTCGAGACCGTTTCCGGCTTGCTGGACCGCCATCCGGTCGTCGCCATCCTCGGAGCGCGCCAGGTGGGGAAGACCACGCTGGCCGCCGACCTCGCGGCGCGCCGCGGGGGCGATGCGATTCACTTCGATCTCGAGGATCCGGAGGATCTACGGCTGCTCGAGGATCCGAAGCTGGCGCTCAAGGACCTCCGGGGCCTGGTCGTCATCGACGAGGTGCAGCGCCGTCCCGACCTCTTTCCCCTGCTGCGCGTCCTGGCCGATCGGAAGGGCTCTCCGGCGCGCTTTCTCATCCTGGGCAGCGCTTCACCCGACTTTCTCAGGCAGTCCTCGGAGAGTCTCGCCGGGCGCATCATCTACCACGAGCTGGGCGGCTTCGCCCTCGACGAGGTCGACGCCAGGAACCTGCCGGCCCTGTGGCTGCGGGGCGGCTTTCCGCGCTCTTACCTGGCCGCCGACGACGCCGAGAGTCTGGAGTGGCGCCGCGGCTTCATCCGCACCTTCCTCGACCGGGATCTGCCGCGGCTCGGGGCCGGGATGCCGGCTCCCACCCTCCACCGGTTCTGGACCATGGTCGCCCACTACCACGGCCAGACCTGGAACAGCTCGGAGCTCGCCCGCGCCCTCGACGTGTCACAGCCGACCGTGCGCCGCTATCTGGATCTCCTCACCGCGGCTCTGGTCGCCCGCCAGCTCCCTCCCTGGTACGAGAACCTCGGCAAGCGGCAGGTGAAGTCGCCCAAGGTCTACATCAGCGACAGCGGCCTCCTTCATGCCCTCCTCGATCTCGAGACCGGGAGGGAGCTCGAGCGGCACCCCAAGGTGGGCGCTTCGTGGGAGGGGTTCGCCGTCGGCGAGATCCTCGCCCGCCTGGGAGCGTTTCCCGAGGAGTGCTTCTTCTGGGCCACTCACTCGGGCGCCGAGCTGGATCTCCTGGTCGTTCGCGGCTCCCGCCGGCTGGGATTCGAGTTCAAGCGCACGACGGCACCGCGCATCACTCCGTCGATGCACATCGCGCTGGAGGATCTGAAGCTCGATCGCCTCGACCTCATCCACGCCGGCGAAAAGACCTTCCCGCTCGCCGAGCGGGTGCACGCGATGCCGCTCCACCGGGTCTGGAAAGACCTCGAGCCGTTGCGGTCGTCGCTACCCTGACGCGCCCGGATCGTTCTTCAGGACGGTTCGGCGCTCCCGCTCCTCGCGAAGGACCTCAGCCACGCTCCGGCCGAGGTTGACCGGGGAGCGGCGGGCGATGCGCTGGAACACCTCTTCCGCCGGCGGCCGATCCTGCTCCGGCTCGAGGTCTTCGTCGAAATCAGCGGGCATGGCGTCGAGGATGTCACCTGGCAGGTGCTCGTGCAAAGCGGGAAACGAGCGCCCTGGGCGGTCTTGGTCTGCCCGTTTCCGCCTCCGCGGTGGATAGCGGTTATACTTATTCGACGTCTTCGATTTCTGGTCGTGGCGCCCAGGCGCCGGCGGTTTCAGGAGAGCCCCATGCGCACAGCAACGACCGCCGTTCTCGTCGTCCTCGCTCTCGTCCTCGCCTCGCCGGCCGCCGTGCCGGCGGGGGCCGCGAGCCTGAACCTCGACTTCGCCTCCGCCGATCCCGCGGTCGGGGCGCTGCTGCCGGTCGGCGGGGCGCTGTACCTGCGGGGGGTGCCGCTGGAGCCGGCGGGGGACCTCGTGCTGCGGCGGATCCGGGTGTTCGCGCCGGATGCGGAGCTGGTGGTGCACACTGAGGGCGGGGAGGAGCGGCTTCCCGTGCCGGACCACGCCTACTTCGTCGGCGGGGTCGCCGGAGTGCCGGGGTCGCGGGCGTTTCTGAGCCTGCTCGACTCGGGGGAGGTGCGCGGGCTGGTCGCCGGCGGCGGTCGCTTCTGGATGATCGGCAGGCAGCCCGCCGAGGCGCTGACTCGCGTGGTCGAGGTCGACCCGGCCTTGCTCGCGGCGGCCGGCTCGGACTTCCACTGCGCCACCGACGAGCTGGGCGCTGCCGAGCTGATCGCCGAGGGGCCGGCGGCTGGCACGCCCGCCGGAGCCGTCTTCGCGCCGGCGGCCGAGAGCGGCGCCGGGCCGAGCCACACCGCGCGCATCGCGATCGAGAGCGACAACGAGTTCCTGGCGCTGTTCGGCGGCAACACCTCCGCCGCGATCGGCTACATCGGCGATGTCTTCGCGTTCGGCTCGTCGATCTATGTCGCCGAGACCGGCACCAGCCTCGAGGTCACCTCGGTCTCGCTCTGGCAGTCGACCGATCCGTGGGTGCAGCTAAACACCACTTGCCGCTTCCTCGAGTTCGGCCGCTGGTGGAACGACAACCGCGGCGGCGTTTCGCGCACGGTCGCCCACTTCCTGAGCGGGCGCACCGAGGGCTCAGGGATCGGCTGGGTCGGCGTGCTGTGCGGCGGCGGGTTCAACACCGACATCTCCAGCGCCAACTGCTCGCTGTCGCCCTCGGTCGACAACTACGGCGGCGGCTACGCCTACAGCAGCGGGCTCGACGTCGACTTCAACCCCGGCAACCCGCAGATGGTGTGGGACCTGGTGGTGGTGATCCACGAGATCGGCCACAACTTCAACTCGCCGCACACTCACTGCTACGCCGGCGTCGGCGGCAACACGAACCCGGTCGACCAGTGCTACGCCGGGCAGTGCGGGCAGTCCGGCTGTCACTGCGGCGGCACCAGCCTGCCGTGCCCCGCCGGCAACCCGGGCTGCGGCACGATCATGAGCTACTGCCATTTCCAGGGCGGCGGCCTCGCCAACATCGCCCCGACCTTCGGCGCCGGCCACCCGTGGGGCGTCGCGCCGGGCCGCGTGCCGTCGCGGATGAGCGCGCACGTCGCCCAGCGGGCGTCCTCCAATCCCGGTTGTCTCGATCCGGTGCAGCCGACCGTCCCGATCTTCGCGGACGGCTTCGAGGCGGGCAATACAGTGGCCTGGAGCGAGACGGTCGGCGGCTGAGCCGCCTCCGCCCTACCTGATCGGGGGGCATTGCCGGGACCGAAAAACCACCTTCCGGGGTGTCGCCCCGCGCGGCTCGCTGCGTCAGCATCGCCACTGTGAGCGCTCGCCCCGCCCACCGGCCGCGCGCAGTGGGGGGCGCGGCCGGGGCCGGGCGAGCGGGACACGGGAAGCGAGGTCCCGGATGCCCCAGACGACGATCAGCCGTTCCGCCAGCGCCCGCGACCGAATCACCCTCGAGCATCACCGGCTGTCGGCGCAGCTCGACCTGATCGAGCTGACCAGCGACCCGGCGCGGCTGCCCGCCGCGCTGGAGCGCCTGCACGTGCTGCTCGACGAGCACTTCACCGGGGAGGAGGCCTCCGACGGCCTGCACGAGGCGATCGGCGGCGCCACGCCCCATCTGCTGCCCGCGGTGCAGCACCTGTTCGACGAGCACCGCGACTTCCTCGCCGACCTCCACTCCCTGACCGCCCGTGCCCGCTGGCTGGCCGCCGGCCCGCTGGCCGAACTGCGCGCCGGCCTCGCCGGCCTGGCCGCTCGCCTGCGCGACCACGAGGCGCGCGAGAACGACCTCTTCGGCGAGTCGGTCTACACCGACGTCGCCGGCCAGGACTGACGGGGCCGGAGGCGAGGAGGCCGCGATGGAACCGCGCCGCGTGGACGAGCGGATCGTCGAGATCGTCAGCGACTCGGGCGAGGGGGCGCAGCGCGCCGGGCAGATCTTCGGCACGGTCAGTGCCAAGATGGGCAACGGCGTCTGGACGGTCGAGATCATCCCCGCCGAGATCAAGCCGCCGGCCCGCTCGCCCGCCGGCGCCAGCGGCATCCGGGTGCGCTTCGGCGCCCACAGGGTCACCAACATGGGCGACCAGGCCGACCTGGTGGTCGCGTTCAACGAGCAGGTGCTCTACGGACGGATCGCCCAGGGCGCCTACCGCGAGGGCACCGTCGTGCTGCTCGAGAACCGCTGGGCCGCCGACCCGCAGGAGGAGATCCGCGCGCAGTACGCCGAGGCGCTCGCCGATTTCGCCCGCCGCGGCCTCGCGGTGATCGAGCTGCCGCTCGAGGCCGCCTGCCAGGAGGTCATCCCCAACTCGCGGGTGGGCAAGAACATGTTCGTGCTCGGCCTGCTCTGCCGGATCTACGGGCGCGAGCTGGAGCGGGCGCTCGACGAGGTGGGGGCGGTCTTCCGCAAGAAGGGCGACGCGGTCATCGAGGCCAACCGGTCGCTGGTGCGCGCCGGCTGGGACTACGCAACGCGGCTCGACCTCGCTTTCGAGGTGCCGCCGCGGCCGGTCGAGGGAAGCCTGGTGGTGATGAACGGCAACCAGGCCGCCGCGCTCGGGATCATGGCCGCCGGCATCGAGGTGGTGTCGATGTACCCGATCACGCCGGCGACCTCGGTGTCCCACTTCCTCGCCGGAGCCTTCGGCGAGGTCGGCGGCGTGGTCCACCAGGCCGAGGACGAGATCGCGGCGATCGGCTTCGCTCTCGGCGCCGGCTACGCCGGCCGCACCGCCTGCACGATCACCTCGGGTCCCGGGCTGGCGCTCAAGACCGAGTTCCTCGGCCTGGCGGTGATGGCCGAGCTGCCGCTGGTGGTGCTGGTGGTCCAGCGCGGCGGGCCGTCGACCGGGCTGCCGACCAAGGTCGAGCAGGCGGATCTGCTGGCGGTGATCCACGGTGAGCCGGGCGACGCGCCGAAGCCGGTGCTGGCGCCGGCGACCATCGAGGAGTGCTTCCACTTCATGGTCCTGGCGCGCCGGCTGGCCGAGGACTTCCGCACCCCGGTGATCGTGCTCACCGACGCCAACCTGGCGACCGGGGTGCAGCCGTTCCCGCGCCCCGAGCCGCGCGCCGAGTGGCTGGCGCCGCCGCCCGACGAGTCCCCCTGGCCGGACGGGCTGGCGCCCTACGACTGGGACGGCGAGACCGGGCTGTCGCGACGGCCGATCCCCGGCCAGCGCGGCGGCGAGTACGTGCTCACCGGCCTCGCCCACACCCGCGGCGGCAAGGTCGCCTACGACCCGTCCTCCAACCAGGAGGGGTGCACGATGCGCAGCCGCAAGCTGGCGGCGCTCGCCGCCTCGCTGGTGCCGCCGGCGGTCCACGGCGATTCCGAGGGGGACCTGCTGGTGGTCGGCTGGGGCTCCACGCTGGGGGCGATCGAGGAGGCGGTCGACCGCCTGCGCGCCGAGGGGCGGCGGGTGTCGTCGCTCCACCTGCGCTTCCTCTCGCCGCTCGAGCCCGGGCTGGCGGAGATCCTCGCCCGCTTCCGGCGGGTGATCACGGTCGAGATGAACTACAGCGACCGGCCCGGCGACCCGCTGATCGCCGCCGGCAACCGGCGTACCGGGCAGCTCGCCCAGATCCTGCGCGAGCGCACGCTGGTCGACGTCGACTGCTGGTCGATGGTCGAGGGACAGCCGATCCCGCCCGGCGCGATCGTGCGCGAGCTGGAGCGGCGGCTCGAGCCGGTCGCCGAGGAGGTGGCATGCACGGCCTGACCTGCGACCCGGT